>Ga0208587_1000978_pt1 | contig 15536 bp, 16 predicted proteins | sample NGESurdeep092012_7_FD_184472 | JGI IMG/M metagenome (GOLD analysis project Ga0208587, IMG submission 184472) | Arctic peat soil microbial communities from Barrow, Alaska - NGEE Surface sample 210 deep-092012 (SPAdes) | ecosystem: Environmental > Terrestrial > Soil > Wetlands > Peat ...
ACTTCGGCTGTCAAAGTCGACCACAGCGTCTCCACCAAACAGGTATTTGATTACCGGGGTTGACGGCCCAAGACTTTCGGTTCGACATCAACCTGAACTGAAGATTGGCGGAGTTGCAGACTGTTGCATTAGAGGCAACAGCATTTCCACACTGGGTGGGAAGGGGATGCGCTCATCGTGTCCAGTTGATTTCCGTTGCGTTTTTACGCCGCGCACATTGGTGGCGTTCGACTCGCCGCCACCGATGTCGTTGGGAGCGAGGAGCTCGGGTGGCAGGATGTCCAGCAGTTTCGGTTGCGGGGACCGCAGCAGGTCAACCAACAACTGGAATACATCTTTGTCCTGCTGCCGGGCAGTGCACAGTACGCTGGTGAGGATCGCCTGCGCCCGAGCCCCGTTTTCCGTACGGTTGCCGCCCCAGTTCTTGCGGATCATCACCAAAATGCGCATCACGCGCTCCGCCAAGTTGTTGGTCGCATCCACCAGACCCGGGCAGTAGAGAAACGTGAACAAGTAGGGTCGTTCGTGACGCAGGTGCTTGGCTAGTCGACGATTGGCTGGGTCTTGATAGGTCCTCGCCAGCAGGCGGTCCAGTTTGGCTTCCAGTCGCCCGGTGGCTGTCCACAATCCATGCAGCGTGATCTTCTGTTCCAGGTAACGATCCCGTAAGCATAGCCCTTGCTCCAGAAGTTTCTGGACCGCCAGCGGAAAGCGCGCCGCCGTTGGCGTAGCCACCTCGGCCATGTCCCGGCAGCGACGAATCAGGTGCGCCACGCAACTCTGATGGGCCGCCTTCAGGAATTTGTAATAGATCTGCAAACCATCATGGATTAACCAGCCCGCGTATTCCGCTCCCAGAATCGACGCGGCCTGGGCAAAGCCGCGCCCCGGCAGAATCTCGCAGTAGGTAATCTGTTCCGTTACCACGGCCCACAACCAGCGCAGTTGCGCTTCCACCTTCCAGCCGGTCTCGTCCATATGGGCCAGTTGGCTCCGTCGCGCCGCTTCCCGTAGCGCATGCCAAGTGGCCTCCGCCTTGCGCGCCACCCTCTGGATGGCGCGGCATATCCCACTCCGGCTCATCTGCAAATGGAAACCTTGTTTCAGAATGGCCGCCGCATCGGCGTGGGGCAATCCCTGCGCCTTGTTCATCAGCACGGCCAGGGTCAAAGCTTCGGGCCCCACTTGCACCGCCGCCGCTCCGATGGCATCGGAGGTTTGCAGCGGGTGGCGACCCTGCACGCGCTGGCCACACTGCGCACAGCGGCAGATCGGAATATCAAACCGCCGTATCCAGGTGCGGCGCACGATCTCTTCCTGATATTGGGCTTCGATCCTCTCTACGGTCAGCGCTCCGCTGCAAGCGGGGCACTTCTCGGGAACTGCCACGCTAATCTGTTCGTCTACATGATCCGGGATCGGTCGGCGGTGGTGTTTGCCGTACGCTTTCCCGGGCTTCCGTCCCGGGGATTTCGGTTGACTCTTCCGCTCACCTCGCGAAAATGGAGCCGCCTGGCGCCGGGCGGCACGCTGCGCAGTTTCCAACTCCTTCTGCAAGCGCGCATTCTCTTCCCGCAGCCGCGCATTCTCGTTCTCCAATCGTTGCTTTTCTCGCAGTGCCTGATCAAGCTGTTCCCCCGTCTGGCGCAGTTGCCGCATCAACTCTTTGACCCGGGCAATTGGGTTCAGCGCCTTGAGATTGAGAAACAAATGACACTTTAAAACAAAACGGAACTTTTGTCCAGGCCCTTTTTCGAAACCCAATGTTTACAGCACTTTTGACCCGGTAGACAAATACAAGTTATCGCCATCTAGTGCTATCTCGTCACACTTCCTGAAATACTGGATGGACCGGGACCCGAGCCGGGGCCGCGACCGGCGAAGATCAAAGTCAAACTGGCCGACGGCAAAGCGCGCAGCATCCAGCACATGATGATGACCAGCTTCTGGCACCCGGACGGCACCCCGATGTCGGCGCAGCAGTTCCTGGAGATGCTGTTCGGCAGACTGCCGGAGTTTTTCAAGGACGAAGCCGAGCTGCGCACCCTGTGGAGCGATCCCGATACGCGCGCCAGGCTGCTCGAAGGGCTGGCGGAGAAAGGTTTCGGCCGGGAGCAGATGGCCGAGATGCAGAAGATCATCGACGCCGAGAACAGCGACCTGTTCGACGTGCTGGCGCACGTCGCCTACGCCTTACCGCCGCTCACCCGCGAGGAAAGGGCCACCCGGGCAAAAGTTGCGATCGGCAACCGTTTCACCACGAAGCAACAGGTCTTCCTCGGGTTTGTGCTCTCCCAATACGTCAAGGTTGGCGTGGAGGAGTTGGACCGTGGAAAGCTATCTCCCTTGCTGAAACTGAAATACAACAATGCGATTTCCGACGCCTGGGCCGACTTGGGCAGACCGGAAGAGGTCGGGTTCATTTTCGCCGGTTTCCAAAAGTACCTCTACCAGCAAGGGGTGTAATGCCAATGTTGGCGAAATGCGCCGCCCGAGCGATCGCGCGTGCCGCCGATCGCGCCGCGCTGCATTCAGCCGCGAAACGGCCCGTGCGGCACACGCCATCCCACGGCCGCATCCGCCGGACCCGGCGCGTCGGCCGGGGGCGGTACGCCGACCCCGCGCAACGCACGGCGCCCAATTCATCGAGCAGTACAACGAGCGCCCACGCGTCCCGCGTCCCCGGTAATCATTGGCCACCCGCTTTCTTCTCCAGCATGTCGAGCAGACGTTTTTTCCACTCCGTATTCTGTGGCGTCTCCGTTTCGGACCGATTCCAGCGCCTCGCGTTACACTCGATGAATACATGCCGCGCTGGTGCAATCTCGCCAATCTGTTCACCTTGTTCCGGTTGATCCTGGTCCCGTATGTCATCGGAGCCATCCTGGACGGGCGGCACAGCCGGGCACTGGAACTGTTCTTCGTGGCGGCGGTGACCGACGTAATCGATGGCGCCCTCGCCCGCTCCTACGGACTGGCCACCCAGGCAGGGGCCTACCTGGATCCGATTGCCGATAAATGCCTGCTCAGCGGGATTTTTCTGGCGCTGGGCGCCACCGGAAGCGTTCCCTGGTGGTTCGTGGTGGTGGTCCTGGGGCGCGATATGTACATCCTCCTGGCGGTGGTGGCGGTCATGGCATTAACCAAAGTAAGGAAGTTCCCGCCCAGCCGTTGGGGTAAGATATCGACGTTCGTGCAGATGGCGGCCGCCGTGACCTGGATGGTCGAAAATATCTGGCCGGTGCCGGCTTTGCATGCCATTTCGTCCGCAATGCTATGGGTTTGCGCGGTTTTTACCGTTTGGAGTGGCATTCACTACACCTTGCGCGGCGCGCAAACTTTACGCGCACGTTGACGGGCTGCCCGGTCGGGAGTAGTCTAAAAATAAGAACGGCTTTGGCATGACTCGCTATCTTCCAGCGCGACAGTACCGGTGGTTTGGCATGAGCGCGGTTGCATTGGCGAGCCTGTGCGGCTGGCTGGGCACCGAACTGCATGTCGCCTACGTTCCAGCCGGTTTGTTCCTGCTCACCGCCGGATTGCTCTTTTTGATGGCTTTCCGTCCGGCAATCGAGATTCACGAGGGTTACGTCTCCATAGGCGGCCGAATCATCCCCTGGATGGACATCCGGCGCCTGGACCGCACCGGGTGGATTTCGCCGCTGATCATCCGCATCACCCTGTTCGACGATTCGCGCCTGCTGCTGGTCTATCCCGGCGACCTGGATAGCTGCAACAGCCTGCTGCGCCACCTGCGGCGCCTCTCCCGCGACGCCCTCATCGACGGCATCCCCTACCGCCAGTACTGGGGCGAAGTGCTGGCGCCGGGCAGCGATCGCAAACAGCAGCCGCCCTTGCCGCGCTACCGCATCCTGCGTCCCGAGGACGAGGCCGAAGTCGAACGCCTGTACCAACGGTTGAAAACCGTGGGCAATCTCGATCAGAAGAATTCCACGGACGAGAAGTAGTTGGTGGTCGAACGCCGCGCTTTCCGTTCCAAATTCGCGTTTGTCCTGCTTGCCTTGCTGTTTCTGGCGGCAGCCGTCTTTCTGGCGCGGGATGTCTGGCTGACCGCGCTGGGAGAGGCCCTGATTCACGATGACGGCGCGGGGAAGGCCGAGATCGCCGTGGTGCTGGCCGGCGACAACTGGGGATACCGGCTGACCAAAGCGGCGGAACTGGCCAAGCAGGGCTACGTGCCGCGCGTCCTGGTTAGTGGGCCGGCTGGTTTCTACGACGTCAATGAAGCCGACGCGGCGATTCACTTCGCCATCGGCAAGGGATACCCGGCGGAGTGGTTTATCCCCCTGTATCACACGGCGCGTTCCACCCGCGAGGAAGCCGTCACCGTCCTGGACGCGCTGAAGCAGCGCAATATCCACAGTTTCTTGCTGGTCACCAGCAATTATCACAGCGCCCGGGCGCGGCGCATCTTCCTCAACGCGGAGCGCCAACGGGGCGGCGGGCCGGAGCTGCGGGTGGTTGCCTCCGGCGACCGGGACTTCAGCCCGGCCAACTGGTGGCGCAATCGCGAAGGCCAGAAAATCGGATTCATGGAGTGGACCAAAACCCTGACCTCGCTGTTCGGGATCTAGCTCATGTGGGAATCGTTGCACACCGTCCGCAAGTACCTGTGGAGGTACCGCCGGGGCATGGCGCTGGGCGGGCTGTGCCTGGCGATGAAAGACCTGGCGCAGGCGCTGCAGCCGCTGATGATCCGCGGCGCGGTGGATTCCTTTCGCGGCGGCGGCGCGGCCTTCGTGCGCTTTGCCGGCTACCTGGTGGGCCTCGCGCTGCTCAAAGGTGTTTTTCAATACTGGATGCGGGTCATCCTCATCGGCGCCTCCCGCGATATCGAATTCGATCTGCGCAACGACCTTTTCGCCCACCTGATTCGCCTCTCCCCCGAGTACTACGCCCGCACGCGCACCGGCGACATCATGGCGCGCGCCACCAACGACCTCAACGCCGTCCGCATGATGCTGGGTCCGGGCGTGATGTACTGGTTTGAAACCAGCCTGACCTTCATCCTGGCCATCGCCATCATGACGCGCGTCGATTGGCGCCTGGCGATGTTCGCCGTCATGCCCGCGCCGGCCGTCAGCCTGGCCGTCATACTGTTCGGCCGCGTGATTCACGCCCGCTTCGAGAAGATCCAGGCGATGTTCAGCGATATTTCGAGCCGCGTGCAGGAGAACCTGGCCGGCGTGCGCATGATCCGCGCCTTCGTCCAGGAGAAAGCCGAAATGCGCCGCTTCGAGGAATTAAACCGGGCTTTCATTGCGCAGAACATCCGCCTGGTGCGCGTGCAGGGCCTGTTCCAGCCGCTGCTCGAAGCGCTGATCGGCGTGACCTTCCTGGTGGTGCTATGGGTGGGCGGCCAACAGGTGCTGGCGGGCCGCATCTCGGTGGGTAGTTTTGTGATGTTCAATACCTACATGGGCATGCTGGTGTGGCCCATGATCGCACTCGGCTGGGTGGTCAACCTGATGCAGCGCGGCAGCGCATCCCTCGAACGCATCAACGACATCTTGCACGAGCAGCCATCCATCGCCGCGCCGCCGGACGCGGTGAGCCTGGGCGCGGTGCGCGGCGAGATCGAGTTCCGCGACGTGACGGTAGATTATGGCAGCGGTCCCGCGCTGAACGGTATCGACCTGCGCATCCCCGCCGGTACCACGCTGGCCGTGGTGGGCCATACCGGATCGGGCAAAAGCACGCTGGTCAACCTGCTGCCGCGCCTGTTCGACCCCACCTCTGGCGCGGTGCTGTTGGATGGCATCGACCTGCGGCGGGTGGACCCGGCGGAGTTGCGGCGGCAGATCGGCTTCGTGCCGCAGGAGACGTTCCTGTTCAGCGCGACCATCGCCGGGAATATCGCCTTCGGCGTGGATGGCGCCACCCCGCAACAGATCCGCCGGGCGGCGGAGATGGCCGGGCTCGCTGGCGATATCGAAGGCTTTCCGCTGGGGTACGACACGCTGGTCGGCGAGCGTGGGATCACCCTCTCGGGCGGGCAGAAACAGCGCACCGCGATCGCGCGGGCGTTGCTGCGCGAACCGCGGATTCTGATTCTGGACGACGCCCTCTCCGCGGTCGATACCTTGACCGAAGAGCGCATTCTGACGCATCTGGCGGGCGTCATGCGCGGACGCACGGTGATCCTGATTTCGCACCGCGTATCCACCGTGCGGCAGGCGGACGCCATCGTGGTGCTGGAGCGCGGCAAGATCGTCGAGCGGGGCACGCACGACGAGTTGGTCGAGGCCGGCGGATATTATGCCGAGCTCAGCCAGAAGCAAATGCTGGAAGAAGAGTTGGAAGCGATCTAACGCCGATGCCGTTCACTACTGGAGGCATGGCGACGCTCCCAAATGGCGTCAGAGTGGCACGTGCACGCCTGGCCGTTCTATTCCTGCTACGGCCAACCGGGCTCCGAGTGCCCCCAGAACCGCCGTCAAGGTCTGCACGCTTGGGTTGCCCTTTTCGGAGAGCGCCCGGTACAGGCTCTCGCGATTCAGGCCGGAACGCGCAGCGACCTCAGCTATGCCTCCCTGTGCCTGCGTAACGTTGCGCAACGCGATCAGGAAAACTCTCGGGTCTTGCTCCTCAAGCGCTGCATTGAGATAAGCGAGCGCCCGTTCCTCGTCTTTCAGCATGTCCATCAGAAGATCGTCATATGGTGCACTTCTAGGCATCTGGCCTTCTTATACCCGACATACTCGACTGGCAGCATTCAATAATTGATCGTAGCTTATCGGCTACAACGAATCAAGCGCTCGCCAAAACCTTCTCCAAGGTGCGCTGGCCACCTCGCCCCCGCGCTTTCCGATACTCTATGGAGCATGGCAAATATTTCCCGGCGGCGCTTTTGCGGCAGCGCGTCCGCCTTGCTGGCGCTGCCCGCGTTCGCGGCGGGCGACGAGCGCGGCATCCTGGTAACCGCGGCGCAGGCGGCGAAATTGCGCGGCGGCGCCCTGCCCGACGCGCTGCGGCAGAATGCCGGCGCCGCCCTCAAGTCGGGACCGTGGACCGTGACCAGTCAACGGCCGGACAACGTCACGGCGGGCACTAACGACTACTACAGCGAAGGGCCGTACTGGTGGCCCGACCCGAAGAATCCCAAGGGGCCGTATATCCGCAAAGATGGCGAGCGGAATCCGGGGCGCTTTCAGGCCAACCGGCGCGATCTGGGCGACATGTGCTCGGCGGTGCTGGCGCTCGGCATGGGCGCGTACCTGCTCGGCGATCGGGCGTGCGGCGAACATGCGGCGCGGGTCCTCGCGACGTGGTTCCTGGACCCGAAGACGCGCATGAATCCGAATCTGGAGTACGGGCAGGCGGTGCGCGGCATCAATACCGGACGCGGTACGGGGCTGATCGACACGGTATCCATGATTCACGCGGCGCAGGGCGTCTGGCTGCTCGAACAGGCGGGAATGCTCGGCCGCGCGCTGGGCGATGGCGTGCGCCAGTGGTACGCGGATTTCCTGAAATGGATGACCACCAGCAAGAAGGGGCTCGACGAGAAGAAGTCCGGCAACAATCACGCCACGTGGTGGACGGCGCAGGTGGCGGCGTATGCCACGCTGACCGGCGACGAGTCCGTCAAGGCGATGGCGTGGGAGCATTACCGCGGCTATCTGGTGCCGGAAGAGATCCGCCTGGACGGCAGTTGCCCGCGGGAAGAAGCGCGCACCAACTCGCTGGGGTACTCCAACATGAACCTGGACGCCTTCGCTGTGCTGTGCCGCATCGCCGGGACCAACGGCGTCCGCTTGTGGGAGTTCGGCACCGCCCAGGGGATCGGAGTGCAGCGCCCGTTCTACTACCTGTTGCCGTACCTGCTGCATCCGGAAAACTGGAAGAAACAGCAGATCTCGAAGTTCAGCGCGGACGGCACGGTATGGCCCGGACTGGCGGGCGCCGGGCTTCAGTCGCAGCGCTTGCTGGAAGCGTACCGCACGCTGCCGCGCGGCAATTCGCCCTGGGTTCAGTTGGTGGACCTGGTGGTGAAAGCGGGCTAATGAGGTTGCCGGACCGGGATGAATCCCGCTCCTTCCGTCGAGCTTGTTTTCTCTGCGTTCCCTCCGCGTCTCAGCGTCTCCGCGGTGAAAGGGCTTCCCCGTTTGGCTCCAGCTTCGCGCTTCCGCGGAATCCCTTTCGGATGGCAGTCCGCGCATTTGACGAAGTGGATATTGTGGCCGCTCGCCGTACTCACGAAAGTCGTATCCATCTTCTCCACGTCCAGGCCGCAGTTGGATAGGCGCGGATGGCATGTGGCGCACGAGGCGCGCGTCTGCTGCCCGTGCTTCATGTGGCACGCGAGGCAGCTCAGCCCCTCATGAACGCCCACCGGCGTGCGGTCGTCGCCCGAGCCCACCAGGCCGCCGGCCTCCGGCGCGTGGCACTGATAGCAGAGCGCCTGGCGGGTATCCGGGCTGATCTTCAAGGCGCGCGTCCCGTCCCGCATGCTGGGCAGCGGCAACAACTCCACGGAGAAATGCTTTTGTTCCCGCCGGTCGAACAGGCCGACCGACGGCCGCGACAACTCCTGCTTCGCGGCTGATTTCGCGGCTGATTTCTCGGCTGATTCCTCAATCTGGCGCGCCGCCCTCGGCAGCAACTCCCCCTCGCGATGCACCTGGTGGCAGCTCAGGCACGGGATCGCCGGCTGGTCCGCCAGTTCGGGCCGCAGCAGACGCCACGGACCCCTGGCATCCAACGGCGCCACCAGGTCGCGGATGCCGCCCTCAAAATGCATGCCGTGGCAGCGCAGGCAATCGTCCATCAGCAGCCGCCGCCGGTTGTGCTGGGCATCCAGAAACAGCCGCCGGTAGGTGGCACTGTGCGCCCCCGATTGCCACTGGGCGAACTCCTGCCGGTGGCAAGAGCGGCATCGTTCCATCAGGCGCGGGATATCCCGCGTGCTCAAACGGACGGGGTCGGCGAACCCCTGCCGCACGTGCTGCACCAGGCGCCGCAGATTTCCCCAATGAAAACCCGCATCGAGCGTGGTGATTTCACCGTGGCAGGCGCCGCACGTCACGTCCCGATGGCTGGAAGCGTGCCACGCATCGTAGTGGGTGCGGATCTCGTGGCAGCGCGCGCAGGAGGCGCCGGCGTTGTATTCGTAATAGAGGCTTCCCGCCGGCAGCGCCAGCACGATCAAGGCGGCAGCGGCCGGCAACGCGCCACGCAACAGCTTGCGCGTCATAGTCCGCGCCCCTTCCGCTTGCGCGTCATACGCCGCGCCCCTTCCTGGATTTCACGATGCGCTCCGCCGCGTAGTACGCGATCGCCATGATGGTCAGCGCCGGGTTGAAGCCGCCATTGGTCACGTGTACGCTGCCATCGATCACGTACAGATTGTCGTGATCGTGCACGCGGCAGTATTTGTCCACCACCGAAACCCGCGGGTCGTCGCCCATGCGGCACGTGCCCGCCTGGTGCTGGCCTCCGCTGGTTCCCTTCCCCGCAAGCTTCGGCCACGTGCGGATGGCGCCCGCCGCCTTCAGCCACGCCTCGGCCTTCTCCGCCATCCGGACGGACGTCTCCATCGTCTTCGGATGCTTGCCGCCGGAGAGGCGCGCCACCGGCAGCCCCCAAAAGTCCTTCACCTTGGCGTCCACTTCCACGCGCGATTCGGCGATCGGGATCTCCTGCGTCGGCCCCTGGATCGCGATGCTGCGGCGGTACCACTGGCGCATGAAGTCCTTGTGAGCGCGCCCCCACTGCGGCACCCCGCCCGGCACGGCACTCACAAACTGGTACGGCAGGCGGATGAACTCATTGGCCAGCATGGCGCCGCCGATCAGGCCGGGGTTGCCGTGGTTGTAGTCGCAGACCGCGATGCTCGCGCCGGGCCCGATATCGTCATAGGTATCGAAATCGAAGAGGCCCCACGCTCCCGTGTACGTATGTCCCTGCAAATTGCGCCCCACCCAGTCGTAGCGATTGCCCAGACCCGCCGGGTGCATCTTACTTTTGGAATTGAGCAGCAGGCGCGCCGATTCCACGGCCGCCGAGGAGACGATGACGATATCGGCGGTCTGCTCGCGCAGCCGGTCGTCCGCATCATAATACGCTACGCCCGTGGCGCGTCCCCGCGCGTCGGTCAGCACCTCCCGCGCCATGCACCCGGTGCGCAGTTCGCAGTTCCCGGTGGCCAGCGCCGCGGGAATCGCGGTGTTCTGCGTACCGCATTTGGCGTTCACCTCGCACGCGAAACCCACGCACCAGCGGCACTGCATGCACGGCGGCCTCCCGCCGTAGGGCACAGAGTTGCGCAGCATGGGGATATCGAACGGGTGCAGGCCCAGCCGTTGGGCGGCGGGCTTGAGGATTCCGTGTTCCCGACCCACCGGCAGCGGCGGCATGGGCAGCGGCTGGCGGCGCGGCCCGTGAAACGGATCCGCCGAAACGTCGCCCGAGACGCCGATTTCGTACTCCGCCCTCTCGTAGTACGGCTCCAGCTCCGCGTAGGAAATCGGCCAGTCGCGCAGCGTGCTGCCCTCCGGCACTCCGTAGGTGGTCGCCATGCGGAAGTCTTTTTCCTGATAGCGCCACGCCTGCGCTCCGTAAGTGAAGGTGCCGCCCCCCACGCACGCCGCGTTGTTGCTGTAGGCGCCTTGGCTGGGCAGCACCACCCGCTCCTGCCCCTTCAGATCCACCACCACGCGCGGATTGCGCTCCTCGTCCGGCCCCGAGTTGTTGCCCAGTACCGACGTGCGCTGGTTGCGCAGATCGTCTTTCCGGCAGTCGGACGCCGTGTACCACTTGCCGCGTTCCAACAGGACGACGCTCAGTCCGCCCGCCGCCAGTTGCTGGGCCGCGACGCCTCCCCCGGCGCCCGCCCCGACGATCACCGCATTCACATGTTTGAGTGCCATCGCTCAGGCTCCCTGCCTGGGAAACTCGTAGCGATTGCGCCCCCGGATGGGGATCACCGGCACCCCTAGCATGCGCCAACTCACGGCATCGCGGTTGCCGCCGTGACGCGGGTCGCCGTAGTAACCCTGCATGGTGTGCGCGATCGCGGTGGCGAAGAAGCGCTGCGCGCCGCCTGTGAGCGATTCGAGCAATGCCGTCTGTTGCGGCGCGTCGAGAGAGGCGAAGTCCTTACCGAACTTGCTGACCGAAGCCCGATCGATCTCCATCAGCCCGGTGCGGTAGGCATCTCGCTGCCGGCGGTAGGGGCCCATCAATTGGCGGTCGATGAAGTTCACTACCCCCGCCCACGCCGCACCCGGTGTCTGGTCGGTGGGTACGATCTGCTCGCAAATCGCTGCCAGCGTCCTGCCTTCGGCCGCGGTCAGAAAGCGCCACGGCGTGTTCCGCCGCCCGCACGAGACAAGCGCGCCACATGCCGTGGCCGTGCCGGCGATCCGCAGAAACCTGCGCCGCCGCAGCGAGTGGATTTTGACGTGGCCCAAAGCAAGACCATAGCGCCCATCATCTAACATTTCCACCCCCGCATATCTCGATACCTGCCACTCCTCACTTCTTCGGCAGCGCGAACGCAACGTACATGCCGCCCGACGGCGCGCGCGATTTTCCGCCGCCCGCCGCAATCACCACGAACTGCCGTCCGCCCACCTCGTACGTCGCCGGCGTCGCGTTCCCCGCAAACGGCAGCGTGGTCTCCCACAGCAGCTTGCCCGTATCCTTATCGAACGCGCGCAGCTTCTTATCGAAGCTGGTGGCGCCGATAAACACCAGCCCCCCGGCGGTCACAATCGGACCTCCGTAGTTCTCGCTGCCCGTCTCCTTCATGCCCTTCGCCGCCAATTCGGGATACTCCCCGAGCGGGATCTTCCACGCGTACTCGCCGGTATTCAAGTTGATCGCGTTCAGCGTCCCCCATGGCGGCGCCACCGCCGGGTATCCCTCGGCGTCCACAAACTTGTGATATCCCGTGAAGCGGTACTTCATGGCAATGCTGCTGGGGACCGGCGACGCCGCCTTGCTCTCCATCTCCTTCTCTTCCCCGCTCATCGCGAACTGCACGAGCGCGTCCAGCGCCTGCCGCGACAAATTGGGGAAGCCCGGCATGCGCCCCGCGCCTTGACGGATCACCGCGCTCACTTCCGCCGCCTTACGCCGGCTTGCCAGGTCCGCCAGCGACGGGATCTGCGGCGGCGCGCCGTGGAGATCGTCGCGATGGCAGACGGCGCACTGCGTGAGATACACTTGCCGGCCCGACATGCCGCTGCCGGTTTCCGCCAGGCTCGATGTCCAGGCCATCTCGGTCGAATTGACGTAGAGCAGTCCGCTTTCCGGATCGAAGGCCGAACCGCCCCACTCCGCGCCGCCATCGAAGCCCGGAAAGATGACGGTCTCCGTTCCCACGCCCGGCGGCACGAACTGCCCGTCGCTGATGAAGTTCCGAAACTGCTCGAGCGCCCACTGGTGCGCTTGCGGAGTGCGGTTGGTCAGCATGCTCTCGGTGAGCGTCTGCCGCGCGAACGGCGCCGGCCGGGTGGGCAGCGGCTGCGTCTCCGCGGCCACCTCTCCGGGCACCGTGCTCGCCGGGTACTTCCGCGACTCGATGGGGAACAGCGGCTTGCCGTCGGTCCGGTCGAACAGGAAAACGTAGCCGTGCTTGGTGGTCTGTGCCACCGCGTCCACCTGCCGGCCGTTCTGCCGCACCGTCACCAGGCTCGGCGGCGAAGGGAAATCGCGGTCCCAAAGATCGTGCTTTACCTCCTGAAAGTGCCAGAGGCGCTTGCCGGTATTGGCGTCGAGCGCCAGCAGCGTATTGGCGAAGAGGTTGTCGCCCAGCCGGTTGGCGCCATAGAAATCGGCCGCCGCGCTGCCCGTGGGCGCATACACGATGCCGCGCTTCCGGTCCACCGCCATGCCCGCCCAATTGTTCGCCGAACCGATGTACGTCCAGGCATCTTTCTGCCACGTGTCATAGCCGAATTCGCCCGGATGCGGAATCGTGTGGAAGGTCCAGCGCAGCTTCCCGGTCCGCACATCGTAGGCGCGGACATCGCCCGGCGACGCGGGCAGACTCTCCGCCGTCCGGCCGCCCACAATCAGCAGGTCCTTGTAGACGATTCCCGGGGTGGTGAGCACCACCGATTGCTGCTCCGCGTCGCGGCCCAGATCGTCGCGCAGATCGATCCGTCCGGCGCGCCCGAAGCCCGCGATCGCTTTGCCGGTGCGGGCGTCCAGCGCATAAACGTAGCTGCCGGCCGCGGCGAAGATTCGCCGCTCGCCGGCCTCGGCCCAGTAGGTGACGCCGCGATTCGGCCCGCGCAGGTCGAGGCCGGAATCGAACTTCCAGAGCAGTTTCCCGGTGGCCGCGTCCAGCGCGATCACCCGGTGCTTCGGCGTGTTGGCATACAGCACCCCGCCTACGATGATGGGGCTGGTCTGCAATCCGCCCGGGCCGTCCTGCGCATCGTAGGACCAGGCCACCGCCAGTTGGTTCACATTGGCGCGGTTGATCTGCTTGAGGGTCGAGTGCCGGATGCCTTCCGGCCCGCCCCCGTAAACCGGCCAGTCGCGTGGAGCAGCGTCCGCCGCGACCAGCAGCGGTACGGCGAAAAGGGCGGCGAAAATGCGTGATGGGCAAATCTGCAAGGCATGGGACATCCTGCCCATGATACGGCACGCCTCGCTTCGTGGGGCTGACCGGGGGGCGAAGCCTACGCCACGCTCTCGCTGGGGGGCGCGTTCATGGGGCGGGCGTTTAAACCGGCCAGGTGGAAGGATCGGCCGCAGTCGGCCACTGACATCAGGCCGCAGTCAATTTCGCCACGTGGAGCGCCTGCCGGTTTTTTCCCGCGTGCCAGAGGTCATATTGAACCTGCAGGTTAAGCCAGCTTTCAGCGCTGGTGTCGAAGGCGATCGAGAGACGGACGGCCATCTCCGGGCTGATTCCTGCACGCCCGTTAAGGATGCTGGACAGCGCCTTTCGACTCACGCCGAGCGATCGCGCAGCGTCCGTGACGGTCAGGTTCAGGGGTTCCAGGCACAGTTGCCTGAGCACCTCACCCGGGTGCGGCGGATTATGCATCTTCATAGTCACCTCCTGGCGCAGGAGCACGCTCCAGGCCGTGTCGCGTGCCAGAAGCAACGTCAACACCGCCGGGATGCATCCCCTCGCGGTGTTGACCAACAGAACCAGCCCGATCGAGCGCAGCGTCTTCATCTGTCCTTACTTTACCTGGCAGGCGGCGAGCCGCGTTCGCTTTCCGACCAAGCGGCGCGATCCAGCGATGAAGCGCGGCGGGCTGCCGACGAACCGCCGCCGGCGAAGCGCGTCACGCTCGGCCGATCAACCGCTTCCAGCCGGTGCGCTTGGGCGCCGCCACGCCGAGCAAGGTACGAAACGGCTCGGACTCGGCTTCCGAAAGCGGCTGGCTGCCGCGCAGCAGGTGCACCACTTCCAACATGCGGCAGAAGTGGTCGACGCAGTGCCAGCAGGTCCGCAGGTGCCGGTCCATCATTTCGCGGTCGCGCCACGTGGTGCGCCCGTCCACCACGTCCAGGAACGCCTTGGTGGGCAGGCAGTCGTGGGTCGCCACCGCGGCCGCCTCGCGCCCCAGCGCCGGACCATTCTCGGCGAGCAGCGTGCGCCGCCAGGAATCCACCTGGCCGCGGATCAGTTCCGCCGCGCGGTCGCGGACCTTCTCCACGGTTTCGGGGGAAACGCGCAGCATCGGTCCCGCCTGTGCCGCCGAGTAGCGCATGGTTTCGAACCATGCGGCCTGCTTCTCGGTCATGGTCAGCGGTTCCAGCGCCGCCGTCAGCGTTTCCAGGCCGATGGAAATTTCGGCGGCCGGCGCCGCCAGTTCGGCCACCATGAGTTGGCGCAGTTGCGCCACGAACCAGCGTTCCTCGGGTGGTTCGGTGGATTGAAACATGAAGGATTCGGGTTTGTGGACGGTCACCAGAATGTGGTCCAGCAGCGCCCGGTCGCCGGCCCTCCCCGGCGCGTAGTGCGCCAGCGCCTGGCGGACCACCGGCACGTAATGGGAAATGAAATGCATCCACCCCTCAGGCAGCCGGTCGCGGCAATCGCGCACCATTTCGTAGCACGTATAGATCATCTGTCCCGATGTTACCGTGCGCCGTGGTTGGCATGGTTGCGACATCCGCTCGGAGCCGGGCCCAGAGGGCACCCCGTGAGAAGCTGCGAAAAAATCATTTATGGGCCGCCGATTAACGCAGATGAACGCCGATAAGCATTTTGTTTTCATCAGCGTTGATCGGCGTTCATCGGCGGCCATTTGTTTTTTTCTCACGTTCCGAGGGAGCGATTTCCACGAGAGCACACTCACCCGGTTGCGTCCGCGGCGCGGCGGAGGTAAGCTCCCCAATAGAGGCACACTCCAAATGAGACTCGTGTTGCGGATTGCTTTGTGTTGCAGCCTGGCCATTGGCGTTGGCGTGGCGCAGCGGCGCGGCGGCGGCGGATCCATCGGCGGCGGTTCTCGCGGAACTGGCGGTATCACCCGCGGCGGCAGCGGCGGCGGCGGATTCACCGGTGGCGGTTTTCGCGGCGGCGGCGGAATGGGCGG
>Ga0208587_1000980_pt1 | contig 15522 bp, 15 predicted proteins | sample NGESurdeep092012_7_FD_184472 | JGI IMG/M metagenome (GOLD analysis project Ga0208587, IMG submission 184472) | Arctic peat soil microbial communities from Barrow, Alaska - NGEE Surface sample 210 deep-092012 (SPAdes) | ecosystem: Environmental > Terrestrial > Soil > Wetlands > Peat ...
GCAGGTGGTGCTGATCCCGAGTCCGGTGTGGGCGCTGGCGTACCTTGGAGTGTTCGGCGTCGGGACGATCGCTGGTATGCTGCTGATTACCGTGTCCATCGCCGCGCCGTCGCTGCTCGCGACGAATCGGTTCGCGGGGCTGAACCGGACGCTGCGCGTCGCATCGGGCGTGGCGAGCATCGCGTTCGGCCTCTTTCTCGCGCACCGCATCGGATTCGTGGACGGCCTCTTCACCTCCGCGCCCTCTTGGACACCGCAGTAGCACGCCGGTCGCGCAAGTCGCGCACGCCGGAACGGATTGTCGACGCGGAGCGCGCGCGACGCTTCGGCACCCTGCTCCGCCGCTGGTTTCGCGCGAATGGCCGCGACCTGCCATGGCGGAACACGCGCGACCCGTATCGCATCCTCATCTCCGAATTGATGCTCCAGCAGACGCAGGTGTCGCGCGTCGTACCGAAGTACGCGGAATTTCTCGAGACGTTCCCCACGCTGCACCACATCGCGCGCGCGCGTCCGAAGCGGGTGACGGAGGCCTGGTCGGGACTCGGCTACTACGCGCGCGCCCGCAACCTGCACGCGCTGGCGAAGGTCGTGACGGACAGGGGGCGTGATGTTTACGGTGCGCTTCCGCCCGACGTGGAATCATTGCGCGCGCTGCCCGGAGTCGGTGCGTACACCGCGGGCGCGGTGAGCTCGTTCGCGTACGAGCGGCGCGCGGAGCTGGTGGACACGAACGTCGCGCGGGTGCTGAAGCGGGCGTTCGCGCCCTCGCTGGTGATCAAGTCGTCGCCTGGGCAGAAGCAGCTCTGGGCAATTGCGAAGCAGCTTCTTCCACGGACCGGAAAGGCGACGTGGACGCACAACCAGGCGCTCATGGAGCTCGGGGCAATGGTGTGCACGGCTCGAGTTGCGCGCTGCTCCTCATGCCCGGTGCGAACGGTTTGCGCGACGTACGCTGCCGAGAACGACAGTTGAGAGTGGGAGAGTTTTCCCGCAGTGCTTAGTTCAAGTTTGACTCAGTTATGCGATGGTCGCAGACCGCTGTGGCGTAAGACCACTCTCAGCCGGGGCCATTGGGAAACAGAACGGCGGAACCGACGAAATGTCGTCTGTTCCGCCGTTTCGTATCGAACGTGTGCCATGGTACGATGACATGACGCCAATAGGAACAACGACCAACCCTCAACTCGAAAACGTCAACTATTAACTGCTGGAGAACTCCCCCACTCACTACTCACTACTTCCGCACAGCGTCCTTTTTCCTCGGATGCCCCGCCGCATGATCGAGGGATGCGTCGTACTTCCTCTCCCCGTATCCGGTGTAGATCTGCCGCGGCCGAGCGATCTTCTGCTCCTTGTCGTTCAGCATCTCTTCCCACTGTGCGAGCCAGCCCGCCGTCCGCGCCACGGCGAACAGCACCGTGAAGAAATCCGTCGGGAACGCCATCGAACGGTAGATGAGTCCCGTGTAGAAGTCGACGTTCGGGTACAGCTTGCGCGAGACGAAGTAGTCATCCGACAGCGCGATGCGCTCGAGCTCCAGTGCGATCTCCAGATCCCTGTCCACGCCGACCACCTTGAACACTTCGTCGGCAAGCTTCTTCACGATGCGCGCGCGGGGATCGTAGCTCTTGTACACGCGGTGCCCGAAGCCCATCAGCTTCTGGCCCTTTCCGCCCTTCACGCCTTCGATGAAGGCGGGGATGTTCTTCTTGTCGCCAATCTCCTTGATCATGTGCAGCACGGCTTCGTTGGCTCCGCCGTGCAGCGGGCCGTACAGCGCCGCGATGCCCGCGGCCACCGCCGAGAACGGATCCACGTGCGAGCTGCCGACAGCGCGCACCGCGTTCGTCGAGCAGTTCTGCTCGTGATCGGCGTGGAGGATGAACAGCACCTCGAGCGTCTTCACGAAGATCGGATTCCCCTCGTACTTCGGCTCGGTCATGCGGGCGACCATCGAGAGGAAATTCTCGACGTAGCCGAGGTCGTTGTCCGGGTAGATGAAGGGAAGGCCCTTCACGTGGCGAAAGCAGAACGCCGCAAGCGTCGGCAGCTTGGCGAGCAGGCGCACGATGCTGATGTGCCGCTCCGCCGGGTCCTGAATGTTCTTGGCGTTCGGATAGAAGCTCGACATCGCCGCGACGGTGCTGCACAGCATCGACATCGGATGCGCGTCGTACCGGAAGCCTTGCAGAAAGGTCTTGACGTTCTCGTGCACGTACGTGTGGTACGTGATCTGATGCGACCAGTCGTCGTACTGCGGCTGCGTCGGCAGCTCGCCATTGCGCAGCAGCCACGCCACCTCGAGAAAGCTCGCCTTTTCAGCGAGCTGCTCGATCGGGTAGCCACGGTAGCGCAGGATTCCCTTGTCGCCATCGATGAACGTGATGGCGCTCTTGCACGACGCGGTGTTCATGAATGCCGGGTCGTATGTCATCAACCCGAACTCATCCGGCTTCACCTTGATGGGGCGGAGATCCATCGCGCGAATGACGGTATCGCCCTCCGCCGCGGGGGGCAGGATAGGGACGGTGTAGCTCGACCCCGTACGCGAATCCTTGATCTCGAGTGATCCGCCTGCCGCGTTTGACTCCGTGTTGCTCATGTCCACGTTCTCCCTGAAGAGGCGCTTCCAGCGGCGGAACCCGTGTTCCGTCGCGTGCGAAAGGTATCCGTGTGTAGGCGTTGGCGGCATTGCAGGAAACCCTGACACAGCTCCTCGCGCGACGTGTTCGTTTCGACGCTCGCTCTACACGAAGGCGCCTATTGGGACTGATCCTAAAGCATTGTCGTATAGCGAGATACGTCCGTAGGGAACGCTAAAGACGTCGCGTGAGGTATATCCGCGATGATCCGCGCGATCCGCGTTGATCCGTGTTCCCAACGAGCAACGCGCTGTCGACCTTCCAACGCGCACTACCCGCGCTATTTATTCTTCTCTCGCACGCGCGAGACCCACTCAGCCCCTCGGCCGTCGCCACACAACATCACCGTACCAGCCGGACGACTCGTCATTGCCGCGGCGGCAGCGTTCGCCGCCGGCATCATGAACGCGATCGCCGGCGGCGGGACGCTTCTGACCTTCCCCGCCCTCGTCGCCGCGGGGCTCCCACCACTCGCCGCGAATGCGACGAGCACCGTCGCGCTCCTCCCCGGGACGATGACGAGCATGCTCGGCTATCGCGGCGAGCTCGCCGGTGCCCGACGCTGGGCCATCTCGATCACGCTGCCATCACTGCTCGGGGGCGCAATCGGCGCATGGCTCCTCCTGCACACACCAGGCGCGACCTTCAATCACGTCGTGCCCTGGCTCGTCCTCGGCGCAACAGTGCTGTTCGTCCTGCAGCGCCCACTGCTGCCCTGGATTCGGCGTCATCATACGACGACGTTGGACGATGAGGCACTGACGAAGGCCGGCCCGTCGCCAGTCCTGCTCGCCTGGCAGTTCACGGTCGGGATCTATGGCGGATACTTCGGCGCGGGCGTCGGCATTCTGATGCTCGCTACTCTCGGCTTCATGGGGCTCACGAATCTGCACCGCATGAATGGCCTCAAGAATTGGGGCGGCTTCTGCATGAACATCATTGCGGCGGCGAGCTTCGCTCTCGGCGGCATCGTGGACTGGCCGGTTGCACTGAGCATGGCGTTCGCTGCGATGGCCGGTGGGTACCTGGGGTCCAGGGGAGCGCAGCGTGTGCCGCAGCACTACGTCCGGGGCGCCGTGGTGGTGGTGGGAACGGTGAGCGGACTCTGGCTGCTCTGGCGCGCGGCGTAGATCATCGAAAGTCAAGGTCTCACGTACTTGTAGCGACGAATCCCCGTCAACACCTTTGCCCCATGACCCAAGCGCTCGTCGCACTCGCGGCGCTGACCGCAGTTCTCCGCTCCGTGCTCCTCGGCTTGGGGCTAGTGTTCGCCGCAGTGGCGACGGCGGACTGGGCCGCGCGCTCACGCCACATCAATCCCTTCAGCGGAGCCGCGCGCTTTCTTCGCGGGACGGTAGATCCTCGACTCGCCGGCATCGAGCGTCAGGTACTGCGCGCCGGCGGACATCCGTCGGCCACGCCGTGGTGGGCGCTCGTCGCCTACGTCGTCGTCGCGGCGCTGCTGCTCGCCGCGCTCGACATGCTCGTGGGACTTGTACGCGAGATGGTGTTCGCCACGGCGATGGGCGGAACGGGATTTCTCTTTCTCATCGTGCGCTGGAGCTTCGCGTTTCTGCGGCTCGCGCTTCTGGTGCGCGTGGTCGCCTCCTGGTTCCCGCGCGCGGCCGGAACACCGTGGCTGCGCTGGTCGTTCGGTGCCACCGAGTGGATGTTGCGTCCGCTTCGACGCGTCATTCCGTCGTTCGGTATGGTGGACATCACCCCAATCATCGCATACTTCGCCCTTCAGTTGATCGAGGGGCTCGTCCGCCGCGTGTTGTTCTCGGGTATGCCATGACCGATTCGACGCGGCATCGAAGGTGCGGTTGAAGATACGGTCCGTGAATGGCGCAGCGAACGCGGCGTCGCGAAAATGACCGAGAAGGAGTGCGACGTACGATGACGTATGTGATGCTGGTGGGAACCGATGTGGCTCTGCTCGAAGGGTTGGCCCAATCGCTCGCCGGGCTTGGCCACCGGCCATCTGTAACCGCGTCGCTCTCCGACGCACGCGACCTCTGCTCGGCGCATCCGCCACTCGTGCTGGTGGTGGACCGGGCGCTGGCGAGCAGTGCCGGCGCCGAGCTACTCACCGTCCTCATCGCGGCGGGGGGCGCGCGGATTCTCTATCGCGTCGCGGCAATGCCGCCCACCCCGCTGCTTCCCGCGCTCCAGCGCGCGGTGCTCGCCGATCTCACGCTGCCTCTCGAGCGGCATCGGTTGTCGGCGTTGGTGCAGTCGGTGGGAGATCGGGCGAAAGCGACGGGCCGAGCGCCGCTTAATACTCCGCCAGACATGCGGGCGGTATAGCCGCGATGCTGTTCACTTAAGCCGCCCAGGCGCGCTTGGCGAGCCGGTCAGACGATGGCGTGACTCGAATTGAAGGAATTGAAGAGAATCGGGGAGAATCTCGGGGTGCCCCCATACTGTCTTGCCCCCTCCGTTCCCACCTCACATCATTGATCATGAAATACGCCGAAGTGCAAAACTGCATCGGCGGCGCTTTTGTGTCGCCGGATGCCCCGACGCTGGATGTTTACAATCCCAGTAGCGGCGAGATTCTGTCGCGAGTGCCGCTCTCGGGCGGGCGTGAGGTAGATGCGGCCGTTACGGCCGCTCGCGCCGCCTTCCCTGCCTGGTCTGCCACACCAATCAGAGAGCGAGTGCAGGTGCTCTATCGATACAAGACGCTTCTCGAGCGTCATATCGACGAGCTGGCCGCGCTGGTCACTGAGGAGAACGGCAAGATCGCGAACGAGGCTCGCGCCGAGGTGCTCAAGTCGGCGGAGCTGACGGAGTTCGCCTGCTCGCTGCCGCAGATCGCGACAGGTGAAGTGCTCGAGGTCAGCCGCGGCGTGGAATGCCGCGTCGAGCGCTACCCGGTGGGAGTCGTGGCGGCCATCACGCCGTTCAACTTTCCCAACATGGTGCCGAACTGGTCGATCCCCAACGCGATCGCGCTTGGCAACTGCATGATCCTCAAGCCGTCCGAGCTCGTGCCGTTGAGCGCGCGCCGAATCGTCGAGCTGCTCGCGGAAGCCGGGCTGCCTCCGGGCGTGCTGCAAGTGGTGCACGGCGGACGCGACGTGGTCGAAGCGATCTGCGATCACCCGGGCATCGCCGCGGTGAGCTTCGTCGGCTCCACGAAGATCGCGCAGGTCGTCTACCGCCGCGCGACCGGCAACCTGAAGCGCTGCCTCGCACTCGGCGGCGCGAAGAATCATCTCATCGTCATGCCGGACGCCGATCGCGAGATGGCGGCCACGAACATCGTGGCGTCCATGTCGGGATGCGCCGGCCAGCGCTGCATGGCGGCGTCGGTGATGGTCGCCGTCTCAGCGACCGAACACATCATCGCGCGCATGGCTGAAGTCGCACGGAAGATGGTGCCGGGCAAGGATATCGGGCCCGTGATCTCCGCGGCGGCGAAGGAGCGCATCACCCGTTACATCGACGAAGCCGAAGCGGCGGGAGCCACCGTGTTGGTCGATGGCAGAAAGACAGTCGTGACGGGGAAGGAGGGCGGTTACTACATCGGTCCCACCATTCTCGATCACGTCACGCCCGACATGGCGATCGCGCAGGAAGAGGTCTTCGGCCCCGTGCTCGTGATCATTCGCGCGAAGAGCGTGGAAGACGCGATCAGGATCGAGAATGCGTCGCCCTATGGAAATGCGGCGTCCGTCTTTACCGAGAGTGGCGGCGTCGCGCGCTACGTGATGGAGCACGCGAGCGCCGGAATGGTCGGCGTGAACGTGGGCGTGCCGGTGCCGCGTGAGCCCTTCTCGTTCGGCGGCTGGAACGACTCCAGGTTCGGCGTCGGCGACATCACAGGTCGCGGCTCGATCGAATTCTGGACACAGGCAAAGAAGATGACCACGAAGTGGAACAAGGAAGCTGGCGTCAACTGGATGAGCTGAGGAGGCTCCCCATGAGCGATCGATCCGTCACGTTCACGGGCATCAAGTTCGAGAATCCGTTTCTTCTCTCGTCGGCGCCTCCCACGGAGTCGGAGAACAACATCATGCGCGCCTTCGACGCGGGTTGGGGCGGCGTCGTGACGAAGACCATTGGCATGCACCCGGTGACGAACGTCGTCGGCGCGAAGGCGAAGTTCATGCGCACGAGCGCGGACGACGCGTACGTCTCGATGAAGAAGCGGCCCGGCGCCGCGCTGCACTCGTCGTGGAACTGGGAGCTGATCTCCGACAAGGCGATCGACTGGTGGATTCCGCGCCTGCAGCGCATCAAGGCGGCACATCCCACGAAGGTGCTCATCGCATCGATCATGGCTGGCTCCGGCAACGACAAGGAACTCCGCAACTGGCAGCTCCTCGCACGGGCGGTGCAGGAGAATGGCGCCGACGGCATCGAGTGCAACTTTTCCTGTCCGCACATGGACCGAAAGGACATGGGCTCCAACATCGGCAAGGATGAGGGACTCTGCTCGGTGGTCACCGAGGCGGTGAAGGAAGTCGCGACGATTCCGGTGTGGACGAAACTGACGCCGGCGACGCGCGACATCGTCGTCGAAGCGGCGGCCTGCTTCCGTGGCGGCGCCGATGCGATGGTCTCGTCGAACACCTTTCCTTCCCTGCCACTCATCGATCCGGAGACGCTCGAATTCGAGATCAACGTGGACGGCCTGGTGTCGAGCGGCGGGCTCGGCGGCCCGGCCATTCTTCCCATGGCGCTCGCGAACATGGCGAAGATGACGCAGGCGTTCCCGGACAGGGAATTCTCCGGGATCGGCGGCGTCTCCGATTTCGCGCAGGCGCTGTCGTATTTCCTCCTCGGCGCCGGCACGGTGCAGGTCTGCACCGCGGCCATGCTCGACTCAGCCATCGGACCGAACGTGATCAAGCGGCTCAACGCCGGGCTCGACGCATTTCTCGAGAAGCACGCGGCGGACGGCTGGAAGACGGTGGAAGATTTCCGCGGTCTACGGCGCGATCGCGTGGTGTCGCAGTCGCAGATTCGCCGTCCGGAAGGCGAAGGCTATCAGGGCGGCTACGAGCCCGTCGAAGGCTATGCTGCTCCTGAACACTCGGAGTCAATAACGTCCTGACCGTTTTCACGGCATTCATACCGCTGCGTCCTCTGCGTCCTCCGCGGTGAAATGCCCTTTCGCTGTTGCAGTCAATTGCAGCAGATGTCGCACTCCACGACCGAGACTTCCGATGACCACGATCGCTCCACAGCTGGAACTTCCCCCCGTAGATCACGTTCCGCGCCCGTATGATGGTCCGCCCCGCGAAGAACTCATCGCAATGCGGAAGCAGTTCACGAATCCCGCGGTCTACACGATCTACAAAGAGCCGCTGCTCATCGTCGAGGGGCACATGCAGTACCTCTACGACGAGACGGGCAAGCGATATCTCGATCTGCTTGCGGGGATCGTGACGGTGTCCGTGGGACACTGCCATCCGCGGTTCGTGAAGCGCGTGACGCAGCAGGTGTCGACGCTACAGCATGCGACGACGATCTATCTGCATCCGAACTTTCCGATGCTCGCGAAAAAACTGGCGTCGAAGATGCCGCCGGGCCTCGACGTCACCTACTTCACGAACTCGGGGAGCGAGGCGAACGATCTCGCGATCCAGATGGCGCGCCTCTACACGGGACACCACGACGTGATCGCGCTGCGCAATGCGTATCACGGCGGCAGCCCGAGCGCGATGGGGCTCACGTCGCACAGCACATGGAAGTTCCCTGTTGGCGGCGATGGGCACGTGCATCATGCGATGAATCCCGATCCGTATCGCAGCCCGTTCAAGGGCACGCCGGAAGAGATCGCATCGATGTCCGCCGCCGACATTCGCGACCTCATTCGCTTCTCGACGCCGGGCAAGGTCGCCGCGTTTCTCGCCGAACCGCTGCAGGGCGTGGGCGGCGTGACCTACGGCGCGCCCAACTATCTCAAAGAGGCCTACGCGATCATTCGCGAGTTCGGCGGCCTCTGCATCGCGGACGAAGTGCAGACCGGCTTCGGCCGCACGGGCGATCACTACTGGGGATTCCAGAACTGGGACGTCGTGCCGGATTTCGTCACGATGGCGAAAGGGCTCGGCAACGGTGTGCCGATCGGCGCGGTGACGACGCGCATGGAGATAGCGAAGTCGCTCACGCAGCGTATTCACTTCAACACGTTTGGGAACAACCCGGTGTCGATGGCCGCGGGACTCGCGGTGCTCGACATCATCGACGAAGACGGGCTTCAGGAGAACTGCCGCGTCCTCGGCGCACGCTTCAAGGGGGGACTTCGGAAGCTCCAGAAGTCGCATCAGCTCATCGGCGACGTGCGCGGCATGGGGCTGATGCTCGGCGTCGAACTCGTGCGGGATCGCGCGACCAAGAGCCCGGCGAAGCAGGAGACGGTGGATCTGATGGAAGCGCTTCGTGAGATGAGCGTTCTCGTCGGCAAGGGTGGACTCGACGGCAACGTGCTGCGCATCAAGCCGCCGATGTGCATCACGGCCGCGGACGTGGACTACGCGCTGGACGTGCTGGATGTCGGGCTGGGCCAGGTCACCAGAAAGTAGGCCATTAGCACCCCCGTTGTCGTCCTGAGCGAAGCGAAGAACCTGCACCTCTTCAACCGGATCAGTCCATGAAATTCGATCGCATAGTCCAGGGCGGTAACGTCGTCACTCCTGGCGGCGCATTCACCGGCGACGTCGGAATCATCGGAGAAAAGATCGTCGCGCTCGGCGCCGGCCTCGATACCGAGGGCGCGGACGTCATCGACGCGACGGGACACCATGTGATTCCCGGCGTGCTCGACGTGCACGTGCATCTCGAGCTTCCCTTCTGCGGCACCGTGTCCGCCGACGACTATCGCACGGGGACGCGCGCCGGCGCGCGCGGCGGCGTGACCACGGTCATCGACTTCGCAATTCCGTCCGCGAACGGCTCGCTCAGCGAAGCAGCCGACACCTGGATGAAGAAAGCCGAAGGGAAGTCGCTCATCGACTACACCTTTCACATCTGCGTCACTCGCTACAACGAGCACAAGGATCAGATCGCCGGGATGGTGAAGCGCGGCTTCACCACCTTCAAGGAGTTCATGATCTACGAGTCGGAGGGCTGGCAGTCCGACGACCGCGCACTGTTCGGGACGCTCGAGAAGATGAAGGAACATGGCGCGATGCTGCTCGTGCACGCCGAGTCGTCACGCGTACTCGACGAACTGATCGCACGCCATCACACGCCGGAGTTGATGAAGCAGCACGGCGCCGTGCTGCACGCGATCACGCGCCCGAACTTCATCGAGGCCGAGGCGATTCAGCGTGTCGTGAAGTGGAGCGAAGCGACCGGTGGCCAGCTCTACATCGTGCACATGTCTACCGCCGAGGGCGCCGACATTATCCGCGCCGCGCAGGGATGTGGCGTGCCGGTCCTCGCCGAGACCTGCGTGCAGTATCTCGTGCTAGACGACACCGTGTTCGCGCGGAAGGACGGCCATCTATTCGCCTGCTGCCCGCAACTCAAGAAGCCGGCGGATTCGGCTCGCCTCTGGCGCGGGTTGAAGAGCGGCGAGGTCTCCGTGATCTCCACGGACACGTGCACCTTCACACGCGAGCAGAAGGCGATGTGGGAAGGCGACTGGACCAAGATTCCAATGGGAATGCCGGGGCTCGAGACGCTGATGCCTTTGACGTACACAAAAGGCGTGCTCGAGGGACGCCTCACCCTCGAAGAAATGTCGCTCAAGTTGAGCACGAACCCGGCGAAAATCATGGGGCTCGCGCCACGGAAGGGGGCCATTCAGATCGGCGCGGACGCCGACCTCGCGATCATTCATCCCACGCGCACCCACAAGGTCGTTCCGTCGGAGATGGAGACGAACGCCGACTGGTCGCCCTACGAGGGATGGGACCTCGCCGGCTTCTCGCGCACGACGCTCTCGCGCGGCGACGTGATCGTGGATGACTACAAGGTTGTCGGCAAGGAAGGGCGCGGGCAGTGGCTGCCGCGAACGACGGCCGGGCTCGCGGGCGCGCGCGCGTGAAGTACGCAGGGGAGTTGGACGGGGCGTTGATTACCACGGACTTCATCACTACCCAGGAAGACCTCTCGGGAAGCTCGCTCTGGAACCCCGATCTCGCTCCCACTCCACTCTCTCGCCGCACTTGGTCCACGTACAACATCGCCGCGCTGTGGATCGGAATGAGCGTCGTCATCACCACGTACACGCTCGCGTCGGGGATGATGACGCAGGGGATGACCTGGTGGCAGGCGATGGTCACCATATTGCTCGGCAACACGATCGTCCTCATCCCGATGATCCTGAACGCGCACGCCGGGACGAAATACGGAATCTCTTTTCCCGTGCTCTGCCGCGCGTCGTTCGGCGTGATGGGTGCGAACGTCCCCGCCCTGCTCCGCGCCGTCGTTGCGTGCGGATGGTTCGGCATTCAAACGTGGATCGCGGCGCTCGCGCTCAACACCCTGTTCACGGCGGCGTGGCCCGGATGGGCGTCGGTGCCCGGTGGAATCGCGATTGCCTTCGCCCTCTTCTGGCTGTTGCAGGTCGCGATCATCGCGCGCGGCATCGAAGCAATCAAGATGCTCGGCAGCTATGCGGCGCCGGTGCTGATCACGGGGAGCACAGTGCTCCTCTTCTGGGGAATACGCCATGGCGGCGGGCTCGGCCACATCCTCGCGGAATCGGCGCGCCTACAGGGCGTAAACGTGTATGGCGTCTCGTTCTGGTCGATCTTTCCCCCCGCACTGACCGCGAGCGTCGGCTACTGGGCGACGCTTAGCCTGAACATCCCGGACTTCACTCGCTACGCACGCAGCCAGAAGTCGCAGGCGATGGGTCAGGCACTCGGCCTGCCGACGACGATGACCGCGTTCGCATTCATCGGCGTGGCCGTGACGAGCGCGACGATCGTCATCTTCGGCAAGGCCGAATGGGATCCCGTCGTGCTGGTGACGAAGATCGGCAGCACGCCGGTGATCATCTTCGCGGCGCTCGTCGTGCTCGCCGCCCAGTTGCACACCAACATGGCGGCGAACGTCGTGTCGCCGTCGAATGATTTCTCGAATCTGAATCCGCGGAAGATCAGCTACGTCACCGGAGGATTGATCACCGCGGTGGTCGGTATTCTCATGATGCCGTGGAAGCTCTACTCGGATGCCGGCGCCTACATTTTCACCTGGCTCGTCGGCTACTCGAGCCTGATGGGTGCGTTGGGCGGCATTCTCATTGCCGACTACTGGGTGCTGCGCAAGCAGCGGCTTTCCCTGCCGGATCTGTTTCGCGAAAACGGGTTGTATTCGTATCGTAACGGAGTGAACCCGAATGCAATGATCGCACTCGTCGTCGCCGTGGCGCCCGTGGTGCCCGGGTTCATTCACGCCGCGATGACGCCGGGTGGAAACGTCGCGAATCCGAGCTTGCTCGATCACCTGTATCAGTACGCGTGGTTCGTGACGTTCGGACTGAGCTTTATGATCTATCTCGTCTTGATGCGCGGTTCGACCGGCGCGAAGGAATCGGCAGTTCGATAGTGCCGGAACACTAAACCGTAAACCGTTCTATGTCCCAGATCGTGAAATGCGGCTTGATCCAGGCGTCTAACGCCTGCGACACCAGCGAAACAATCGAGACGATTCGCGAGGCGAACATCAAGAAGCACATGAAGTTCATCAATCGCGCCGGCGAGGCGGGCGTGCAGATTCTCTGCATGCAGGAGATCTTCACCGGCCCTTACTTTTGCGCCGAGCAGACGCCCAGGTGGTATGACGCCACCGAATACATCCCCGACGGTCCGACGACGCGGCTGATGCAGGAGACCGCGAAGAAGTACCAGATGGTGATCATCGTTCCGCTGTACGAAGTGGAATCGGCCGGCGTGTACTACAACACCGCCGCCGTCATCGATGCCGACGGCACCTACCTCGGCAAGTATCGCAAGAGCCACATCCCGCAGGTCGCGCCGGGATTCTGGGAGAAGTACTACTTCAAGCCCGGCAACCTCGGCTATCCGGTATTCCAGACGCGGTATGCGAAGGTCGGCGTCTATATCTGTTACGACCGGCACTTCCCCGAGGGCGCGCGCGTGCTCGGGCTCAACGGCGCGGAGATCGTGTTCAACCCATCTGCTACGGTGGCTGGCCTCTCTGAATACCTATGGAAGCTCGAGCAGCCCGCGCACGCCGTGGCAAACGGCTACTTCATCGGCGCGATCAACCGAGTGGGCACCGAGGCGCCGTGGAACATCGGCGAGTTCTACGGGCAGAGCTACTTCTGCGACCCGCGTGGGCAGATGCTCGCCGTGGCGTCACGCGACCAGGACGAGCTCGTGATCGCCGATCTGGATCTCGACGTCATCCGGCAGGTGCGCAACACCTGGCAGTTCTTCAGAGACCGGCGACCGGAGACGTACACGGAGATCGTGAAGCTGTAACTCTTCTCAATAGTGGCCGATCCCGGAGGGGCTCACCACGCCGGAGCTATTCTCCGAAGATCTTCTCGAAGAAGCGATCGAGCTCCATCACAAACGGCGCGTCGGCACCCGACGGATGCCATTCCAGGCGGTTGTGCAGAATCTCGGACTGTTCATCGTTCTGCCGCCAACGCTCAACGAACCGCGCCTCGGTATCGAAGATCCAATACTCCGGAACATTGCGCTGATAGAACGCGCGCTTCTTGCCGCGATCGTGCCTTCCGCTACTCCGCGAAACAACCTCGATGGCGAGCAGCAGCTCTCTTGCCGTACTTGCTGCTATCAGTCGTCTCCCTTCCCCGGGCGGCACGACGTATAGGTCAGGCTGCACGAGCGACTCTGCTTCGAGCTGCACATCGGACGGTGAGACAAGCAGCTCACCGATGCCAGTCCGCTCGAGGAAGGGATATAGAGCGACGATGATCTGGACCACCGCTTTCTGATGTATTCCAGCTGGACCGGGCGTCACGAGCAGATCGCCATCCACGAGCTCGTACCGCGGCGTGTGCAACGGGTTGGCGTCGATGAGCGCGAGGACTTCCGCGCGCGTCCACGCCTGGCGTGTGATTGCAGGCATACCCATAGTCTGCTCGGCTCGGCGGAGAATTGGCAAGGAAGCACCTCGGAAGCGTGAGGTCGTGGTCGCCTGCTCGCGTCACCGGAACAATGCCTATGTCATCGCTCGCCTTCGGCTGCATGACCCGCCCGCCGAGCGACTCCCATGGGTTGCGAGTTCGTCAATGAGGCCGGCCAAGCGTCCTGATATATGCCGCCACCGACACCATCTCCGGGTGCGACAGCTTGTCCTTGAAGGACAGCATGTCTCCGGTGGTTCCCTTCGTCAGCACTTTCACCACGGAATCGTCCGAGCGCGCGCCGAAGAACTGCGCATCGAACGTCACGATCTTCGGAAACTTGGCCTTCATCGCCTTGGGCGGAACACCAAGCACGCCGTGGCATTGACGGCAGTTCTCTTCGAACAGGATCTTCCCCGCCAAAGGGTCCACGGCGGCCGTGGCCGCGACGCTGGCTGCGACCACCGGCGCGCCGGCGGGGGGCGCAGGCTTCACCTCGGGCTTGCTCGGCACGGGGGCGACTCCGGTGCCGGCAGCCGCACCGGTCTTCGCCCCACCTGCGATGACTTTCACCGGCGTCGCGGCGGGCGCCGTGGTGCCTCTGGCCGCGCCACTCGGCGTTCCGGACGACCCCGCGCGCGAACCACCGGTCGTGCCGGATCGCGGCGTCGGTGTCGAGCCGGGAGCTGGCGATGCCGCGGTGCCGGCTGGCGTCGTGGGGACCGCCGTTGTCGTTGCCGCACTCGCATTCGATTGGGCCGCTGTCGCGGCGGAATCCGGCGTCACCTCGCTCTTTGCCGCGAGCGCCGCACTGTCCGATGAAGGCTTGTCGGACTTCGAGCAGGCAAATGCAAGGAGGATCGCCGTTGCTATCAGAACGTTCGCTGCTTTCATGGTCCGTGTCCTGGGTACAGGTGGCATACCAAACTGATCCCATCGTGGCCGCTGATGTCCGTTCCCCCCGATGATCTGGTCGGCGTTTCAGGACAGGCCCTAACTATTTCACCGGTTCGATTCACCTACGGCTTCGTCTGCCGTGTCGGCATCGGCGTCGGCCTTGGTGCGATGCACGCGGCCGTCGATGTGATTGGGAGGGGCGTAGACGGTACAAATCTTCATGGCCTGGGCGCCGGTATTCCGGAAATTGTGCTTGGTGCCGGGTGTCACGACGACAACGTCGCCAGGCCCGATCGGAAACTTCTCACTATCAAGCGTGCCGTCGCCCGTTCCTGAAAGGAAGAAAAGCGTCTGCTCGGTGAACTTGTGCGTCTCTTCCCCGACCTCGCCGCCGGGTGGGATGCTCATCACCACCAGTTGGCTCTTCTTGCCGGTGAACATGACGCGACGGAAATTCCCGTTTTCCTGGGTGTCCTTGACGATGTTGGTGTGGTAACTCACTGGAGTCTGGGCAGAGGGTTCAACAGCGATTCCTGGGACCCCACCCATGCAAAGAGCACGCCCGCCCCGCACCAAGAACCAGACCCCGCGTCTGCACCACGCCTCTCCCTCCCTTCGCCTCCACCCATGCCGGCTGATCCGCCGCCCGCCGCCAACCCGACCTACGCCCGCCGCATCGGGCTCTTCTCCGCCACGATGCTCGTCGTCGGCGGCATCATCGGCTCCGGCATCTTCCTCAATCCATCCATCGTCGCGCGCCGCACCGGCTCCGCCGCGCTCACCATCGCCACCTGGTCGCTCGGCGCGGTGATCGCGCTCCTCGGCGCGTTCATCTACGCCGAGTTGGGACGCAGACGACCGCAGGTGGGCGGCGGCTACGCGTATCTGCGCGATGCCTTCGGGCCGCTGCCGGCATTCCTCTACGGATGGGCGCTGCTGCTCGCCATC
>Ga0208587_1000982_pt1 | contig 15502 bp, 13 predicted proteins | sample NGESurdeep092012_7_FD_184472 | JGI IMG/M metagenome (GOLD analysis project Ga0208587, IMG submission 184472) | Arctic peat soil microbial communities from Barrow, Alaska - NGEE Surface sample 210 deep-092012 (SPAdes) | ecosystem: Environmental > Terrestrial > Soil > Wetlands > Peat ...
GCAGCCGAGGTCGCGAGGCCGCTCCGCAGCGAATGCCCGCTCACGGTGGCGGGGTCGATCCCGACACGCTCCGCCGCCTGCTTCACGATCCTCGAAACGGCCCGGTCGCTGAGGCGCTCCGATCCCACGCGATCACCCCGGTCAACTTCGCGGAAGATCGGTCCCTCCTCGATCCCAGCAGCCTCCCGCCACTCCGCCAGCGCCGCCACGGAGTCCGTCAGGGGATGGCGACCACGAAGGATCCCGATCTCCCGCCCTGCGCCGTCTTGGTCGGTCTTGGAGCGGCGGATGTTGATGCGCAGGCCCTCGGCCTCCTCGGTGACATCCTCGACATCGAGGCTGACCAGCTCGGAGCGCCGGAAGCCCCCGGCGAAGCCGATGAGCAGCAGGAACGACATGCGTGTCGTCGTCGCCGCGCCATTGGCTCGCGAGGTGCGGGAGGAAGGTCGCCTTCGAGCGGGCGTTCTCCCCGGTCAGCCAGGGCTCAGCGCGACTTTTTGTTGCCTGCCTGCTTCGCCGCTCACGGCGATGCGCCGGAGCGGCCCCGCGCCGCCGTTGTGTGTGGCCCGCTCCATCAGCTGTCGGAAGCCGTCGCCCGGCCAAATGGCGCCGAGCACAGTTGCACGTCGGGCGCCCGTCGCGCCGGGGAGCGTGTTCGGCCGCCCGTGGAGCGCCTCGTGGCCAAGCACCGCGAAACAGATCGCCTCTTTGGCCGCAGCCGGGATACCCGCCGCATCGACCATCCGAATCTCCGGAACGTCCGCCCCGTCCGGTGCCTCGCGGGTCAGCGCTGCGACGAGCGCGCGCATGAGCGTCGCGTTCCGCGTCCCGCCGCCGGCGACGTGAAGCACCGCCGGCCACGCTGCGCGCGAGTCGCGAACGCCCCGGGCGATCGTGCTCGCCGTCAACTCGGTGACGGTCGCCATGAGGTCGAGTTCGGACACCCCAGACGCTCGGCCGCGCTCCGCCACCGCCGCGGCGGTGGCCTCGCCGAACAGCTCGCGCCCGGTGCTCTTGGGCGGCCGGCGCGTGTAGTACTCGTGGGCGAGCAGTTCGTCGAGCAGCCGCCCGTCGACCGTGCCACGAGCCGCGGACGCGCCGTTCTCGTCGCACGGTCGGCCGAGGAGCCGTCGCGCGAGCGCGTCGATGAGCGTGTTCCCGGGCCCGGTGTCCCAGGCGACGGCTTCCAGCGGCGCACCGGCCGGGACGAGCGTGACGTTGGCAATGCCACCGATGTTGAGCGCGCCCACCGCTCTGTGCGGCTCCACGAACAGCAACGCATCGAGGAAGCCCACCAGCGGGGCGCCCTGGCCGCCGGCCGCGATGTCCCGCGGCCGGAAATCCGCCACCACCGTGCGGCGCGTCCGCTCCGCGATCACCGCCGGTTCGCCGACCTGGAGGCTGGCGAGCGCCCGGCCGGCGTCGTCTACCGCGTGGTGGACGGTCTGGCCGTGCGAGGCGATGAGCGCGACGTCCTCCATCACCAGTCCCGCGGCGCGAACCGCGCTCGACGCAGCAGCGGCGAAGGCCTCGCCGGCGGCCATCGAGGCGAGCGCGAGATCGCGCGGCGGCACCGACACGGCGGGATCCGCCAAGTGACGCAGCTGTGCCTGCAGCGGTACCGGCCACGGCGACTCGGTCCAGTCGATGACCGAGAGGCGCATCGTGCCCTGCTCGACGTCGAGTTCCACGAGTGCCGTGTCGATCGCGTCCAGCGACGTCCCGCTGCTGAGCCCGAGCACGCGCATCGTCAGCCCTTCACCCCGCCGACGCGAACGCCCTCCAGGAACTGTCGCTGGAAGAACAGGAACAGCACGATCGTCGGGATCGCCCCCACGGCAGCACCCGCCATCTGGAGCCCGATGTTCGTGCTGAACTCCTGCTGGAGCAGCGCGACGCCGACCGGCAGCGTCAGCAGCTCGCGCTTCGAGAGCACGATGAGCGGCCACAGGAACGCGTTCCAGGCGCCCACGAAGCTGAAGATCGCGACGGTCGCCACGGCCGGTCGCGAGAGCGGCATGATGATCCGCCAGAACACGTGCCACTCGTTCGCGCCGTCCACGCGCGCCGCCTCTTCCAGCTCGGTGGGGAGCGTCCGGATGAACTGGCGCATCAGGAAGATACCGAAGACGTCGGCGATGCTGGGCAGGATCACGCCCAGCAGGTTGTCGTCCAGGCCGAGCCGCGTGACGAGGATGAAGCGCGGCACGAGCGTGACCTCCACGGGGACCATCAGGCTGCTCACGATGAGCAGGAACATCAGGTTCTTGCCGGGGAATCGTTTCTTCGCGAAGGCATACCCCGCCATCGAGTCGAAGACGACGTGGCACACCATGATCGCGACGGCGATCACGAGGCTGTTGAACGCCCACAGCAGGATGGGCGCCTGCCGGAACAGCTCGGCGAGGTTCTCGGTGCTCGCGTCGAGCGGCACGAGACTGGGCGGGACACGGATCGCCGCGCTGGACGGCGTCAGCGCCGTGGTCACCATCCAGTACATCGGGAACAGCCCGATGATCGCGACCGGCACGAGAATCGCAAGGATCGCGAGCCGTTCGCGTCGTCGCAGCGGACGACCCGAGGCGTTGGTCGCCCCGCCGACGACCGGCAGCACTTCTACCGGGACCAGCACCGGAACCTCGCGAGGCGAGCGCACGGACACACCGGAGGAGGTCGGCGTGGCCATGTGCGGCTCGCCTCGCGGCTCGGGGCGCATCAGTACTCGACGTCCGAGCGGAGCGCCCGGAACTGGATCAGGGAGATCGTCGCGATGACGATGAACAGGAGGAACGCTTGCGCGGACGCAAGCCCGTACTCGCCGAAGCGGAAGCCAGTGCGCCAAATGAGGTACACGATCGTGTTCGTCGCGTAGCCGGGGCCGCCGCCGGTCATCACGTAAACTCGCTCGAAGACCTCGAAGGCCGCGATGGTGTAGATGACCGCGACGTACAGCGTGATCGGCTTCAGCAGCGGTATGGTGATGTGGCGGAACTTGGCGATGGCTCCGGCGCCCTCGACTTCGGCCGCCTCGTACAGGTCACGTGGGACCGCCGAAAGCGCCGCCGAGTACAGCACCACGCCGACCGCCGGGATCGTGAGTACCGATGACAGGATCACGGACCACAGCGCGACGTTGGCGCCCAGGAACGGCGACGGATCCGAGAGGAACCCGAGCGGGCCGGCGCCGAACAGGCTGAGGACGTAGTTGGCGAGCCCCCATGGGTTCGCGTTGAAGACCCAGCGCCAGACCAGCGCGACGAACACGGCAGAGGTCACCGAGGGCAGGTAGTACGCCGCCCGGAAGAACGTCCGAAGTCGCGGCGGGAGCGGGTGGATGAGCGTGGCCAGGACCATCGACACGAGCACCCACACCGCGACCGTCACGACGGAGTACAAGACGGTGTTGAACGCCGCCTGCCCGAACACCGGGTCGTTGAGCAGCGAGACGTAGTTGTCGAGCCCGATCCACGAGCTCTGCGCGAGCCCGGACCGCTGGAACGAGATGACGAAGGACCAGCCGAGCGGCAGGAACATGAACAGCACGAAGAACACCATGCTGGGCAACACGAACAGGTACCCGGCACCGTACCGGCGCCAGAATCGCACGCCGCGGCGCGGCGCCCCTGGTGCTCGCTCGGCGGTCGTCGTCATCTGCGTCGGGGGCCTTCAGCGCGCGGGCGCCGGTGTCCGCGGCGCCTACTTCCCGAGGAGCGGCGTGATCTTCGCTCCGGCGTCGTCGAGCGCCTGCTTCGCCGACTTCTGCCCGGCGAGCGCGAGCTGGATCTCGGGGTGGATCGCCGCATCGAGCTGTGACCACTTCTCGATGAGCGGCATGAACTGCACGTTCGGGAGCATCGCCTCGAACGGCGCCATCTCCGGCGTCGTGTCGGAGACCTTGATTGACTTGCGTGTGGCCGGCGCGAGATACCACCCCGGCACATCGCTCGCGACCTCGGCGCTCGTGAGGTACCGCCCGAGGGCGTGTGCCGCAGCGACCCGGGCCGGGTCGCTCTTCTTGGGCACCGCATAGGTCCCCATCCCACCGACGGTGACAGGCTTGCCCGCATCGCCGATGGGCGGCGGGAGCACCGTGAACTTCACGTTCTTCGACTTCAGGTTCGCGATGCTCCCCGAGCCGGTGGGCATGATCGCGAAGCGTCCATCGATGAATCCCTGCTCGACATCCGCGAGCTTGATGGTCGCGCTGTCGGGCGGCATCGCGCCAGCCTTGAACAGGTCCACCATCACCTGGAGGCCTTTCACGCCCGCCTCGCTGTTGAGCGTGTACGTCTTGTTGTCGTCGCTAAGGACCCGGGCGCCCTCGGCGTAGAGGAGCGTCAGGTCGTTGACACCCGCCGCGCCCATGTACGTGGCGAACCCGTACGTGCCGTGCCCGGTCACGTCCTGGGCGAGCTTCATGAAGTCGGCCACCGTCCAGGTCGCGTCGGGGACCTTCGCGCCGGCCTTCTCGATCACGGCGTTGTTGAGGTAGTAGCCGACCGGCGGCACCCACTGCGGCCAGGCGAGATGCTGGCCGTTGTACGCGACGCCCTCGAGCAGGTTCGGCAGGATGTCCGCCTTGTCCTCCGCGGTGAGGTAGTCGTCGATCGGCGAGAGGACGCCCTGCGCGCCGTAGCTGGGCAGCCGGTCGGAGGCGATGCGGAAGATGTCCGGGCCGTTCCCCGTGGCGATGGCCGTGTCGAGCCGTGCCAGCCCCTCGTCGGAGAACGGGATGCCGGTGACCGTGATGTCGATGCCCGGGTGCTTCTTCTCGTACGCCGCGACCGCGTCGTCGACGAGCTTCGACGTTGCGGTCGTGCCACCCGGCGCGTACCCCAGTTGCCACCACTCGAGCGGTCCCTGGTAGCCACCGGCCGCGCTGCCACCGGGAGAGCCAGAGCCGCCCGACGAGTCGGACGGTGCACCCGGCGACCCCGCCGGAGTCGTGCCACCCCCACCAGTGCACGCGGCGACCATGACCAGACTTGCCGCCACGCCGATGAACTTCGCGATACGTCCGTTTCCCATCACCCGTACGCCTCCCTACAGTTGCCTCGTTGCCTGACGTGGTTCACGTGTCGCTCGGCCCGGCGCGCGGCCACTGCTCCCGGCGAGCGAGCGCGAGCGCCCCCGTCGCCGGTTCGCCATGCACCGAGACCAGCTGGACGACGCCCTCCGCGTCGTCGGCGACGTGCGTGCCGCTGAGCTGCGCGGCGAGCTCCGCGAGCAACGGCGACCCGGGCGCGAGCAGCCCGCCGCCCGCCGCGACCGCGACGTCCTGTCCGATCCAGCCGAGCCGATCCCGGCACGCTCTGACCGCCGTCGCGAGGTCGGTCGCGGCCCCGCGCACGATCGACGCGCTCACCTCGTCGTCGGCGGCCAGCTCGAGCACGACCGCTGCGAGCCGAGCGACCTCCGCCACCGGCGGCGCCGGATAGCACCGCCGGCGCAGCGCCGGGACATCCGGCACGCCGAGGGCGCGCGGGATCGCCTCCCCGAGGCGGGTCGCGGGAGCCCGTCCGTCCGCCGCCTGCGTCACGGCGCGCAGTGCCCGTCGTGCGATGTCGTGGCCGCTTCCCTCGTCGCCCAGCAGGTGGCCCCAGCCACCTACGGTCACCTCGAGGCCGTCGGGCCGCAGCCCGTAGACAGAGGAACCCGTCCCGGCGACGACCGCGATGCCATACGCCAGACCGGCCGTGGCGAGGACCAGCCGGCCGTCGTGCGAGATCCATACCGCATCGGTATGGAGCGCCTCCGCCGCGACGGCGCGCAGGTCGCCGCGCATCCGCGCGCCTTCCGAGCCCGCGATCCCGATCCACGCCGCCGTCACACGCCGGCCCCCGGCCGCGTCGAGCGCACCGCGTGCCGCCTCGGTGAGCGAGCGGCGGAAGCCGTCGATCCCCGCCGTGTTCGGGTTCGCGGGACCCGCCTCGCCGCGCCCGAGCACGGCTGCCCGGTCACCGACGAGGCACACCGTCTTGCTGCCGCCCACATCGACGCCGAGGTACAGCGGCTCAGGCATGCTCGGATGCCTCGTCGGTGACGGCTATGAGACGGTCGAGGCTCGCGCCGCTCGCCAGGAGCCGACGCGCGTCGCCCTCGTTCACCGAGCGGGCGAGCATCACGATGGCCACCCGGGCTGACCAGCCCGATGCCCGGAGGGCCTCTTCGACGGCAGGTCCACTGCGGCCCGTCACGTGCTCCACGATCCGCTGTGCCCGCCGGCGGAGCTTCGCGTTCGTGGGCTGGACATCCACCATGAGGTTCCCATGGACCCGCCCGAGGCGGACCATCGTGGCCGTCGTGAGCATGTTCAGCACGAGCTTCTGTGCCGTCCCGGCCTTCAGGCGCGTCGAACCGGCGATGATCTCCGCGCCGACCAGCGGGTGGATCGCGATCGCCACGGCCCCGGACAGCGGCGCCGGGTCGTCACAGCACAGACCGACCGTGAGCGCGCCGCGGCGTGCTGCCTCGGCGACTGCGCCGAGCACGAACGGTGTGCGGCCGCTCGCCGAGATGCCGACCACCGCATCGCCCGGGCCGACGTCGAGGCGCTCCATCTCCGCCCCGCCGCCCGCCGCGTCGTCCTCGGCTCCCTCGATCGGGTCGGACATCGCGTCCGCGCCGCCGGCCATCACGGCGACGACGACGCCGCGGGCGACGCCGAAGGTCGGCATCAGTTCGGCGGCCTCGATAACGGCCAGCCGGCCGCTCGTGCCGGCTCCGACCAGGACAAGGCGGCCGCCGGCACCGACAAGCGCGGCCACACCGTCCACGGCCCGCGCGACCGCCGGGAGCGTCCGCGCGACGGCTGCCGCCACGCGCGCATCCTCGGCGTTCATCTGCCTGAGCAGCGCGAGCGTCGGCAGGTCGTCGAGCGCGCGCGCGCCCGTGCTCGCGCGCTCCGTGGCGGGCAACTCGTCGAGCACGTGCCGATCCGCCCCGGCCGAACGTCCGTCCGTCACGCGACCGGCACCGCAGCGGACAGTGACATCGGGAGCGTGCCCGGCCAGCCGGCGCGGCCGGTCAGCGCATCCGCGAGCGCCTCCAGCGACGCTGGGACGTCAGCGTATGCCGCGACCGCGCCCGTCGTCGGCGCCAACGCCGCGACGTCGTACGGGTTCCGGAGCGCGACCAGCATCGTGGCCCGCCCCGCCGCCGCGACTCGCGCCACGAGTTCGCGATCGTCATCCCGGACGTACGCGTCGCGCGTGGCGACGATGACAAGCTCGGCGTCCGCGGCGGCCGCGACCGCACGGTCCGCGGCCTCGGCGTCGTACGCACCGTCCAACGCGACGTGGCGCATGCGGGGCAGCGCCCGCGCGAGCGCCGAGCCGAGGCTGGAAGCTGCCGTGTCCTCCTCCTCGACCGGACTCGAGCGCCGGCTCGGGAACTCGATCACCACGACCGACGCGGCCGGCCGCACCGGGAGCAGCTCCGCGCCGGCGATCAGCGTGAGCGACCGCCGCGCCACCGTGCGGGCGAGCTCCAGATGCGCGGCATCGGGGAGCGACGCGAGCGTCGTGTGCCCGGCGTTCCGGGTCGCGGACAGCCGCTCCTCGAGCCGCATGGCGCGTCCGATCGCGTCCGACACGCGGGCCTCGCGGAGCAGGCCGGATCCGATCGCCGCACGGAGCTCGTCCAGCGCGTGCGGCCCCTCCTCCATCGGCATCACCGCGTCGGCACCCGCGTCGATCGCTGCGACGCACGCGCGCGGCACGGGCATCCGGTCGGCGAGCGCGCGCATCCGCATCGCGTCCGTTAGAACGAGTCCGCCGAAGCCGAGCTCGGATCGGAGCAGGTCGGTGAGCGCGGCTCTTGAGACGGTCGTCGGCGCTCCCTCGGTGAGCCCGTCGTACGCGACGTGCGTGGCCATCACCAGGTCGACGCCGGCGGCGATCGCGGCGCGGAACGGCGGCAGGTCGATGGCACGGAGCGCGTCGAGGCCGCCGGCGACCGTCGCGACGTCGAGGTGCGGGTCGACCGGCGTCCGACCGTGGCCCGGGAAGTGCTTGGCGGTCGCCGCGATCCCGGCATCGCGGTATCCGCGGACCGTCGCGGCGCCGAGGCGCGCCACGAGCTCCGGCGACGAGCCGAACGAGCGCGCACCGACCGACGCGTTCCGTGGGTCCGCCGCCACGTCGAGGACCGGCGCGAGGTTGACGTCGATCCCGAGCGCCGCGAGCTCGCGGCCGGCGGCGAGCGCCACCGCGTAGGCGAGCTCTTCGGACCGGGTGGCACCGATCGCCATCGCGCTCGGGAAGCGCGTCAGGGGCGCACCGATCCGCGCGACGTGACCGCCCTCGTGGTCGATCGCGATCCGCAGCGGGCCTGGCGCGCGCCGCCGGAGCTCCGCGGTGAGCAGGCGAAGCTGCTCCGGCCCCGCGATGTTCGCGCCGAACAGCACGACCCCGCCGACGCCCTGCTCGAGGAGCCGTGCGGTCTCGTCGTCGATGCCGGGTCCCGGGAGCTGGATCCAAACCAGCCGCGCAGCCGCCGAGCCGGCATCGCCGGCAGGGGCGACCGCGTCGCGTCCGACCGGCACGTTCGTCGTCACCGGAGCTCCACGGTGAGCTGGTAGCGGTCGCCCCGGTACGCGGCGCGGACGAACTCGACGATCCGGCCGTAGCTCCCGGAGGTCAGGCGATGAATCCGGAGCACGGGCACGCGCTTGGGGAGCTCCAGCAGCTGGCGCTCCTCGGCGACCGCGATCCGACTCCGCATCATGACCTCCCTTAGACGTAGCCGCCGCCGTCAGTGGCGTCTCCGCTAGACCTGTCGGGGCCAGTATCCCACCCGGCCGCACCCAAGGTCAAGAGTGGACATAGAGAGTAGATACTGCGTAAGATACTGACATATGCCGCAGGGAGGGGTCCATATGCATCACCTGCGCGAGGTGCTGACCTCCGGGCTTACGGGGAGCCCACGGCCGCTCTACCCGGGCGCCGTGGCGCTCGTGGTGCGCAGCGGGACCAGGGCACGGTCGTGGTGGGCGACGCCCTTCGCTACCAGGATGCCAACGGGACGGAGCTTCCGGCGGGGATGTGGGTCGCGATGCGCGAGGAGTCCGTCTTCGACGTCGCATCGCTCACCAAGCTGTTCACCGCCACCGTGCTCATGACCCTGGTCGAAGAGCGCCTGCTCGCCCTCGACGCGCCGATCGCCGAGCACCTCCCGTCCTTTGCATCCGGGGATCGCCGGGCGGTCACGCTGCGACGCCTCCTCAGCCACACGTCGGGCCTCCCCGATCTGCTCCGGTTGTGGACCGACTGGCCGGATTTAGGCGTCGCGCGGGCGCGCGGTCCTTACATGGGAACTCGTGTATGGGAACTCGTGTATGGGAACTCGTGGTCACTGGGAGGAACCGTGGGCAACGCCGGGATCTTCAACACGGCCGCCGACCTGGCGAGGTTCGGCGAGACGCTGCGTCGCGGCGGCGAGGTGGACGACACCCGGATCCTGCGGGACGCGACTGTCTCGGAGATGTTCCGCGACCAGTTACCGGAGGGGATCGACCCCGGATTCCGACACGGGCTCGGCTTCCGCATCGGCGAAGAGACGTTCATGGGAGTGCTGGCTGCGTCGGGGGCTGTCGGTCACACTGGCTTCACTGGAACTTCGCTGGTGATCGACTCGACCGCAGCCTCGTAGTGGTGCTGCTGACCAATCGGGTGCATCCCAGTCGGGACTGGTCAGACACCGCCGCTGTCCGTCGGCGCGCAGCCGAGATCGCCGCAGCCGACGGCTCGGCGGCCCAGGAGAGACACGCATGACGCAGCCGCCGCCACCAGACGCAGCGCTTAGCGCCGATGCCGGCAGGGGCGTGCTTGTCACGATCCGCGCTGCCCTTCCGTCCCTCCGCCCGGCCGAGCGCCGGGTCGCCGAGGCCGTGCTGGGCGACCCGGCCGGCGTCGCAGGGCGCTCGATCGGCACGCTGGCTGCCCAATGCAGCACGTCCGGCGCGACGGTGCTCCGGTTCTGCCACGCGATCGGGTACCGGCACTACCCCGACCTGCGCCTCGCCCTGGCCAGGGAGACCGGCCGCGAGGAGGCGCACAACGGCCCGGGCGCGCATCTCACCGGTGACATCAGCCCGACCGACAGCATCGAACAGATCGTTGCAACGATCGCCTACAGCGATGCGCGGGCCATCGAGGACACGGCGGCCACGCTCGATCTGGGTGCACTCGCCCGAGCGATCGATGCGGTCGCAAGAGCCGAGCGTGTGGACATCTACGGGATCGGCGCCAGTGGGTTCGTGGCCCAGGACCTTCATCAGAAACTGCATCGGATCGGGCTGCTCTCATCCGTCTGGCCCGACCCACACGCAGCACTCACCTCGGCCGCCCTGCTGGGGCCCCGCGATGTTGCCATCGCGATCTCGCACACGGGGACGACGCTCGACACGATCGAGGCGTTGCGCCTTGCTGCAGATTGTGGGGCCACGACCATCGCGATCACCAACTTCGGCCGATCGCCGCTCACGGAGCACGCCCGGCACGTCCTCACCACGGCTGCCCGCGAGACCACGTTCCGGTCGGGAGCGATGGCCAGCCGGATCGCACAGCTCGCGGTCATCGACTGCCTGTTCGTCGGCGTGGCTCAGCGCTCATACGAGCGGACGATGCGAGCACTCGAGCTGACCTACGCCGCCGTCCAGAGCCGGCGCGTGCCTGGTCGGGAGGCGAGGCGCCGCGACCCGCCGCACGCGCTTCGGAAGCGGCGTTGATTGCGATGCCGGCGTCGGCCCCGCGCGGCACGAGCAGCTGGATCTCGAACGGTCGCGTGCCACCAACGGCAGTGCACCGGTTCGATCTCCGGCTCGGCGTCAACGGGCAGCGACGTCAGACGGGGAACACGCGCACGATGATCGTCGGCGTCGGCGAGATCGGCCGCTACCTGAGCCAGTTCATGGTCCCCGACCCGGGGGACATCATCAACACCGGGACCCCGCCGGGTGTCACCCTGGGCATGCCCGACACGCCCTACCAGCGGGCCGGTGACGTGGTCGAGCTCGGGATGTGCGGACTCGGCTGTCAGCGCCTGCGCCTCATGATCGCCCCATGACCCTGGTCGAAGCGGGCGCGCGAGTCGACCGTTCGACCGTCAGCGAGCCCCGGCGGCGCCAGCTGGAGGCGGCGCTCCGCCACGCGATCCGTGGTGAGGTCAGCTTCGACGGCAGTACCCGCGCCGTCTACGCCACCGACTCATCGAACTACCGGCAGGTGCCCCTCGGGGTCGTCTTCCCGTTGGATCACGATGACGTCGTCGCGGCGCTGCGTGAGTGCGCCGAGTACGACGCACCGGTCCTCGCCCGGGGTGCGGGGACGAGTCTGGCGGGCCAGGCCTGCAACGTCGCGGTCGTGCTCGACACCAGCCGGCACATGACGGCGATCCTCGAGATCGACCCGCTGGCGTGCACGGCCCGGGTGCAGCCGGGCGTGGTCCTCGACGACCTTCGACGCGCCGCGGAGCAGCACGGCCTGACGTTCGGGCCCGACCCTGCCACGCACGCCTGGTGCACGCTCGGGGGGATGATCGGCAACAACGCGTGTGGCAGCCACGCGCTGTACGCGGGCAAGACCGTCGACAACGTCGAGCGGCTGACGGTCGTGGAGTACGGTGGCGCCACGTTCGACGTCGGCGCCTACGACGATGTCGCGTACGCCGCGACCGTGGCCGGTGAGGGCCGCCTGGGGGAGGTGCTCACGGGCCTTCGCGACGTTGGGCGCAGGCACGCCGATCTGGTGCGGGCGCGGTTCCCGGATATCCCGAGGCGCGTCAGCGGCTACAACCTGGATCAGCTCCTGCCCGAGCATGGGTTCAACGTCGCCCGCGCCCTCGTCGGCACGGAGTCCACCTGTGCGGTGGTCACCGAGGCGGTGTTGCGCCTGAGCGCGAGCCCGAGGCATCGGCGGCTCGTCGTCCTGGGCTACCCGGACGTCTTCGCGGCCGCCGACGCGGTCCCATCGCTGCTGCGCCATCCGCTGCTCGCGCTGGAGGGCTTCGACGGGACCCTCATCGACCAGATGCGCGCGCGACGGCTCAATGTCGAACACCTGGCGCTGCTGCCCGGAGGCCGCGGCTGGCTGGTGGCCGAGCTCGGCGCCGATGAGGCCGACGCGGCCGATGCCCTGGCCGACGCCTTCGTCGCCGACCTGCCGACCGAAGTCACGTGGCGCCGTTACGACGACGCCGAACGGCAGGGGCGGGTCTGGCTCGTCCGCGAGTCCGGTCTCGGGGCCACCGCGATCACGTCCGACGGCACTCGCAACCACGAGGGCTGGGAGGACGCGGCGGTCGCGCCCGAGCATCTCGGGACCTACCTGCGGGCCATCACGGCGCTGTGGGCCGAGTTCGGCTACTCAGGGGCCTGGTACGGCCACTTCGGCCAGGGCTGCGTCCACACCCGGAACGACTTCGACCTCCACAGTCCCGAAGGACTTGCTGCCTACCGCCGCTTCATCGAGCGGGCCGCGGACCTCGTCGTGTCGCTCGGAGGCTCCCTGTCGGGCGAGCACGGCGACGGACAGGCGCGCGGCGAACTGCTTGTGCGGATGTACGGACCCGAGCTGGTCGACGCCTTCCGGCAGTTCAAGGCCGTGTTCGATCCGCGCCGACGGATGAATCCGGGCAAGCTCATCGACGCCTACCCGTTCGACACGAACCTCCGCTACGGCCCCGCCTATCGGCCGGAGTCGCTCGGCCGGTCGCAGCTCGTGTTCGGCGGGGACGGGCGGTCGCTCCAGAAGGCAGCAGAGCGATGTGTCGGGGTCGGCCGCTGCCGGCGCGACGATGCCGGCACGATGTGCCCATCCTACCGGGCGACCCGCGACGAGCGGCACTCGACGCGCGGCCGGGCCAAGCTGCTCGTCGAGCTGTTCCAGGGTGAGACGACTCCGGCGACCTGGCGCAACGAGGACGTCCGCGAGGCGCTTGATCTCTGTCTCTCGTGCAAGGGCTGTGCGGTGGATTGCCCGACGGGCGTGGACATGGCGTCGTACAAGGCGAAGTTCCTGTCCCACCACTACGCGCGCCGGATTCGCCCGCGCGCGATGTACGCGCTTGGATTCCTGCCCTGGATCGCGCGGGCGGCCTCGCGCGTGCCATGGCTGCCGAACGCGGTTCTCGGCGCACCCGGTCTCGGGTGGGCGGTGCGCCGATTGGCGGGGATCACCACGGCACGGCCTGCTCCGCTCTTCGCGCGCCGCCCGTTCCGCCGCGGCGCGGCCGCAGCCGCCTATCGCGACGACCTGGCGGCGACGGTCGTGGTCTGGCCCGACACCTTCACCGACACGTTCCGCCCGGATGTCGCCGACGACCTCGTGGCGGTTCTCGAGGCCATCGGCGAGCGAATCGCCGTGCCCTCATCGTGGGCCTGTTGCGGCCGACCGCTCTACGACGCCGGCATGCTCGGGCTCGCCCGCCGCACCCTCACCCACCTCCTGGACGTCCTCGAGCCCTGGACCTCACGCGGGATCCCGGTCGTGGTCCTCGAGCCAAGCTGTCTCGCCGCCTTCCGTGACGAACTCCCGGCGCTGCTCGCGGACGATCCGCGCGCCGCGGTGCTCGCCTCACTGGCCCGGAGTGCCGCCGAGCACCTGCTCGCCTCGCCGGGCCTCGAGGTCATCCTCCGCGACCCGCGGCGCGCCGAGCGGGGTGATGACCTTCCGGCACGAGCCGTCATCCACCCCCATTGCCACAGCCGAGCCATCGGAGCGCCGCGAGCCGATCGCGAACTGCTCGGGCGCCTGGGCTTCACGCCGGAGGTACTCGATGCCGGCTGCTGCGGTCTGGCCGGCTCATTCGGCTACCGCTCCGAGCACGAACCGTTGTCCCGGCAGATCGGCCAAGAGCAGTGGCTGCCCAAGGTGCGGAGCGCCCTCGGGCCGGGCGGGGAGACCACCCTCGGGCCGGGCGGGGAGACCACCCTCGCATCGGGCGCCGTGCCTGCCCTGCTGGTGGACGGCTTCAGCTGCAAGATGCAGCTCGACCAGCTGTCGGACCTCCGATCGACGGCGCTGATCTCCATCGTTCGGCGGTCGCTCCGATGCTGAGCGCTCTCGAACGTGCAGGTCGACATCATGACCGCGCTGGTCAGCTTCGACGTGTAGCCCAAGAAGTCGAACCGCTCGAGATCGAGCCCGAGCTCGCCGAGCACGTCTACTGGTCGGTGGCGAACCCGCTCAACCTCGAGGTCGATCTCCTCTTCTTCGATACGACGAGCACCCTCGCCGTGACCCGCGAGGGGATCCCCATCCGGGTCTGGACCTGGCCCGGCAACGCCTCCGACCAGGAACTGATCCGACAGGTCGAGGACGATCTGCGGGCGTGGAAGCTCGGGCGGGTCGCGCGGGTCGCCGACCGGGGCTTCAACTCGGCGGCCAACCGCCGCTACCTCCAGCGAGCCGGCGGCCACTACATCATCGGCGAGAAGCTCCGGGGCGACTCGGCCGAGGCGAAGGCCACCCTCGCCCGGCAGGGCCGCTACCACCATGTGGCGGGCAACCTCGAGGTGAAAGAGGTCGTCCTCGACGAGGGCACGCTGTGCGACCGGTTCGTGATCTGCCGCAACCCCGAGACGGCGACTCGCGACGCCGCGATCCGGACCGCGCTCCTCGAGCAGCTGGAAACGGCGATCGCAGGCTCCGACGATCGTTCGCCGGCCGAGCGCCACGAGCTCGCCTGCCGCCTGCGCGAGAAGCCCGCCTACCGTCGCATCCTGCGCGTCAGCGCCGGTGGCCTCCTGCGGATCGACCGGGCGGCGGTCGCTCGCGAAGAGCGCCTCGACGGCAAGTTCCTGCTCCGGACCAGCGACCCGACGCTGTCCGCGGAAGACGTCGCCCTCGGCTACAAGCAGCTCCTCGAGGTCGAGCGGCCTGGCGGGACATGAAGACGACCCTCGACCTGCGCCCGATCTTCCACCGCCGAGAGGATCGCATCCGGGCCCACGTCCTGCTCTGCTGGCTCTCCCTGCTGCTCATCCGGATCGCCGAGAATGCGACCGGCGAGACCTGGCGGACCATCCGCACGGAGCTCGACAAGCTCCATCTCGGGCGCTTCGCGGGTCCCGCCGGTGAGGTGTCCCAGCGGACCGAGACGACCCCCCGTCAGGCCGCGATCTTCACGGCCGCAGGTGTCGCCGAGCCGCCCCGCTTCTTCGGTCTGGCGCCGACCCAGCCCGCCGCGACTGCCTGCCCGTGTCACCCATCACGCTCCACCGACCCGGCCCATAGGTACAGGCGCGAGTTCCAGCTGCGGAATCCCGGACTGATGATCGTGGGCAGGAACGTCGTGCCCCGTGGCGCGGCAGCAGGCGGCCGACGTACCAGATCGTTGCGGGATCGGCCGTGAAGTCACGGCCGAAGGCCCCGTTGATCTGCAGCTCAATCAGACCCGGCGAGAGCAAGCCGCCCTCGCCATCGACGACGAAGTGTTCGGTGGGATCGTCACCTCCTGGCTTCGGCCGGAGGCCAGGATGCCGCCTGGATCGAAGACCACG
>Ga0208587_1000985_pt1 | contig 15474 bp, 13 predicted proteins | sample NGESurdeep092012_7_FD_184472 | JGI IMG/M metagenome (GOLD analysis project Ga0208587, IMG submission 184472) | Arctic peat soil microbial communities from Barrow, Alaska - NGEE Surface sample 210 deep-092012 (SPAdes) | ecosystem: Environmental > Terrestrial > Soil > Wetlands > Peat ...
CGGCGCCGGCGCCGGCGCTGCAGCAGCCTTAATTTTCTAAGTCCGCGAGAAGACTGGAGCGGGTGAAGGGAATCGAACCCTCGTCATCAGCTTGGAAGGGGTTCGGCGTCTGAATACTTTCAACGCCTATTCGGACAAACGGGCGCTTAACGGCCCCTTTGAACCTAAACAACTATTCGGCGCTGTCCGAACGACGGCCCGCTCGCAGGCGATCTCGGTCGCCACCATCACCACCACAAACAGAAACCCCGCAGCCGGTGCGACCCGGCCACGGGGCAATGGAGATTGCTGTGCAAAAGCAGAATACGCATACGCCTCAGCGCCGAATCCCGCAAGCCCTTAACGGCTCCAACTACCTCACCGATCTCGCCGCCTTGGGTGACGCCATCGCCATCCGGGACACGTCGAAATACCAGCTGATGCCGGACATGAGCCCGGCCGAGTTCGAGGCGCTCAAGGCCGACATCGCGCAGCGGGGCGTGGTGGTGCCGATCGACGTCGACGAGCAGGGGCAGATCCTCGACGGCCACCACCGCCACCGGGCATGGGTCGAGCTTCACAAGAACGAGCCGCCGCCGATCATCGTGCGCGAGGGCCTCTCCGAGCAAGAGAAGCGCGCCTTTGCGCGCAAGAACAACATCTTGCGCCGCCACCTGACGCGCGAGCAGGTGCGCCGACTCATCGCCGAGCAACTGAAGGATTCGCCGGAGTGGGCGGACAACCGGATCGCCGAAGAGCTTGGCGTTGACGGCAAGACCGTCGGATCGGTCCGGGACGACCTGGAGGCAACTTCGGAGATTCCGAAGTTGGATCGCTTGGTCGGCAAGGACGGCAAGACCCGGCCCAGAAAGCAGCCGCGCAAGCGCCGAGACTGGGCGGCCGAAGACCTCATCGAACATTTCGAGGACCTTGATGACGAATCCGAGATCGAAGAGGAGGCCGAACTTCGCGAGGCCGAGCAATCCGGGCGCGCCTTCGCTCGGGCGCTGAGGGCATACGCTGAGGAGCTTGGCCAGCTGGGCGATGCGAACGACCTGCCGGACGAAGTGAAGCTGCAAATGTTCGCGACCGGCCTGAGCGTTGGCGACGCCATCGTCTTTACCGGCCCCAGCCCCACGGGTCAGGCATGGGAAAGGCTGAGCGAGAAGAGACCTGAGCAGATCGCCATGTTCAAGCGCTGCGCCGATTTCATGGCCGGGCCCGGCGGCATGGCCCAGCTGGCCAAGACCAATCCCGAATACGCCGAATGGATTAGCGAGCACCATGATTGGATGGTTCGCAACGGCTGGACGCCGGAGACGTGGCTCGGGGCCGAGGGTCAGGAGTTCAGAGCACGCATCGGAGTCAAAACTTCCAAACGGAGGAAGAAGCAGCTCGACGCAACGCTGCGCGCAATGACCGACGCCGGCGTATTCGGACAACGCACGGAGGCCGAATGAACGACTACGGCCCGAGCCGAGGCCCGGGCCGCAAGCTATCGCGTCATGCTCAACGAAGCTGCACTTTGGAAGGTGCAGGGAAATTGGCATGGCGCGACCGAAATGTCGAGAGCATAGCCAGCCCGCCAACAGGGCCGAACCGACCGTCGCGATGGGGCGCAATCGGGGAACAAACCGGAGGGCACCGGGACGCTACCAAAGGACGCGCTGATCATGGATCAGCGCACGGGCTCGCAGGGACCATGTTCGTCTGCGCCGCCCCCCCGCTAGGAAGGAGACCCGAGCACAGGATCGACCGGCTAACCCCGATCCGCCCGCAAATGGGAAGGCTCGCCGAACATGGTGCACTGCTGCTGCACCTAACGTGGTGCATGCAAAAGCGCGCTTCCCCTGGCTAGGGGGGAGTGTGCCCACCGCCGAGCCTCAATGCTTCCAACAACATGACGATGAGAATGGGAGATGCCGATGGCTACCAAGGAAGAGACGACCGACGATGCGATAGCAAATTACACCGGGACGGTGACGCGGTATCGACCTGGAAAAGGGACGGCGCCCGACGCGACGGAATACGGCCAAGCGCAGTTCAGTTGCAGGTGCGGCCACGCCGGGACGATGCCGTACCCGAAGCTGTACAAGCGGCTGCGCCGGCGCAAGCCGCTGCGGCTGCGGTGCGAGCGATGCGGATGGGTGCGATGAGGCAGCAGCAGCCTATCGGCCTGAGCGACAGAGCGATCGCGCTAGTGCAGCGCCACGCCGCGGCGCTCCCGGTGGATCAGCGCGACGGGTTTCTGCGCGATGTGGCCGCACGCCTCACCGACGCGCCGAGCGACGACGCGGCGGCGGTTGCGGTGAACATCGTGCTGGATCGCAGGGCCGGTGCGGAATGGCGGTGATGACCCGGAGCGGGCGACACGATCGCCACTAGCCTGCCCAATCGGTCAACTGCGGCAGCGTGGATGGTGACCCGCTGCTCCTGGTCGCGCAGGGGGCTCGTGAGTTTGCCATGAACGCGGAAGAGCACGCGGCGGCGGCCAGCCCGGCAGCGACCGGGCCAGGGGGCAGTCATTTCGAAGGCCAGGTCGGCGCGCATTATCTTCTTTCGATGCTCGTTGGTGCCGAACCTCGGGGGCTGCCCGGCACCGTCATCGAACGCGTGGAATTCCAGAGGGCCGGCGAAGGAAAACCCCTAGACGACGTCATCGTGCATGCGCGCGACCAAGCGGGCCGGCCGGCCGAGATGGAGATCCAGGTCAAGCGCGGCATCACGTTCGCCCCCGCCGATCCGGTCTTCAAGGCGGTGGTCGAACAGATTGCCGAAGCTTCAAGAAAGGCCGGTTTTTGGGAAGCCAGACACGAACTTGCGATCGCGACGGCCAAAACGTCCCGCAAGATCGATGGCGCCTACCAGGACGTCCTAAAATGGGCGCGCGAACTGGGCTCGCACGAAACATTCATGGCGAGGATCGGGCGCAAGGGTGCGGCCAGCGACGACATGCGGTCCTTCGTGCAGACGTTCCGCGAGCACCTAAAGGACGCCGGGTGCCCGCACGACGACAAGGACTTATGGCGGCTCCTGCGGCGGGTTAGGATCCTTCCATTAGACTACGCCAGTCCCGGCTCGGCATCCGAAGAGCTCGCCAAGGAGCGTGCAGTTCGCGCCCTGCATCCGGACGAAGCGGCGAAGGTGGCGAGTCTCTGGACACACCTAAACACGACGAATTTGGCGACCGTTGCTTTGCAATCTTCCCTCGCGGATAAGCCCGTTTATTAAAGAACGCGCGCTCTCATCGATGGCCGGCCCCGTGCGCCGAAAACCGAGCCATCGCGCAAAGCTGCGAATACTCTCATCTCTCTCGATCCATCCTCGCCCTTGCATTGATGCCAAGTACTGGTCTTTCAGAAACTCTCGCTGATAATCCGTGATATTTCGCGTGGAAAGCGAAAGACCACCATCCTTATGCTCCAAAATGCCACGCCGAACGCTCGTCCGTATGAGATTGTCTAGTTCAATACCAATTTGGTCGCTGGGATGCTCGTTACCGGTCGATATCTGCAGGGCAGTAATTACGTCCTCTCGACGCAGAATCTCACTGCCGCGAAACATCTGGCGAAGGTTGCATATCAATTCGTCCCGATCTGCTTCATACGCGTCAGTTCTGTCTGAAGCGGGACCGCCGGGTTCTAAATTCGTCGTCTCAGCTGTTTTGCACTCTGGGGGAAGGGGCGGTTCTAGAGAAAATTTCGCTTCGCGAAGATCATCCCAGCATTCCTGTTTTTTTGCCCACTCGCTAGGCATGCGCTTTCCAGCTGTAGTTCTAATTATCGAATCTATCTGAGCCGCCCACTTGCCAATCATTGCGCCGAGTTCCGGCGAGATAGCTTGTCGCGACCAGAGGAGATCAAAATTGACTTGGCTTTGGGTCTTCCAGGCCAATGCTGCGACGGTATAAGCAACAATATTTGCTTGATAGGCTGGAAACTTTTTGGCTCGCACGATCTTCTGCGCCGCGCGAAAAAGGACGGCTTTGCCGATGAACGCCTTGTACCAATCTGGATCGGGCTGAAATCCTCCCGGATACTCCTCCTTGAGGCGCTGCATGAAAAATTGGAAATTCTTCTGATTGCCGTAACTGACAAGGTGGGGGAACCCGTCCCAGGCGTTGAGATATTTCGCCATATCCGTTTTGGAGAATCGTCGCTCCGCCGGCGTCTCACTTGCGAAGCGCCTTTTTTGTGTGGCCGTGTAAGAGGCCTTCAGCGCTGCGGCACCATAGCTTCCGCGTGCTCTCTCGTAGAACCAGCGCTTTTGGCCGTCGGGCAACCATGTGTCATTGGCCAAGCGCTCCAACGCAACGTGGAATGGATCATTTGACGAGAAGTCGGCGGGTTGAACGGTGTTCTGGCTGTTCGCGGAGCGAGATACGGCGGCTACCATTTCGTCGAGATTGTCTCGTTGAACCTTGATGATCTTCGTGGCCACCATGATGCTGGTGAGATCTGCATTTTCCTGCTTTTTGGCTCGATGGAGACTCGCAGTGGTTTGTCCGCCATTCACGATCTGAAGACCGCGAAGTGAGCGGATCACCAAAGAACCGTCCCCATTTTCTGAGATGTCGATCTGGTCTGCCACGGCGACGATCCCGTTGTTCAGCGCAAGGAAACTATCTGGATTCTTCAGAATGGTTTCCCGTAATCCCGCGTTGACGCTTCTACGGCCTCGCACTCCGAGAAATGCTCGGACGTTAAGCTCCAGCAATCGCGCGCCGTATTTCTCGTAGGTACTCTCAAGAGCGCTGGCGGGTATCGCCGTCAGGAATGCTTCGTAATTCGCTCCGTCAGACGACGCCTTGAGGCAGGGCAGAGGCCGGCCAATCTCTTTTGTGAAATCGAGCACTATGTCGTCATGGCTCAGGCCTTCACCCAAGACATGAAACAGCTGCTCAATACCGAACATGTCGACGACAACTCGGGTGCCATCCGACGGCCGACGAACGTCGATGGGGCTATCCGGAACAAGTCCGTCGGTTAGAAGCACGAGTCGGAGAACCCCGATCTGACCGCGGAGCTCGTAGATTCTACGCGCCAAGTCCGCTGCGTCGGTATTCGCCGGATCTATTTTCTCGTGCAACGCGCCGCAGCTGGAATCGTAGAACTGAACCGCCTGCGTGAAAGCGGTGATTATCTCTTCCTTTGTCAGCTGCCGTGGCGGCAATTCGCCGGTATAGACCGTAGTGACAAGCAGCAGGCGATCTTCTTCCTCCGGCAACGCATAACCGGTGATCTTGTATCGGCTTCCAGCGAACGTGCCCTCCTGCCAAAGCATTACCGGGTTTTCTAGCGTTCCCTCGTTGTCAAGCTTCTCCTGGACGATGCGCGTGAATTCCTGCTCATCATAAGCGCTGCCAACGCCCGACCGAACCGCGTCTTGCACCTCGGCGGAAAGGTCGCGCGCAAATTCTGTTACAGCTTCGCTCGTCATAATCTCGGACCTGCCATTCGAAGCAGCAGGCTTTTGAACTCATCAGTGTTCAGGCGGAGACCCGCTACAGTGCGTTCATCTATGATGTAGGAAGCGTCCAGAATGCCGGCGGGCACGGATGTGGGAGTCAGCCGAGGGAATCCTTCCGCTACCATTATCCCGTGAAGCTCGACGGGTGCGAAGCGCGTCGCTCCATACAGGTCGCTATCTGCGTCAAGATATCCCACGCGCAAGAGCTTGTCCTCGAAATCCGCCAGAGCAAAGGGCGCCAAGTTCCTGATCTCGTCGCGGATTTCATGCACCACTTGGGAAACAGACTTGCCGTCCTGCGTTTCTCGAAAGCGGGCCCGCACAATCGCGAGCGCGTCCAATCCAGTATTTTCAAGCTGGCCAAGATGCGACACGTGCAAGAGTTGGCTGATGCCGACGACGGTCTTGACTTCTAGTGCAACGCCGAGCCTTTTGAAGTCGTGGATTCCGTCGAGGGGCCCCTCCCAGGAATCGACAGCGAGCGGATACCCGATCTCCGCAGCCACCAATCGAAGCACCGCAAGCTCGCCAATCAGGCCTGTCTGTTCTTCCCTGGACAAGCCGAGCCTTCGAGTGCGGAGGCATGCCTGCCACGCATCGAGGCGTCTGCTCGCTTCTGAAACAGCTTTGACTGCCGTTGGCGCAGACCTGATGACCTCAATAAGATCTACGGCAAGAACCTCGAAAATGTCCCGAAGCTCATCATGTTCCAATGTCACGGCAGCACGAAAAATGCCTTCATCGGTTCTCCGCTGATCCGCGAGGCTCACACCGTCTGCACGGAAATGCAGGGGCAGACGTGGTGCCGCATCAATCGGTGCTTCCAGCAGAAGAGCAATCCGTCCGTCAGGTTCACGTATTCCAGCAAGGATCGCGAGTGGCGCTTCCACTGAAAGAGCAACGCCTCGCCATTCGCGATCGCTTGTACCTGCGAGTTCGGCTTCGCGCCATTTCGATCTGAGTTCGGATCGCAAAGCGTTCATGACACTTCGAGGAATCGCTGCTCAACGGTATTGAAGCGGTATTTCACCACGCGTCCGCTTTTCGAATCCGGGAAGCTGACGACAATCCCGAAGATTGGAGTGCTGGTGAAAGAAACGTCGGCCTTTTTCGGAGAGAGCGGATAGATCAGAAGAAGCGCTCGCTTCGGGTTCTCGCCCCGGATCATCCTGATTTCGGGTCCGTCCGGCGTGCTTTTCGGCTCGTCCCCATTGGCCGCACGCTTCCGATTGGTTTCGTCGAGTGCGCGCTTGTGTTCGGCATCCGTCAGGTCGAGCGCTTCATCGCTTGGGGACAGGATCGATTTCACTACATACGCTCCGGTCTCCTTTCCTCGCGGCAATGGTGCCCTCTCGATGGTGTGAAACGACCAACTGTTAACGGTGATCTGTTCACCGTCGCCTGCAAGCACCGACACGGTCCAGTTCGTTAGTTCTCCGACTCCCAGTTGTGCTCGAACATAGCCGCGGAGGCGTCCAGCGTTCACGTCGTACGCCTCCTCCGGAAAGAGGAGGCTACCCAGCAGATCGGCGACCGAATGCCCGTCCACCTCCTTCCAAATCCGCTTCTGGCGCTTCTCTGAAGTCGTGAACGGGAGTGTTGTCGGCTCTTTTGGTGCCCCGATCTTGTCTAGGAAAGTTGTTATGGTGTCCGCATTTCTCCTGTTCCTCGGCTCGTCATTGAAGAACTTGGTCTGGATCTTGACCTCGCCCTGGAACGAAACTTGATACTCTGGTGCGTGCAGCATCTTGTTCTGCGCGGTGACGAGCAGGATATCGTGAGACTGGATGCGCAGACCATACACCTCAGGTGTGGCGCCGATCATTGCCATGTGGTTTATGCGGTCGCGAAGCTCCTCCGCCGCGGTCGCGACGTGCCGGAACCAGAGCTCAAGATCGGGAGTCAGGTAGAGCCGGCAAAGGTCCAAGTACCCGGGTCGGTATCCGAACCAGCGTCCCATCTGCATCAGACTGTCATACATCCTTGATGCGCGCAGGAAATAGCTCACGCTGAGGCCTTCAAGGGTCAATCCACGCGAGAGCTTGTCGCCGCCAATCGCTATGACATTCAGGCCGAGTGAAGAATTGCCTTCATAGTCGAGCGCGTCTCTCATTTCGCTGTTGACGACCTGCGTCTTTATCTTGTCGACGGCTTCCGCTAGCTCGCGCTCTACCTCATTCCATGAAGTAGTAGCCAAGCCATGACCGATGTCGCGCGTACGGATGTCGGCGGAGGTCGGCTCGAAATCCGTCAGCCAGATGTTTTTGAACCGTGCGATGATCGCTTCGGATCCGGTCCTGTATCGCAACGTGCGCTTGAGTTCATTGAGCCATTCATCGACTTCTGCGAAGACTTTCTGATGGACGTTTTTGAAACGGGAGACGTGGATGAGCATCGAGTTGTGTGCATTGCGCTGTCCGCGCGCAGCTCGGGCCGCACAGCTCAGCACGAAGGTAAGTATCGCGTCCTCAAGTGAGGGCGGAATTCGCTCTTCCCCCTCGAAGTGCGGCACGTAACCGTTTTTGTGACCTGCGGTGATCCAACCTTCTTCCTCCTGGGGAATATGGCGGATTATGTCGAGTGGCTCGATCGAGGCGCCATCCTGGTCGCTGTCAATACCGAACACCCGCTCAGGTCCAACATAGTTCGAGGGTGCGGGCAGGTTGATTATGAAGCTTCGAGGAAACAGATCTTCGCCGTATCCCGTCGCCATTGCAGCATCGTTGATCAGGATGTTCGCGAACGGGGTTGCGGTATAAGCGACATATGCCGACCGCGAGAAGGCATCCAAGAGGCGGCGAATTTGGCCGTTGATCTTGGTGGGATCGTATTCGGGGTCGATCTTGTCGTTCTCATCCACGCCCTGCTGACCGGTATCGACCGAAGCCTGATCGGCCTCATCATCAATGACCAGCAGGGGACGATTGTCTGTGTCGCCGCGAGGAGCAAGGACCTCGCGAACCCACTTGTTTAGATTTTCGAGGATGCGGGCGTTTTTCTTGACTACCAGCATCACAGGCCGTTGCTGCACACCAATGCCAAGATTGTCGGCAAGCGCGCGGCTGAAGTCGCCGGTTATCGCCTGCGTCGTCAAATGTTCTGCATGGAGATTGCGGTCGAGGTTGCCGACGCCGATAAGCGTGAATCCGTGACCTGAATTCAGAGGGGCCGTGTCATAGCCGAGAAAGTCGCGATCGAGACGGCGCTGCGTCTGTTGCCTAAGAACGTTGTGCATTCCGGCCAGAACGATGATCAGTTTGTATCCCGCATCTGCGGCCTTGTTGATGAGCCCGGCGTAGTTCGCAGTTTTTCCCGATTGGACATGGCCGAGCACCAGTCCTCGCCGGTCCCAAGGCCCTTCGCGGTTCGGATCCTCTATCTGCTCCATGATCAGGTCGGTAGCCGCATCTATCGCTTCGATCGCCGCGGCCGGCCACCCTTGGTCTTGCATCAGAAAATCGCTGTAGCGCTCGAAGAACCGCCTGTTTGTCTTGCGGTCACCGAAATACCAGGGGACGTGATTGCGCTCGTCGACAAGCTTGGTCGGGCGGCCGACCTTCACCACGAGACGCGTTTCGAGACCGTGTTCGATCGCCTCCAGCCGCGATTCATCGAGGGTGTCGGGAAAGAGGCGGGCGCACTCTTGGACTGCGGCAACTATTTCATCTCTGCTGATGGGGCCGGTCGGATGACGCTGCCTCAGCATCATTAGTGCCATCGATCCGACGGTGTCGTCGATGCTGGTCATCGTGCCGTTTCCTGCTCCATGGAAAGCAGCCGTTCGCTTAGGCCTTCGACCCTGTCGAAGGGATCCATCTTCGAAACACTGGCTGCAGCCTTTGCGAATGGGACGCCCGCCCTGCACATTAATCTGATCATCGACAATGCAGATTTTGTGAGGTCATCGGCGTCGCCTTCGTTCGTCGCCGGCACGCCTTTCTCCGTGACGTCGAGCCATACGCGATCGACCGGAACGGTGCGTTCTATGAGGTCGAGAAGGGCATCAAGAAGGCCTGAATTGTCCTTTCCGACGTGCTCCCGCAGGAGTGCAACGAGCTCGTGATCGCGCCTGATCGTGTAGCGCCTGCGCGAGGCTTCAGGATTCACGGCCCAGATGCGCGAAACCTCCGCGGCGACCGCTCGGGGGCCGTACTCCCCACGATGCACAAAGACCTCACGGGCCCTGCGGCGGATGTCTTCCGCGATCCGCTGAAGCGGCTTTCGAATGGCGTCGGGCGGGCGCGCAATGGCCTTGCGGATGTCGATCCGCCAGTCCTCATCCGCGGTGTTAGGAATGTCTATTCGTATCCGCGCAAGCCGGCTCGGCTCGTCGCGTGTCCAGGCGCGGCTTCCGCCTAAGCCAAGCCACCCACCTGCTGAAAGGAGGCGCTTCTGTCGGTACACGTAGAATCCCTGCTGGGCAGTCCAGCCGTCCAATCCGCCCGCCTGCTCGAACTCTGCCTCGTTTCGAAAACGGTCGCGATGCGGCAGCACGAAGCCTCGCACACGGACATTCCCGCCCGGGGCGCGTATCTGCTGCTCTGGGCCGTGGATGGTCGCTTCATGTGTTTCGAGGAAAGGGTCCCAGGCCCCGACGATCCGGTCATTGATCTTGATCACTATCCGGCGGCCGTCTCCGGCAATGAAACGCTGAAACACCATTCCCAGATGACGTTCGACCCGCTCCAGATCGCGCAAGAATGCAACGTGATCGGGTCTGTCATCCTTCCGGCCGAAGTCCATCTTTTGCCAGACGACCAGCGTGCCGCTTTCCAGCGCTTCAAGTCTGGAGAGCGCGGCGATGGGCACGGACTTGTCATTCTCGATCAAGATCCATTGGTCGCCGGTTTCGATAATGTGGTCGACGTCCCACGCTAAAGACGTGATCGCTTGGCGGACATTGGAGACCACGGTCATCCGCCGGCACTGGGACAGTGATGCGGTCTTCAGCCCGAGACCGAACCTTCCCAGGTCCTCCTTGGGCCGGGATGCGTGGGGCCCGACACCTCCGAATCTCATCGCTTCGGCCAGCGTGTCTTCCGACATGCCGTGCCCGTCATCAAGGATCGTGACTATTGGGCTGCCACTGTTCCAGTCGAACTGGATGTCGATAGTCGCCGCGTTGGCCGCTATGCTGTTGTCGATGAGATCGGCAACCGCCGTCTCCAGCGAATAACCTACGCCGCGCAGAGAACTGATCAGGGCAGGGGCCGATGGAGGAACAACGCGCACCACGGAAAAGAAACCCCCGAAAAACGAAGAAGACCCCACAACAGCGGCCTATACTATCCGGGGTTGCAGGCGATGGCGAGGTCAAGAGGTTGCACCGGGGCGACATCATGAGTCCCGAAAAACGCAGCTCGGTAATGTCCCGCATTCGTGGCCGGGACACAAAGCCCGAAAAGGCTATCGAGATGATCCTGCGCGACCTCGGGCTCCGGTTCGAAGCGCATTGCCGCGACCTCCCGGGTCGCCCCGATTTCGTTCTGCGCTCAAGCCGCATTGCGATATTCATCGATGGCGATTTCTGGCATGGCTGGCGCTTCCCGGTCTGGCGGCTGAAGCTCTCCGAGAAATGGGAGAAGAAAATCGAGTCGAACCGTCTCCGGGACGCCCGCAATCATCGCAAACTGCGGCAGCAGGGCTGGAAGGTGCTCCGCATATGGGAGCATCAGATCGAGCAGGACCCTGGCGCGTGTGCGACTCGGATAAGGTTGACCTTCGCGGCGGGCTTGCGCGAGGCGACTTCGCCTGCCAACTTGGCATCGAGCCCGCGAAAGCGGTTGCAGCAGCTGGATCCTTTACGTTGACCTTGCGAGCCATTGACCTGTTCTGTGGGGGAGGCGGCAGCAGCTGGGGTGCGCGGGACGCTGGCGCCGTTATGGTCGGCGCCGTCGATGCCTGGGACGTCGCTGCCAAGACCTACGAGGCCAACTTTCCCACGGCACGTGTTGTCTGCGCGAAGCTCCGTCAGGGCAGCCCGCTTCCGGCCCGATTGAACATGGACCGGATCGACTTGCTCGTGGCTTCGCCGGAATGCACCCATCATTCGATTGCGAGAGGGGCGAAGCCTCTGAACGAGGAAAGCCGCCGTTCGGGCAGGCTTGTTCTTCCGTTCATAAGGGAGATGACCCCCAGGTGGATCGTGCTGGAGAACGTGCCGCGGATGCGGTCCTGGCCGGGCTTCGACGAGATGATCAGAGGAATCGAGCGTTGCGGCTACCGATTGCGAATGCAGGTGCTCGATGCAGCCGATTTCGGCGTGCCGCAAACCAGACGAAGGCTGTTCATCATCGGCGATCGTTTTCGGGAGCCGCCCAGTATTATTCTCCCGAGGAGAAAGCCGAGGATGGCGGCTGCCATTCTGGATCCTGTCGGCAGATGGAATGCGGAACGCGTCTTCAATGGTCGGCGTGCTGCAGCCACCGTTAAGCGAATAAAGAGCGCTATAAAGGAGCTCGGCCGCGGAACAGATTTCCTGACCGTTTATTACGGATCGGATTATGCCGGTGGTTGGCAGCGTCTGGAGCGCCCGCTGAGGACCCTTACTACATTGGATCGTTTTGGCTTGGTCCAGTGGATCAACCGAGAACCCACTTTGCGCATGCTGCAGGTTCCGGAACTCAAGCGTGCCATGGGCCTGCCCAGCGCGTTTCGTCTCGATCACGGCACGCGACGTGACAAAGTAAAACTATTGGGCAATGGAGTATGCGCGCCCGTTATGCGGCACGTCGTGGCCACATTGATTGACGGGGACATCGAACTGGCGGCAGCAGAATAGAACGCAGTCGCGAAGTCATGCCCTGCGCTGTGAAAAGTTGAGGCGCCTCTTCGAAGAAGAGGCGTCTCAAGAGCTCTTAGCGTAAACTGCTTGATTGAACGGAAAGGCTGCTCAGGCGAGGGTCAGCAGTGACGGCGATATTGGCGATGGCGATCTGCACGCCACCCCCATCAAGGCGAGGCAGGCGGTCATGCCGCCGGTGCGGGCCGCGGTGGGCGGATAAATGCTGAACGATACCGGCACCCACAAAACTGCTGAGCAAGGAATGAAGCGCTTAGGCGGTATGGCGGGTCGGAAGCGGCAGCGGCTGGATTGTACTGCCCCCGTTTATGTGGCTCAAATGACCGAATCAAAAGGCAGCTATATAAGCTGGCGAACGGAAATCGGATTCTCCGCCGCATGTCCTCTTTAGAGCAGCTCCCGAATGCCCCTATCGTTGAGGCCGTGCTCGACTTTGATTGCGATTTGCCGCCGGAGTTTGACCTTGCGGCACAGGAAGCCCGGTCATCTGCTGCCCTTAAAGATAGGTACCCTAAAGCTCAAAAGCGGTTCAGTCAGGAACATATATTTGAGGTAGGTGCTACGGAGCCCAAAGTGTCGGCCCGCGCTGCACTGGAGGCACTGCATTTTCGACAACAGGATGATAAACAACTTATACAGGTGCGGGCGCAGGGCTATTCGTTTAATCGTCTCGCTCCGTACACGAACTTGGACGACTATCTTCCGGAGATCGAGCGTACTTGGCGCATTTACGTTGAAATTGCTTCTCCGATTCGCATCCGCAACGCGCGGCTGAGATATATCAATCGCATTCGCCTTCCATTCGAAGAGGGGCGTGTCGACTTGGAAAAATATTTCAAAATCGCACCACGTTTTCCGGAGGAAGAACATTTCGGATTAACCAATTTTCTCACTCAACAATCTGCCATCGAAACTGAAACTAAACTCCATGCTCACATAGTATTGGCCACGGAGGCCGCTCCAAATGATGGCGAGTTTCTGCCGGTAATCCTAGACATCAATGCTGCGGACACCGTGCTCATAGATGATCCGCGAGACTGGGCAAATATTAAGACACGCATCCTTGCTTTGCGTGCCTTGAAAAATCGGATGTTCCAACATAGTGTCACGCCAACATGCATCGAATTGTTCCAATAATCGATCTATCGGGCCATTTGGCCATTCAGGCCATGGCGGCGGGCAGCAACGCTGTTTCGGCAGAGGCGGGCGTAATTGGTAGGGCGGCTGGCGAAATTGCGACTTCCGCCGAAGAATCGGTGGTCCTGTTTGGACCGAAAGCTGATGCGCTCTCCGCGTTGGCCGAACTTGTTTCGGAATGCAGCGAACGCGGCTGGGACGGCCAAAATGCTGAGCCTATCGATTCTATGGCCGCGTTTTCGGCGGAAAGATTTATTCGGGCAATGCCCGAGGATCTGCCCCTTCCGGAATTTGCAGCCGAACCGGATGGCGCAATCTCATTGGATTGGATCGAAACGCGCAATCGTATGCTCTCGCTTTCGATCAGCCGGGGTGGGCGGCTTGCCTACGCTTGGGTGGATGGTGCCGACCACGGCCACGCCGTGGCACAGTTCAATGGCTTGAGCGTACCATCACGAATAATCGCGGCGATTAGAGATCTTACTGGTACAACGAATGTTGGCATCAGGGCTGCCTGACATCATTGCGGATCCGGAGGAACTCGCCAGGTTTCTCTTCTCATTGAGCCACTTCAATTCGAAAAGTGTGAAGCCGGCCGCCTTTTTACCTTCTCCTGATCACGAGACGTCAGTCTTTCGCCACGGCGCTGAGCCGCGCGAAGAATTATGGATACTTGCTACCGAACATGCTGCCGGAATGAGGACCGTCAAAGCGGCGGCTCTTCTTAACGCTGGCCAGGTGAGAATTGCAGGGCTTGATGCGGTAGCCGATGAGCCGCCGCCACGACACGCCGTCCTACGAGGTTGGCCATTGAATGACAACCCACATTTGCAAAAAGCACAGCAAAAAGAGCGAGCAATATTGCTGGCTCAAGCCGCTGTTCTCTTAGAGCGTTAACGCAGGCCGTGCGAGAGGAGCTGTAGGCCGTCAGCACTTGTCGGACAGAATCAGCTGATTGCATAAGAGATGATTTCTGGCTCATCGTAGCCCATTGAGGAGCAACGATGAGACAAGCGAGCAAGCGCGTGCCGGACAGCGCAGAGAAGACGGTCCGGGATATCCGTAGAGCCACCCGCCGGCACCGGAAGTGTTCGTGCCCGCCTTCGTTGCGTGGCCGGCTGCGCTAACGACGCTCTTGTTTCTCACGTAAGCGCATCATTTGGCGCATGGCGTTCATCGCTTCAGGCGTTGAGAAGTTGCCTCGAAAATGCGCTTTGCTCGATCTACTATAAAGACCATCCGGTAGAATTGCTGCTTTGGGCACAGGGCCGCTATAGGATTGGATTTGCCGAATTGCACCGCTACCTTAGCGAGCATCCATCCTTGGTAAAATATGAATTGCATCTTACGGGGTTAGATATAATTGCTGACGAATATGCGACGTTGTCAAAAGCAGTGCATGCGTCGGCGGCCAGTTTTCGGATGACTGATCCCGCGTCGATGGTCCTGTTGTGGAGCAATGAGCCAGCCAAAATCGGCATGTGGGCAGCAAGGGAACGTAAGGTTCTCGAGGGACTCTCTCTTTTAATGATATGTATGCATTCAGAGAGGCTTCAAGGAACGCTGTTAGTCTTACTGAATCAGAAAAAATGCAGCGAATGGCGATCGGCAAACATTTGATATTATAAGTGATTCGAACTTCAGCAGGGGGTGCTGAAATGGATCTCCGAGCAGCAGAAGATACTGAATCGCGGTTTGTGGCTTATGTCGAGGGGCTTGTGAGCGTGATCGGCCATGCGGACCGGGCGGGACCGCTACGGGATTACTGCACGGGCTTGGTGATGCCGTGCGAGCGCAAGAGCGTGGAGCCGATGGCGGCAGTGACGGCGCCGGCACGCGTTGGGGCGCAGCATCAGTCGCTGTTGCATTTCGTTGGCGAGGCGGCTTGGTCGGACGAGACAGTCTTGGCCAAAGTGCGCGAGATGGTGCTGCCGCCAATCGAGCGCCATGGGCCGATCGAGGCATGGATCATCGACGACACAGGCTTCCCCAAGCAGGGGCGGCACTCGGTCGGGGTGGCGCGACAATACTGCGGCCAACTCGGCAAGCAGGACAATTGTCAGGTCGCAGTGTCGCTGTCGATCGCC
>Ga0208587_1000986_pt1 | contig 15472 bp, 11 predicted proteins | sample NGESurdeep092012_7_FD_184472 | JGI IMG/M metagenome (GOLD analysis project Ga0208587, IMG submission 184472) | Arctic peat soil microbial communities from Barrow, Alaska - NGEE Surface sample 210 deep-092012 (SPAdes) | ecosystem: Environmental > Terrestrial > Soil > Wetlands > Peat ...
CGGGATATTGTTGAAGTGGCGCATGGGTATGTATTGCCCCGGAAAGAGGTCTTGGAACAGAAGTGCTTCATACTGCCGGTCCAGGGGCGATCTCGCACCGACGACCATCCATTCGATGTTCGCTTCGATGCAGTATAAATAGAGCGCCTTGAACAGTGCGGTCTTGACGACCCGTCCGGTCCGGCCCAGATCGATACCCAGCCTGGTGGCCTCGGCCAATCTCTTGTTCCGCAGCCATGCCGGAAGCTCGACCCCCTGTTCGATCGAGAGATCGTTGAAGCGATTGGTCTGGATTCGCATCGTTCCCAGGGGCGAGCCGTCCAGTTTGGATTCCGCCAGCAGAACTACCGAACCTTGGTCGTGGTCATTGGGTTCCGGCGCCCCCAGCCTTTCCGCCAACACCGGCATGTGGCGCGCGTACGCCGCCTGGCGGATGGCGACCGCTTTGTGCAGCGCTTCCTCGCTGCGGACGACTCTTACGGTAAATGGCAGGCGCTCTTCCGCCATCCGCACTCCCGGTAACCCCTGTTGCATGACACCTGCAGCGAAGGCACCGTTCATCACTATCGCATGATCAATCGATTTCATCTCCAGACCTCCCCGTCCCGAAAAACAACTAGACACCGTCTGTATCGCAAACGGCGATGGCCCGGTAAAGTCTGGCGGCGACAAGCGTTATGCCCATCGACCGTCTTCCATCCGCCGGGATCAGTCGCATGCCAGATCGGCTTGGGGCCGGATCTGGCAGCCTGATGCGTTGAATATTGTAAACGCATTATCAATCATGACTCTGCACGGTACCACGCCCGGGCGTGCCCCTCAAGGATGGCGAATCGCGTGCCTCGCTGCCGTCGCCCAAGCGTGCGTCTACCTGTGCTGCTCCTAGTCCAGGCGCGGATCGCGGCTGCCGGCCGGGGGGCAGCCTGCGGGCATCGCTTCGGCCGTGCAACCATAGTTTGACTTTGCGCAGCGCCAGCGCGGTGTTTCTCGCATAGATCGAGCCACAGGCGAATAAGCGAGGCGGCAATCATGTTACCCATGGACTACATTGAAAACCGAACCTACGACGAAATCAAGGTTGGCGATTCGGCGACGCTCACGCGCACCCTGAAACCCGAGGATATCCAGCTCTTCGCCATCATGTCGGCCGCAGCGGCCCGCACTACCCCAGGCGGTCCAGTTCCCGCAGCACCGCAGCGCCCATCCCGCTCGAAGAGACCGGGGACCTGCCCGGCTCGCAGATGTCGGCGGTGCGTACTCCGAGCGCGAGCGCTGCGCCCACCGCGCGCTCCAGCAGCGCGGCATCGTCCGGCCGCTCGAGCGACAGCCGCAGCATCATCGCGACGCTGAGTATCGCCCCCAGCGGATTGGCGATGCCTTGTCCCGCGATGTCGGGCGCGCTGCCGTGCACCGGCTCGTATAGCGCCGCGCGGCGGCCGCCGGCATCGACCGGGCCGAGCGATGCCGAGGGCAGCATGCCGAGCGAGCCTGCCGCCATCGCCGCGCAATCGGACAGGATGTCGCCGAAGATATTGTCGGTGACGATGACATCGAACTGCGCCGGCGCGCGCACCAGCTGCATGGCGCAATTGTCGACGTACAGGTGGCGCAGCGCGATGTCGGGGAATTCGGCGTCGCGCAAGGCCTGGACTTCCTCGCGCCACAGCACCCCCGCCTCCATCACGTTCGCCTTGTCGACCGAGCACACCTGGCTGCGCCGCGAGCGGGCGAGCTCGAAGGCAAAGCGCGCAATGCGGCGGATTTCGGAGGAAGTGTAGGTCTGCGTGTTGAAACCTCGCCGCTCGCCGTTGGGCAGGGTTTCGATGCCGCGCGGTTTGCCGAAATAGATGCCGCCGATGAGTTCGCGCACGATGACGAAATTCACCCCCTCGAGCACGCGGTTTTTCAGAGACGATGCCTCGTACAGCGCCGGGATGGTGACGATCGGCCGCAGATTGGCGAAAAGCTCGAGCGAGCGGCGCACATGCGGCAGGCCGCCGGCGATGCGCGCTTCGCGCGGAATCGCGTCGGCATCCATGCCGCCGACGGCCCCGAGCAGGATGGCGTGCGCAGCGCGGATCGCGTCCTCAGTGGCCTTGGGCAGCACCTGCCCGAGCCTGCGGTAGGCGCCTGCACCGTAAGGATGTTCGTCGAGCACGACGTCCAGCTTGCGGCGCGCGACAAACCATTCGAGGACGCGGCGCGCCTCCGCGGTCACTTCGGGGCCGATACCGTCGCCGGGCAGGATGGCAATCTGCTTTTTGCTCACGCTGTTGCTCCCATTGTCCTATGGCATATGCGAGAAGCGCATCCTACCTGATCGTCATGCTCTTGCGTGACGGTGGAGCGACGGCTGGCTTCGGGGGCGGACGCCGCGAGGGATTCCCCGTCTATAATACAGTCCATGATCGATGGCCATTGCGTCAAGTGCCCCGGGCGCATGCTCTGAATTGCACTACCCCCCAATTATTCACCAATGCAGGAAGTCGAGAGAAATCGAAGAATGACAAATCAAGAGATTCCAACACTGCACGACATCATCGCCGCGCGGCCGCACGTGTACCGTTATCTGAAGCCCACCCCCCTGTACCGCTATTTCGGACTGAGCGACCTGCTTGGAGCCAACGTATGGGTGAAGCATGAGAACCACCAGCCCGTCGGCGCATACAAGGTGCGAGGCGGGCTGAATCTGGTGGCGCATTTGAGCCAGAAAGAACGCGATTCAGGCCTGTTTACCGCCTCGACCGGGAACCACGGCCAGAGTATCGCCTTCGCCGCGCGCGCGCATGGGCTGCGCGCGACTATTGCCGTGCCGGAAGGCGCAAACCCGGGCAAGGTGGCGGCGATGCGCAGCCTCGGCGCCGAGGTTGTAATTCACGGCCCCAATTATGAGAGCGCGCTCGAATGGGTAGTGGCCGCGGCCGCGGCGCAAGGCGGCCGCCTGGTCGGGGCGACCGAGGACTTGTTGATTCATGGCGTCGGAACGTACGGCCTCGAAATAATCGAGGACCTGCCTGAGGTCGATGCGATCATCGTTCCTGTCGGTGCCGGCAGCGGCGCCTGCGCGACCAGCATCGTCGCCAAGACCATCAATCCCCGGATCGAGCTTATCGCGGTGCAGTCGGCCCAGGCGCCGGCGATGCAGCAAAGCTGGGTCGCGGGCAGGCCGGTGATCGTGGACGCGCATACCGTCGCCGATGGGCTGGCCTTGAGCGTTCCGTTCGAGAACACGCGACGGATCCTGCGCAAATACCTGGACGATTTCGTGCTGGTCGATGACGGCGCGATCGAGGACGCAGTCCTGCTGCTGCTGGAACACACGCATAATCTTGCGGAGGGCGCGGGCGCTGCCCCTCTTGCGGCCGCGCTGAAACTCAAGGACAGGCTGGCCGGAAAAAACGTGGTCCTGGTGATGACCGGGGGCAATCTTTCCATCGATCGGTTGCGCAAGCTGCTGGCGCGGCCAGGGAAGCATAGCGGCCACCCTTCGGGCTAGAATCCGACGCATGAGCGCCATTCCCTCTCCGGAAAAAAACGTCCTCGGCGGGCCGTTGCTCGCCTGCGGCTACGACCCGCTGACGGGTTTTTTCCGCGACGGCTGCTGCGCCACGCGTGGTGCCCAGGGTGTGGCGCACCTGGTCTGCATCAAAGTGACGGAGGAGTTTCTCGAGTTTTCGCGCGCGCATGGCAACGACCTGTCGACGCCGCGTCCCGAGATGCGCTTCCACGGTCTCAAGCCCGGCGACCGCTGGTGCCTGCACGTGCTGCGCTGGATCGAGGCCTGGGAGGCGGGCAGGGCGCCCAAGGTCGTGCTCGAGGCGACGCACGAGGACGTGCTCCAGCTGGTGCCGTTGCGGGCGCTCAAGCGTCACGCGCTCGATCTGCACTGAGCGTGGCTGGCGCGCGGCGCATGGGCGTGCGGCTGAATCCGGGCAGATCGGTCGCGATTATCGGCGGCGGTCCTGCCGGACTCTCGGCGGCGGAGGCCGCGAGCAACGCCGGCATGCGCGTCGATGTCTACGATGCCATGCCCTCGGTGGGGCGCAAATTCCTGATGGCCGGCAAGGGCGGCCTGAACCTCACCCACTCGGAGCCGCCCGAGGCCTTTCTCGCCCGCTACGGCGCCCGCCGCGCACACCTCGAGCCCTTGCTCTCCGGCTTCGGGCCCGAAGCCCTGCGCGCGTGGGTGCGCGGACTCGGCGTCGAGACCTTCGTCGGCAGCTCCGGCCGCGTGTTCCCCTCCGGCATGAAGGCCGCACCGCTGTTGCGCGCATGGCTGCACCGCTTGCGCGCCGCCGGCGTGAACTTCCATATGCGTCATCGCTGGTGCGGTTGGGAGGAGGATGGGGCGCTGCGCTTCTCGACGCCGCAGGGCGTGCGCGCAGTGCGCGCCGACGCCGTCGTGCTGGCGCTGGGCGGCGGCAGTTGGGCGCGGCTCGGTTCCACCGGCGCCTGGGTGCCGCTGCTCGCCGCACGCGGCGTTCGCGTCGAACCGCTGCGGCCCGCAAACTGCGGCTTCGATGTCGGTTGGAGTGAGCACTTTCGCGCGCGCTACGCCGGCCACCCGGTCAAGGCGGTGGTCCTGGCCCATACCGGTTCCGATGGCGTCGAGTCTCGCCAGCAGGGCGAATTCATGGTTACTGCGACCGGGGTCGAAGGCGGCCTGATCTACGCCCTGTCGGCGCGCTTACGCGACCAGATCGAGGCAACAGGCGTCGCGCTGTTGCGCCTGGATCTGGCGCCGGGCCGGGACTTGGCGCGTTTGGTACGGGAACTGTCGCGGCAACGCGGTTCGAGTTCGATGGCGAATCACCTGCGGCGCCGGGCGGGCATCGAAGGGGTGAAGGCGGGGCTGCTGCGGGAGCTGCTGCCGGCGCAGGACTTCGCCGATCCCGTTCGTCTCGGTGCCGCGATCAAGGCGCTGCCGCTGCGACTGACCGCGACGCGTCCTCTGGATGAAGCGATCAGCAGCGCGGGCGGCGTCGCCTTCGAAGCGCTCGATCAGCGCCTGATGCTCCTGTCCCTGCCGGGTGTGTTCTGCGCCGGGGAGATGCTCGACTGGGAGGCGCCGACCGGAGGCTATCTGCTGACGGCGTGTTTCGCCAGCGGCCGCGCGGCCGGTGCCGGCGCCATCGCCTGGCTCGAGGCCGGACGCTGCATGGGGACCCAAGGAAGGGGCGGGACCCTTCCTTTCCCGCCCTGACACCCTCATTTTGCAAGTCGGTGCTAAGCTCGGAGCCGTGAGTTATTCATTTCCGCCATGACCAACGTCCCGCATCCCGTGCATCGCATCGAGCTGCGCGTGCAGGAACTCGCGCAGTTGTTCAACTCGATGGACCCGACGCCGTTCCATCACAAGGATCTGGATCGCGATGCCGAGGCGTTCATCGAAAGCTGGGCGCTGGAGTTTCCGCAGGACAGCCGCTTCCACATCACGGTCCATCTCGGGCAGATGCCGCCGGAGGACCCCACCGCGCTGGTGGCCGAGGCGATCCACAATTATTTCGACTACAAGTCCGAACTGGCGCGCCGCGAGGTGCGGGTGCTGCTGTTGGAGGGGCGCGCGAGCCTGATGATAGGCATCGGCTTCCTCGCCCTGTGCCTGGTCGGCGCGGAGATGCTGGCCACGTTCGCGACCGGGACCTTCCTCAAGGTCCTGCGCGAGAGCCTCACCATTGCCGGCTGGGTCGCGATGTGGCGGCCGATGCAGATTTTTCTGTATGAGTGGTGGCCGCTCATGCGCAGGAGCCGGATCTACCGCAGCCTGAGTCGCGCGCAGGTGCACGTGTCGCAGGGGAAACCTTAGTCAAAGGTTCACGCTCCTGCGAGCGTGGCGCAAGCGTAGTGAGCTACTGATCCACCCAGGTGACCACGGCGTCCACCGCGGCGCGGCTGGTGCGAAAACGGTTCACGGGGTGCGCCGCATCCTCGTAACCGAACGACATCCCGCATACGACGAGCCGGTCCTCAGGCAAGCCGAAATACGAGCGCAGGAATTTCGGCTGCGCCGCCAGGGCAGCCTGCGCGATGCTGGCGATGCCGAGGCTGCGCGCGGCAAGCATGAAGTTGTTCACCCACGCGCCGCAATCGAGCACGCCGTACACGCCCAGCGCCTCGTCCGTGGTGACGATCATGGCGTGCGGTGCGCCGAACAGGCGGTAGTTCTCCATCGTCTGCCGCGCGGAGGCCTCGCGGTCGCCGCGCGCGATGCCAACGCTGTCGTAGAGTTGGAAGCCGCACTCGCGCCGGCGCTCGAGGTAGACGCCGCGGTATTCCCGCGGAAACGCGAAATCTGGCTCCGGCTTGCGCCCGGCGGCGTATTCGCAGATCGCGCTGCGGAAGCGATCGGTCCCCGCGCCGCGGGTGATCACGACCTTCCATGGCTGCGAGTTGCACCACGAGGGCGTGCGCTGCGCGATCTGCAGCATGCGCGTGATCGTGGCCGTATCTATCTGACGCGGCAGAAATGCGCGGCAGCTGTAGCGTTCCTGCAGCAGGCGTTCGAATGCGCCGGCCGTGGCGATGGATGGTTCTGTACTCATGTGTTTTCCTTTGATGTGTACTCTACATTAGGCCGGAAATCCGCGTCCCTATTGGGTTTTCGGCCGGTTTGCAACAGGCGTTTGGCGCTGCGCGGCGAGCTACGCTATGTTTTGCCGGAGCCCGCAGGCGGCGTGAGGTCAAAGCGCCAGGCCTGTTCCGCATCGACAACCCAGCCGCCGGTGGGCGGCGCGAAGTGCGTGCCGAGGACCAGCACCGGTTTGTTCGAATAGCGCGCGAGAAAGTCGCGCCGGGTGCGCCGCGCCGCAGCCGCATCGACGTCGAAGTTGTTGGCGAGATCCGGTTCGGCGCACTGCAGCGGATGGTGCATCAGGTCGCCGGTGATGACGGCCTCTTCGCCGCGCGACGAAATGCGCACGCTGACATGGCCCGGCGTGTGCCCGGGCGTCGGTTCCAGCCGCACCTCGGGGGTCAGTGCGTGATTCATGTCGACGAGCTCGGCCAGGCCGGCATCGATGATGGGCCTGACCGAATCGCCCATGACGTCGCCGTCGCGGTGCAGGGCCTCCTCGGAGGACCAGTGTTCCCATTCCTTGCGCCCGAACAGATAGCGCGCGTTGGGAAAGGTCGGCACCCATTTGCCTTCCACCAGGCGCGTGTTCCAGCCGACGTGATCGACGTGCAGGTGGGTGCACAGCACGGTGTCGATGGTTTCCGCTGCGTATCCGGCCTGAGCGAGATCGTCGAGGAACGGCCCTTGCAGGAGATTCCACGCCTGGATCGTGCGCGCCTTGTCGTTGCCGACGCAGGTATCGACGACGATGCGCCGTTTGCCGGATTCGATGACGAAGCTGTGGATCGACCCGAACAGGCGTCCGTCCTCGTGCGCGAAATGCGGCCTGAGCCAGGCGTGGCGCCGGACCAGTTCCGGCGTTGCCTCGCGAAACATGAACGTGCTCGGAAACGGCGCGCCGCCCAGTTCGGCCACGCGCGTAATCTTGACGCCGCCGACCTGCCAGGTGAGAAATTTGCCGCCGCCCATCTTCATCCTCCGACCGTTCGATTGAGCAATTGTCGCAAATTCAGCCTATGCCGGCTGCAGCCAGCCTATGACCCCCGAACGCAGGCGCGCGATGAAGCGGTCCCAGGCGTTCGGGTTCTGCACGATCTCGGCGCGGTAGAACGACGGGCACAGGATCGCGGCATGCGCGACTTCGCCGCACAGGCCGCAGCCGACGCAACTGTGGTTGACGTGCGCCACCGGGTCCACCTTGAGCGGGTCCGATGATGCCTTCAGCGTGAGCGAGGGACAGCCGGAGAGCCGGATGCAGGAATGGTCGCCCGAGCAGGTGTCATCGTCCACGCCGAAGCGGGTGCGCACCACGCGTTTGCCCGAGCCGAGCAGCCGCGCGAGGATGGGGCGGATGCGGCGCTGACGCTCGAGTTGGCACTCGCCCTCGGCGACAATCACTTTGAGGCCGGGCTCGCCGGTGGTGAAAGCCTCCCGCAGCGTGCTCGCCATGTCGGCGACGCGGTAGGTGTAGACGTTGCGCAGCCATTTCACGCCGGCGCCGCGCAGCGTGTTCTCGATCGTGCGGTCGGCGCGCACCGCGCTCCTCTCCTGCGTCAGCTCCTCGGTTTCGGCGTGCGGCGAGGAGATCAGGTCCTGCGTTCCGGTGGCCGAGGTGTAGCCATTCTTCATGATCAGCAGCACTGCGTCACCGCCGTTCAACAGGTTGGAGGCGACGCCGGAAAGAAAACCGTTGTGCCAGAAGCCGCCGTCGCCCATGATCGCCATCGATCGGCCGGCCAGCATCGGCGCGACGCCGGCGCTGCTCGCGAGGCTCATGCCGTAGCCGAGGATGGAGTTGCCGAGCGAGAACGGCGCGAACGTCGCGAACGAGTGGCAGCCGATGTCGGCCGAGATGTGCCGCTTGCCGATGTCGCGTTCGACCAGTTTGATCGCGGCGAACACCGGACGCTCGGGACAGCCGACGCAGAAATTTGGCGGCCGCGGCGGCAACGGCGCGCCGAGCAACTCCGCGGCGCGCGCGCGCGCGGCGTCCACCGCCTCGTACCAGCGCGTCCCGGTTGAGATATCCAGGTGTGCGGCATGGGTGGCGAGAAAGCGCGCGAGCCCGTGCACGATCACCTCGGCGCTATATTCGCCTGCCATGATTAGCACATCTTTGCCTCGAAGCTGCGTCCGCGCAAGATGTTCCAGGCCAGGCTGCTCGACCGCGCGGCGCAGCATGGTGGCGATGTCCTGCTCGATGAATTCGGGCTGGCCCTCTTCCAGCACCAGCACCGCGGCTTTGCCCGAGCAGAAGGCGGTGATTTCCTCGGGCACCAGCGGATAGACCACGTTGAGCGCGAGGATGGGGATGCGGCAGTTGCCGAAATCATCGGCCAGCCCGAGAAGCTTCAGCGCGCGCAGCAGGTTGTTGTACAGCCCGCCCTGACAGATGATGCCGACGCCGGTTTCGGTTCCCGCGAACAGTTCGTTCAGCCGGTGTTCGCGGATGTACTTGCGCGCCTCGGGCAGGCGCACGCCCATTTTCAGCTTCTCCTGCCGGAACGTGGCGGGCGGGTGCGCGAGGTGGTCGTAGTTGAACGCGGCCGGGTCGGCCAGCAGATTGCGGGTCGAGACCGCGGGCGCGCGGTTGGCGCCGGCGACGAAGCTGCCGTGCACGTGGCAGGCGCGGATGCGCAGATCCATCATCACCGGGGTGTTGGAAGCCTCCGACAGTTCGAAGCCCCGTTCCACCAGATTTGCGATGGTGGCGAGGTTCGGCCGCGGGTCGAGCATCCACAGCGAGGACTTCAGCGCGACCGCGTGGGTGCGTTCCTGCGCCACGCTCGCGCCCTCGCCGTAATCCTCGCCCACCACGATCAGCGCGCCGCCGAGGACGCCCGCGCTGGACAGGTAGGTCAGGGCGTCGGATGCGACATTGGTGCCGACGATAGACTTCCAGGTCACGGCGCCGCGAGCCGGATAGTTGATGGAGGCGCCGAGCATGGCCGCCGCCGAGGCTTCGTTGGTGCAGGCCTCGACATGCACGCCCAGTTCGTTCATGTAGTCGCGCGCCTGCACCATGACGTCGAGCAGGTGCGACACCGGCGCGCCCTGGTAGCCGCCGACATAGGACACGCCCGACTGCAGCAGCGCCTTGGTCACGGCGAGTATGCCTTCGCCGTGGAAGGTTTCGCCGGCGCCGAGTTTGAGCGACTCGATTTCTGCGTTGAACTGTCGTTCCATTCTAGGCTGCCTTCCGCTTGGCGCCCGGCCGGCGCATGAATTGGATGACTTTCGGTCGCGGCGGCAGCGGCGCAATGCCGTGCACGGCGAGCGTCGCCTCGAGGCCGCGGCCCTCCGGGTCGGCCAGAGCGCCTTCGCGCGCGGCGCGCACGGCCTCTCCGCGAGCCTTCGCATCGGCCATGGCTCCGCCCTCCACCATGGCGCCGCCCTCCACCAGAGTGTCGAAGATGCGCAGGAAACTCGCTTTGGCGCGCCGGTTGGTATCGCCGTAGCCTTTGATCAGCCGGCCGCAGAGCGCAATTTCCAGGGCGAGTTCCGCGTCGGGCGCGGCGGCGATGGCGCGCAGCCAGCGCTCGATCAGCGCCTGCTCCTCGGCATAGCGCGCGCTCATGCGGCGCAGCGGCCGCAACAGGGCGAGCGAGCGCAGCATCAGAAAACCGGTCACGCTGGTGCTGTTGACGTGCAGGCCAACGTTTAGTTTTTGCATGAGGCCGCGCTTTGCCGCCCAGGCGACGAGGCGTCTGGACAGACCGGAGGGCAGCAGCGCCGCCACTTCCTCCACGCCCGGCTTCAGGTACTCGACGATGTGCACCGGTTCGTGCGCTTTGGCTTGCATCTCGGCGCGCACGCGCTCGAAGCGGCTGCGGCGCGATTTCAGGTCGGCGACCCGGATCACGTCCTCGTAGCTCATCCACAGCGCGAGAAAGCGCGCGGTTTCGATGGTGAGTGTGTAGCGTTCGGCGGCGGCCGGCCCGGTGCGCTTGCCTGCGCTTCCGCCTTGCATGCCCGTGTCCAGTTTCGCGATCGGCTCGAGCCGGTCGAGATACAGGGCGGCATAGTCGCCGTCCTGGAAGTCGGCGACGCGCGCCACGCCTTGTTCGAGCATCTGGTGGACTTCGGCGGGGAAGGTCTGGCGCACGCGCTCGGCCAGGGAACGCGCTTGCGCCTCGGAGGAACGCGCTCGCGCGTTGGCTTCGACGCTTGGTGTTGTAGACCCGCCTGCGGCGGCGGTCGACCCGTCCGCCGCGGCGCTCGGCTTGCCTTCGACGGCGGCGTAGCCCAGCGCAAAGCCCCTGAGGCTCGCCTCGGCCCCCTTGCCGGCGCTGCGTATGGCCTCCTCGCACGCGCCGCGCGGCAATGGCAGGGTACCGGAGCCGGCGAGCGCGCCGAACAGCACTGCGTTGATCATCGCGCCGGCGCTCGCGGCGAGTTTATGGAAATCGGCGAGGATGACGCGCCTGGCCAGGGCCTCGGCTGCCGCGACGATGCGCTCGCTGTCGAAGCGGCCGTCGCCCAGCGCTATTTTTTCTTCGACGGTGTAGATGCGGTGGGTCGAAGCGATGAGCGTGGTGCGCTCGGGCGTGACATAGCCGTTCAGCAGGGCACGCCCGGCCTCGAGCAGCTCGGAGGCGAGCATCACGTCGATGTCGGCGGGTGAGGGCGCGAGCGTCATCACCGGGCGCCGGCCGCCGAGCTCCGCCGCGCGCGCCGGGTACAGCTCGACATAGTAGGTGGTCGCGCCGGTACGCTGCGCTACGCCAGGGATGGAGGTGCTCTGCACCGGGTAGTCCTCGGCCGTCGCGGCGGCGATGATCCAGTCGGCAAGCACCCCGCCGCCTTCGCCGCCGAGCGCGGCGATCAGGATGGTAATCGGTCGTTCTGAAATGGGCATGTGTTTAGTCAAAAAAATCGATTACGGAGAGCACGAGATCGTGCTCACGGGCCGCAGCCGGCTCAGGGCTACGGTTCAGGCCGACACTGCAGGCGACTGCGGTTTGGCTGCGGCAAAACCCTGGATGCGCGCGAGGTTAGTCGCCAGAGTGCGTTCGATATGGGCGACCTGATCGGGGTCCAGGTGCCGGTACTTGCCGAGCAACTCGAGATATTCGTCGATGGGACGCGCGTTCTCGGCCGGGCGCGTCAGATGCAGGCCGTCGCGCGGATTGAACTCCCACAACAGCACGAAATTGGTTTCGACCGCCTTGCGCGCCACCTCGATGTTCTGGTCGGAGGGGAAGCGCCAGCCGGTGGTGCAGGGGGAGTAGATGTGCAGATAGGCGAACCCGGTCTTGGCCGCCTGGATTGCGCGGTCGAGCTTGTCGTACAGATCCTCCATGAACGCGGTGGAGGCGGTCGCCACGTATTCGCAGTTGTGCATCACCATCAGCAGCGGCAGGTTCTTCGCGTCCTGGGTCTTGCCGCTGGCGCGCGTGCCCACCGGTGTGGTCGAGGTCCATGCGCCGTAAGGCGTGCAGCCCGAGCGCTGCATGCCGGTATTCATGTAGCCTTCGTTGTCGACGCAGATGTACAGGATTTCCTCGCCGCGCTCGGCTGCCCCCGAAAGCGACTGGAAGCCCACGTCCGCGGTGCCGCCGTCGCCGGCGAGCGCCACCGCCATCACGTCGCGGCCGCTGCGCTTGTAGTAGCGGCGCACGCCGGCCAGCATCGACGCGGTGTTGGTGAGCAGCGGATGGAACACCGGCACCTTGGTGCCGGTGAGCCCGTTGTAGCCGACCGAGCCCATGCCCGGAATGCAGCCGGGCGGGGTCGCCACCACCACATCCGGGCCGATGCGGCGCAGCGTGTGGCGCATGATCAGTTCGCTGTTGCAGCCCTGGCAGCCCGAGAGTCCGGGCGCGAACAGGTCTTCGAGATGGCCCACCTCGTTGTAAATGCGCGCGGTCTTCACGTGTTTCAGCGCGCCGGGCGCGCAGGCCTTGACGCACGCCGGGGCGCCGCCGCACAGGTCGCACTTGACGACGTGAGTCGCAAGCGTGTCGTAGGCGATCCCACCATAGGCGCAGCCGACGGTGCACAGCAGGCAGTTCACGCACTTGGTCTGGTCCCAGTCGATCACGCCGCTGCCGGCGTTTTTCGACAGCGCCGCCGCGGGGCAGTTGAGCACGCATTCCGGATCGCCGCACTGGCGGCAGATGGCGAGCTCGAAGCCTCCCGGCGAAGACACGATCTGGATGCGCGAGTGCATCGGGTCGCCCGAATGCGCTTTGGCCTGCGCGCAGGCGCTCGTGCAGGCGTTGCAGCCGTCGCAGGCTTCCGCTTTGAAATGAATCGTTTCGTATGCCGCGCCCATGGCGATTCCTATCTCCAGTTCCTGGACATCAGCGCGCGGGCCGTCTGCTGCGGCGAATCGAGGAACGCCTGCTTGACGTCGCCCAGATCGGTTGCGCGCAGTATCAGCTCCCACATGATGCCCGGGTCGAAGGCGGTGTTGACGCCGAAAATGCCGGCCAGGCGCTCATCCTTGAGCACGATCTTGAGATAGCGGTCGTGCGCAGTGTCCACCTGTTTTCGCACCTCGACGCCCGTTTGTTCGAGAGCCCCCTCATGCACCCCGACCGAGACCGCCTGCTGGCCGAAGAAAGTGTAGGTGTTGAGCGGCACGCCCCCGGCGTAGGTTTTCGATCCCGGGTCCTCGGCCATCGCCATGCCCGCGATGCGTCCCTGATCAACGGCATCCGGCACGATGCCGTTGATGATCCTGTCATGGGTGAAAAAGCCGCGCGCCTGCGCCACGTCTCCCGCGGCCCAGATGTTGGCGATGTTGGTGCGCATGTGCTCATCGACCAGCACCCCGCGCTCGGTTTCGATGCCGCTGCCCTCGAGAAAATCGGTCACCGGCGCAACGCCGGTGGCGACGAGCAGCAGGTCTGCCTCGAGTTCGGTGCCGCCGGCCAGCCTGGCGCGGCAGCCTTCGCCCTGTGCCGCGAGCGCCGCCACGCGCTCGCCCGTCAGCAGGCGCACGCCGTTGGCGGCGAAAACCTTTTCGATCATGGCGGACGCTTCGGCGTCGAAGTAGCCGGAAAGGACGTGGGACTGCAGTTCCACCACGCTCACCTCTACGCCGCCCTTGGCGAGGTTCTCCGCCGCGTGCATGCCGATCAGGCCTCCACCCAGCACCACGGCCCGCTTGACGCGCGGCAGCGCCTGGCGCAATCCGACCGCGTCGGTGAGCGTGCGCAGCACGTGGAAACGCAGCCCGGCGAGGCCCGGAATCGGCGGCAGTAAAGGCGCAGCGCCGGTCGCCAGCAGCAGCTTGTCGAAACCGATCTCGCTGCCATCGGCGAGTTCGACCGCGCTCATGCCCGCGTTCACCTTCTGCACTTTCGCGCCGCGCAGGTAGTTCACCTTGTGCTGCGCGAAATAGCCCTCGTCGCGCAGGAATACGCGGCCCGGGTCGGAGCGGCCGGAGACCACATAGGGCAGGACCGTGGGCGAATACGGCAGGCTGTCGTCGCGGGTAAGGAGCGTGACCTCCTGGTCCGCGTCGTGCAGACGGATCGCGTGCAAAGCCGACAGCGCCGCGTGGCTGGCGCCGACAATAAGGTAATGGGTATGTTGCATATAAGGGGACCTCTATAAATTGTCATTCTGAGGCCGCAGGCCGAAGAATCTGCTTCTTGCTTGCCATGACAAGCAGATTCCTCGCTTCCCTCGGAATGACTAAATCGGTCTTATCAGAGATGTCCATCAGTCTTTCTCGTTGAGCCACACGGTCTCGGCCGGCTGGCCGTCGCGCGCGAGTTCTGCGGTGCGGCGGATCACCCGCTCGAAGTGCCCCACTGTGAGGTCGGCGCCGGCGAGCCCGCCGATGAAACTCATCGCCGGAATGCGTCTTGGCGTGTAATACATGGCCGCGATGGTGTCCTGAAACAGCGGCCCGCAATTCCAGCCGAACGAGACCGAACGGTCGACCACGCCCACGGCCTTTACGTCGGCGAGCGCGCCCGCGAGAGCCTGGACCGGGAACGGGCGGTAGGTCTTCACTTTCACCAGGCCCACTTTGTCGCCGCGCTCGCGCGCTTCGTCCACCGCGTCCTTGGCCGCACCGGTCATGCTGCCGATAGTCATGATGGCGTACTCGGCGCCGTCCATGCGGTAGGACTCGATGAGCGGCGCATGGTAGCGGCCGAAGCACCGCCCCCATTGCTCGTGCACTTCGGTGATGACCTTGAGCGCGTTCTGCGTGCCGCTGCACTGGCCTTTGCGGTAACGCACGAAGGTCGACGGGCCGGGGCCGCCGGCGCCGCCGGTAAGCGGGTCGACCGCCATCGGGCGCTGCGGATCGAGGGCTACGTGCCAATTGACGTTTTTCTCCCCGAGGAAAGCGCTCACGTCGCTTTGTTCCGGCAGCTCGCAGCGCGCGGCGCCGAAGGACAGGTAGTTGCCGTCGTGGTTCACGTTCACGGGCAGCATCACGTCGTGGTGCTCCGCCACCTTGTAGGCCATGATGGTGGTGTCGAGCACCTCCTGCACCGACTCGCAGTACATGTGGATCCAGCCCACTTCGCGCACCGACATCGCGTCCTGGTGCCCGCCCCAGACGCTCTGCGGCGTGAGCGTATCGCGGGTGACGATGGTCATGACCAGCGGCAGGCGCAGGCCCGGCGTGCGCATATAAGGCTCGAACATGAAGGCGAGGCCCGGCCCGCAGCTCGCGGTGTAGGTGCGCGCGCCGGCGAGGCAGGCGCCCTGCAGCACCGACAGCACCGAATGCTCGCCTTCCACGTCGACGAGTTCGGCGCCGAGCCGCCCGTCGGCGATGAATTTGGCCAGATACTCGACCAGCGAAGATTGCGGCGTGATCGGATAGACCGCGACCATGTCCACGTTTGCGAGCGACACCGCCCATGCCGCCGCTTCGTTGCCGTCGCAGACGATGAGCTTCGACTTCGGCTTGAGTATCGCGCTCAT
>Ga0208587_1000991_pt1 | contig 15405 bp, 16 predicted proteins | sample NGESurdeep092012_7_FD_184472 | JGI IMG/M metagenome (GOLD analysis project Ga0208587, IMG submission 184472) | Arctic peat soil microbial communities from Barrow, Alaska - NGEE Surface sample 210 deep-092012 (SPAdes) | ecosystem: Environmental > Terrestrial > Soil > Wetlands > Peat ...
TTTCTTGAACGCTGCATACCAGAGCCTGCGGTCTTCCTCCGGCCATTCAGCGTAAGGCAGATACTGTCGTGTGCGGGTCATGCAGCACCTCGCTAGCGCCTGCGGCCAGATGGCGGGGCGTTCAGAATAGCGTCGATAAGAGCTTGATGGTGACGCGCGGCGCGACGGCTGTCGATCCCGGCATAGAACGCGGCCGTGGTCTGGACGCTGGAATGGCCGAGCAACTGTCGCACGCCTTCGAAGTTTCCGGGCGAATGATTGAGCATCACCATCGCATTCACATGCCGAAACTGATGCGGCGAAAGCAAGATGCCTTCATGTTTTTTGAGATAGCGACTGATCAGATGAGAAACCGTCGCCTGATGCTTCCGAGCGCCATCCGCATTGACGAACAGGCTGTCGGGTCTCCGGCCGATGATCTTGGGCGCGATATCGTTGCGATATTCGATCAGCATCTTCGCAAGCCGAGGAGGAATATCGAACGCCATCGGGATCTTGTTCTTCACTTCGCTGGCAGGCAGTTCCAAACTGGAGACCGCGCCCGGCGCGTCCTTCAGAAACAGGTGCGCATCGAACGCGAGCGCCGCGAGGTTTTGCGATCGGATCGGCATGTAACAAAGAATGCCCACGGCAAGGGCGACTTGGGCCTTGGCGAGCGTATACCGGTCGTGCCGGGGTGACTTTTTCACCTCGGCCCAGACCCGATGAGGAAAACGCACCAGGCGATGCAGGGCCTGCGGGTCGTCGAACTGGCGGAGCGCATCCGTGTTCTTGCGGGTCAATCCGGGCGCAGGGGTCGGAAGCTTGTTGACGAGCCGCCGCAATTCAGCGCCGGTTGCCTCATCGACTTTGGCCCATTGATAGGCGATCTGGATCAGCGAACGAGCGAGGTCATTGTTGAAGACATTTTCCTTCCCTGCGCTCATTTCGTAGCGCCGACGCAGGATCCGCTTGAGGTTCTCAGGCGCGACGAGATCGGCGAGAGAAGCGACGCCGGCAGGCGGGACCCCGGTCTCAATGAGCGCCGTTACGGCCGCATGGATCTGGTCACGACGCAGGTGAACCGTTCGCGGCGCCATGGCACGCCGCCGGGCATCGGTTGCGAACATGTCGGTCCCGAGACACCACTTGAGATACCGGTCGACATCGGCACGGAAGGAATCGGAAAGGGTCGACCAGTCCACGCGTTGCGGCGGGTGCTTGAAGGAAGGAACCTGGACGGACTGCAGGGCACGGGAGGAGCATTCCGCGGCCTCGTTCCAGATCTGGGCGACCTTCCGGTGCAGGTCATTCGGCTTCCGATGCAGCGTCTCGGCGCGGACCGTGGCGATGAAAGCCTCGATGGTGCTGTCGTCGACGCCGGACGGCGCAATGCCGCGTTCACCGGCGTAGCGGGCGAACCGCGACAGGCCGAGATGGGCACGTCGGGTCGAAAGCTCCTGCAGCAGGGCCTGCCACGCAGGGCTCAAGGGCACCCGGGCGGAGCGGTGGGCCGAATGGAGGCCGCTCTCCTTCACGGCGGCCAGGAAATGGGACCGAAGGTTGTGAAGGGTCTTCGGCGACACGCCAGCGGCCGCCGGGCTGAGTTTCACAAGCTTGGCACTGATCGCCGGCAGCTCGAGCGGAATGCGTTCGGGCGCGTCTCCCAGCAACGCTGCAACCCGCTTGATGGCCGAGCGAAGGTCGCGCCGGCGCATCTCCGACAGATCCTCCCGGGTCTCCAGGGAGGTCAAGACGTCGCCGAGGGTCGGCGTGATCGCCGGGCTCCCCCGAGACATTGGGTCGTTTTCACTGGTCATCTCGCTCACCTTCCCTTGCTCCCGCCCTCGGGAATGCCCCCAAAGGCCTCGGGAGGACTTGGGTGGACTCTAGGCCATTTTCGGGATTACTACCATATGATACTGTGGCTCTGTGCTATAAGTGAGTATTCTCGATATCTCGTATGCTATTGACATTACGGGACAATTACTGACACCCGTGCACGACAATCAGCCTTCGCGATGTAGGGCAAGAAACGCTCGTAGATCGCCCTCAGAGACCCGGACGACACTGCCGACCCGGTGCACGACCAGATCGCCGGCGACGATCCACCTGCGGACCGTACGGGGTGCGACGTGCAGACGTTCCGCGACTTCGGCGATAGTGGAAAATTCAATGTGATCGTCCCGGTGACGGCGACGACGGACATGGCCGAAAGCAGCCGCTTCCATATCGCTGCCGCCGGGTTGGGTTCGAGAGCTCATTCCGGCCTCTCCTCTCCCGCCTCGGTGCCCGAGTTGCTCCTCGTCGCCGGCACCGCGGTTCCCGTAGCGGCCTGCTCGACCATCCGGTGGAAGGGCGTTTTTGGTACCAACAAGAGACGCCCAATCCTGAGGGTTGGAATGTCGCCGCGTTTCGCGGCTTCGTAGCTTGCGTTGCGACTCAGTCCGAGAAGGCGTCCCGCTTCCGGAACGGTGTACACGAGCCGCTCCGCCGCAAGTAATGCGTGTTTAGTTTGGTCGTGCTGGCACCGATCGCCAGCCTTGCGGCCAGTCGTCTCTGGTCTGACAGCCACCATTGACCACTTCCAAAATAACGTGATACCGGATCGTATTGCTGTTTTTCAGCATACTATCCTGTCCTGGACGGTGCCAGAGCAGGCGCATAACTTAGTATCGATAGGTAAGTATGTTTCCGGAGAATTGAGCAGGATGGGAAAGCGAGGCCCACTGCCGAAGGGGGAATACGGCGGCAAGATCGGTCGGACTGCTGTGCTCTCAGCGAGGCTTCAGCCGGATACCCGAACGCGGCTCTCGGTGGCGGCAAAGACTAATGGACGCAGTCTAAGTCAAGAGCTTGAACATCGGCTTCGAGGCAGTTTCATCGAAGAAGACAAGAACGTCGATTTCTACGGTAGTCAGTCGAACGCAGCTATCCTGAAGCTGATTGGAGCGGTGATCCAGTCGACATGTACGAGTTGGCTCGTGAAGACCCCAGACGGCTGGGTTCCTGACGCTCACAAGGACCCTGGGGAATGGCTTCGCGACCCAAAGCTGTTTGATGGGGTCCTCACGGCAATCATTCACGCGTTGATGTGGTTTAAGCCTAGCGGTGGCCGCGATGAGCGATTCCTCTTCTACCGTTCAACTGCCGAGGAAATCATCGATGAAATCCGCTCTTCGGACCCATCCCTTCCAATTACAAAGAGGTCGACCCGTCAGCACACAATGGCAATGCTCAAGGACAAGTTAGGTGACCTAGCGCACCGTCGACACCCCTATGATGATTGGCGCGAAAAAGAGCCCCCCGTGAAAATTGTCGCTGCTCCGATGCGGGCTAAGAGAAAGCACAAATGAAAGATCACATCCGCGAGCGATCCCCCAGCAATTGGGCGATCGTAATCGACCTGCACAATCCAGCCATCGGCAAATGCTGCTCGACGCGATCTGTCTTCAATTCAGTCAAGCGATCATCAGTATAGCTATGGCCTCGGTTCGAAAGCGCACGTGGACGGCTTCGTCGGGTGAAACCAAGACCTCGTGGGTCGTAGACTATGCCGACAATCACGACGCTCGACAGCGCAAGCATTTCCCAAACAAAAAAGCTGCCGACGCATTCCGCATCAGCATTGAAGGCCAGATGCAGGCTGGGACCTATCGCGCCGCCGCGGACAAGATTACGGTCAAAATTGCTTGCGAGAGTTTCCTCGAATATTGCGAGGGGCGGAACCAGCGTGATGAGCGCATGACGCGGAAGATGCTCACGGTCTATCGAGGCCACATCAATAATCATATTCTAAACCCAAAGCACGGCATCGGCGATCACAAACTCTCTCAATTCACTGCTCGGTCAGTTGGTGATTTCAGAGATCGCATTCGCACATCCGGCGTTACAGTGCCTACTACTAGAAAAATATTGGCGACGCTGCACTCCGTCCTTGGGCATGCGATATCCGAAGATTGGGTTGCCACAAATGTCGCGCATGGGATCAAGGTGATTGGCTCCCGAGGCGAAGGTTCGAAGAAGATCGTGCCCCCGTCCAAGAACGCCGTGCGGACGCTGATCGATGCGGCCGACGAGGATTTACGGCTAATACTGCTATTCGCCGGTTCCACCGGCGCACGGGCTGGCGAGCAATGGGCCACTCGCTGGCGCGACGTGAATTTCGACAAGGGTGAACTGCACATATCGCGCCGGGTAGATGTGTACGGTGACGAAGGCGCACCCAAGAGCACGGCTGGCGTGAGAACCGTGCCATTGTCCGGCCAGCTTGTTGCGATGCTGAAGGCGTGGAAGCTAAAGTCGCAGTTCTCAAACTCGGATGACCTGATCTTTCCGAACCGGGAAGGTCATCACCTTGGCCATGACAACATGATCAAGCGGCAATTTCTGCCGCTGTTCGGATTGGTCCCTGCGGTCGAGCGTTTCAATTGGCATGGGCTCCGACACTTCGCGGTTTCATGCTGGATCGAAGCCGGGCTTCCCCCGAAGACGGTGCAGACCTTCGCCGGCCACGCTTCGTTGCAAGTTACGATGGACCGATACGGACACCTTTTCCCGAGCGACGATCACCGGAAAGCGATGGACCGAATTGCTAAGGGACTATTCGAATGATCGGCGGAACGCCTGGCGAACAAAGACCTATTCTCCATGTGCCATCCTTGTGACATGGACGCGCCGGTACAAGACGCCACAAGACGGGAAAGCCTTGATTTCGTTGACATCTGGCGACACCGCAGATGACGAGCCATTTGAGCAGATCGGCACATGCAAAAGCCCGCTAAGCGATTGACTTAGCGGGCTTTAACTTGGTTGCGGGGATAGGATTTGAACCTATGACCTTCAGGTTATGAGCCTGACGAGCTACCGGGCTGCTCCACCCCGCGATAAACCATTGCGCGCCTTGTCAAAAAACCGAATGCCGAAACGTCTTTGTCCAACGCCTGAGGGCGCCGGATCGATCCCGTCCGGAGGCTTCCTGAGAAGGCAACCCGGGCAATGCCCTTGGGTCGCGAGCGGTATGTACCAACGCGGGCCCGCTTTGGAAAGGCCCGCGAGCGATCTTTTCGGGATTTTATGGTGCCGAAACCCGCAATTGTCGCGTAAACCGGCCTGCCAGCCCCCTCTTGCCAGAAGTTGCGCAAAAGCCCAGCCTTGGAACAAAGAAAAGCCCTTAGGAAACACCATGGACCGGTCACCGAAAAGCCCGGGGCAGCGCGCCCTGGATGACGCCTTTCACGCCATGTTCGAGCTATCGCGGACGACGTTGGCGCCGACGCTTGCCGATCTCTATCCGCCCCATGGCGTCAGGATCGCACGGCCCGAACGGATGCGGCGATTCATGTCGTAATGTCTTGATTCAAGGCGACGGCTTGAGCCGTGACAATAACAAACATTTGGGGGGATGCGCGTGACGGATAGCTTCGATTTTGTAGTGGTTGGCGGTGGCTCCGGAGGCTGCGCGGTTGCCGGCCGCCTTTCCGAGGATCCCAAGACGTCGGTGGCGCTGCTGGAAGCCGGCGGCAAGGACGACAACTGGGTGGTCACCACGCCCGGCGCGCTGGCGCTGATGGTGCCGAGCAAGCTCAACAACTGGGCTTTCGATACGGTGCCGCAAGCGGGCCTCAATGGCCGGATCGGCTATCAGCCGCGCGGCAAGGGGCTCGGCGGCTCGTCCGCGATCAACGCCATGGTCTATATCCGCGGCCACAGAAGCGACTACGATCAATGGGCGTCGCTCGGCAACGCCGGCTGGTCCTACGCCGACGTGCTGCCCTACTTCAAGCGCTCGGAAGACAATGCCGATTTCGGCGGCGAATACCACGGCAAGGGCGGCCCGCTCGCCGTCAACAAATTGCGCACCGATAATCCGGTGCAGGAAACATTTCTGCAGGCCGCGCGCGAGGCGCAGTTTCGGATCCGCGAGGATTTCAACGCCGAGGATCACGAAGGCCTCGGCATCTATCAGGTGACGCAGAAAAACGGCGAACGCTGGAGCGCGGCGCGGGCCTATGTCCATCCCTATATGGCAACGCGCGCCAATCTGCGCGTCGAGACCAATGCGCAGGCCAGCCGCATCCTGTTTGAGGGCAAGCGCGCGGTCGGGGTCGAATACCGCCAAGGCAAGGAGATCCGCCAAATACACGCCCGCCGCGAGGTCATCGTCTCCTCCGGCGCGTTCCAGACCCCGCAACTCCTGATGCTGTCCGGGGTCGGTGACAGCGCGGCGCTGGCAAAGCATGGCATCGCAACCACGCATCATCTGCCCGGGGTGGGGCAAAACCTGCAGGACCATCCGGATTTCATCTTCGCCTACATGTCCGACAGTCCGTATTTCACCGGCATGTCGTTCAGCGGCATCGTGCACCAGCTTCGCGCCATCGGGCAGTATCGGCGCGAACGCCGCGGGCCGATGACCTCCAACTTCGCGGAATGCGGCGGATTTCTCAAGACCCGGCCGGACCTCGACGTCCCCGACATCCAGTTGCATTTCGGCATGGCTGTCGTCGACGACCACGGCCGCAAACGCCGCTGGGGCCGCGGCTTCTCGTGCCATGTCTGCCTGCTGCGGCCGAAGAGCCGTGGCAGCGTCTCATTGCACAGCGCCGATCCGATGCAGGCGCCGGCGATCGATCCGAATTTCCTAGGGCATGCGGACGATCTGGAATCGATGGTCGCAGGCTACAAGACCACGCGGCGGCTGATGGAGACGCCGGCGCTGCGGGCGTTGCAGAAAAAGGACATGTTCACCGAGGGCGTCAAAACCGACGACGACATCCGCGCCCTGCTCCGCGCCCGCGTCGATACCGTGTATCACCCGGTCGGCACCTGCAAGATGGGCACTGGCGATCCCCTGGCGGTGGTCGATCCGAAACTGAAAGTCCATGGCCTCGAAGGCCTGCGCATCGTCGATGCCTCTGTCATGCCGACTTTGATCAGCGGCAACACCAACGCGCCGACCATCATGATCGGCGAGAAGGCCGCCGACATGATCAAGGCCGAGATGCGGGCAGGTTGATTTCTTCGTCATGCCCGGCCACAGCAGTCTGCCTTGCGCAGACTGCGTAAACTTGTCTGCGATGCCGGGCATCCACTTCTTCAACAGCATGTGGCAGGCAAGACGTGGATGGCCGGGACAAGCCCGGCCATGACGAGTTTCACTATGTCAGCAAAAACCCACCATCCACGGTGACGACGCTGCCGGTCATGTAGCGCGAGGCGTTCGACGCCAGCAGTATGATCGCGCCGTCGAGATCGGATTCGGCGCCGACCCGGCGCTGCGGAATCCGTTTTGTCAGTTTCTCGCCCGACGGCGTCGACCAGAAATCATGGTTCATCTCGGTGTCGATGTAGCCGGGCGCCAGGGCATTGACGCGGATGCGGTTGCCGGCCAGTTCCAGCGCCATCGCCTTGGTGGCCTGGATGATCCCTGCCTTGGAGATCGCATAGGGCGAAAGAAACTTCATCACGCCGAAACCGAGCACGGAGGCGATATTGACAATATTGCCTTCCTGCTTGCGCGCGATCATCCGCCGCGCCATTTCGGTGGCCGCGAAATACGCGCCCTTGAGGTTGGCGTTGATGACGGAATCCCAATCCGCCTCGGTCTGGTCGATCGCGAGTTTTTCAATGGCAATGCCGGCATTGTTGATGAGCACGCTGACCGGACCGAGCGCCGCCTCGGCACTGTCGATCGCCTTTGCGATCGAGGCCGTATCCGTCACGTCCATCTGCACCGCGACGGCGCGGCCACCCTGTCCGCGAATTTCATCTTCAAGGCTTTTCAGTTTGGCGGTCTGGCGCGCCGCAAGCGCGACCGCGGCGCCATGCGCGGACAGCACCCGTGCGAATTGCCGGCCCAGCCCTTGCGAGGCGCCGGTGACGAGAATGATTTCTTTACTGACGTCGAATAGACCGGGCATGTCGAACTCCGCGAGGAAAGCGCTTTTATTGATACAGACGATTTTCGGGATCGCAAACCGGATTTGTTGACCAATATCCCGGCGCTCGAAACAGGAAGAGAAAAACAGGCAGAGAATTGTCATCCATGAACAGTTTCGACGCTGTCGTCTATCTCGGATTGGTTATCGCGGTGGTCACCGGCTTCAATGCCGGATTGCTGCGCAGCGCAGTCACGATCCTGGCCTATCTGATCGCGATGCCGATCGCGGTCTGGGCGATGTCGCTTGTATCGCCCGAGATCGACGGCAGATTCAGCTCGCCCTTGATACAGAACTCGCTGCTGTTCTTCGGGATCTTTCTGATCACCGGCATTGTACTCGGAAAACTGATGCGAATGGCGCTCGACGAAACCATCGGGCCTGGATCCGGTATCGGCGACCGCCTCGCCGGCGCGGCACTTGGTGCGGTGCGCGTCGGCCTTGTCGCGATCACGCTGGTGCTGATTTTCGATCAGCTGGTGCCATCAGACCGCCAGCCGGCGTACCTGACCGGTTCGCAGCTGCGGCCGCTATTGTCGATGGCCGGGCAAAAGGGTTTTACTATAAATCCCTGCCGCCTGACGTCGCGGCCTATATCGATCGCCTGAAGAAAGACCGGCGGATCTAACAAGCGTAGCCCGGATGAGCTGATATGCATTTCGGCCAGCGAGGAGTCACTTATCACAGCCATTGATGTTGGCTACAGTGCCCGGACCGGACTTCAAAAACGTTGGACATAACGGGAGTGAGACAGTGGATCTTGGGATCAAAGGCCGCCGCGCACTGGTTTGCGCATCCAGCAAGGGCCTGGGACGGGCCTGCGCGATGGCGCTTGCCGCAGAAGGCGTGCATGTCACATTGACCGCGCGCGGCGCCGAGGCGCTGGCGAAGACCGCGGCCGAAATACGCAAAGCCAGCCCCGGCGTCACGGTGACGGAGGTCGCCGGCGACATCACCACGCCTGCGGGCCGCGAGGCCGCGCTGAAGGCCTGCCCCGATCCGGATATCCTGATCAACAACGCCGGCGGCCCGCCACCCGGCGATTTCCGCAACTGGACCCGCGACGACTGGATCAAGGCGCTCGACGCCAACATGCTGACGCCGATCGAACTGATCAAGGCGACGGTGGACGGCATGATGGCGCGCAAGTTCGGCCGCATCGTCAACATCACCTCGGCCGCGGTGAAGGCCCCGATCGAGGTGCTCGGATTGTCCAACGGCGCGCGCACCGGTCTCACCGGCTTCGTCGCAGGCATTGCGCGCAAGACCGTGATCGCCAACGTCACCATCAACGGTCTGCTGCCGGGACCCTTCGACACCGATCGCCTGCGCGGCCCGGTCGCGAAGATGGACGCGGAGAAGCGCGGTATCACCGTGGACCAGTTGCTGGCCGAGCGTGCAAAGCTCAATCCCGCCGGACGCTTCGGCGACCCCGAGGAATTCGGGCTGGCCTGCGCGTTTCTCTGCGGCGCAAAGGCGGGCTTCATCACCGGACAGAACATTCTGCTCGATGGCGGCGCTTTTCCGGGCACGCTGTGAATGAAGGCGGTCTGGTACCAGCGAACCGGCGCTGCGCCTGATGTGCTGACCCTTGGCGACATGCCGACGCCGATGACCGGACCGGGAGTCCGCGTCCGGCTGGAAGCCTCCGGCGTCAATCCCGCCGATGTCGGCCGCCGCGCCGGCAGCTATCGCGCGATGGAATTCCCCCGCGTGATCCCCAACAGCGACGGCGCCGGCATTGTCGACCAGGTCGGCGACGGCGTCGCGCGGCTTCGCATCGGCCAGCGGGTCTGGCTCTATAACGGCCAGCGCAACGGCCGCGCGTTCGGCACCGCGGCTGAATATATTGCGCTCGCCGAGCATCTGGTGACGCCGTTGCCCGACAATGTGTCGTTCGCGGCTGGTGCTACACTCGGCATCCCCTGCATGACCGCGTGGTGCTGCCTGTTCGGCGATGGACCGATCGCGGGCCAGACCGTTCTGGTCACCGGCGGCGCCGGCGCGGTCGGCCACTATGCCGTGCAGCTGGCGAAATGGGGCGGCGCGCGCGTCATCACTACGGTCAGCTCATCGCTCAAGGTGGAGCAGGCGCGCCTTGCGGGTGCCGATCTTGTCATCGACTACAAGACCGAAGACGTCGTCGCCAAGGCGATGGCGTTTACCGGGCAGCGTGGTGTCAATCGCGTCGTCGATGTCGACTTCGGCGGCAACATCGCAACAACTTTAAAATTGATGGCCATGAATTCGACCATTGCGGTCTGCGCCACGAACGGCAATCGCAGCCCCGTGGTTCCGATGCGCGAGCTGATGGAGAAATGCATCGCGTTGCGCGCGCTGGTGCTGTTCGCGCTGCCACAGCCGTTGCTCGCAGCGGCGCAGGCCGATATCTCGAAATGGCTTGCCGCCGGCCCGCGCATCCACAACATCGCCGCGCAGTTTGCGCTGTCGGAGACCGCGCAGGCTCACCTCGCGGTGGAAAAAGGCGACAAGCTCGGCACCGTCATTGTCGACTGCAGCAGGTAATCATCGCACCGGCGTGGTCCGCTCATCGGCCCAGGTCAGCCCGAACGCATCCAGCCCCTCGGCCAGGTAATCGCTGACCAGCGGCTCGCCGAGAAGATAGCTCGCGGTACGGCTGTTGCGCCCCTCCGCAGCCTCGCGCCGCAGGTCCTCCCACTCTTCGATCGTGCCGTCGCCACGCCCGAGACGCATCAGCGCGACCAGATCGATCTGTTCGTCTTCGGTCATGGCATTGATGAAGCCGGTGATCTCGCGCACCACGGGATCGTCGCCATTATCCTCGAGCACATCGATCATATTGTCGTCGGCGCCGTTCGACCCGGAGTCCGGATCGGATTCGCCCTCCTTGACGTCGAATTCACGGGTTTTCTCGATCAAAAAACCAACCTTTTCGGCCGAGATGGCTAATTCTGGCATGCTCTGTTTCTCCCTGGCTCCTCGTTCTGCGTGCCCGACCAACGCGTGGCCGGGCGAGATGATCCATTGCGCGGGCTAACGGAAACCAGCATCTTTTGCCCCAAGAAACGAAAACACAACGAAGACTTGGGGAAAGCGCCGAATGTACTGGAGCGTGGGCAAGGTCAAAATCACGAAAATCGTCGAACTGGAGACGATAGGCAGTACGCGATTTATCCTCCCCCTGGCCACCAATGAGGAAATCCGGAAATTGCCCTGGCTCATTCCCCACTTCGCGTCAGAGGAAGGCCGGCTCAAAATGTCAATTCATTCGCTGGTGGTGGAGACGCCTTCGCGCCGGATCGTGGTCGATACCGGTCTGGGCAACGACAAGGAGGGCCGCAATGTGCCGACCTGGAATAACCGGAAAACTCCTTTCCTCGAAATCATGACAGCGGCGGGCTTTCCGCCCGACAGCATTGACACAGTGCTGTGCACGCATCTGCATGTCGACCACGTCGGCTGGAATACAAAACTTGCCGGCGGCAAATGGGTGCCGACCTTCGCCAATGCGCGTTATGTGTTCGGCAAAACCGAATATGAGCACTGGCGCGATCACAGCGACGAGCCCGACAGGGCAGCGGCTTTCAACGACTCGGTGAAGCCGATCGTCGATGCCGGCAAGGCCGACCTCATCGCCAGCGATGCCGGGCTCTGCGACGAAATCACCCTGATCCCGACGCCCGGCCACAGCCCCGGCCATGTCAGCATTCACATCCAATCGGACGGCGCAGAGGGCCTGCTCACCAGCGACGTCGCCCATCATCCCTGCCAGATGGCGCATCTGGACTGGTCATCGACCGCCGATTCCGACCCCCGTTCAGTCAGCCGTGACGCGGCGCGAATTGTTCTCGCGTTTCGCCGATACGCGCACCCTGGTGATTGGCGGGCATTTCAGCGCCGCCCGCATCCAGCGCGGCGGCGATGCCTTCAAATTCATCCCCTAGATCATGCCCAAACCATAACCCCGCCATGCGGCGCGCAGTCAGCAGTTGAATTTCCCCGCGCGCTGTTCCAAGAAGCATCCAAGCAACCACCACCCTAGGGAGTGAAAAGAAATGAAGCTTGTTCGTTACGGGGCAATTGGCCAGGAAAAGCCCGGCCTGATCGATAAATCGGGCCAATTGCGCGATCTCTCCGCGCATGTGAAGGACCTCAATGGCGAAGCCTATTCGCCGGCCTCGCTGGCCAAACTCGCCGCCCTCGACCCCGCCAAGCTTCCGGCCGTCAGCGGCAAGCCACGGATCGGCGCGCCCGTCACCGGTATCTCCAAATTCGTCGCCATCGGGCTGAACTATAGCGACCACGCCAAGGAGACCGGCAATCAGATTCCCACCGAACCGATCTTCTTCCTGAAGGCCAACACCGCCCTCTCAGGCCCGAACGATCCGGTCGAGAAGCCGCGCGGCTCGACCAAGCTCGACTGGGAAGTCGAAATCGCCGCCATCATCGGCACCCGCGCCAAATATGTCTCCGAGGCCGACGCGCTCAATCACGTCGCCGGCTACTGCGTTTGCAACGATGTGTCCGAGCGCAATTTCCAGATCGAGCGTCTGGGCCAATGGACCAAGGGCAAGTCGCACGACACCTTCGGCCCGCTCGGCCCGTGGCTGGTGACCAAGGACGAGATACCGGACGTGCAGAAATTGTCGCTGTGGCTCGACGTCAACGGCAAGCGCCGGCAGACCGGATCGACCTCGACCATGATCTTCAGCATGGCGAAGTGCATTTCCTACGTCTCGCAATTCCTCACCCTGCTGCCGGGCGACATCATCACGACAGGTACGCCGCCCGGCGTCGGCACGGGCATGAAGCCGCCGCAGTTCCTCAACGTCGGCGACGTGGTCACGCTCGGCATCGACGGGCTCGGCGAGCAGCGCCAGGAAATCATCGCGGCGTGAGGCGCAAAAAATCCGTCATTCCTGCGTAGCGGTTTCGCCGTTATCGCTGGAGGTGCGAGCCACCGTCATTGCGAGGAGCGTAAGCGACGAAGCAATCCAGCTTTCATTTTTGAAGCTTCTGGATTGCTTCGCTTCGCTCGCAATGACGAGTGGTTAACAGTTTGAGCATTGTCTGAGGACACCCAAATGAAACTCTCATTCTCCCCCGCCTCGCCCTTCGCCCGCAAGGTGCGCATCGCGGCGATCGAACTCGGCCTGATCGACAAGATCGAATTCATTTCGGCGACTGTCGTGCCGGGCCAGCCCAACGAAGAATATTCGCAAATCACTCCGCTGAAGAAGCTGCCGGTGCTGATCCTGGACAATGGCGAGGTCATCCTCGATTCCTACGTCATCGTCGAATATCTCGACGAACTCGCCGGCGGCGGCAAGCTTATTCCGGCGTCCGGTCCTAGCAGATGGAAGGTCAAGAGCGATCATTCGATGCTGCAGGGCATGCTCGATTCGATGCTGCTGTGCCGCTACGAGAAAATGGTGCGGCCGGAGCCCCTGCGATGGCAGGCCTGGGCCGACGATCATTGGAATCGTGCCTGGAACGGCATGGCGCGCTTCGAGAAGCAGGCGGACATGCTGTCGCGGCCGCTCGATATCTCGCAGATCGCGCTGGTTTGCGTGCTCGGCTATGCCGATTTCCGCTTTGCCGATTGCGGCTGGCGCAAGGCCTATCCGAAGCTCAATGCCTTCCACGAAAAGATGCTCACCCGGCCTTCGGTGAAGGTCTCGGTGCCGCCGCCGGCGTAACCGCAGGAAGTTGCCATGAGTCTCAAGCTCACCATCGGCGATCTCACCATCCATCGCATCATCGAGCAGGAAACCACCTTCCTGCCGGCGCTGGAGGTGCTGCCCGGCCTGACCCCGGACCTTCTCGCCGAGAACAGGTCCTGGATGCAAAAGGCCGGCGCGATCGACGCCAGCGACGTGCTGATCCTGTGTTTCCAGTCCTATATCGTGAAGACCCCGCATCACACCATTCTGGTCGACAGCTGCATCGGCAACGACAAGCCGCGGCCGCTGCGCCCGAAATGGAATATGAAGACCGATGACACCTACATGCGCGCGCTGGCGGCGGCAGGCTTATCCGTCGGCGACATCGATTTCGTGATGTGCACGCATCTGCATGTCGATCACGTCGGCTGGAACACGCGGCTGGAAGGTGGCCGCTGGGTGCCGACGTTTCCGAACGCGCGCTATGTTTTCGGTAAAAACGAGTTCGATTACTGGACCGAACAGCACGCGAAGACTCCGGTGCCGCCATTCGGCGACAGCGTGCTGCCGATCGTCGAGGCCAACAAGGCCGAGATCGTGCGCAACGACTATGCGATCGGCGATCATGCCCGTATCCTGCCGACGCCGGGCCATACGCCGGGACACGTCGCGTTCACCTTCGGCCGCGGCAAGGACGACGCCGTCTTCAGCGGCGACCTGATGCACTCGCCGCTGCAGGCGCGCTATCCCGAACTGTCGGCGAAATTCGATGTCGATCCGGCGCAGGCGGCAGTGACGCGGCGCAATTTCCTGGAGCGCTATTGCGGCACCGATACGCTGTGCTGCACCGCGCATTTTCCCTCGCCATCATCAGGAAAAATCCGGCGCTGGGGCAACGGATTTTCCTGCCAGGCGCTTGCGGCGAGTTAGCAACGAGACGAAGACAGCTCAGTCGAACAAACTCGGCGTGTGATTGACAACCGCGCCTTCGATAGCGAGCATCTTTAGCTTGGTCACGACGCCGCCATTGGCGGAGAATCCGCCGGGCTTGCCGCCGGCGGCGAGCACGCGATGGCAGGGCACCACGATCGGACAGGGATTGCGCCCGAGCGCCTGGCCGACATCGCGCGACAGCTCGACGCCGCCGAGCCGCCTGGCGATATCGCCATAGGTCAGCGTCTTGCCCGGCGGAATGGTGCGGGCGATGTCGTAGACGCCGCGGTTGAATTCGGGGACGCCGTCGAGATCGAGCACGACATCGGTGAGATCGTTCGGCTTGCCCGCGAGCAACTCGACGATCCCGTCGATCGCGCTTTCCACCTCGGCGGGTGGCGGCGCCTCCGCGATATCGCCATGGCTTTGGCGGATGCGAGTACGGGTCTTGTCCTCGCTGCCCATCGGCAGCTGCACGCCATTGATGCCGCGCGCACCCCACACGATGCCGCAGCGGCCGATCGCGGTGTCGAAGATGCAAAAGCTGTGACCGGTCATGGCTGGCTCCAATCCTGTGGCTCCGAATCTTGTCGCTCAATGTCTTGCGCTTGATATCCTATGCTTGTGTGGAATCTAGACTTGGAAATTGTTGCGATCCACCCGAATTCCGGGGAAACCGGTCTGCATCAACAACATGACCCCCCTCACCTCTTGTCATTCCGGGGCGCGAGTAAAACGAGCGAGCCAAGTGGCGCATCCCGGAATGACAACAGTTGAGTCAATCCGTAGGCAGGCGGCGGATTCCATGAAATGATTGGGACTTCCGCTGCGCGTTCGTCGCTCTCTAACCCATCTTATTCGCCAGACGGCGCCTGAGAGGCTGGCGAGCGTGGTATAAAGCGCTGATG
>Ga0208587_1000992_pt1 | contig 15405 bp, 10 predicted proteins | sample NGESurdeep092012_7_FD_184472 | JGI IMG/M metagenome (GOLD analysis project Ga0208587, IMG submission 184472) | Arctic peat soil microbial communities from Barrow, Alaska - NGEE Surface sample 210 deep-092012 (SPAdes) | ecosystem: Environmental > Terrestrial > Soil > Wetlands > Peat ...
ATGGGGATCGGCATTGCCGATCCCGCGCTTCAACGCGGCGCGGGCAGCGTCGCGATGCTCCGGCGTGATGTGGGTCGCGACCATCCGGATCGCGGTCGCGAGCCCCGCGGCAGCAGCCTTAACCGAATAACCGGCGCGATAAATGTTCACTTCATCGAATACACCGGACTCAGAAAATTCTATGGCGTTTGCAAACCGGCGCAGAAATTGTTCTGACCCTTAGCAGCTTGCCGCAGGACGGTCATCATCACCGGCATCAGCCAAAGGGACGACTATGAAGAATGCGATAATTGCCGTTCTGATATTGTTGATCGCCTTATTTGCGGATCGTGTGGTGCGCATCGAGAACCAGCGCGAAGCGCTCGCAGTCATGTGCAAGCTCGATCCAGCTAATCCGGTGCTGCATTGGAAATGTCTTGAGACCGCTCAGACTAGGACGACATGGTTTTGGCATCTGTATTATGCGCTGACTAACCACGTCCCTCCGGTGCCGTTATTTAGTAAGTGAGGCACATTGCGGGGGTCTATTCGCTCGCCTTGGCGCGATGACGCTTGAGAACGGCACGGGCAATGGCCCTGTCCGTCTCAACCTTCGCGCACTAAAGGCTCTTTCCCGTTTGGGCCTGATTCGACGAGGACCTCTGGACTTCGTGGAGCCCCCTTCTGAGGATTGCGTTATCTGACCCGCCATTGGTCTCCCAAGCTCTGCACCATTGCGGCTCGGTACAGAGCTTCGCAGGTCCCCATTTTAGGGCACCTATTCGAAACCGACAGCTAGCCTTACCTTGCAGTGGTGGATCGGGTCGAGTGCGGCCTCGACTGCCGCAGCTTGATCTCATACCCGGATGATCGAACATCACCCGCTGATGTGCATTGTCGGGAGCGGCTCGGCTCGGTGCGGCCGCTGACGCGTACGTACATACGACACGACCCGGCAAAAACGCCGTCGCATTCGGACTTAAATTACGTGCTAGCTTTTCGCTGTGGCCTACCTGTTTACGGTTGCCGCCGGACCCACACGAACAGCGCGGGTGCTTGTCGGAGGTGCCAACGATACGGGATGATTGTTTTTCCAGGGCGCAATGGTCTCGACAATGATCTTGATTCCGGCCAAGGCGCTCTCGATTTCGCCCTGCACGCGGTCAACTTCGGACTTGAGACATTTTTGCAGTTCCTGGAGTTCGGATGTTAGTCCTTCTAGGCCGTCGATCGAACTTGAAGTCAACCGCTCAAGGGAGGATCTGAACCGTTCAATGTCGCTTCCGATCTTCGGGGAGTGTTTCGGAACCCCTTGCTCTACCAGCCGGCTAATTTCTGCCTCGACATCCGACTCCACGGGCGTCGGCATCTCAGCGGCGGGTCCCGGAAATGTTGGACTTTCCATCAGCTTCTCCTCGATTGGGTTTGTCCTGATCTCCAATCGTATTTCCCTTTGATTAACAAATTCTTCTTCAATGCCGTGGCGCGAGCGAGACCGGACCTGCTTCCGAGAAGGCTCGCAAATGTGCACGGTTGCACGAGAGTAATCATCTAAAGTCGCAAGTAGACTGGGATGGGGGTCGCAAGGGGCTGCTCTCCGGCGAGGCGCTTTACCTCGACGTCAAGCGCATTGTCGCGCGTCCGTTCCCTCGGTACAGTTTTTTGGTCAAAACACGTCGCCAATACTTCTTCGGCCTGAAGGTCTTTACGGAACGCGCCCGGCAGAGGGTGGCAACAAGGCCGCTAAGCTCAAGGCCATTCGCGAGGCCCTTCGCACCGCCAAACGAGTCTGGCTTGCAACCGATTGCGACCGCGAGGGTCAGCTGATCGGTCAGGAAATTCTTGAGCATTACGAGTATCGCGGTCAGGTGATGCGGGTGCTGTTCACCGTTAGGATCAACCAACCGTCGGAGTAAGCGGCATAACATTGATTCCCGGCGCCCTGTTTGCCGTTGACGACTAGGACAGGATAAGGTCCCGTTGGCCGAAATGCTGCATCGGTACGGGGGAGGCCGGTCGTGGAGCTGGCCGGGGTTGCGCAACGACCGGCATTCAGGCAACCAATGTGAGGGATGGCTTTTTTGCTTTGGGCTTGGCATCGGCAACCGGCTTGATGTAATCGGCCCATGCTTGCAGCGCGATCCGCCGCCGCTCGATCATCTCGCCGGTCCAATAGGACCGCTCCGTCTCGTCGCCCTCGCGATGGGCAAGGCAATGCTCGATAACCTCGCGCCGGAAATTATGTTCGACGCTTTCGCCGCCCCAATTGCGGAAGCTGGTTCGCATCCCGTGCATCGTCCCCTTGAATCCGGCCCGCTGAATTGAGCCGGTCAAGGCGTTCGGCAGGAATGGTGCATGTTCCTCGACGTGATCGGACGGGAAAACATATCGCCCGGTGCGTGGCATCGACATGATGATCGCAATCGCCTGATCCGACAGCGGCACCAAATGATCCTTTTTCATTTTCATTTTGTGGGCTGGGCAGCGCCACGTCTTGGCATCAAAATCAAGCTCGGTCCATTCCATCAAGCGTATTTCCTTCGAGCGCGCGACGGTGAGAATTCCGACCTCAACGCAACGCGCCACGGTGCCGGGATCGTAACGCAGTGCCGTCATAACCGCCGGGGCCTTGCTATAGACAACAGAAGCGTGGCCTTTCTTGCGATGAAGTTTGCGCGGCGATGGCAGGAGGTGCTTCAGGTTGCCGCGCCACATGGCCGGGTTGTCGCCCGTGCGATACTTGAGGGCCTTGGCGGCATCCAGCACGCGCTCGATGCGCTGCCGGGTCCGCGAGGCCGTAACCGGTTTTACCGTCCAGATCGGTTTCAGCGCTGCCAGCACATGAGGCGTCTCGATTTCATGTAGTTTCAGATTGTGCAGGGTCGGCAAGTCGGCGAGGGCACGCCGCCACGCTTTTTCCTCTTCCGGGTTGAGGCCCTTGCACCAATCCGGGTATTGCTCGTCGGCAAATTCTTTGAACGTCTTGTCGCCGGAAGTGGCGAGGCGCTTTTTGTGGCGCGGATCGATGCCGTCGCGCTTGAGGCCGACCCGGTATTCGCGCGCCTGCTCGCGCGCGCCGCTCAAGGTCAGCTTGTCGCCCTCGTCCCGGTCGCCGGGCTTGGCGAATTCCATTTGCGCCCGCTAAAGCGGAAGGCCCATGCCCGGTCGCCGCCCTCGCGGACGATCAGATAAAGGCCGCCGCCATCGGCGTGCGCACCGGGTTGCAGGGATTTAACTTGGTTCGGATTTAGCGGCACTTTAGGCTCCTTGGAGAGCTTACCGTTTTCCGTCACGGATCAAGCGGGGAAAGCATCAGTAGCGGCAAACCGGGGGCGAAGCCCGACTGTTGGGAATGGTAGCGCCATCACGGATCATTTGGAAGGCCGGAAGGGTCAAATTGCCGATTTTTTACCAGTTTTGTGGCGCGTCGGGACGGTAGGCGTCGATAGGCGACGAGGGGAAGTGCAGGATAATGCACTGGTATTAAAAGCTAAATATGAAAGGCGACGATAGATGACGATAGCAGACGAAACCCTCAAAATCGGTACATGATACGTGACGGCATTCGGTAAGCTGATCCGAACCACGGCGTTCCGGTTGACGCTGGCCTATCTGTTGTTGTTTGCGCTGTTTGCCGCATCGCTGCTGGGCTATTTCGCCTGGAATACGCGCCGGCTGATCACCGAACAGATCACCACCACGGTGAACGCGGAAACCGGTGAACTCAGCGATATTTTCGCACGCCGCGGGCTGCGCGGGCTGGTTTTCAACATCGAGAACCGGGCGTTGCGGCCCGGCGCCAATCTCTACCTCGTGACCGCGCCGACCGGGCAGGCCATCGCCGGCAATGTCGGCTCGCTTGGCCCGGGCGTGATGGCGACATCCGGCTGGTCCGAAACCGCCTATCGGCGGCTTGACGAGCAGGACGCCGCGGATCATCGCGCGCTGGTGCGCGTCACCGAACTGAGCAGCGGCTTTCGGCTCCTGATCGGGCGCGATCTGGAGGAGCGTCGAAGGCTGTTCGGCATTGTCGCGAAAGCGGCGCAATGGTCGCTGTTGATTGTCGTGGTGCTTGGCCTCGGCGGCGGGGTCTTCGTTGCGCGGCGCGTGTTGCGGCGTATCGATGCCATGACCGGCACCACCCGGCGCATCATGGCGGGCGATCTGAGCGGGCGGCTGCCGGTCGGGCGCAGCGGCGATGAACTCGACCGTTTGGCGGAAAATCTCAACGCCATGTTGGAGCGGATCGAAGCCCTGATGATGGGGCTGAAGGAAGTTTCCGACAACATCGCCCACGATCTGAAGACGCCGCTGACGCGATTGCGCAACCGCGCCGAAGAGGCGCTGGCGAGTTCCGGCAGCGAAGCCGAATACCGCACCGCGCTGGAACGAACCATCGAGGAATCCGATGGCTTGATCCGGACCTTCAATGCGCTGCTGATGATCGCGCGCGCCGAGTCCGGGCAGGCGCGCGGCAACATGGACGACTTTGACGCCGCCGACGTTGCCAATGGCATTTACGAACTCTACGAACCGCTTGCGGAAGACGACGGCATGACCTTGCGCGTCAAGACTGTGTCCACGCCGCTTCACGGCAACCGCGAATTGATCAGCCAGGCGCTGGCGAATCTCGTCGAGAATGCGATCAAATACGGCAAGCCGATCGCGGCCGCGCAACCGCTGAGCGCCGGCACCGACGGCAAGGAGATTGTGATCGAAGCTCGGCGCGACGGCGATCTGGTGCTGCTCAGCGTCACCGACCACGGGCCGGGGATTCCGGAGGCCGATCGCAGACATGCCGTGGAGCGATTTGTGCGGCTAGAGGCCAGCCGCACCCAGCCCGGCTCCGGTCTTGGATTAAGCCTGGCATCGGCGGTGGCGACCCTGCACGGCGGCGAGCTCAGGCTCGGCGACGCCCACCCGGGATTATCAGCGACATTGGCAATCCCGGCGCTGGCGGGCGTCAGTGACAGGCTTGCGGCCCAAACGCCTGATGTGCCACAGAAGGTGGCATGATTTCATCCGCGAAGGGCGGCGTGGACCAACATTGTCTGGCCGCGCGGTTGGCAGGCGGACCGCAGGTGTCCGCTCCTGATAAGGCCGAGCAGCGTCTGGCTGACTGGCTCGCCGATCTTGAGCCGATGCGCGCGGCCGCGATTCGCGGGCTCGCAGGACGGTTTCCTTTCGCCAACACCATTCTTTTGGGCATCGCGGAAGCCTCGCCCTATCTTTTCGACCTCGTTCGCGCCGATGGCGCACGCGCGATCCGGCTGCTCGAATGCGAACCGGAACGGCATCTGGCCGAACTGATCGCAAAGACCTGCCGCGACGTGTCAGCTGCGTCAAGCGAAGCCGACGTGATGCAACTGCTGCGGCGCATGAAATCGGAAGCAGCGCTGCTGATTGCGCTGTGCGACATTGGCGGCGTCTGGCCGGTGATGCGGGTGACGGCGGCGCTGACCGAGCTCGCGGTCGCCTCGGTGCAATCGGCGCTGCGCCATGTGCTGCGACAGGAAGCCGCGCGAGGGCGGCTGTCGCCGCCGAACCTCGATTCCCCCGAGGACAATAGCGGTCTGGTCGTGCTCGCCATGGGCAAGATGGGCGCGGGCGAGCTCAACTTCTCCAGCGACATCGATCTGATCGTGTTTTTCGATTCCGCTGCGCCCACGCTTGCCCCGGATATCGAACCGCAGCCGTTCTTCGTGCGCGTCACCCAGGCTCTCGCGCGGCTGCTGCAGCAGCGCACCGGCGATGGCTACGTGTTCCGCGTTGATCTGCGCTTGCGGCCGGATCCGGCCTCGACGCAGGTTGCGATCTCGACCGCCGCAGCGCTGCACTATTATGAGCGGGAAGGGCGGACCTGGGAGCGCGCCGCCATGATCAAGGCGCGGCCATGCGCCGGCGACCCCAGGGCCGGCGAGGCGCTGGTCGCGGAAATCGCGCCCTTCGTCTGGCGCAAGCATCTGGATTTCGCGGCGCTTGCCGACGTGCATGACATGAAGCGGCAGATGCAGACATATCGCGGGCAAAGCGAGATCGCGGTCGAGGGCCACAATGTCAAGGTCGGGCGCGGCGGCATCCGCGAAATCGAGTTTTTCGCGCAGACCCAGCAGTTGATTGCCGGCGGCCGGCACCCCCAATTGCGGGTGCGGCCGACACTGGAAGCGTTGAATGTGCTGGCGTCGAGTAACTGGATCACGATCGAGGCGCGCGACCAACTGAGCGCTGCCTACGGGTTTCTGCGGCGGGTCGAACATCGGCTGCAGATGGTAGCGGACGAGCAGACCCATACTCTGCCCGACGATATCGAGGCGGTGGAGCGCTTCGCCCGCTTTTTCGGCTGCAACAGCCGCGCCGCGTTCGCAAAGGATCTGCTCGGCCATCTCAATATCGTGCAGGGGCATTACGGCAAGCTGTTCGAAGGCGATCCGACCGGCACCGAGAAACTGCCTGTGGCGGATTACAGCGCCGGTCCGGAGGATCCGCGTCTGCTCGACCATCTGGTCACGCTCGGCTTCAAGAACCCGATCATGGTGGCGAAGACCGTGCAGCAATGGATGGCCGGCGACTACCGCGTGTTCAGGATGGAATCGACGCGGAACGCGTTTGTTGAGTTCGTCCCCGCGCTGATCGCTGGTCTGGCGGACGCCGAACAGCCCGACAGCGCGGTGACGGCCTTCGACCGCTTCCTGCAGGCGCTGCAACGTGGCGGGCGGCTGATATCCCTGCTCAGCCAGAACCGCGAACTCGTCGCCCTGGTAGCCTTGATTCTCGGCGCCGCGCCGCGCCTCGGCGATATGCTGGCGCGGCAGCCGCAGATCATGGATGGGCTGATCGATCCGCGTTTCTTCGGCGCGATGCCGGACCAGCGCGAATTGTCCGCGCGCCTCGCGGCGACCCTGGCGGACGCGAACTCCTACGAAGAGTTTCTCGATCGTTTGCGATTGTTCGGTCAGGAAAGCCTGTTCCTGATCGGCACGCGAATCCTGTCCGGTACGGTCTCCGCACAGCAAGCCAGCGTCGCATTCGCCGACGTCGCCGAGGGCATCGTACATACCGTACATGGCCTGGTAACCGATCGGTTCGCGGCCCAGCACGGCCGGATCAAGGGGCAGGAGACCGCGATTGTCGCGATGGGCAGACTTGGCAGCCGCGAGATGACCGCCTCGTCCGATCTCGATCTGATCCTGCTCTATGATTTCGATTCCGAGCAGCCGGATTCCGACGGCGCGCGATCCCTGCACGGTGCGCATTATTTCGCGCGCTTCACCCAGCGGCTGATCAGCGCATTTACGACGCGGACGAATTACGGCGTGCTCTACGATGTGGATATGCGGCTGCGCCCCTCCGGGCGGGCAGGCCCGGTGGCCTCGCACCTCAAATCCTTCGCCGAATACCAGGATCTGGAGGCCTGGACCTGGGAACACATGGCGCTGACTCGCGCGCGGGTGATTTCAGCGTCGCCCGATTTTCGCGGCAAAATCGAAAGGATTATCCGCGAGGTGCTGACGCGGCCGCGCGATGCGGCCGGCGTCGCCAGCGACGTGGCGGAGATGCGCCGCGCCATTGCGCTGGAGAAGGGCGAGGACGACGTCTGGGACCTGAAATATGCCGCGGGCGGCATGGTCGATATCGATTTCATCGCGCAATATCTCCAGCTTGTTCACGCCGCCGACAAGCCGGACATTCTCGACGTCTCTACGCTGCAGGTGCTCGACAACGCCGCGCGCCTTGGCGTCCTGCCGCAGTCGGCCGTGGAAGTCTTGCGTCCGGCGACGCGGCTCTATCATGACCTCACGCAAATTCTGCGGCTCTGCGTCAGTGAAAAATTCAAGCCGGAAACATCAGGAGAAGATCTTTTGCGCGTGATGGCGCGGGCCGGCGACGCACCCGATTTCTCGTCGCTCGAGGCGCGGGTGAAGGAGACGGAGATCGAGGTGCGCCGGGTGTTTCGCGATCTCGTCGAAGGTCGAAATTAAGCCGCCACCGAAATCTTGGCCTTGGCCTTGCGCGCGTCGCGCGGCAGCGATACGCAGACGACGGTGCCGGTGCCGAGCTTCGAGCGCAACCGCATCGATCCGCCATGCAGATTGGTCAGCGATTGCGCGATCGCCAGTCCAAGCCCCGAGCCGTGATAGGTCTTGGTGAGCTGGCTCTCGACCTGCTCGAACGGTTTGCCGAGCCGTTGCAGCGACTGCGGCGCGATACCGATGCCGGTGTCGGCAATCATCAGCACGATCGAATCGCTGAGCAACCGGCTGCGGACAACCACCTTGCCGCCGTCGGGCGTGAATTTGACCGCGTTCGACAGCAGGTTGACGATGATCTGCTTGATCGCGCGACGATCCGCCACCACGGGGATGGTTCCCTCGATATCCGCGTCGAGCACCAGGTTCTTGTCGTCGGCGCGCCCCGACACCACGCGCAGCGATTCCGCCAGTGTCTTGGACAGATCAAGCGATTCCATGTCGAGCTTCATCCGGCCAGCTTCGATCTTCGACATATCCAGAATGTCGTTGATCACTTCGAGCAGATAGTGCCCGCTGGTCAGAATGTCGTGACAGTATTCCTGATATTTTTCCGAACCGAGCGTTCCGAACATTCCGCTTTCCATGATCTCGGAAAATCCGATGATGGCATTGAGCGGCGTGCGCAGCTCGTGGCTCATATTGGCAAGGAATTTGGATTTGGTCTGGTTAGCCTCCTCGGCGCGGTTCTTTTCTTCGGAATATTTTTGGGCGAGGTCGGCAAGTTCGAGGGCTTGGCGTTCGAGCGCGGTCTGCGAACGTTTCAGATCGATCACGGTGGCGCGCAGCCGCAGGTCGTTGTCGACCAGCTTCTGTTCGTGCTCCTTGATGCGGGTGATGTCGGTCCCGACCGAGACATAGCCGCCGTCCTTGGTGCGGCGCTCGCTGATATGCAGCCAGCTGCCGTCGTCGAGTTGCGCCTCGAAGGTGCGTGCGCCCGGTGCATGGGCGTGGGTTTCGTGCAGCCGGGTGCGGACCTCCGGCATGCTGCCGACTTCGATCACGGTTTCGTAGGACGTGCCCGGCGTGACCGCTGAATCCGGCAGCTTGTGCAGGCGCTGGAAATGCGAGTTGCAGAGCACCAGGCGATCGCCCGCATCCCATAGCACGAAGGCCTCCGGGATGGTTTCGATCGCATCACGCAGCCGCAAATCGGCCTCCACCGTCCTTTCGGCGAGGCTCTTTTGCTCGGTGATGTCGACGGCAATGCCGATCAGGTGCAGGCCGGCATCGCCTGCGCCCTGGCTAAGCTCGCAGCGGACACGCAGCCAGATCCAGTGGCCATCGGTGTGCTGCATGCGGAAGGTCTGGTCGATGTGATTGATTTTCGAGGAAATAAGCTTATCGGCGATCGCGAACAGGTCGATGTCGTCGGATTTCACCAGCGCATTGACCTCGCCGAAAGTCAGCAGGTCGCTGCGGGTGTCGAGACCCAGCATCGTGAACATCGATTGCGACCAGAAGATTCTGCCGCGCGACAGGTCCCAATCCCACAATCCGCAGCGTCCGCGGTTGAGCGCGGTATCGATACGCCCGCGCACGGCGTCATTGATGAGATCGCCTTCGCGTGCGCGGGTCGATTGCCAGTGGAATGCAAAGCCGAGGATCAGCACCACAAAGCCGGTGGTCGCGGAAAGCGTCACCGACAGGGCCGCGTCCGAGCGCCAGAGCGAGTCGACATTCTCCTGGATGATAATGACCTGACCGGGCAGCGATTTGACGACGTGCTGAATAGCCAGCGCGCGGCTGCCGTTCGGCAGGGTGATGTCGGTCACGCCGGCTTGCAGCCCCGGCGCGGTCAGCGGCACCGCCGCACTGATGACGTCGAGAATGCGGCTGGTGTCGCCAAGCGCTGCTTCGATCGGGACGCGGGCGAGAACGCGCTGGTCGGCGCCGGTGACGATGACGTGCCTGCCGGCCGCGATCGCCCATGCCGGAATGAGGCCGGGCAGCACGCTTTGCAGGCGCGCGATCGACGCCAGGCGATCCTGCCGGACTGAAGCAATGCGGTCGAGACGCTCGGCGAGCAAATCGGCGGCCGCCGCCAGGTCCCGCTTGATCGACGCGCGCTTTTGCCGGTTCTGATCGACCACCTGCACGAATGCGCCAAGACAGATGGTGATCAGGAAGGCAATAATCAGGGTGGGCACGGCACGGCGAAGCGCGGGCTCCGCTGTCAACAGCCTGTGATAGGCCGGTTTCGCGATCGACTGCGCCAATCCCTTGATCGAATCGGATTGAACGCACGCGCTCGCCGCGTGTGCGCGCGCCATGCCTTTGGCCCCCTCGGAAGACTTTTTCGTACCCTGTTCGGAAGAGCCCCAGTCCCTTCCGAATCACAGCGATTTGAATCTAGTTTTGGCGGGCTGTCGAGAGTCAACGATTCGTTAATGCAAATAAATCTTGTCCAAAGCAGAATCGGGACGCCGAGATGCCCGCAAAAATACCTGCAACGCGAGTCCGAAACGGGAACGCGCGCGGCATTTCAGATTCCGCTACGCGTCCGGCGGCTCGGCGTGGCTGATGACGCGCTTCACGGTCGGAAACGCGCGGCGCAACGCACGCTCGATCTCGTCGACGTTCTCGTGGACCTTGATCACGCTCATCGAGGGCGCGGCGCGGCAATGGAAGTTCACGATTTCGCCGGCGTCGGTATTGCGCACCCGCACGCTATGGACGTCGTGGATCGCTCCGTCGGCGGCGAAGCGGGACAGCGCGGTCTTGATGGCTTCGACGCGCTCGGGCGCGGCATCAGTGCCCAGCGGCAACTCCGGTTCCAGCGGCTCGATGTGGGTGTCGACTTCGACGTCCTCGCCGAACTCTTCGCGGATGTCCCGCTCCAGCTCATGGGCGATGTCGTGGGCGGCCGTGAGCGCCATCTCGCCGTCGACTTCGAGGTCGATGCTGACGGTGAGCTTGCCGCCGAGATCGTGCACGGTGACATGGTGCACGGCGAGACCTGAATTGCGGGCGATCACCATGATGCGTTCGCGCACACTCTCATTGTCGCGCGCGACCGGCACGGCGGTGAACGTCAGGTCGGCATCGTCGAGCGCCCCGGCAACCGCATCCTGCGCCTTTCGTTTGATCTCATCGACGCGGTCGATGGGATAGGTGCGCGGCACCTGTACGATGGCGTCAATAAAGTACGTCGATCCGACCATCCGCACCCGCAGCCGTTCGACATCGACCACGCCGGGTACGGCCCTGATCGCGGCCGTGGCTTTCTCCGACACGCCTTCGGGTGCGCGATCGAGCAGGGTTTCGACGGTGGAGCGCGCCAGCCGCAGGCCCAGCAGCGCGATCATCACCGCCACGCCGATGGCGGCGGCGGCGTCACCCCAGGCATAGCCCAGTCCCGAAAGTGCAAGTCCGATAATGACGGCGATCGAGCCAAGCACGTCGGACGCAAAATGCAGCGCATCGGCGGCCAATGCCTGGCTTTTGGTGTCATGCGCGGTGCGATGCAGCGCCCGGGCGCGCCAGAAATTCACCGCGATGTCGAGCAGCAGAACAACGAATGGGATCGCCGAGATCGTCGGCGGCGGTGCACCTTCGCGCAGACGGCTGTACGATTCGACCAGAATGCCGCCCGCCAGCACGTAGAGCATCGCGATAACGCCGAGCGCCGACACGCTCTCGAGCTTGCCGTGGCCGTAATGATGTTCCTCGTCCGCGGGGCGGTCGGAAACCCGCACCACCATCCAGGTGATGACGGTCGCGACCACGTCGACCGAAGAGTGCAGCGCTTCGGAGATCAGCGCGAGGCTGCCGATGGCAATGCCGACCGCGAATTTGGCCGTGGCCATGCCGGCGCTGGCGAAAATCGAAATGGCCGCGACGCGGGATTTGGCGTTGTGAACGGGATGGCTCATGGGCGCGGGTTTAGCAGCCCGTCATGCAACATTAAAGCGCCGATCGGAATGGAATTCGTCAATGCCGGGCGCCAAAAACACCGGGCTATTGCGCCTTCACAACACCTCTGAGACCCGCACGCTCCGCGGCCTGGGAGAGCAGCCCGGTTGCTTGCGCCTCCTCAACGAAGCGGCGTACATATTCCATTGCGGCCTCGCGGCCCTTCGGGATCGCGATGGCGATGTGTTCCACGCGCCATCGGCCATCCAGTACTCGCGCGCCTGGCATTTGGTCGGACATCTCAAACAAAGTCGGCTTGTTGGTCGCGAATACGTCGAACTCTCGACGTTCGAACATTTCAATTGCGCGCTTGAAGTTCTGTGCCGGCACTACGGTAGCATTTGGCAGGATCTTCGGAATGGTGCCTTGCGACGTGCTTCCCTGGGTGACGCCGACCCGAAGGCCGGGCCTGTCTACGTCCGAAATTGCCGCGATCGGGGAGACGGCGGGGACGAGGTATCCCAGCTCAAGCGAAATTAGCGTCTGGCTAAACGTGACGTCGACCGCTCGCGCCGGCGTCGCGTTGCTGACCGTGAAATCAACGTCTCCCGCTTTCATTCCGGCGAGCACCTCCGCAATTCGCTGATAGCTTACCTGCTCGAAGGGAACGTCGAGCCGTTTCGCCAACTCCCTGCCCAGATCGATGCTCAGGCCATGCATTTCGCCTGCGTTGCGGTCTCTGGCCATCGACAGGGGGCTGCCAGCAAAAGCGCCAACGCGCAGCTTGCCCTCGGGCGCCAACACCTCCCGCGCGGCCTTGGCCAGCGCGCCGGCGGACGCTGAATCCGCTATCGCCGCTTCGCCTGCCGCCTTGACGATAGGAGGACACATCGGTTCTTCCCCAGGGCCGGCTGGGCGGATACCCGGCCAGAGCTACAGCGTCACGACGATCTTGCCGAGATGCCTGTTGGCTTCCATGTGCTCGAACGCCTTGCCGATATCGTCGAACGCAAACACCTTGTCGATCGGCAGTTGCAGTTTGCGCGATTCCACCGCCGGCCAGATATCCTTGCGGACTTCGTCAAAGATCTCGCGGATTTCCTCGATCGAGCGGGTGCGGAAGGTGACGCCGATATAGTTGATGCGGCGCGCGGCGTGCAGGTCGAAGTTGAAATCGGCGTGGGTGCCGCCGAGCCTGCCGACATTGACGATGCGGCCCTTGATCCTAGTGGCAGCCAGATTCTGGCTGGCGACCTTGCCGGAGACCTGATCGACGATCAGGTCGACGCCTTCGCCGTTGGTTGCCTTCAGTACCTGATCGACCCAGCCGGGATCGCTTGAATCCACCGCGAGATCAGCGCCGAATTCCTTCAACCTTCCGCGACGTGTCGCATCCGTTGAAGATCCGATCACGATCCTGGCGCCCTTGAGTTTTGCAATCTGCAGCGCCATCAGGCCGACGCCGGAGCTGGCGCCTTGAATCAAGACGGACTGGCCCGGCTGCAATGCGCCGTTGGTCACCACCGCATTGTGCATGGTCGCCAGCGCGACGGGCAGGGTGGCGGCGTCCTCAAAATTCATGTTCGATGGCGTGCGAAACAGCCGGCCGTGATCCGCCAGGGTATATTCTGCAAATGCGGCGGCGCCGGAACCCATCACCTTGTCGCCGATTTTAACGCCTTTGGCCTCGGGGCCGACTTCGGCGATCTCGCCCGCCCATTCCATCCCCAGCACCGCGCCGACGCCGCCGGCGCTGCCATGCGCATGGCCCTTGGTCATGCCGAGGTCGGCGCGATTGAGGCCGCAGGCGCGCACCCGAACCAGCACCTGGGTGCCTTTCGGCGCCGGCTTGGCGACGTCGGCGATTGCAGCGCCGCTGGCGCCGTAGACATAGGCCTTCATGGGATCATTCTCTGTCGGTTGGTAATTTGAAGCTGCTTATTCCGCGGCTTGACGGCGGTTGCCCGACATCATGCCTGCGAGCCGGGTTTGAATGATGGCTTCCGCGTCGCGCATGATGCGCGACACCAGTTCGGCGCAGCTCGGGATGTCGTGGATCAATCCCTGCACCTGTCCTGCCGACCAGATGCCTTCGTCGGCGTCGCCGGTCGCATAGACCATCTTGCCGCGGGCGCCGGCCACGAGCTCGCGAACCTGTTCGAAGGTCGCGCCTTCCTTCTCCATGGCGACGACCTTGGTACTGACCGCGTTCTTGGCGACACGCGATGTGTTGCGCATGGTGCGGAAGATCAGCTCGGTCTCGCGTTCGTCATTGGCGACGATTTTTTCCTTGATCAGCTGGTGGATCGGGCTCTCCTTTGTGCACATGAAACGCGTGCCCATGTTGATGCCTTCGGCGCCGAGCGCCAGCGCGGCGACCAGGCCGCGGCCGTCGCCGAACCCGCCCGACGCGATCATCGGAATCTTCACCTTGTCGGCGGCGACCGGGATCAGAATGAGGCCGGGGGTGTCGTCCTCGCCGGGATGCCCTGCGCACTCAAAACCGTCGATCGAGATCGCGTCGACCCCCATGCGTTCCGCCGACAGCGCGTGGCGGACACTGGTGCATTTGTGCACGACCACGATGCCGTGCTTCTTGAACTCGGTCACGTGTTCCTGCGGCTTGTTGCCGGCAGTCTCGACGATCTTGATGCCGGTTTCGATGATGGCCTGACGATATTCCGCGTAAGGCGGCGGCTTGATCGAGGGAAGAATGGTCAGATTGACGCCGAACGGCTTGTCGGTCAGGCTGCGGCAGCGCGCGATTTCCTTGGTCAGGTCATCGGGCGTCGGTTGCGTCAGCGCGGTGATGAAGCCGAGCGCGCCGGCATTGGCGACCGCGGCAACCAGTTCCGCGCGTCCCACCCATTGCATCCCGCCCTGCACGATCGGGTGTTCGACACCAACGAGCTCGGTAAATCGCGTCCTGATCATTGTCAGCCCTCTGAACTGTTTCCCTGCGCGGCTTATAATGTTTGCCGCGTCTTACATTTTTCAGATGGGCAGGATGGCTTCACATTGCAAAAATGTCCACCGTGCAGGAACACCGCCGGTGCACCCGGGCCATGCAAAAACGCGCCGGCCGCGTCTGACGTCCGGGCGACAGTATCAATCTAGGCGGGCAATTGCGACTGAAGCGATAACGCAGCGAGGCAGAGTATCGGTCGCGCGTCAGGCAACCGATCGCGCCGCGCCCGTAGCCTCTTCATCGAACGCGGTTGAGATGTCACGGATGCTGATGACGCCGATCAGACTGTAATTGTCGATCACAGGCAGATGGCGGATGTGGTGCTTGTTCATGAGATGACGAACGTGTTCGAGCGTATCGGTCGAACTGCAGGAGACCAGTTGCTGCACTGATATCAATTGCGAAACCTTTAGATTGACGCCGGCCGCGCCGTGTTCGGCAATTGCGCGAACGACGTCGCGTTCGGTAAACATGCCAACCGCGGTATTGCCTTCGGTCCGGACAACATCCTTGACCACCAGCGCGCTGATATTGCTTGCGCGCATCAACTGGGTGGCAATGGCGACGGTTTCATTC
>Ga0208587_1001000_pt1 | contig 15373 bp, 12 predicted proteins | sample NGESurdeep092012_7_FD_184472 | JGI IMG/M metagenome (GOLD analysis project Ga0208587, IMG submission 184472) | Arctic peat soil microbial communities from Barrow, Alaska - NGEE Surface sample 210 deep-092012 (SPAdes) | ecosystem: Environmental > Terrestrial > Soil > Wetlands > Peat ...
ACGTATGGCTTCCACTCCCGCTGAGGTAAGTCCTTCGCAATTTCGTGAAGTTTCGTCCGACTTTCGGCGACTTTGTCTCTGAGTGCCTTGCCGGTCTGTGTGCCGTGCTTGTTCATGCTACTCGCTCCTCGGGGTACCCGAGGTTAAAGGCCACTCTAGCTCACGCCAAAGTGCCATGATCTGGTGAGCATCCAGGCGTTCATCCGTTCCGACCTGAACAAGGGCACTCGGCGCGTTCCACGGGGATGTCGTTTTTCCAGAAAGCTCGTACACCTTGCGCAAAGCGCTCAACAAGGAATTGCAGAGCGCGAGCGGGCCGGTAACGCCGCACACGAACCAGAAACCGGGGATGTTGATACTGACGGCAGAATTGCTTTTCATGCTGGGCTCCTTTGGGTTACTGGGGGAGCTCAAGCACAATGCGAGTTCGACCCAACATCAGGGCGCTATCAAATATACGCCGCGCCCGCGCTACTAACAACTCAGCGTTTCGCTTCTAACCCAACAAAGACGCCTGCAGTGGCTCCGGGTGCAATGCTCGGTGCTGGTGCGCGTTGTGGTGCATCAGCCAGGTGGCCGCCTGCGGATTTGCGTTACGCCTCCCCCGTTCTTCCCTGAGAAACACTCGGACGGCCTGAGGAACCGACGCGCCCGGCGGCCCGTGCTCCCCTCCATCGAAGCCCTCGGCTATCACTTGCCGATTGTCGGGGCGGCTTTTCGGGTCCCCGACCAGGGCTCGAACCTGGGACCGGCAGATTAACAGTTGTTGTTTAGGCCCTAAATAGCAGTACTGACGGCCCGCCCTCACTCGTAGAAGCTCGGCAAGATTCGCCGAGTTACCTACGTGTTCCCTACGTTCTGAGATCAGCTTGGCGCCCCAGTGGCCACCGTGACGTGCACCCCTGACCAACGAAAATGGTTCCCAGCGATTAACCGGAAACCCTTGGTATGACTGGTGCGTCCGGAGAGATTCGAACTCCCTACCCCTTGGTTCGAAGCCAAGTGCTCTATCCAAATGAGCTACGGACGCAATGATGGATAACACTCGGAAGATGCATCCCACGCAATGGGATTCTACTGGTGCAAAGCATCGAAGCAAAGCTGACCGAGAGTGGCCTGAAGAGATCAGCGTTTGCGGAACGGGAAACGTAACCCTCAGGCCTAAGAATGGCGGTCGCTGGCGCTTCAGGCGGTCAGATCTGACCGCCTGGATTAAGCGCCAATGGCGGTGAACCGCGCGTTCAGACCGCGCCGTATGCTTCGACGTAAAGCGCGTACAGCGAATGGGAGCTCGCCATGAACAGGCGATTGTTCTTGGGGCCACCGAAGGTCAGATTGGGGCAGCGCTCGGGCAGGCGGATGTGGCCGATAGCCTTGCCCTGCGGGTTGAACACCATCACCCCGTCGAGGTCAGCCGGATTCACGCCGGGCGCGCCGCTGCTGCCCCAACCGCACCACAGGTTGCCCTCGGTATCGACCCTGAATCCGTCCAGCGAGCCGGGGCCGTTGGCGTCAACCACTTTGGTCTTGTTGGACAGGCTGCTGTCGGCGGCGACGTCATAACCCCAGATGCTGCGGTTCGGAGTGCCCTTCCACTCCACCACGTAGAGCTTCTTCTCGTCGGGAGAAAATGCGAGGCCATTGGGGTTGACCAGGTCGCTGATCATCGCCTTGACCTTGCCATCGGTGCCGATGCGATACACGTTGGTGGTGGCCTGCTCGGGTTTTGCTCTTGAACCTTCCCATTCGCCGTTGATGCCGAACAGCGGGTCAGTGAACCAGATGCTGTCGTCGGACTTGACCACGATGTCGTTGGGGGCGTTGAGGCGCTTGCCCTCAAAGCTGTCAGCCAGTACCGTGATCTTGCCGTTGTGCTCCGTGCGCGTGACACGCCGGGTCACCGAATGCTCGCAGGTGACCAGTCGACCCTGGCGGTCTCGGGTATTGCCGTTGGCATAGTTGGCGTTGTCACGAAATACGCTGAACGCCCCATTGGTCTCGTCGTATTTCATGATGCGGTTATTGGGAATGTCGCTCACCAGCAGGTAGCGACCTGCGGGAAAATACACCGGCCCCTCCGCCCAGCGCATTCCGGTCCCGATCTGCTCGACGGTGCTGCTGTATAACCGGTACTTGCCGAAACTCGGGTCGAGGATTTGCACCGAAGCGTCCGGGTAGCGCTGATTCGGTTTGAAGTCGAACGATTGCGCGCTAGCCAAACCGCCAAAGGCGGCAAGGCCAGTGCCTGCAGCCGCCTTCAGGAAACTGCGGCGGGGGTTAATGATCTCGTCTTGCATGGTTTTCCTCCTTGGTTGCTTCGTCTAATGAAATGCGGCGTCCAGCCGCTCGGTAGCGCAGGTCGCCCTGGGAAAGGTATCGGTCTGGTGTTCGCTTGTTTATGACGGCGCGTCAGGCCTTCGCCACTTCATGTGCGGCCATCTGCTCCAGCGCCTTGACGAGCGCCGAATGGTCGAGGTCGGCCATGCCGTTAGCGGCGCAGGCCTGCATCAGCTGCGCGGCGTTGGCCGTCTGCGGCAGCGCCACGCCAAGTTCGCGCGCGCCCTGCAAAGCGAGGTTCAGATCTTTCTGGTGCAGCCGGATGCGGAAGCCCGGCGCGAAGGTGCGCTTGATCATGCGCTCGCCATGCACTTCGAGGATGCGGCTGGAAGCGAACCCGCCCATCAGCGCCTGTCGCACCTTGGCCGGATCGGCGCCGGCCTTGCTGGCGAACAAAAGCGCTTCGCCGACCGCGGCAATGGTGAGCGCCACGATGATCTGGTTCGCCACCTTCGTCGTCTGACCATCGCCGTTGCCTCCGACCAGCGTAATGTTCTTGCCCATCTTCTCGAACAGCGGGCGCACCTTCTCGAACACCGCTTCGGAACCGCCGCACATGATGGTGAGCGACGCCGCCTTGGCGCCGACTTCTCCGCCGGAAACGGGTGCGTCGATGTAGTCGGCGCCGAGCGCGTTGATCTTCTGCGCGAAGGCCTTGGTCGCGATAGGCGAGATCGAGCTCATGTCGACGACGATCTTGCGCGCGCCGCCGCTACCGGCTTGGAGGCCGGCCGCGACGCCGCCCTTGCCGAAGAGCACCTGCTCGACGTCGGGCGTGTCCGGCACCATAATGATGATGACGTTGCCATTGCGCGCCACCTCTTCGGCGCTGGCGCAGGGCGTGGCGGACGTCGAGGCGATGCTGTCGGGCGGCTTGCCGATGGTGTTGACGAACAGCTGGTGGCCGGCGTTGATGAGGTGCAGTGCCATGGGCGCGCCCATGATGCCGAGTCCGATGAATCCGATCTTCATTTGCGGTCCTTTCGTTAGATGTATTTCATTCAGCGGTCGAGCGCGGGGCGCTTGGGGTTAAATTTCCATCCGGGAATCAGGTACTGCATGGCGGTTGCGTCGTCGCGCGCTCCAAGGCCGTGCTGCTTGTAGAGCCGGTGCGCCTTTTCCACCTCTGCCATGTCGAGCTCGACGCCGAGGCCGGGTGTCTTCGGCACCTGCACCATGCCGCCCTCGATGCGCAGCGGCTTCTTCGTCAGGCGCTGGCCGTCCTGCCAGATCCAGTGGGTGTCGATCGCCGTCACGCGGCCCGGCGCGGCGGCGCCCACGTGCGTAAACATCGCCAGCGACACGTCGAAGTGATTGTTGGAATGCGAGCCCCAGGTCAGGCCCCAGTCACGGCAGGTCTGCGCCACGCGCACCGAGCCGGCCATGGTCCAGAAGTGCGGATCGGCGAGCGGGATGTCGACCGACTGCAGCGCGAGCGCATGGCTCAACTGACGCCAATCGGTGGCGATCATGTTGGTCGCAGTCGGCAAGCCGGTGGCACGACGGAACTCGGCCATCACCTCGCGGCCGGAAAAGCCGTCCTCGGCGCCGCACGGGTCTTCGGCGTAGGCGACGACCCCACGCATGTCGCGCATCAGGCGGATCGCGTCTTTCAGCAGCCAGCCCCCGTTCGGGTCGAGCGTCACGCGCGCGTTCGGAAAGCGCTCGTGCAACGCTTTCATGGCTTCGATTTCCTCTTCGGCGCGCAGCACACCGCCCTTCAGCTTGAAATCATTGAAACCGTAATGCTCATGGGCAGCCTCAGCGAGGCGTACCACCGCCGTCAGGGTCATCGCCGTTTCATGACGCAGCCGGAACCAGGCGTCCCCGGCTTGCGGCTCTGCGGCGTAAGGAAGATCTGTCTTGGCGCGGTCCCCAATGAAGAAGAGGTAACCAAGTATTTCGACCGCTTCGCGCTGCTGGCCTTCGCCGAGCAGCGCGGCGACCGGAACCTCGAGATGCTGGCCCAAGAGGTCGAGCAGCGCCGACTCGATTGCCGTGACTGCGTGTATGGTCGTGCGCAGGTCGAAAGTCTGCAACCCGCGCCCGCCGGCATCGCGGTCGGCAAACTGCCGCCGCACTTTCTGCAGGATGCTCTGCTGCGCGCCGATTGCCTGGCCGACGACAAGGGCGCGGGCGTCTTCGAGCGTCTGTCGTATTTTTTCGCCACCGGGAACCTCGCCCACGCCAGTGCGGCCAGCATTGTCGCTGAGGATAAGCAGGTTGCGCGTGAAGAATGGGCCGTGCGCGCCGCTCAGGTTGAGCAGCATGCTGTCGCGGCCAGCGACGGGGATCACGCGCAAGTCGGTGACCAGCGGTGTAGAGACGGTGGGCACGGGGTTCAGCTCAATCGGCGGTGATCTTGCCTGTCTCGATCACTTTCTTCCAGCGCGCAAACTCGGCTGCTTGGAAGGCAGTGAACTGCTCCGGCGTGTTGCCAACAATCTCGAATCCGAGGTCCAGCAGCCTGGACTTGACCTGCGGGTCGTTCAGCGAGGCGACTATGGCCGAATGCAATTTGGCCTTGATGTCGGCCGGCAGCCCGCGCGGTGCCGCCACCGCCTGCCACGAATAGACAGTGAAATTCTTGACACCGGCCTCGCCCATCGTCGGCACGTCGGGAAGGAGCGGGGAACGCTTGGTACTCGTTATGGCCAGCGCCTTCAGCTTGCCGCTCCGGATTTGCTGCATGCCGGTATTGATGTTCATGAAGGTCGCATCGACCTGTCCGCCCAGCAGGTCGGACATTGCCGGGGCGCCGCCTTTATACGGAACGTGCAGCCCGCTGGTGCCTGTCTGTTGCCAGAACAATTCCGCAGTGAGGTGATCGCTTGTACCGCTGCCCGCGGAAGCGAAACTCATCTTGCCGGGGTTGGCCTTGTGGTATGCGATCACGTCGGCGAGGGATTTGTGCGGCGAGTCGGACCGCACCGCCAGGACGTTGGGTGCCTGCACTGCGACGGTGATGTAATCGAAATCTTTCAGGGGGTCATAGGGCAGATTCTTGATGAGATGCGGAACGATCACGAACGGCCCGAGCGAGGAGACGAACAGCGTGTAGCCGTCCGGCGGCGCACGCTTGACTGCCGTCGCGCCGATAGTGCCGGTTGCGCCGGGCTTGTTCTCGACGACGAAGGTTCCGCCGAGCTTCTCCTGCAGCTTGGGCGCGAGCGTGCGCGCGATCACGTCAGTCGAGCCACCTGGCGGGAACGGCACTACCAGAGTCACCGGCTTCGCGGGCCAGGTTTGTGCGTTGACGCCGAGCGACGCGACGAGACCGAACACGAGTGCGAAAAGCAGCTTCTTCATGGAATGGATCTCCTTTGGAAAAGGTAGCGCCAATAATTCATGCACGGAACGGTAGCGCTACCATTTTCAAAAGTCAAGCCAAACACGACGAAGCTTCGTACGCATCAGGCGCTCTGGCGATCGACTATGGAGAAGCCGACATCGACCACCCGCACGTCCACCTTGCGCCCTTCCGCGCGGTCTACGATGAACTGCGCGGCCTGGCGGCCAATGGCCATGCCATCGATACGCACGGTGGTCAAGGCGGGATGCAGGTCTGCGGCGTACTCGAGGTCGCCGAAGCCGACGACCGCGATCTGCCCGGGCACCTCAATGCCGCGTGACTGCGCTTCGGTCATTACACCGAGAGCGAGCAAGTCGGAACTGCAAAACAGCGCGTCTAGGTCAGGTGAAGTCTGCAACAACTCGGCTAGCGCTCTGCGGCCGCTTTTCAAGGTGGCAGGTGCGGGCACGTTCACCACTGGAACACTGCGCATCCCCGCGGCACGCGCCTCCGCCTGAAACGCCTGCTGGCGCCTCTTTGAGCGCTCGTCATCGCCCCCCACTACGGCGAGTCGGCGACGGCCCTTTGCGTGAAGAAAGTCCGCCACGGCACGCCCAACGTCGACGTGCGAGAAACCTACCAGCATGTCGAGCGGAGTGGGCGTGAGATCCCAAGTCTCGACCACCGGGATGCCGGCGGCCAGCAGGCGCTTGCGCCCCTCTGGAGAATGCATGATGCCGGTGAGCACGATGCCGTCCGGGCGGCGACCGATGATGGCTTCCAGCAGCGCATCCTCGCGCGAATCGACATAACCACTCTGACCGAGCATCAGCTGGTAACCTCGCTCGGCGAGGGCCTCGGTGAGCGACTGCACGGTCTGCAGGAACACAGGTCCGGAGATGGTTGGGACAACGGCCGCAACCAGACGGCTGCGCGTGGAAGCGAGACCGCCGGCGAGCCGGTTGCGCACATAGCCGGTGCGAGCGACTGCGTCGCTCACTTTCTTCAGCACCTCGGCAGATACCTGTCCGGGCGTATTAACCGCCCGTGATGCAGTGATAGGGGCCACCCCGGCAAGCTTGGCGACATCGTGCAGAGTTACAGCACCGGTACCCCTTCGGACGCGTCGTTCTGTTCTATTCTTTTGTTTCATTTTGTTTATGGATATCAAGGATAGCGCTTCCGATTATCTCATGCGTCTTAGGATCGGACATTCCAACAGGTTGCTCTGATTAGTTCTTGGGCAGTACGCCACCGCCTACATCGGCCAATCAACTGTCATAGCGTATTCGTTCTTGAAGGTCGGCTGTCGAGTGCGGACCGGACGCCCTGTGTGGCAACTTCCCTGACTCGACAGCGTCTCTTAATGGCCGAGAGCGGCGGTTGCCCATACTCGCCGAAAGCGGACCTTAGAAAAAAGCGGGATTTTGCGCCTGACCGCTTACGGGCTCAACTGCGAATTCACACTATCGGCCATAACCAGACGGTGGCGATTTTTCTTCAAAGCCGACATTCGCGACTGCTGATTGATATCTTGGTGGCAATCCGTGGCTACGCCTCCAGCTGGCGATCATTTGTTTACGCTCGTTATCGTGATCAGCGTGATCTCGGGCGCGGCAAACAGGCGTATCGGCGGCCCCCAAGTGCCGGCGCCGCGGCTGACATACAAACGTCGCCCGTCGGCCAGTTCGGTGAGACCGGTGTGTACACCATAGGTCAGCCGCGTTAGATAGACGAACGGGAATATCTGCCCGCCATGGATGTGCCCGGAAAGTTGCAGATCGAAGGGCGTGTCGCTACCCACCACCGGCTGGTGTTTAAGGAGGACGATAAAGTCACTCGCGGTGACTGAAGCGGGCGCCTTGCTGGTATCTAGTCTGGCTTGCTGTCCTGAAGACAACGCGTTGGGGTCATCGACACCCACCAGAACGATGCCGCCTGCTTTGGCCGATTCGCCGCGCAATACGGTAAAGCCTGCGTTGCGCAGGAAGCTCAGAGAGTTTTCCAGCCCGGCATAGTATTCGTGATTGCCGGTGACGGCAAATGCCCCTAGTGGTGGTGTGTACGAATGAAAGTGCCGGGCAAGCGCCTCAAGGTCGTCGCCTTGCCCATCGACGATGTCGCCCGTCGCCACGACGATGTCAGGCTTGATCTCACGCAGCTTGCCGATGACGCGGTCGAGAAATCTATCTCCCAGCATGATGCCAAGGTGCAGGTCGGATATCTGCGCGATGGTGACGCGGCCGGAAGCGAGCTTGGGTGTGGTGATGTTGATTTCTTCAACCTGTATCCGTCGCGCTTCGACAAATCCGTAGCCCAGCGTGGCAAGGGCTAACAAGCCCACGGTTCGGAATGCCAGCGATTCGTTCAGGGGCCACTTAAAATTCAGCAATGTGGTGAGCGCATGGCCGAGATCGAATAACAGGCCGATGCAAAGAAACAGGAACAGATATCCCATCCATGTATAGCTCACCCAGGCGGTGGAGACGGTTGTGCGGTGCCAACTTTGCCTTTCCAGGAACCAAACGATCAGAGGGGAGAGAGTCAAGACGATCCCCGTCAGCGTCAGCGCCAGAGTCAGGCCGAATGAATGCGGGAAGACCATCCACACCTTGCCAAGTGCATAGAGGTGCATGGAACCGTAGATCAGTAAGGCTACGCTCAGGAAGGTAATCAATGTCAGGCTCCTTGAGGTAATTCTTCTGTGGTGTTGTAAGCAACATGAATCGGGCTGGTTCTTGCCGTTATTCTGGTCTCCAATCTTTTACAAGTCTAAAGGCGTTCTGTGACCAAGACGCGGCCCGTAGCGCCCATGGAGGTCTTTCCGTCCTCGCCTTTGATGCGTCCGAGAAGCTCTACGATGTGCCCCCCGAGTTTTGCATTGGGGATGACCTTCCTAACAAGCCACTCCAGTTGAATTGTCTCGTCGGCAAATATAGGCCGGCGATAGCGTACCCAGAACTCAAGACCGACTACCGAGCCATTGGACGAGAAGTGCGATGCGGTCAAAGCGAAAAGAAGCGCGGCAGTGTGCGCTCCACTGGCGATGAGCCGGCCGTACCGCGTTGTCGTCGCAAAGTCAGGGTCATGGTGCACCGGATTGGTGTCGCCGACCGCGAGGGCATAGTCGTGAACAATTTTCGGTGTGAGCGCGATTACGGACGAAAACCGCTCGTGTGGGTAAGCTAACATCGTCTATAGATTACACTGCATTGAAGAGGTACGAATTATTGCCACGCTCCCCTGATTAATTTGTACGCTGAGGGTCTGCTTTCTAGAAGCGCCAGAGGCAGCTTAGGGTCGTCTGCTGTCCCCGGCACGTTCGGATAACAGACCTTGGCCGGAATTTCAGTAGGCAGCGCGTGTCGTCAGGGACAACAACCGGCTAACAAGAGTCTGTTGCCTGTTCAAAGGCTGATAGTCGCAATGCGGAAGAGAAGGCGCCTTAGATAAACTACGAAATCTGCTGCGCTGATCGGACAGGCTCCGAACGGAACCAGTTCTCGGCTAGAGGTCATATTCGCTTACTTGACAGAGAAGTCCGAGCCCTGATGTGCTCCCCAAGCAAGCGAATTCCGAGAACTCTTGGTCGCTGAGCGTGGCGTTGGGCTAATTCGGACGTAACACGCTATTCCGCCTTGATTCCGGCCGCCTTAATTATCGGCCACCACTTTTCGATCTCGGCTTTGTGATGAGTGCCTAGGGCCTCCGGCGTCTGCTGTTCGGGCGTAGGGATATCCTGCCCCAGGTCGGCAAGGCGCTTGCGCACGGCCGGATCGGCGAGGGACTCCTTGATGGCGGCATTGAGCTTCGCCACCACTGCTTTTGGTGTGCCCTTCGGTGCCCAGATACCGTGCCAGACCGACATGTAAAAGCCTGGGAGACCGGCTTCATCTACGGTCGGAATATCCGGCGCCGCGGCGCTACGCGTTTTCGACGTCACCGCATAGGCCTTCATCTTGCCGGAGCGCACATGTGGTAACGCGTTTGCGGTCTGCTCGAAACCAAGGTCGATGTGACCGCCGATTAAGTCCTGCATCGCCGGCCCCGATCCGCGGTAGTGGACGATCACGAATTTCGTCCCGGTGGCGTTCTGAAAATACACACCGCTGATGTGCGACGGGGTGCCCGAGCCACCGGTGCCCGAAGACACTTTGTCTTGGTTCGCCTTCACCCAGGCGACCAGTTCTTTAAGATTCTTGGCCGGCACGGCGTTCTTGGAAACGATTAGCTGTGGATTACTGGCGATCATGGCCACAGGCGCAAGATCCCGTAGCAAGTCATATTGAAGCGGGTAAATAGCGCCGTTGAATACATGCGTGCCCAGGTGCCCGATCCCGATTAGGTAACCGTCAGGCGCCGCTCGCACTACCCGGCTAACGCCGATGCTACCTCCAGCTCCGGTTGTATTCTCGACCACCACGGTCTGGCCGAGCGACCGAGTCATGCCTTCGGCTATGATGCGGGCAATCGTGTCGGTTGGGCCACCGGCAGAAAACGGCACTACCATCGTTATGGGGTGAGTAGGGTACTGCGCAATAGCCGATGAGGCTACAAGTGCAAGCAATGCAAAACCTGCAATCAATGGCGTTAGCTTTCGCATCGCGCGAGCCAAAAATGTACACATGGGAATTCCTCTAGATTTGTCTGGCACTACTTTCTGGCGGTTGCAGGCCCCGCCTGAGTAGCAAATGGGACGACAAATACGAAGATTAGACTTAGATGGTGCTCTTGTCTATGGAAGCGCCAATGACCGCAATGCGGTGCCTAACCGGCCACTCGCCATTTCTGATCGCGTCAGCCGAGTCTACCGACGCGAGCGTCCGCTTCTCTGATTGCCGTGGGTTCGTGCCAGACCCAACGGCGACGTAGCGCATAGAGAAAAGCCGTCGGTCGTCGCCAAGTATCTTAGCCGGAGGAAAGACCACGCCCTGGGGTGGCGCCGTACGATCCGCGAGTTACGCCGAGTCGGCGTCGATACATGCGACACTTGTAGAATTGGCGGCAGCGGGGGATGAAGGCGAGCGCGCGCGAGATCGAAGAAAGCAGCGTCGGCCAGACCGTGTTCACCCACATGTACATCGAGCCACTCGGACCGCAGGCACCTGCACTTAAGCTCAGTGCACAGCCGAAGTGGCTTCCGGAGTCGTCACCGGACCCGCGCCGCTGAAGCGGTCGAGCGCGATGTAGATCACGGGCGTGATGTACAGCGTGATGGCCTGCGAGAACACCAGCCCGCCGACCACTGCCAGGCCCAGCGGCTGGCGCAGCTCGGCGCCGGCGCCGAGGCCAAGCGCAAGCGGCAGCGCGCCCATCAACGCAGCGAACGTGGTCATCATGATCGGCCGGAAACGCAGCACACAGGCTTCGCGGATCGCGTGCGGCGCATCCATGCCCCGGGTGCGCTGCGCGTCGAGCGCGAAGTCGATCATCAGGATCGCGTTCTTCTTGACGATGCCGATCAACAGCAGGATGCCGATGGTCGCGATCAGCGTCAGGTCGACATTGAAAAACCTGAGCATCAGCAACGCGCCAACGGCAGCCGACGGCAATCCGACGAGGATCGTCAGTGGATGAACATAGCTCTCGTACAGCACACCGAGCAGCACATAGATCACCAGCAGCGCCGCGACGATCAGCACCACCTGGCCGCCTTGCGAACTCTTGAACACCGCTGCATCGCCACCGTAGCTTGTGATGATGGACGACGGCAGCTGGATTTGGTCCCGGTATTTTTCGATCTTCGCCGTTGCGTCGCCGAGCGCCGCTCCTGGCGCCAGGTTGAACGACACCGTCACCGCCTGCAGCTGGCCCGCATGGTTGATGGCCGTCGGCCCGACCGTGCGCTCGACCGTCGTGAAGCTCGATAAGGGCACCAGCGCGCCGGTGGACGAGCGCACATAGATGGTATTGAACGCACCTTCGTCCTGCTTGGCTTGCGGCGCCACCTCCATGATGACCTGATAGCTGTCCACGTTGGTGTAGATGGTTGACACCTGGCGCTCGCCGAAGGCGCTGTAGAGGGCCGAGCGGATCGAGTCGATCGACACGCCCAGCGTGTTGGCTCGATCGCGGTCGATCTTCAAAGACGCCTGCAAGCCCTTCAATTGAGAATCGCTCGTGACATCGCGAAATAGCGGATCGGCACGCATCACTTCCTGCAACTTGGTTGCCCAGTCGTTCAACTCGCCGGCCTGCACGCTTTGCAGAATGTACTGGTATTGCGCCTTGCTGATGCGCCCGCCCAGTCGCAGATTCTGGATTGGCCGCATGAAGACCTTTATTCCCGGCACTTCGCGCAGCTTGCGCCGCAACTCCTCGACCACCTGGGTCATGGGCAGGCGCTCGCCGCGCGGTTTCAGGTTGATGAACAGCCGCCCGCTGTTCTGTGCGCCGCCACCGCCATTGAACGAATTCACGGTTGCCACGTTCGGGTCGGCGAGAAAGATCGCGGCAACGCGGTTCTGCCGGTCAACCATGGACTGGAACGAGGTGTCCTCGGACGCTTCGGTGCTGATGCTGATCTGGCCGATGTCCTCTTGGGGGAAAAACCCCTTTGGAATGGTGACGAACAAATACCCGGTAGCGACGAAGGTCAGGCCGGCGACGAGCATCACCATGCCGCGATGGCGCAGTGCCACGTCGAGCGAACGCGTGTAGGCGCCGAGCAGCGCATTGAAGCCGCGTCCAAACGAGCGCACCAGCGCGCCGGGTGGCTTCTTGTGCGCCTCGTCGGTCAGGAAGCGGCTGGCCAGCATCGGCACCAGCGTCAGCGACACAAAGGTCGACGCGATGATCGCCAGCGTGACGACCACCGCGAACTCGTGGAACAACAGCCCGATCACGCCTGGCATGAAGAAGATCGGGATGAACACGGCAACCAGCGAACTCGAGATCGAGATGATCGTGAAGCCAACCTCGCGCGAACCGCGCAGCGCGGCCTGGAACGGCGGCACGCCATCTTCCACATGACGCATGATGTTTTCCAGCATCACGATCGCGTCGTCGACGACCAGTCCGACGGCCAGAGTGATGCCCAGGAGCGAGATGTTGTCGAGCGTGTAGCCGAACGCCCACAGCAGCGAGACGGCGCCGATCAGCGATACCGGCAGCGATAGCATCGGAATCGCAGTGGCGACAAAACGGCGCAGAAACAGGAAGATAACCAGCACCACTAGCACCACGGTGCCGGCCAACGTCAAGGTCACGTCGTGCAACGCGGCTCGGATCGACACCGATCGGTCGTTCACCAGCGAGATCTTGATGGACGCAGGCAGCTGTGAACGGAATTCCGGCATCGCCGCCCGCACGGCATCGACCACCTTCACGGTATTGGCGTCCGGCTGGCGGAATACCCCAAGCGAGATCGAGCGCTCGCCGTTGAAGCTGCCAAATGTTTTCACGGTTTCGAAGCTGTCTTCGACATCGGCCACGTCGCGCAGGCGCACCGGATTGCCGTTGCGGTTGCTCACGATGAGGTCGGCGAACTCGGCTGCGTTGCGCAGTTGCCGATTTGCCTGCAGCGTCAGCGTTTGCTCCGGACCTTCGAGCGTTCCGACCGGGGTATTGACATTGGCCGCGCGCAGCACCGCAGCCAGTTCGTCGAGGCCGATGTTGCGCGCCGACAGCGCATCTGGCTTTACGCGAACGCGCACCGCGTAGCGCTTCTCGCCAAAGATGGTGACCTGCGCCACTCCTGGCAGTGTCGACAGCGTTGGTGAGATCAGGTGTTCGGCATAGTCGTTGAGGTCCGACAGGCTGACGGAAGGCGACGTCAGCGCAATGAACAGCACCGATGAATCGGACGGATTGACCTTGCGGTAGGCCGGCGGAGCCGTCATGTCCTGCGGCAGCAAGCGCTCTGCGCGCAGCAGCGCTGCCTGCACATCCACCGCCGCGGCATCGATGTTGCGCCCTTCATCGAACTCGAGCGTGAGCGAGGTCTCGCCCAAGGTGCTGCTTGAGCTAATGATGTCGAGGCTCGGAATGGTCGCGAACTGCTTTTCGAGCTGCAGCGCGACGGAGGTCGCCATGGTCTCGGGACTCGCTCCCGTCAACGCCGCATAGACATTGATCACCGGTGTGTCGTAGCTTGGCAGCGCCGCCACCGGAATGCGGGCGTAGGCAATGACACCGGCCGCGATGATGGCGGCATTCAGCAGCACCGTCAGCACCGGACGGCGGATGAACAGTTCAGACAGGTTCATCGCAAGACGGCCGCCGAGCCTGCTGCTGCGGGCGCAGGCTCGACGCTTGCAGCTGCGGCTCCGGGCCCGGTCGCGGCACGTTCGATTACCGCGACACCTGGGCGCAGGTCCTGGCGCCCATCCACCACCACACGTGCACCTGTGACCACGCCGTTCACGACCGCATCAGGCCCGTCTGCGTACACCACCTCTACGGGGTGCAAGACGGCCTTGTTGGCCGCATCGATCGAATAGAGGATGCTGCCGCCTGGCCTTTGAATGATCGCCGCCTGCGGCACCACGATGGCATTCTTCAGCGTTTGCACCGCCATGCGCACCTTCACGAATGCGCCGGGCCACAGCAGCTCGCTGCGGTTTTCGAATTGCGCCTTCACGCGCACCGTGCCCGAGCCGGCATCGACGACGTTGTCGACGAATTCGAGCCGTCCCGTGACCGTGCCGCGTGCGTCAGGCGACACGGCAACAACCTTGCCGCCACCGGAGCGCAGCGTGCGCAATGCATCGTTGAGATTGCGCTGCGGCACATTGAAGCTGACGGCGATAGGGTCGAGTTGAGTGATCGTCACCAATGCCACCGTGCCCGGCTGCACGGTGCTACCGGAAAAGACGTTGATGCCACCGGCGCGGCCGGAGGCAGGGGCCACGATGCGGTTGTACGACAGGCTGACTTGGGCGGCATTGATGGTGGCTCGGTCGGTGTCGACAACCGCCTGCTGCGCGGCGACCAGCGTCTGGTTCGTGTCAACCGCGCCTTGTGAGATGAAGTTCTGCGCCAGCAGTTCGCGGCTGCGGGCGAGCTGGCGCTGTGCGTCGGCAAGCGTGGCCAGGTCCTTGGCGAGTTGTGCGCGGGCCTTGGCCAGATTCGCCTCGTCGTTGCGCGCGTCGAACGTGAACAGCAACTGCCCCGCCTTCACGAACTGGCCTTCACGAATGTGCACCTGGGTGATCACACTGCTGACCTGGGGCCGGATGTCGACGCTGTTGAGTGCGGTGACGGTGCCGGTGGCTTCGAGCGTGACGTCGACATCGCGTTGCTGGGCGCGAACGGTGCTGACTCTCACCGGCGCGCTACCGCTGCCAGATGCCCCACCCGATGCCGACGCAGCGCTGGCGCCAGGTGCCGCGCCGGAGCGCAAGTCGGGCCCGCGCATCACCGCATAGCCGATGCCCAGCGCCACGAGGACGACGCCAGCAACCCATCCCAGCATCGACTTCTTCATCGCGCTGCCATCTTGGTCAGAGGCAATCCACTGCTGCGGTCGGTTGTCATCATGTTATGCAATTCTCAATAGTACAGAAAAACGCGGTCAGTTCACCTGTGCGCGTGCGGCTCAGCAGAAGCGGCCCAGCCACCGCCGAGTGCGCGGATCAGCTGCACGCTGGCGCGACGTTGACGGGTGTCGAGATCCAGCGCGTTGCGCTGCGTCTGCAGCGTGGCGGTCTGCGAGGTCACGACTTCGAGATAATTCACCGCGCCCTCGCGATAGCGGGTGGTAGCGAAATCGAGTGAGCGCTGCGCGGCCGCGAGCGCCGACCG
>Ga0208587_1001001_pt1 | contig 15366 bp, 18 predicted proteins | sample NGESurdeep092012_7_FD_184472 | JGI IMG/M metagenome (GOLD analysis project Ga0208587, IMG submission 184472) | Arctic peat soil microbial communities from Barrow, Alaska - NGEE Surface sample 210 deep-092012 (SPAdes) | ecosystem: Environmental > Terrestrial > Soil > Wetlands > Peat ...
ACTCCGGCGATAGAATTTGCATATAGCGCGCCAGCACGATCAGATCGACATCGTGTTGTCGCAGGACCCTGAGTATTTCCCGCTCAGTTTCGGCCTTCTCCCTCCCAACGACTGCAAGGAACGGAACCTTGTAAAAGTCGGCCAGCCGCTCTGCGTTCGCGTGATTGCTGCAGATGACGGGTATCTCGCAAGCCAGTTCGCCATTATGATGCCGATAGAGCAAGTCTGCCAGGCAGTGATCGTAGTTGGAAACCAAGATTGCTACTCTGGGGCGATGGTCAGAAAGCACCAGCCGGTACTTCATCAAGAAGCGGTCCGCTACGTGGTGGAAATGAGTTTCGAACTCAGCTATCGGCAGGTCGAAGCCCTCCAGGTCCCACTCCAGCCGTGAAAAGAACAAACCCTGTCCATTGTCCGGATGATCGTCGGAATGTAGAATTCCGCCGTGGTGGGCGGTTATGAAATTGGAGATCGCAGCCACTACGCCTTGCCGGGCCAGCATGCCCGGACAACTGAGCAGCAAAACCGCAGTTTTCATTTTCGTAACCTGTCCTCTGGAGCAATCGGAGATTATCGCATTCCCGGCACGCAAGGACGAACTTGCTGCATCCTCATCCATTAACGTGCAGTCCTTTTTCTGCGATAAAATCACTCGGTGAATAATGCGCTGTTGAACCGCCCCGTTTCCAAGCGCCCTGACATGGTTCGTCTCCAGGGGCGCATTCTTTTCCTCACCGAAGACCCCGAACTCATCAAGCGTCAGCTGGCGGGCGATGATCTTCCCTGGGATACACAGCATCCGGAGCGCAATCCCAAGCTACGCGATGACATCTCCACCGACGAAATTACGCCGGCGCATATCTGCTTTTTCTTCGATGAGACGCTGGGCGAATTTCCCTATACCGGTCTGAAGTGCGGCGACGAACTGCCCATCAAGCGCGGCGACGTGAAGCGCGGCGGGTTCGTGTGCGCGGTGAGCGGTAAGCGTCGGGGTAAAGGATCGAGTCGGGAACAGTCCCCCTATGCCGAGATGTCGGCGGGCATCAAGCTGGTGATCGCAGAAAACATCGAGCGCATTTACAAGCAGAACTGCCAAAACCTCGGCGTACTGACTGCGACCGACTTTAGCCTGATTGACAATATCCGCCGCGGCGAAGAGATCGCGCTGACGGAGTTCACTCAGAGCGAAGATGAGATTACGCGCCAGGTGATCGAATACGGCGGCCTGTTCCCGTTCAATGTGGCGCGCTTGCAGGGCAAGGTTTTTCTGCCGTCGATCCACACTAAGCCGCGCCCCATGACGATCGCGGAAAAGATTTTCGCTCGCCACATGCTGCACGGCGCCAATCAGGTTGGGGTCGAGGCGGTGAAGCCCGGCGATACCGGATTCGCGCGCACCGATCTGCGCTTCAGCCATGAATACGTCACGCCGATGGCAGCGATTTTCTTCGAGCACTTTCTAGGCAAGGACGCACCGGTTACCGACGCCGGCACCGTCCTGTTCTTCCGCGATCACCTCACCTTCCTCGATGAAGTGCTTTCGGAAGAAAAACGCAAGATGGGCTTGCTGGACCTGGCGACCCAGTTGAAGTGGAAGCAGGAAGACTTCGCCAAGTCGCGCGGCATCAAGTTGCACGGCGAGTTGCGCGACCGCAAAGGCTCGGAAGGCATCTGCCATTCCATCGTGACCGAGAGCTACGCTCTTCCGGGGCAACTCAACGTGGGCTCCGATTCACACACGCCGCACGTTGGGGCGATGGGGTGCGTGGCCTTCGGCATCGGCACCACCGATGTCTTCAATTCCTGGTTCACCAAAGACGTTCGTGTGAAGGTGCCCGAGTCGGTGAAAGTCGTCATTCGCGGTAAGAAGCGCGAGAACGTCGCTGCAAAGGATTTTATCCTGAAGCTGCTATCGCTGGAATACATTCGGAGCGGTAAGGCGCTGGCCAAGGTCATCGAATATTCCGGCGAAGCCATCGAGGCCCTGGGCGTGGATGAACGCGCCACCATGACCAACATGGCGGCGGAGATCGGCGGATTTACCGGCATCGTGGCGCCCGATCGGAAGGTGGTTGACTTCCTGATGGAACGGCGCGGCATGAGCGAGAACGAGGCCGAAACGCTGGTCGAGGGTCTGTATAGCGATCCCGACGCGCACTATTCGCATGTGATCGAGCTTGACGCCGCGGAAATCTATCCCATGGTTGCGACACCGGGCGATCCCGGCAATGGCAAATTCGTGCGCGAGCTGAACACGCCGGTCCCAGTGGAGATCGCCTACGGCGGCACCTGCACCGCGGGCAAGAACGAAGACATGGACATGTACGCGCGCGTGCTCAGAGATGCCTTGAAGCAAGGCCGACGGGTTGCGGAGAACTGCAAATTCTATCTCCAGTTCGGATCGCAGGAGACGCGCGAATACTGCGTGCGCAAGGGCTATCTCGACATCTTCAGCAAGGCAGGCGCACAGGTGATTGAGCCCAGTTGCGGCGCCTGCATCAACGCTGGACCGGGTGTTTCCACGCGTCCCGACCAGGTGGTCATCAGCGCGCAGAACCGGAATTTTCCGGGGCGTAGCGGACCGGGCCAGATGTATCTGGCAAGTCCGCTGACGGTCGCGGCCAGTGCCGTCGCGGGCTACATCGTCGAATACGAACCGGCGGCCGAGCGCGAACCCGCACCCGTGGCGTGATTGGGCGGCGTGCGCACAGTCCCGAGTTTCCTTCGTACTCGATCAGTGGAACTGGACGCCACGCAACTGGGATTTTTGATACTATTGTTGCTACTACTCCAGCCGGGATTGCTCCATTCGAGAGAGTTTAGAGGAGACACTGTTTTATGGCTTATGTGATCGCGGAACCTTGTATCGGCACCAAGGACACGGCCTGCGTCGACGCTTGTCCGGTGGACTGCATCCACCCCAAGAAGGATAGCGACAAGTTCGCGACCGAAGAGATGCTGTACATCGATCCGGTCGAGTGCATTGATTGCGGCGCGTGTGTGCCTGTCTGCCCGGTTTCGGCGATTTTCGCGCTCGACGATCTGCCCGAGAAGTGGAAAGAGTACACCGAGCGGAACGCCAAGTATTTCGGCCGTTAGCCGCCGTCCAATATCGCAAAAAGGGCGCACTACGCAGGTGCGCCCTTTCGCTTGATATGCATCAATCAGCGCCACGTAAAACGCTCCGCCCGAACACGGCGACCGAGCTAGTCTGGATTGTTCATCTGTTTCGGCGGCTGAAGACAACAAGCTTTGAAAGGGCGCGGCTTCAGCCGCGCCGCCTGTGCGTGGAGAGTTGGGCTTCAGCCCCTGAGGGGACTCGCACTTCGTCGCAACACCGAAGTCCCTCAGTGGCTAAAGCCACCATAATGACAGCAGCTTACGGCACGGCTGAAGCCGTGCCCCTTCAAAGCGTGAGGTCCTCATGAATAATCCAGGCTAGGGCCGTTCCCCTCCGGAACGAATCTTCCACAGCATTTGTCGCAGCATGCCCAGCCAGAGTTCGGCGTCTCCGGCTTGCAGGCTGAGGCGGCGCACCAGGCGGCGTACCTTGTCCTCGGTCAAAGCTTCGGCGCGCGGATTGACATACCCGCTGGCGCGCAGGGCCTCCAGCAATACTTCACTGATGCGCTCGACTTCGCCCGCGCTAGCGCGCTGCAGTTTCTCCGGTTGCTGTGCTGCTTTGGAATCGCGGCCCAGTTCGTATAAGCAGACCGCCACTGCCTGCCCGAGATTCATGGAGATATGTTCTTCCCGCGTAGGAATGCGCATGAGCCAGTGGCAGTGGCTGAGGTCCTTCGTCGCCAGGCCAAACTTTTCCGTGCCGAACACCAGCGCCACCCGGCCGGAACCGAGGTGTTTGCGAATCACACGCGCCCCCTGCTCCAGCCGCTTGAGTGGATGTTGCAGGTCGCGATGCCGGACTGCGGTGGTGCCGACCACCAGCGTGCAATCGGCAACGGCTTCGGCCAGGCTCTTGCACTCCTCGGCGTTGGCCAACAATTCCGAGGCGCCAACCGCGGAGCGTGCCTCGCGAAAAGCGACCTCGTAGGGATTCACCACCCGCAAGTGGAAAAAACCGAAGTTGCTCATGGCGCGGGCCGCCGCACCGATATTAAGCGGGTTCCGCGGGGCAACTAAGACCACGTGAAGCTGATCGAGATCTGCTTGCATTAGATCAGTTTAGAACGCATCGGGAGCATTTCCTCGGTCATTCGTTCAGGGTTCGGTGGATAATGGTCAACGGTAACAACGCTTGCTTATGAACAGCTTCCTGCAACATGTGATTTTTGGCTTGCGGCTTATCCGCAAGTCGCCCCTCTTCTACCTGATTGTCATCCTGGTGCTGGCGCTGGGGATCGGCGCCAACACTGCGGTTTTCAGCGTTGTCGATGCCGTTCTTCTACGCAAGTTGCCTTTCCGCGATCCCGATCGTCTGGTCATGGTCTGGGAGAAGAATCCTACGCTGGGCGCGATGGTTGGCGACCGTGTGCCCACTGCTTATACGAATTTCGTGGAGTGGCTGCAACAGGCGCATGCGTTTGATGGCATGGCTGGGTTCGAGGATGTCAGCCTGAACCGCACCGGCACGGGAGAGCCGGAACGCATCGCTGGCGCGCGTGTCTCCCCTAATTTTTTTGGCGTGTTGGGCGTCTCTCCCGAAGCGGGCAGCAGCTTTGACTACGTGGAAGGCGATCCCGCGCACAACCACGCGGCCATGCTGAGCAACGGGTATTGGAAGAGCCACTTTGGAGGAAGCTCCGGCGTCATCGGACAAACGTTGACGCTGAACGATGTGTCCTACGTTGTGGTAGGTGTGCTTCCGGCTAACTTTCATCTGCCGGCGACACGTGAAGGTTCGGAGCAACGCAAGCCGGACATCTGGATCCCTTACGAACCACCCGCTCAACGTAAGCAGGCGGAACTGGACCGGCTCAAGGTGCAGGTCTTTGCCCGGCTTCGTCCCGGCGTTTCTCTGGACCAAGCCCGCCAGGAAATGGAGGTAATCGGCAAGCGACTAGAGGAGCAGAATCCCGCGCTCAACGCCGGGTTTGGTACCAACGTGTTTCCGGTTTACGTGGAAGATGTGGGCAAGGAACTGAGGCGCAATTTAATGGTCCTACTGTCGGCGGTCGGACTCATCCTGCTGCTGGCGTGCGCGAACCTTGCGAACCTGATGCTGACCCGTGCCACGGCTCGGCAAAGAGAACTCGCCATTCGCAAGGCTTTGGGAGCAAGCCGTGCTCGCCTGATTGTGCAGATGATCGTGGAAGGCCTGTTGCTCAGCTTCTTCGGATGCCTGCTTGCAATCGTAGTGGCGCACTTCGGAATCCAGTTGCTCCTGGCATTGAAGCCGGCAGATCTGCAACGTCCCGAGCAAATCCACTTGAGCGTGGGCGTGCTGCTGTTTACCATGGCGATCGGCGTTATTGCCGGAGTTGCTTTCGCCGCCATACCGGCGATCTACGCCTCCAACACCGACGTCAATACCGTGCTGAAGGATTCCACATCCAACCAGCGGCATCCCGGCAGAGTGCGAGCCGCGCTAGTAATTGGCGAAGTGAGCCTGGCGTTCGTGCTGCTCATCGGAGCCGTGTTCATGATTGGCAGCCTGGTCTCGGTGTTGCGCGTCGATCCCGGTTTCCGCGCCGATCACCTGCTCACCATGAACTTCAGCATGCCGCCCTCGCGCTATTCGAAGAATGAACAATTCGCCAGCTTCTGCCAGCAGGCGCTGGAGCGTGTCTCGGCGCTGCCGGGAGTAAAGTCGGCGAGTTTCTCCGATGGGCTGCCGATGACACGCATCCGCATGATGAAGTTCACGGTTGACGGCCAAACGCTGCCCAAGCGTGGCAGTGAGCCGACGGCCGATATGCGCGGCATAAGTTCACCGGCGTACCTTCCCACGCTGGGGATACCGATCTACGCGGGGCGAAATTTTACCGCTGACGAGATCAATAACAACTTGCCAGTAATCGTCGTCAATCAGACGCTGGCGAAAAAGCTGTGGCCCAACGAGGATGCGATCGGCAGGCACATCCACGCCGTGGCGCGGCCGGGCGTGGAAGCGAAGGACCTTACGGTGATCGGGATCGCCGGCAACACGCACCAGGTTTCGCTGGAGAGCGGAACTCGCCCGGAAGTACTGCGGCCCATGGTTGACTACACGTATCTGACGCTGGCGGTGCGCACCGCTGCCGATCCGGGTTCGCTCACCTCTGCCATCAAGCGCCAGGTGTGGCTGCTCGACAAGGACCTTCCCGTGTATCAAGTCGAAACCATGGACCAGGTGGTGGAAGATAACCTGGGACAGCGCCGCTTTGACTCGTTCCTGATGGCGATCTTCGGCGGGTTGGCCCTGCTGCTCGCCTGGGTTGGCATCTACGGCGTGCTCACCTCGACGGTGCAGCAACGCACTCACGAGATTGGAATTCGCATGGCGCTGGGCGCGCGGCCCGGCAATGTAGTGCGCATGGTGATGGGGTATGGGCTCAAACTGGCGCTTGCGGGCATGGTGTTAGGCCTGGCCTTGGGTTTTCTTTTGACACGCTTGCTGGCAAGCCTACTCTTCGGAGTGAGCCCCACCAACCCTGTCACCTATCTTGCGGTTTGCGCCGGATTGGCTTTGGTTGCGGCGGTAGCCTGTTACTGGCCAGCGCGCACAGTCGTCAAAGTGAACCCGGTGCAGGCGCTGCGGGCAGAATAGCGGTCGGACAGTTTCTGGACCAAGCCACCACTCCAATCCCACAAAAGTCGAATTATCCTGTGATCCCCGAAGCTGCTACGATATTAGCAAGTGCCTGCAGCCGCCTACGCGGCGCGGGACACGGAGAGGAACCAATATGAGGTGGATGTTACGTTCGAAAATTCACCAAGCCACAGTTACCGACGCCGATCTGCGATACGTAGGGAGTATTATGATCGATGAAGAATTGATGGAGATGGTAGAGTTACTGCCCGGCGAGAAGGTGATGGTGGTCAGCAATACCAGCGGCGCGAGATTGGAAACCTACACTATTCCGGGGCCACGCGGCTCAGGTGTTATCTGCATGAATGGAGCCGCCGCTCATCTGATCAAGAAGGGCGAAGAGATCATCATCATGGGCTTCGAGCTGGCCAACGAACCGATCACGCCCAAACAGATCGTACTGGGGCCGAGCAACGAGTTTGTGAAGTGGATCGGGGATTTGCAACCCGATCACTCCCCGCAACTCTGTGTTTGACGGACGCCTTCATCAGTGTTATTTTGCTTCTACACTGGAAAGGAGGATGATCCAAATATATGAAGATTGATGGTTCATGTAGTATCCCAAGTGAGGTGGCTGAGGCTTAGGGCTTCCGCTCTAAATCCTCGCAAGACTCGCATAGCTGTGAAGTCTGCCGCTGGGGCCACATAGAGTGGACAGCCTCAGGCCAATCCCAACAGCTAACCGGAAGGACCCGCTGGCGCCATGCGCCGCGGGTCTTTTCTATTGGAAAGAGATTTTAAGCGAACTCAAGATTGGCGGTACCCAGGTGCAAGGGTAAGGCCTTCAGGGTGGACTGGACCCCTCAATTGAGACACTCGTAATTGGCACAGTTTGCAGGGGAAGGAGCTGCATTGCTGTATCTCGGTTTCTCTGCGAAGCGCTTAGATCGAGGATCCTGCCATATGGCGTATAATCTTTGACACTGTGGCGGACTCTCGCCTATCATAAAGCTATGAGTGGAGCCAGTACAAAAGTGTTGCGCGTTGCCTTCCCACCCGCCGGGTCGCGCCGGGTCATGCGCTTTCGAGGACGTGGGGCAAGTCTCGGGCTCGGAGCCAGCAATACCGCAGAGCTCATTCAGCAAATTGAGCGCGGTTTTTCCTTCGCGACCTTACGGACTTTGGAAGTCAATAGCGGATTGGCGCTCTCTCTGCTGGCGTCGATCATTGGCATTCCCGAACGAACTCTGGCCCGGCGCAAGACTGCAGGTAAACTCGCACCAGATGAATCCGAGCGATTGCTGCGTATCTCCAACCTATTCGAGAAATGTGTGGAGTTGTTCGAGGGCGATATCACAGCAGCAGTCAACTGGCTGACAACCCCGAAGAAAGCTCTCGATCAGGAGCGTCCTCTGATGTATGCGCGGACGGAGTTCGGTGCCCGGGAAGTGGAAGACCTGATCGGCCGTCTTGAGCATGGAGTCTTTTCCTGATGGTTTCTGCTTGGCTCATTACCAAGCGCAAGCACGCGAGATCCGCATTCACCGGCGAGGGTGCTCGTCTGTACGGCGGGCGATGGAATAGTCCTGGCACCGCTATCATCTACACCGCCGAGTCGCAATCGCTGGCGGTACTTGAAATCCTGGTTCACCTGGACTCCCCTGAACTGCTGAAAAAGTATGTGTTGTTTCAGGTCGGGATTGATGAGTCGTATATCGTCGACATCGACGCAGCCCTACTGCCCAGGAATTGGAAATCGGAACCTGCACCAGGCAAAGTGCAGAAGATTGGAGACGAATGGGTGACCAGTGCCACCTCGCCAGTATTGCGGGTGCCGAGCACCTTGGTTCCTGGAGAATCAAATTTTCTTCTCAATCCCCGGCATGCCGACTTTCTTAAGCTGCAATTTAGCGAGCCACTTCCCTTCCACTTCGACCCACGTCTAATCGACCGGCGCTGACCTACTTAAGGTAGATTTTTTTCAAGACAAATTCAGACTACTGGGCCGTTCTCCGGCCTAACGGCGGTACAACCACTCTAGGTTCGGGAAAGAGTTGGGCGCTTTACCGCGGCGGGGTATTGTTGGACGGCAAACCGTGCGGCCCCACCGGAGCCTCCCCCGCCTTCAATTTGCGGCAGCAGCCGCTCACCATGTCGCCCTGCGGCAAATTGACCTGCGCTGAGTAGGGGAACGTTTCCTTGCGCATAGGATCGGTGCATGAGGCTTTCCGGATGGTAGCCGACAGCGCATATCCGCCGCCCATCGGAGCGAGGCCGTTTTTCCGCTGCCACGCCCAGACCTTTTGGTCCGGTACCCAGAAGAATCCGCCGAGGAAGTCCTGGTCCGGCTGATTGATGCCGAGATATCTCGCGCCCCACGAGACAAACTGAATGCTCCACTTGGGCCCCTCGCCGAAGCAGACCATGTCAGGTGGCTTCGGCGGAGGAACCTGGCTCGCGGGCGGACTAGCCGGAGCTTGCTCCAAGGGGTTCGTCGTATATTGCGCCTCAGCCGAAATCACCATGAAAAAAAAGAAGAGCGGAATTGCGATGCAGCCAACAAAAGTGCGCGACATCAAATCCTCCTGGAAGAGGAATGGTCTCCGCAAGACCCGCACGGCGTCAACTGGTATTTTGTGAGGCCCTCAGGAAACCCTTGCGCACGACCTGTTCGATGGAATCGCGCAACCCCATCGCCGCCAGCTCGTCTTCTTGCACCCATCTGACATCGCTGACGTCGCTTCCTGCTTTGGCTTCTCCGGAGACAGCGCGGCAGATATAGTCGATTAGGACGTAGTGAAACTGCGTGCGTCCCTGCTCATCCCGGAAGATGCTGTCGAAAACATCTAGGACGTCGCCGGGTTCAACATGGAGCCCGGTCTCTTCCAATACCTCCCGGCGTAAGCCATCGTGAAGTTTCTCGCCGAGTTCCAACATGCCGCCGGGAACGGACCACTCTCCCTTGAGCGGCTCGGTTGCGCGGCGCACCAGGAGCACACGGTTCCGATCAACGATCACTGCGCCAACTCCGATGATCGGCTGCTCGGGATAGTCGCGTTTCATGGCAGTTATCTGGCCTCAGGCGAAAGGCGCTGCTGTCGCCTCATTCAGGCTGCGGAAAAACCGGGGAACGCTTTTGGTGGGAGCCCCTGCTTCAGCAGGGGGGATCTGGAATTTTAAGTCCAGCGGGAAAGCGTTCACTCCTAAAATTGGCTTTAGCCGCCGGGTTTGCCGAGGCCGGCGCTAAAGCGCAGGATCAAAGTCGAAACTTTTCCGGAGCGCTAAAGCGCTCCTTCCCCCGCATAAATGCGGGGGCTCCCACCGAGAAGTACACTCCTTGGATTTCGTACAGCGTTTTTCCGCAGCCTTTCATTGGGCAAAGAAATCTGCGGGGGCAAATCCTGCCAGCCTCCAGCCCTTGCGACCAAGGGTCAAGTGGAAGCGCATTTGGGTGTTGCGCCGCAAGGTAACCTGCGACGAATCCGCGGGCGTCGCCTCCATCTCGATCTCGGCAACGGCGGATGCGTGGTTCTTATCGGATGTAACCTGCAGCAGCTGGTAACGGAACCGGATTGCATCGTACTGATCGAAAAACGCTCGCAACTGGTCGCGAAGCTGCGCGTAGTCGGGAGTCTCCTGCTGGTCGAAGATGGCCAGTACCTGATAGAGATTGTGGCCCTCCATTCCCCGTTGCAAGGGCCCGAACACGTCGCGGATGACCTGGTCACTGAGATCCAGCTTCTCTTCGCCCGGGGTTTGTGCCTGGTCCGGCGCGGGGGCGGGAGGCGGCCGATTCTGCGCCAGTAGCTGTGCCGTTCCCGCTCGACCGGATTCGATATTCCAGTCAACCCCGCGGGGAAGCACCGTAGTGTAAGGGCCCGATCCACTGGGTCTTTCGGACCGATCTTGCCGCATTTCCGCAACCGTGGCGAAAGCCGAGGGAGCAGCCCCGCACTGCCACGCCGCAGTCAGAAGAACGACAGGCAGCAGCGTGAACCAGCCAATAAACGACATGCGCTTTTGCATCAAACGATTACCGGGGTGCCTGAATTTGGCCACTCATGCATAATACTGTTAAGTCTGCTGGGATGCAGCAGGTTGCCACATGGCAATGGACGAACCCAAACGCAAGTCGGAGCTTTCTGACTCCTCCGATCGCAGCTCCGAGCGGCCTCCAGTGGGGCCGGGGGGAAGCCGGGCTGGTCCGGCGCAACTTTCTGGAGGCAGAAGGGTTACAGCCGATGTGGGCAGCATCGCACTGGATCGACTCTTGCTGGTCGGTGGCTCCGCTAAGGGGACAGCGAAGCTACCCGCCAGGCTACGGGGCGAATTGACCGAACCTGTCGTACTGGAGATGCTGAGCGACGCCGAGGTCATGCTACGCGTGGCCGCGGGCGACGATGTCGCTTTCGATTATCTGGTGGAGAAATACCGCCGCCAGATGATCAGCTTCATGTACCGCATGACCCGCAATCAGGCGGTAGCGGAGGAGCTCGCGCAAGAAGTGTTTCTACGCGTCTATCGCTCGCGGCAGAGCTATGCGGCGAGCGCTAAGTTCACTACCTGGCTGTATCGCATTGCGACCAACCTGGCGGTGAATCACGCGCGCGACACCAAGCACGAACGCCCCGAGAACACCGTAAATATCGATGAGCCCGATGCCGATACCGGCATGACGGTAGACTTGGCGGACGGCAGCTTGAACGCGGAGCAAACCATCCTTCGCAGGGAGAGGATGGCAGCCATTCGCCGTCAAGTGGAGGCGTTGCCCGAGCGCCAACGCACGGCCGTAATCATGCACAAGTACCAGAACATGGATTACAGGCAGATTGCGGCGGTATTAAAGTTAAGCGAGTCGGCAACCAAGTCGTTGCTGTTCCGGGCGTATGAAACGCTGCGGGAGACGTTGAAACAGTTTTTATGAGTAGGAAGTAGGGTGCGGTTATGATGTGCGAGAACCTTCGCGCCGATTTCATGGAAGCGGTGCTAGGCGGGCCGGAAACGGCTTCGCCTCAATTGCAGGAGCATCTGCGGAGTTGCGCGGTCTGTGCGCGTGAATTGGCTTCGTTCCAGCAAACCATGTCTGTTCTGGACGAGTGGCAGGCGCCGGAGGCTTCCCCGTATTTTAGTTCTCGATTGCGGGCGCGGAGGCGCGAGGCAGCGGCGATGCAACCTAGCGGCTGGCTGGCATGGTTGCGCAGGCCGGTGGTAGCGGCGGCCGCTATAGTGTTGGTGGCGGTTGGCGCCGGACTGTTGGAAATGGGCCGCGTGAATCACGACCGCAACACCCTGGCAACCAACGACCAGCCCGGCGTCGTACGGGTAAACAACACCGCCGGAACCGCGGTTGGCGACCTGCAGTACCTGGACAAGAACGCCGATCTGTTTTCTGATTTTGACGCTCTTGACGGAGAATCCTCAACGGAGTAAGTAGAAGTCGTGCGCGCCGCCAACTCTATCCTCGCAAGCCTGGTGCTGCTTTTCAGCTCGATTCCAGCACTGGCGCTTTTTCCCGGCTGGCAGCGTCACGCTCCGCCCTCACAGCCCGCGCAGCAGACGCCGTCGGGTCCCCCACGCATGAGCGGTCCACCGCCGGCTTCGGCGCAGGGCTCCCACGGAGGCTCTCAGCCCCACCTAAACGGCCCCGGCCCGCATCGCGGCGACTGGCTTCGAAAATATATGGCGTTGCCGCCGCAACAGCAGGAGAAGCAACTCGAACAGGATCCGAGTTTTCGCAATCTTCCGCCGGAGAAACAGAACCACCTGCTTGATCGTTTGCGGAACTTCAACAGTCAGCCTCCGGAGAAGAAAGCCAAAATTCTCGACCGGATGGCGACCTTTGAGCACATGACTCCAGAGCAGCAGACGGCTGCGCGCAACTTGTTTCAGCGGTACCGCAATCTGCCTGACGACCAGAAGAGCAAGGTTTCGCAAGCCTACCGAAGGTTGCGCGGTATGCCACCCCAGGCGCGAAATCAGTTGTTGAATTCTGAGGAGTTTCGCAATGGGTACACAGATGATGAACGGGACCTGCTACGCGGAATGACCGATCTGAATGTGGAACCTTCGCACTAAGCTGAATACAATTCATGTTCCCACGCGTTTTCCCCTGCGATCGGAAGCACCACTCGGCAAAATAATTTAACATCGAGTTTCCGCCTGTTGCGGCGTTCCAAGTTAGCGGCACGACGGGCGAAACATTTTTTATGATCGAACTCGTTCGCGATACCTACCGATACCGGGAGTTGATTTGGGCGCTGGCCCTCAAGGAGCTCAAGATCCGCTACAAGCGGTCCGTCCTGGGCTTCATGTGGGCGCTTCTGAACCCGGCCCTGCTTATGATCGTGTTGACGCTGGTATTTTCCACGGTCATGCGCTTCAACATACCGCATTACGCGGTTTTTCTGCTCACCGTGTTGCTCCCCTGGACGTTCTTTTCGCAATCGCTCTCGTATGCCGTAGAGGCCATCGTATCCAACGGCGACTTGATCAAGAAGATCGCGGTACCGAAGTTGGTGTTTCCCATGGCAGCGGTAGTCTCGAACGTCATCAACCTGCTGCTTTCTCTTATTCCGCTGGCATTGCTGGTTCCACTCCTGGGGCACCCCTTCTATTGGACCTGGGTGTACTTGCCGGTTCCACTGCTGGCCTTGGCAATCTTCACCCTGGGGATGACATTCTTCTTCGCAGCCGCCAATGTGTACTACCGCGACGTGGCGCACATTTTGCAGATCTTACTTTCGGCGTGGTTTTACCTGACTCCAATCATCTATCCCCTTGAGGCCATACCGGTGAGGTATCGATGGATTTTCAAGCTGAACCCGATGATCTATGTGATCAACGGATTCCGCCTGTCTGTGTACTATGGTATGTTGCCCAAGCTACCTTCGATCGCGGCATCCTTTGTTTGCGCATTCTTAAGCCTGTTCCTGGGATTTGCCATCTTCCGCAAGTACCAGGACAATTTCGTTTTCTATGTCTGAGTTGGCAATGTCTTCCAGCCCGGCTGCCATCCGATTGCAGAACGTCACGCAGCGCTTTCGGGTGATTCAAGAACGCCCCGATACGGTGCGCGAACTGTTCTCCAAATTTTTCCGTCGCCAATCCAGCTATCACGACTTCGAGGCGGTGAAGAACGCCTCCTTTGAAGTTCCGCAAGGCCAGATGCTGGGATTGATCGGACGCAACGGATCGGGCAAAAGTACGGTTTTGAAGATCGTTTCAGGGGTATACCGGCCGACCTCGGGAACGGTGCAGGTGCACGGCTCGTTGGCGCCGTTGATTGAATTGGGCGCCGGCTTCCACCATGAATTGACCGGCCGAGAGAATATTCTGCTCAACGGTCTCCTGATGGGTTACTCCAAACGCGAGATGCTGGAGCGCCAACAGCGCATTATCGACTTTGCCGAGATCGGAGACTTCATCGACTCGCCGGTGAAGCAGTACTCGTCGGGAATGTACATGCGGCTGGCGTTTTCGGTGGCCACCGAGGTGGACCCGCAGATCCTGGTGATCGACGAAATTCTTGCCGTCGGTGACACGGGATTTCAGGATAAGTGCTTCGAACGCATCCGGAACTTCCGACGGGCCGGTAAGACTATCCTCATGGTGACCCATAACATGATACAAGTCGCGCAGCACTGCGACCGCGCTATTCTCCTGGACAAAGGCTCCATCGTGGCCGACGGACTGCCGGAAGACGTCATCGAGGTATACAAGAGTTTGCTGGCGCTGGAGGCCGTCGGGGCCCATTGAATCCGCGGCGGTTTTCCGATGCCCGCTATTTCCGCATTCGTGTTATATTTGCGCCAGTCTATGCTGCACGCCTTCGCTCTCTGGCTTCACGAACACGCAATGTTCTTTGAGATTATCCTGGTCATTCTCAGCGCCTTGGTGGCACTGTACGCCGACACTGTCCGGCATTTTCTGTCCCTGCCTCCCCAGAAGTTATCTACCTGGATATTGAAGGCGCGACTGCTTTCGGTAAATTCCAAGCTCTTTAATCTTTGCGAGTGTCAAAACAACGCGTTCTCAACGCTAGTCTATGTTTCCCGTTTCTTGGTCTTTGTGCTGCTGCTCACCAGCCTGTTCATCGGCGGGATTTTCCTGGAAGTTGTATCCATCCGGCTGGAGAACCGGGGAGATCCCGGAGCGTATAGCCGCTTCCACGCGAATCTGGACATATCTTTGGCGTTGCTGTTTGTGGTGGTTGTCTGTTCGCGACTGCTGCTGCTCGGGGAATTTCTATTTCGCCTGCGAAACTTCAAGGGATACGACAGTCGGCTCATGGAGCGCGTAGCGGAACTCGAGAGCAAACTTGGGATTTCCGACAATACCCCGGCGAATTCCATCACCGATTAAGAAATTCACTCGGACGATAGGTCATGCGGGCGCGGTACGCGACCGGGGTAAGGGTCAATAGGCTTTGGAAAGCCCACGCTTTCTGCAGCAGCCGCTTCGAATCCCCTCGCACACCTGAGGAATATAGGGCCCGTATCAGACGGCATGAATGTGCCGAGCAGATCGAGGCGTGCCGGAATGCGGCGCCGTGGATTGAAGAATGCGCTGCCGCAGTGAACACGTGGTGAACGGCAGAAGCAAATCGCGAGACTTAGATACTTGAGATCGTCATTGCAAAGTCTGACGGAAATTATTCGGCGGCAGAAGCAACGGGCTCG
>Ga0208587_1001003_pt1 | contig 15341 bp, 15 predicted proteins | sample NGESurdeep092012_7_FD_184472 | JGI IMG/M metagenome (GOLD analysis project Ga0208587, IMG submission 184472) | Arctic peat soil microbial communities from Barrow, Alaska - NGEE Surface sample 210 deep-092012 (SPAdes) | ecosystem: Environmental > Terrestrial > Soil > Wetlands > Peat ...
GTCCCGGCTCAGAGTCGGGCTATGCCCAACGTTTTCAATGCGGGAAATGTGGTCAAACAGCTAATTTGGACGCGAGTGGGTAGATACTCTTCTCTTCGACGGCCTGCGTGACATTCACCAGTTCGCGGAGCGCCACCAGGCGGCCCGTGCGGCCCATGACATTCAGATTCTGAATGCGCTCCACATCCGAGCGGCTGGCGCGATCTAGCCGGACCATGAGCGGGATGTCTTCTTTGGCGGAATCCACGTGCAGCAATCCGGCCGGATATCCGGCGGACGCCAATTGCATGGTGCGGGCGATCTCGTCTTCAGAAATGCCGTTGAGCGCGGCCTTCTCCTTGTCCACCAGCAGGCGGTACTTGGGCTGGTCATCCTCGACATACCAGTCCACGTCGACGACTCCGTCAGTGCGCTTCCACAGGTCGCGAATCTGCCGGGCGATGCGGATGCGAACCTCTTGCGCGGGTCCGTAGACTTCCGCCACTAACGTCTGGAGGACGGGTGGACCGGGTGGCACCTCCGCCACTTTGATACGCGCGCCGAAGCGGTTGGCGATGGGCAGCAGGCGCAGGCGGACCTGCTTGGCGATCTCGTGGCTTTGCAGCTTGCGATCTCCCTTGCCGAGCAGGTTCACCTGTATATCGGCGACGTTGGACCCGCTGCGGAGATAGTAATGCCGCACCAGGCCGTTGAAGTTGAACGGGGACGCCGTGCCCACGTAAGTCTGGAGGTTGACCACCTCCGGTTGGCCCAGCGTCGCGGTAGCGAGTTCACTGGCCACGCGCGCGGTTTCTTCGAGCGTGGTGCCGTTGGGCATGTCTACGATCACCTGGAATTCGCTCTTGTTGTCGAAGGGCAGCATCTTGACCTTGACGAACTCGAAGTAGAACAGCGAACACGACCCGAGCAGCAGGAACACAACACCGCCCAGGAATCCCCAACGCAGCGGCGCGTGGTGCAAGATCGCCCCCATGACGCGACGGTAGAGCCTGGTGACGAGATCTTCCCGTTCCCCGTGCCCAGCTTCGTCCGAGGGCTTCAGAATGCGCACCGCGGCCCAAGGAGTCACGATCAACGCGACCAGCAGCGAGAAGACCATGGCGGCGCTGGCGCCGATCGGGATCGGCCGCATGTACGGCCCCATCAGTCCGCCCACAAACGCCATCGGCAGGATGGCGGCGACCACCGTGAGTGTGGCGAGGATAGTGGGATTGCCCACCTCGTCGACGGCCTCGATGGCCACTTCGTACGGCGGGCGAGCGCGGTTCGCCGGCATACGCCAGTGGCGGACAATATTCTCCACGATCACAATAGCGTCGTCCACCAGGATGCCGATCGAAAAGATCAACGCGAAGAGCGTGATGCGGTTCAGCGTGTAGCCGTACAGGTAGAACACGGCAAGCGTGAGCGCCAGCGTGACCGGAATGGCCAGGAAGACGATCAGGGACTCGCGAAAACCCAACGTGATGGCGATCAGGAGGCTGACGGAGATCACCGCGATCAGCATGTGCAGCAGCAGTTCGTTCGATTTCTCGGCGGCGGTTTCGCCGTACTGCCGCGTGATGTCGAGCGTGACGTCCGAGGGGATCACCACGCCCTTCAGCGGCTCGATGCGGCGCAGCACATTGCCGGCCACTTCCACGGCGTTGGTGCCCTTGCGCTTGGCGATGGAGATGGTCACCGCGGGCAGAGATTCCCTGGACGCGGCATTCACCATGCGAACGTATTCGGTAGGTTCGGCGCCGCCATCGGCGACTTCCGCCACGTTGCGCAGGAACACCGGTTTATCGCCCGCTACTCCCACCACGACGTTTCGAACGTCCTCGGAAGTGCGCAGGAACTCGCCGGTCTCCAGAAGGTATTCGCGATTTCCCGAGTCGAACTTGCCCGAGGGCAGGCGTCGATTGGAAAGCCCGAGCGCGCCGGCGACCTGCAACGGCGACATGTGATAGCCAGCCAGCTTCCCGGGATCGAGCACGATGCGTACTTCGCGGCGTTGCCCGCCCATCAGGGTGACGGCGGAAACATCGGGCACCTGTTTGATGGTGTCGTCGAGTTGGGCCGCGATGCGCCGCAGGTCAAGATCGTTGTAGCGGCGGCTGGAGAGCGTGAGCGCGAGAATGGGCACATCGTCGATGGAGCGCGGTTTCACCAAGGGCGGCGAAGCGCCCGGCGGGATCAGGTCGAAATTGGCCAACAGCTTCTGGTTCAGGCGGACGATGCTCTTCTCTTCATCCTGGCCCACGTAGAAACGCACGATCGCCATCGACATGCCGGGGCTGGATGTGGAGTAGATGTACTCCACGCCCGGGATCTCCCAGAGGAGCTTCTCCATGGGCTTGGTGATCCGCTCTTCCACCTCGTGCGCCGAGGCGCCCGGCATCTGGACGAACACGTCGATCATCGGCACGATGATCTGCGGCTCTTCCTCGCGCGGCAGTTTCCACACGGCGAAGGCGCCGATGAGCAGGGCGGCGCAGATCAGAAGGGGAGTTAGTTTCGAGGAGATCCACGCGTGGGCGAAGCGCCCCGCGGGACCCAGCCGGCGGGGCTCGCTCATTGGCGGACCTCTACCCGGGCGCCATCCTGCAGCCCTGCAGGCACGGGCAGCACGACCTTTTCTCCAGCGTTCAGTCCGGACAGAACTTCCACCGCGCCGCTGGTGCGCCGTCCGGTGGTGACCAGCCTGGTGTGCGCTACGCCATCTTCCACTACGAATACCGATTGCAACTGGCCGCGCTCCAGCAGGGCGGCCAGCGGGACGGCCACCACCTTTTGCACTCCCAGCGGGAAGATGGCACGGCCAAACATGCCGGTGCGCAACTGTGGCGTCGCGGGAAGGGCGAGCTTCACGAGATAGCTACGCGATGCGGCGTCCACCGAGGGGACGATTTCGGAAACGCGAGCATTCAGTTTTCGGTCGGTCGCTTCGACCACCGCCTCCACCGCCTGACCTACGCGCACGGTGGCCAGTTTCGATTCGTCCACCGAGGCTTCCAGGCGATAGAGTCCATCCTGCTCGATGGTAAGCAGCGGCGCGCCGGGCGTCGCCAGATTGCCCGGCTCTACCGTCCTGGTAATCACCACGCCGGAGAAGGGCGCGGCCAGTTTGGCATAGTCGCGCATGATTCCAGCGGCGCGAACCTCCTGTTCCACCACCGCCATTTTGGAATTGATCTGGGCGCGCCGGGAGCGCACCATGTCGTAATTTGCCTGAGCTGCCTTGAGCCGCCCCGAGGCTTCATCCAACTCCTGATTGGAGATCGATTTCTTGGCCGCCAGTTCTTCCATGCGCTTGAAGGTGGTTTGCGCCAAATCGAGATTGGCTTTAGCGGCGGCCGTGGCATTCTCCAGTTCGGGGATGGCGCTCTGCACTTCGGCGCCGCCTGCCTCGGCACGGCGCAGGCTCACGTCCAGGTCCCGAGCGTCCAGCGTAATCAGCGCCTGCCCTTGTCGAACACGGTCCCCTACTTGCACGCTCACCTGCTGCACGTAGCCCATCACTTTGCTCGAAATCGTGGCCGTGGTGCGGGCACGGACCGTGCCGGTGGCTTCGTAGCTTGTGGGCCAGTCTTGGGTGGTAACCGACGCTACTTGCACCGCGACCGCTGGGGCTTGCGGCTGTGCGGCGCGGCGCGCCGGTTCACTTCCGCAGGATGTGAGAAAGAGCACGGGGATGGGCAGAAATAGGAAATAGGGCTTCATTTAGTTCAGAACCTCCGAATCCGCGTTGAGACGTCCCGCGGCAAGTTCAAGCATGGTGGCGGCAATCCGCTGATCGTGGATTGCGGCCAGGTATCGGGTACGGCTTTCGAGCACGGCGGTTTCCGTGCGCAAGAGGTCGGTCACGTTGTTCATCCCCGCTTCATAACGGTTTTGCGTGATGCGCAGGCTTTCCTCGGCTTGCGCCACGGCAACGGTGGCGACCTCGATGCGCTGTTGGGCTGCCTTCAGGCCGGCGTAGGCACGCCGCACTTGCAGACGGATTGCCGAATCCGTGCGCTGCTCATCGAATTCGGCGCGCCTCACCAGATGGCCGGTTTCGGCGATGCGAGCCTTGTCCGCCGAGCCGTTGAACAGATTCCAGCGGAAGCCAACGGAGGCCAGCCAGTTGGCTCCGCCGCGATCGATAAAACGTTGACGATCCGCTTCGAAGGCGCCGTGGAAACCGATCTGCGGCAGCATCGCGCTGCGTGCGCCGCTCGCCTGGTTCTGCGCCATGCTGGTGGCCAGACGGGTCTGTTGCGCTTCGGGGCGGCCGGTGGAAGCGGCACTCTCCAGGCCGTCCAGCGCCAGATCGGGAAGGACGAGCGCCTCTAGCGTGGTAGTCAGCGTGTGAGGCGTGTCCAGGGGCAGGCCGAGCGCATCGTTGAGAGCCGACTTAGCTACATCCACATCCGCGGCCCGATCGATGCGCTGCTCCGTCACGGCGGCCAGGTGCACGCGGATGGACAGGACATCGACATCGGTGGACATGCCGGCGGCGCGGACCGCTTCGGCGCGCTTCAGGTCGGCCTCGGCGGAGCGAACGGCCTGCTCGGCGGCCTTCAGGTTTTCCGCCGCCAAGACAGCGCCATAATAGGCGCGCGCGGCTCCCGCGATCACATTCATCTGTACCAGACGCTGCTCCTCGCCTGTCATCTTCTGGGCCAGTTCGGCCGACTTCACCGCATTCCGGGTCTGGCCGGCATCATATATAGGCTGGTCCACCGTGACCTGGGATTGAAAATTGTTGAGAAAATCCGGCCGGTTCAAGGGGCCGATGGCGAAGTTCTCAACACCGAATTGGTGTTGGGTGAGCAGCGAACTGAAGACGAAGACCGGGTTGTTGCTGCGCGCGAAGGACTCGGAGTAGTTGATTTTAGGGAGCATCCCTCCGCGGGCCTGCGTGATTCGGGCCTCGGAAGCCCGGGCTCCCGCGGTGGTGCCTGCAATCGCCTTATTCTCTCGTATGGCGAGGCGGACGGCTTCGCGGAGCGACAGTGGATCCTGTGCCCACAGGGGAACGGCGAGTAGAAATACCAGGGTGGTTCGCATAAACATAAATCGGATCTGAATTGCGCTTCTGTAGGGAAAGATGCGGATTTTCATGAGAAGGTGACACGGCCAGCAGTAGTATCGTTCGGCCTGTCACCTTTGGATGCCAGTTGCATCTTTGCTGGTGGGAGCTCTTATGGAAGTCACAATTCAGCACCTCGGAGACGTGAAGTTTGCAGCCAGTGCGCGGGGGCACCGCGTGATCTGCGACCAGCCGGCAGACAATGGCGGATCAGACAGCGGCATGACGCCGCCGGAATACCTGCTGGTTTCCCTGGGGACCTGCGCCGGGTTCTACGCCGCTCAATATTTGAAGGTCAGGTCTATCCCACACCAAAGCCTTGAAGTGAAAGTCAGCGCGGAAAAGGCCACGCAACCTGCGCGACTCGCACAGTTTCGGATCGAAGTCATCGTTCCCGGGCTGGATCCGCAACATCAGGCCGGCGTGCTGCGGGCAGTCAAGGCGTGTCTGATCCACAACACGCTGATCCACGCGCCCGCGATCGAAACCGTCGTGACCACGCCGGTTGAGGCGTACACCGGTTAGTTATTTCCGGTCGTTCCTGGGTTCTTCAGCATGGAACACCATCCGGAGAGTGGCCAAGATGTCATCGCCCTGCTTTCGGACTACGTGGATTTCGAACTGCCACTCGCGGACTGTGGAGAGGTCGAAAAGCACTTGGCCGGCTGTGCGGCGTGTCTCGAATTCGTGGAGAGCCTTCGTAGGACGATCGCCCTATGCCGCGCGTACGCGCCCCGTACAATGCCAGCCCCCTTGAGTGATCGGGCGCGAAGCGAACTCGAGAGCGCTTGGCGAAAGATGCTGGCGGCTCGCGAGCACCCAGCAGCAAAATGAGCCGGCCGCCATCCGCCCTTCGAATCCTACCTGACAGCGAACGCATTTCCCTGGTCCGCCTTCTCGCGGCCTTCTTCAAAATCGGCAGTATCGGATTCGGCGGCGGGATGGCGGTGATTGCGTTGATGGAGCGGGAGTTCGTCCAGAGGCGCAAACTGCTCACCGGGGAGGAGTTCCTGCATGGCGTGGGTCTGGGACAGATTCTCGGATCGTTTGCGGTGAACGCAGCCTTTTTTGTTGGTTACCGGCTATTTGGAGCGGCGGGGGGCGTCCTTTCGGCAAGCGCCTTTCTGATGCCGTCATTGGCTCTGGTAACCGCGCTTTCGCACTTCTACTTCCGGTACCATTCGATTCCCGCGTTACAGGGTGCCGTCGTCGGTTTGGGACCGGTTGTGATTGCCCTGATCCTTGATGCAGCGTGGTCGCTTGGACGGCAGGTTCTGCGGTCACCGGCTGCCGTGTGTATCGCCGGGGCAGCCCTTGCGGCCGGGGCGCTGAAGACCAATGCTGTGTGGGTGATCTTGGTTGCCGGAATGGTAGGGCTCCTGCTACGGAATGCCCGCCCGGCTCGGCCCGGTGCCAACCCTGGTCCTCCCGCCCGCACGCTCGCGGCGGTTGCCATCCCGGCGACTATCGGACCACTATCCTTGCTCGGTTCGACTGCGATGGTGTTCCTGAAGATGGGGCTGGTTTTCTTTGGAGGCGGCTTCGTGCTCGTGCCAGTCCTGCATCATCGGCTGGTGACGCAGCTTGGTTGGCTAAACCCGCGGGAGTTTCTGGACGGTGTCGCCATCAGCAACCTGACTCCGGGCCCCATCGCGGTGCTGGCGACCTTCGCCGGGTATCACGTGGCAGGGGTCGCCGGTGCTCTGGTTGCAACGGCGGCGCTGATGGCTCCTGCGATGGGCCTCATGTGGTTGATGAGCGGGCAATATGAGCGCTATCGCGGCGATCCTCGTGTACAGCGCTTTCTGTCGGGAGTAAATCCGGCTGTTACCGGACTTATCTTAAGTGCGGCAGTGCTACTGGAGGGCAGCGCCATCGGTTCCTGGCGTGGGTGGATTCTCTGCGGAGTATCCCTGCTCCTCCTCCGGAAATTCCGCTGGCACCCCGCTTTCGTGCTGGCCATCGGATCCGTAGCGGGTTATGCCGGAGTGCTGCCGTAAATATAGGGAAGAAAAACTCCGAAAGAAAGGTCATATTTGAGAATGCAACGCATACAGATTTGGCTCGGAGTTTTCGCCGTATTGCCAGTCTTGGCATATGGGGGCGTTCCGCAGGAGCAGCGTACCCGAATTCAGCACCTCGAAAAGGCCGTGCTCGCGCCGTGCTGTTACACGGAAACCGTGGGGCAGCACCAAAGCGAGATCGCCGTCCAGATGCGGGTTGAGATCGCGAAGTGGGTGGAGCAGGGCAGAACCGATGAGGAAATTCTCGGCACATACGCGAAGCGATACGGCGCCAAGGTATTGGTGGATCCGAACACTATACCGAAGGGATGGACGTTGGTTGTACCGTGGGCCGTCGCCGGCCTAGGTGCGCTCGGCGCAGCCTGGATGTTGTGGCGTTGGCGCGCAGCGAGGCTTGCCACGGCTGCTCCATCAGATGCCGGAGGGGCGGTCCTCCCGGACGTCCCCGACCTTGAGGACGAGTGATCTGACGCGCCTGTGGGTCAAAGACATCGCCACGGCCGGACCACGGCGCCGCTCGTGCGCCACCGCGTTGCGCGGCAACCGCAACCCGCGGATTCCATGGCCCCGATGGTGATTTGAGACATGCTAGTCTTGTTCTTTAGCGGAACGTTCGCCCTGTAGACGCGGATACTGTGATGAAAACCGGACCCGCGGCAATCGCCCACCGAATACGTGACTATGTTTAACCCTCTACGAGATCGCATGCGTTGGGTGTTGATCGGCTGGATGTTCGCAATCAGTGCGATCGCCTATTTGGACCGGGTGAATATTTCCATCGCCGGCCACTCCATCCAGCAGGAATTCCATCTCGACAATATCCAACTGGGCTGGGTCTTTAGCGCTTTCGTCGCCGGCTATGCGCTCTTTCAGGCCCCAGGGGGCCGGCTCGCGGACCGTTTTGGCCCGCGTAAGATTCTGGCATTGGGCACGGTCTGGTGGGCCGTATTCACCGCGCTCACGGCGCTGGTTCCCTCTGGAGCTGCCAACGCACTATGGATCCTGCTGGCGGTACGGTTTTCCCTGGGTTTGGGCGAGGCGGTGGTTTACCCTGCTTCCAATCGGCTGGTGTCTGCGTGGATTCCCTCCCAGGAACGCGGTCTGGCGAACGGCTTGATCTTCGCCGGGGTTGGTGCGGGAGCGGGAGTCACGCCACCCCTGATCACTTACATCCTGGTGAACTACGGCTGGCGATGGTCATTCTGGATTAGCGCCCTCATCGGCCTGGCAGCCGGTGCTGTCTGGTATTTCGTGGCTCGCGACCGCCCCAGCGAGCATCCCTGGGTGAGCCCCGAAGAAGCAGGCCACATCCGCGCCGGGCTGCCGGCGGCGCAAACCGGAGCGCATACCAGCCAGGCACTTCCCTGGCGGACCATTCTGGGAAGCAAAGACGTGCTCGCGGTAACTTTGAGCTATTTCTGTTACGGCTACGTGGCCTATATTTTCTTCACCTGGTTTTTCATTTATCTGAACACGGTACGCAAGCTGGACCTCAAATCCAGCGCCTTCTACGGCATGCTCCCCTTCATCGCGATGGCCACCTGTTCCCCGTTGGGCGGCATCATTGGCGATCACCTGACAAAACGCTACGGCAAGCGCATCGGCCGCTGTGGTGTTGCCAGTGCCAGCATCGCGCTGGCGGCGTTCTTTCTCGCATTGGGCACGCAAGCCACGGACGCGCGACTGGCCACCGTCGTGCTCGCGGGTGGCGCCGGAGCATTGTATCTCTCGGCCAGTTCGTTCTGGTCGGTCACCGCCGACCTTGGGGGATCTTCCGCCGGATCCGTCTCCGGCGTGATGAACATGGGCAACCAGACCGCCGGTGCAATCACTGCTTTGCTGACTCCCCTGATTGCCGCCCGATTCGGTTGGACCGCGTCTTTCATGGTGGCCGCCGCGCTTTGCGTAGTGGGATCTCTTGCCTGGCTGTTCGTCGATCCCGAGCGAGCGCTCGGAAGGACGTCTGTGAATGCGAAGTGATCTCGAAACTGCTGCAAGCAAAAGGAGCTGAAAAATGCCGTCCGCAACGCTGAGCACTCAAGAGTTGCAGGAGATCTGCCCGCGATACCTGAAACTCTACTCCGGAGCCATTGCCGACATCTTAGACAAGCGCGGCCATCGCAACCAGGTGTTACCCCGGTCCCTGACTCCCCTGACCACCGTGAACCGGGTCGCCGGACTGGCCTTCACGGGACAAGGCTACCCCTGCGCCAGCACCTCGGATGACGACACGCAAACGCGGCTGAACATGCTGGATAGCATCACACCCGGCACCGTATCGGTCTGGGCGTGTGGCGGCAGCATAAATTGCGCACACTGGGGCGAGATGATGTCCACCGCGGCGCGCCAGCGCGGCTGCACTGGCGGCGTGCTCGATGGCGGCGTACGCGACCTGGACTTCATCAATGCCATGCAATATCCGGTGTTTGCGGGCTTCAAGTGCTCGGCGAGTTCCGTTGGGCGGTGGAACATCAAGAAGTACCAGATCGCGATTAAGATCGGCGACACGGTAATCCATCCCAACGACTTCGTGTTTGGTGATATCGATGGCGTCGTGATCGTGCCGCAGAACCTCATACTGGATGTGCTGACAGCCGCCGAAAATGTCTCCGAGCGGGAAGGTGGTATGCGCGAAGAGTTGCGCCGCGGAGTATCCGTCAAAGAGGCGTATTCAAAGTACGGGTCGCTCTAAATCAGGAAGGACACAGTTCACCCCGAGGACAACCCCGGCTGAATCTTTCAGTTGCTCTGAGTGAGCGCACGCCGTGGGTTCTCAACGGTGAGTGTGCGTGTTTCGTTTTCGGCGATACCACTTTTGCGAAGTCGCGGTAGAAATTCAGAAAACATGAAAGTGTAGCCGGGACAATATCCGCCTCGCTCTTCTCCCACGTGAAAACCCACGGCATCTTGAGAAATAAGGACGTGCCGGAGATATCCCGCCCGCCTGGTTTCCTGAATCAAACTGATGTTCTGGTCAACGGTGTCGGATGATATGCCGTCGAACTCGATCCAGGCGCCGGCCTCGGCCGCTTTCCGATGAAAACTGCGATCCTTCTCATCCTGGGCGTGCACCCAGATAAACGCCGTAGGGGAGACTCCATGACTTTTCAGCAGATTCAATTGAGCCATGGCGGCGAGACCATCCCCGGTGTGCGAGGCTATCGCCAGGCCCGTCCGTAAGTGGGTGAGTGCCGCTGCGGAAACGAGCTTGCTGTTAATCTTCGAGAGGGGGCCCGGATCCACTCCAAGCTTAATAAGGGCCGGGCGAATCCCCGCAGGTGGGATGCCTGCCCGAAACTCGTTCGTCCAACGTGCGGCGAGGTCCTCAGCCGTCGCGGAGAGCGCAAAATCGGGAACATATCTGCCACCCGTCGCACCGTACAAACCGGTGTTCGTCAGGATGTTCAACCCGCTCGCTTGCGATAGCCGGGCGAGCAGTCCGGGATCGCGGCCTTGATAGGCGGGCGTGCAATCCACAAAGGTTCTGCATCCCTGGGATCGCAGCCTTTTCAGGTGCGGGAGAACGACGCTACGAACCTCTCCGCCATCGTATTGCCCGGGAGCCATTCTGTCGGCGCCCACGATGTTGATAAGGACGTGTTCGTGGATCAACGTGCGTCCCAGGTCAGCCGGAGGGATTGGCCCGAGCACGGTATTGATCTGGTGACTCGTATCAGCCGAAGAGCGGCCCTCCCGGACGGTCCCGAGTGCCATGGCGGCAACTTTGAACAAATCGCGGCGCTTCATGACCATGACTATCTCCTCTACAAGGGTAACCTCCCGCGACATCGCCCACGAGAACCGCCGCGTCAACAGTCTAATGTTGGCACTGGCACATGCCTCCAGATGCCGGCCGAAGGGCGCCAGACTGAAAAGCCGCAACGATCTGTTCCGCGCTGCCGGCCGCTTCTACAAGAACCACCGGTATTCCACCCGCCTTGAGCGCTGCAACCGCGCCCGCGCCGATCCCTCCGCACAAGACGGTTTCACAATCCCGCAACACGTCGACAAATCCGGAGTGACTGTGGTGTTCGGCGACACCATCACTCGATCCGCTTCCGTGTTCTTGACAACCTGCATTGATACGGGTCTCGATGAGCTTCACTTGCCCATTCTGGGCTTCGAAGATGAGAAACTCGCGGCAGCGTCCAAAGTGGGCGGAAATGTTGATTCCATCGTTCGTCGGTATAGCGATCTTCACGTACGATTCTCCTTAGCTTATACGGATCAGTCGAAACATCCCACTGCGAGTCCGCGAGCAGACTCGACAATCTTGGATGATTTCACGTAGCACCTCTTCCAGTCGGAGCAACCCTAGGTCATTCGCCGTCTTCAGGCGTTGCCGGTAGCGGCGAAACAGGTCGGAAGCGCGGGCCAGCCGGTCTCGGGAACATGGCCTATCCCTCGGGATACATGGCGGTGGGACACCACCGAGATGCAAGACTTCGGCGGCCAGCGCCGTAGCGTGCCGCATGGCTGCTGCGGCGCAAGCGCTGGAATGTCGCTGGATCGCATCCATGCGAAGGCTGTTAGCCGACAGGGCACGCGCAATGTGCTCATCGGCAATTCTCAGTTCTTGCTCGATATCTTCGTTCAGTGCTTCTATGAGTTGCGTCCCGCAAAACTCGTTGCTTGCCCTCATTGCAAAACCCTCGACGTTCTATGTAGCAGCCTCTGGCCCAGACAATGCCAGAAAGCGGGCCCATGCATGGGCGCGTTCAGACCCATCGGCCGCGGTAAGCGTAGCCTCGGCCTTAATCAACCGTTTGACCTTCTCCACGACCCATCCCCGGACTCGCAGGTCCTCGCCCGCCGCGACGTGGTGCCGGAACCTGACCCTCAATTCGCCAGTCAGCGCTTCGTAGTTCATCGCTGCGACTGCTTTGGACATCGCTTCGTCGAGAACCGTACTGATGATCCCACCGTGCACAATGCCCTCAAACCCCTCCCAGTTCTCTGTTGGCCGCCATCCTGCCGTGACTGCGCCATCACGCCCCAGCACGTACTGAATGCGCAGGCCGTACGGGTTGTCTTGCCCGCAAACGACGCACCCGTTCCGCGTCCGTGCGCGGAGACCAAGCGGGCCGCTGCCGTCATTGGCTTTCGCTCCGGTGGAGTGCTCGGGCTTCAAGAGAAGTTCCATCTCGACCTGCTGTGCGATATCAGTTCCAAAGTCCCTGTCGGCAGAATAGCAGTCTTTGCTCTCTAGATGCAACTTGCATCTACTTGCCGAGAACTTCGCCCACCTTCCCAGTGCGCTATGCTGTTTTCGCGGTTCGCTTCCGAGGGCGGCGGAGTAGAGTCGGGGGAACGTGTTGTGACTCGCCGCGGCTCTGCTTCCTGGCTATGCGTACAAACCGCGTCATCGACCGGGCTACGTGGTCGAGAACGGTGATCCACTCCACGAGGTGATCTTCGCCGTGGGGCGTGAGGCAATAGACTCTTTTCGCCGGCCCTTTGCCGGTGACATCCCACTCAGAAGTGACGCAATCGTTCTGCTCTAGTTGCCTCAAGGTCTTGTAGAGGGCGGCAGCTTCGATGGACGCATCGGTTAACGCGTGTTCCCGCAACTCCGCCGCAAGCTCATATCCATACGATCGCCCCTTCTTCTTCAGCAAAAACAGTAGGACTGGCTCGACGAATCGGTACAAGTTGCCCATCGCGCACGTGCATGGATGCTCGGCGCCATGGCGCGGACATGTTCGACGTGGCATTTTGGAACTGATTCCCCCTTGCGTCAGAATAACCGCTATGTCAATATAGATGCAACTTGAATCTAGTGCCGCGCCACTACCGAACGGCCTACTTCGAGCCCAATTTAAGGAGAGGTGCCGATGTGGAGAAACTGATCCCGAGCGCAGTTTTCGTGCTCTCCTGTCTGCTGATCTCACCTGCAGCCGGCCACGACTGTCGAGGGGGCGACCATTGCGGAGATGACTGGAATTGCGATCATCACGGTAGCCGCAGTGCTCTGCAATCGCCACGGAGCGTATCCCCTTCGTTCGCTGCGCCGGCCCCAAAGGTCGTCGACGGGAAGATCGCAGAGATCATCTATTTGCCAGGCGCTACCCCCGAAAGCGCAATGGTCGAGGCCCTCGTGGTCGCCGACGCAGGGGCCACCCTGGTACGGCTGGCGCCAGTTGGCTTCCTCAAACAGAGCCAGCTCGTGCTCAGGGAAGGCGACACGGTCTCAGTGACAGGATTTGATGTCGGTGGAATGGATGGAGATTTGGTGGTTGCGATCGAGATCCGCAAAGGCGACAAGCGCGTCGTCCTGAGGGATCCGCATGGCCGCCCAGTCTGGTAAAGGATCTGGCCGCCACGGCAGCCATATCCGCGCCTCGGAGAAATGAAATATATGCCTGAACTGACTCAGCTTGTTCATGGGTCTCAAGCGGACTCCAAAACAATAAGAATAGGGATCATCATCTGTGCCCGGTACCGCGATTGCGGGGGAGGTAAATGCTTCCGCGCTATGCGCGAACGGCGGGGTGGATTTTCTCGGTATGCCGCCCAAGACCAATTGCAGATCGTAGGCTTTTCCAGTTGTGGTGGCTGCCCGGGAGGCAACGTGGAATACGTGCCTGCCGAATTCTTAAAGAACGGAGCGGACGTCGTGCACCTGGCGACGGGCTTGGTGGTCGGTTATCCGCCTTGCCCGAATATCCAACAGTTCAAGGCTTTTATCGAAAAGCAGTTCGGCCTGGCGGTGATAGTGGGGACCCATCCAATTCCACTGAAGTACCTGCGGACCCATGACCAGCTCCCCTTTTGGGAACAAGCGAACATGAAGGACTTCGCTGGCCATCTCCTCGCGGAACCTCCTGAGGTGATGGAGTCCTATAATTGAGCCGGTAATCCGAAACCTCCGGCAGGGCCGGCACCCTTCCGCAGCAAGTGCTCGGAGCGATAAGACCCGCCAGCATTTTTCGTCGTACCCGGTGCTGTTTCGAGCGGCAGCAGGGAGCCCGTATCGCGTCTTTCAGTCTTTCAGAAGTACCGCGACTGCCAGTAACCCGCTCGCCAATTCCCTGAGACGTTTAGGCCCCACCGGCGCCTCTGGTTTCCAGGGGATGACGGCAAATCGCGCCGCAAGGTGATCGCGCACTTCGGCGAAATATGGAGCTTCCCGCAAGCCGCGCTCGACCAGGACCGGATCGCGGAATCCATCGCCCGCGAAGCTCTGGTTGATGATCCAGGCGTGAGGCTTGATGCCAGCCCGCTGGAGGTCGTCCTGCAGCCGCGCCGCTTCGTGAACGGGAGTCGCCTCCGGCAACGTCACCAGCAGAACACGCGTGAAATCGGCATCTCGAAGGCGCGGAAGGAGTTGCCGCACGGCATCCGGCACATCGCTCATCGTGCGCGTCACGTCACGGTGGTATGCTTCGGCGGCATCCAACAGCAGGATTGTGTGTCCGGTGGGCGCCGTATCTAGAACCACGAAGCCTCGCTCCCCTTCGGCCACGGTTCGCGCGAGGGCACTGAACACCGCGACTTCTTCGGTACAGGGGGATCGCAAGTCCTCCCCTAACAGGGCCATCCCTTGCGCGTCCAATTGGGGTGCCGCTTTCGCCAGGACGGCTTCCGTGTACTGGCGAGTCTCGGCTGCTGGATCGATCCGGCTCACCGACAGGTTCGGAACGGACCCGCCGACCGTTGCCGCAACATGGGCCGCCGGGTCCGTCGTGCTGAGATGTACCGGATGCCCCCGGTGGGCCAGTTCGATGGCGATGGCAGATGCCATCGTCGTTTTACCGACGCCGCCCTTCCCCATCGTCATCACGACACCGTGCCCCATCTTTTCGAGTTCGTCGATCAGGGCCGAAAGGGGAAGCCCAGAATGGATCACGTCGGATAGGCCTTCGTGCACCGTCTTGCGAATCGGCGATATGCCGCCGAACACACTCCGGAGGTTCTCCAGGCCCATCGGAGCGTACGGGAGCAGCGGAACCTGGGTTCGCGGAAGTTCCGCGAGATCGGCAGGCATCCCAGCGAGCGCTTCCTGGCCGCGGGTTTCGAGTGCGCACGCGGCGGCGTCGCCGCGGTTCGTCGCAAAAAAGACACCGTTGAGAAACAGCCGCTGGTTGGCGACACCGATTTCCGCCAGTTCCGCTCTCGATCGATTCGCTTCGGCGAGCGCGGAGCGCTCAGGACGGCTCACCAAAATCAGCGTTGTCGTTGATGCGTCGGTGAGTGCTTGCAGGCTGGAGTCGTATAGGGATTTCTGAGTTTCGAGACCGGCCAGTGGCCCAAGGCAC
>Ga0208587_1001004_pt1 | contig 15330 bp, 16 predicted proteins | sample NGESurdeep092012_7_FD_184472 | JGI IMG/M metagenome (GOLD analysis project Ga0208587, IMG submission 184472) | Arctic peat soil microbial communities from Barrow, Alaska - NGEE Surface sample 210 deep-092012 (SPAdes) | ecosystem: Environmental > Terrestrial > Soil > Wetlands > Peat ...
ACTGCTAGACTGTTTTTTAAATTCAAACCCTGAAAGGAGCTTTCCTCAGCCATCTGCTCAGGCTTCCTTCAGGCTCATTCTTCGATTAGAAAAGACTAGAAGGTTGTTTCAGGCAGATAGTTCAGAGTTTGCGGATTTAAGCGGAAGGTGAATAATCGAAACTATGGCGGAATCCGTCACGACTGCGGGCATGAGGGTGGAGAAGAAGGCAGTTGCCCTGAATTCCATCTTTGCCGCGGTTGCCATCACTCTGCTGAAGACAATGGTCGGGGTGACGACCGGCAGTTTGGGTATTCTCTCCGAGGCTGCGCACTCCGGCCTCGATCTGGTGGCGGCGGTCATCACGTATTTCTCGGTTCGGGTCTCCGACAAACCCGCCGACGCCGATCACCAGTACGGCCACGGAAAAATCGAAAGCTTCTCCGCCTTTCTCGAGACTGGTTTGCTGCTGCTGACCTGCGTCTGGATCGTATATGAGGCAGGCAATCGTCTCTTCTTTCATTTCGTCCACATCGAGCCCACCATCGGGGCATTCGCCGTCATGGGGATCTCGATCGTGGTTGATTCCTGGCGTTCACGCCGCCTGCGCCGCATAGCCGACAAATATGACAGCCAGGCGCTGCACGCCGATGCGCTGCACTTCAGCACCGACATCTGGTCCAGCGCCGTCGTCATTCTGGGATTGGCCCTGGTGCTGGCGGGACGGCAGTACTCGCATCCCGGACTGGCGAACGCCGATTCAATCGCCGCACTCTGCGTGGCTTGCATTGTGGTGTACGTCAGTTGGCGCCTGGCGCGGCAAACTATTGACGCGTTGCTTGACGCAGCTCCCGCCGGCGTGCGCAGCCGGATTATCCAAGAGGTGTACCGCGTAAACGGCGTGCTGGAAGTGGGTCGAGTGCGGATTCGCCGAGGCGGCAGCCACTATTTTGCCGACGTTTCCGTGGCCATGTCGCGCAATGTGACGTTTCAGAAGTCCGAACAGGTTTCCAACGAAGTTGCGGCCTGCGTCCGCGCCATTCTGCCCGCTGCCGACGTTGTAGTGAATACGGTTTCGCGGGCCAGCCGGCAGGAAAGCCTCTTCGACCGGATTCGTGCGGTGGCCACGCGCAACAACCTCAACGTGCATGACATCAGCGTGCAAGACCTCGGCGGCAGTCTGCACGTGGAGCAGCATGTTGAACTCGACGAAAGTCTCAGCCTCAAGGAGGCGCACGATCGAGTCACCCGTTTGGAAACCGAGATGAAGGAGGAGGTCGCCGAGATCTCCAGCATCCTGACCCACATCGAGAGCGAGCCGGCGACCATCGAGACCAGCGATGGGTTGGTTCGCGCGCCGGGCTTTGAACACCGGCTACAACAGGTGAGGGAAGGATTTCCTGAAGTCGTGGATATGCACGACCTCATATTCAAACGGGTTGGCGGACGACTCTACCTGTCGCTGCATTGCACCATGGACGACGATCTGCCGCTGTCGCGCGTACACGACATACAAACTACGATGGAAAGCCGATTTCGCCAGGAAGTCCCCGAGTTGTTCCGCGTGCTCATCCATCCCGAGCCGCAGACGGACAACCGGCGATAGGAGGTCACGAATTGTGGGTGGGGCCTTCTTCGATGGCAGCATCCTGTTCATCATGCGCGGGGTTACTCGGAGGGTAGGAATACATCTTGCTGGTAACGTCCGTTGGCGCGTGCCGGCGGACGGCAATCATCTCGGCCACGATGGCAACCGCGATCTCTTCCGGCGTGACTGCTCCGATCTCGAGACCCACAGGGGCGTGTACATCCCTGAATGTTTCCGCCGGAATCCCTTCTTTTTCCAGCTCCTTGTAGATCGCGATGGTCTTGCGTCGTGAGCCGATCATGCCAAGATAGCGCGCGGGCGTATTGATGGCCCAGCGCAGCACACGCATGTCGTCGCGGTGTCCGCGAGTAACGATGACAATGTACGACGACTCTGGCGGATTGAGTTGCGACGTCGCCAGCTCGAAATCTCGGGCAATCACCTCGCGGGCGTCTGGAAAGCGCTCACGGTTGGCGTAAGCCTCGCGGTCATCCACCACGACTACGTCGAAACCGGCGATGGTCGCGACCTTATACAGGTTGTAGGCGACGTGGCCTGCGCCAAAGATGTAAAGCAGCGCGGGCGGAAGCACCGGCTCGATGAAGATTTCCAGCGTACCGCCGCAGACCAGGCCGGTGTCGTACTTGGGATTGTTGTTGAGGTTGAAGGTGAGCGAGCGCGGTTTCTCCTCTTCCATCACTTCGCGCGCGACTTGCCAAACCTCAGCTTCCACGCAGCCGCCGCCGATGGTGCCCACAATGGAGCCATCATCGCGCACCAGCATCTTCGCAGTCTGGAATGACGGGATCGAGCCCCGAACGTTGGTGATGGTGGCCACAGCACCGTGGCGTCCCTGGCGGCGAAGCTCAACGATCTGTTCGTAGATGTCCATGGCGGGCGAGTTCAATTATTTAGATGCTTGGCGGCAAAGTCAAAGGGCTGAAGGGGTGGCAGCGGGTCAGTTTCCGGTTTGCCGACTAACCAGGATTTGGCCGTTCCTCGGGCGGGCAGGCCCGAGCTCCCGATTAAGTGAAATGCTGGTTGCGGCGGCGGGCCACGAGGGCCCTTTGTCCTTATGCGGATGGCGGCGTACACGAAAAATCAGAAATTGCTTGACATGTGACGTACTGTTATAGTTAACTATAACAGTACAAGATGCAGGTTCATTTGAGCTCATCGACGTCAGCGAATAACCCTGACCCGAGAGCAAACAAGAAATGAACTTCGTGAGGAGAAGAAACATGAAATCCCATCGTTATGTGCTGTCTATTGTTCTGATGTCGCTGTCCACCGTGGCTTTCGCGCAGTCCGACGCGCACGCACACAAGGCCGTCGACAATCCCGCGGCGCAATCCGACGCGCAAAAGTCCTCCGTGGCTCCTGTGCCGTCCGCGGCGCAGAAGTCCTTCGCAAACATGAAAAGCCTGGCGGGAGAGTGGGAAGGCCCCGTCACCGTCCCGGAGATGCCGGAGATGTCAGGCGGCAAGCTGATGCACGCCTCGCTGCGCGTGACCTCGCGGGGAAACGTCCTCGTGCACGAGTTCCAGGAAGCAGGAACGCCGTTGGATGCGACAAAGTACGACCATCCGGTCACGATGCTTTACGTGGACGGAGACCAGCTCACGCTGGTTCACTATTGTGACGCGGGGAACCGGCCGCGCATGACCGGCAAGATGTCGCCCGACGGCAAGACGGTCGAGTTCGAGTTCAAGGACATCAGCGGGAGCACGGAGTACCACATGCACCATTCGGTGTTCACCATCATCGACGCCAACCATCACACCGAGGATTGGACGTTCATGATGAAGGACAAGCCGATCCACGCGCACTTCGACCTGCATAGGACAAACTGACGCGCACCGTATCTCTGGTAAGGTCTGGTAAGGGCTCTCTGGAAAACCTGATGGACCGTGAGTGGAACGACAGTCAGCCGATCTACCGCCAGCTTCGCGACCGGGTCGTCGCGATGATACTCGACGGTGTTCTCAAGGAAGGCGATCCGCTGCCCTCGGTGCGCAATGTCGCGGCTGAATATCGGGTCAACCCGCTCACGGTCCTGAAGGGTTATCAGGAACTGGTGGACGAGGGGTTGGTCGAAGCCAGACGAGGCCTCGGCATGTTCATCAATGCCGGCGCCCGCAGCAGGTTGCTGCAAGGCGAACGGCAGAAGTTTCTCGGCGAAGAGTGGCCCCGCATCCACGCAACCATTCAGCGGCTTGGCCTGACGGCGGAAGAACTCCTGGACGGCGCAACCCGCCGCTCTTCGGAGGTCGCACCGTCGAAATCCACCGAGCCGAATCCCCCCAAGGAGAAGCTGAAGCCATGACATGCATAGAAGCACGCGGCCTCCGCAAGGCCTTCGGCACAACGATCGCGCTGGACGGCGTGAATCTGCGCGTGAACGAGGGCCGCATCCTCGGACTCATCGGTCCCAACGGCGCAGGCAAGACCACCGCGCTCAACGCGATCCTTGGCCTCACTCCGTACCAAGGGGAACTGAAGGTGCTCGGACGCGACCCCTGGGCCGAGCGCGATCAGCTCATGCGCGATGTCTGCTTCATTGCCGATGTCGCCGTGCTGCCGCGCTGGATCAGGGTCTCGCAGGTTCTTGATTATGTCGCCGGCGTGCATCCGCGATTCGATCGCGTCAAGGCGGAAGCTTTTCTTGCGAAGACCGCCATCCGGCGCGCCAGCAGGGTCAGGGAACTGTCGAAGGGCATGGTAACCCAACTCCACCTCGCCCTCGTAATGGCCATCGACGCGAGACTGCTGGTGCTGGACGAGCCCACGCTGGGTTTGGACATCCTGTATCGCAAGCAGTTCTACGATTCCCTGCTGAACGACTATTTCGACCACAACCGCACCATCGTGGTAGCGACACACCAGGTAGAAGAGATCGAGCACGTACTCACCGATGTCATGTTCATTGACCGCGGGCGCATCGTGTTCGATCGCAGCATGGAAGAGTTGGAGACGCGCTATCTGGAAGTGATGGTGCGTCCCGAGCAGGTCGGGGCGGCACGGGCGCTCAAGCCGATGCACGAGCGCCAGGCGATCGGTGGCAGCATCCTGCTGTTCAACGGAGTGGATCGTCAGCAACTGGCAGCGCTTGGCGACGTGCGCAGTCCCAGCATCGCCGACTTGTTTGTTGCCGTGATGGGCAATCAAGCGGGCGAGGCAAAAGGAGCCGCTAAATGAATACTCCCTCCAACGCTATTTCCGAGTCCTTCGACTCGCAGAGAATCTCGCCCGCAGTCATGTCGGTGACTCGGCCCATGTACTGGTCGATAAGACGCGAATTGTGGGAGAACCGCTCCATCTATATCGCGCCACTGGCCGTCGCCGCCGTCACTCTGTTCGGCTTCCTGATCGCCACCATTGGTCGCGCCATGTCGGTGACTAACCTGACTCAGCGGCGAGCAGTACTCGAAGAGCCTTACACCTTCGCTTCGCTTCTGATCATGGGGACCACTTTTGTTGTCGCGGTGTTCTATTGTCTCGACGCGCTGCACGGCGAACGTCGCGATCGCAGCATCCTGTTCTGGAAATCGCTGCCGGTTTCCGATCTCACCACAGTGCTCTCGAAGGCGAGCATTCCACTCCTGATTCTCCCGCTGCTCACCTTCGCGATTACCGTTGTCATGCAGTTGATCATGCTGTTGCTGAGCGGCCTCGTACTGCTGGGGAGCGGTCTGAGTGTCGCGACGCTATGGACCCATTTTTCGTTCTTCCAGATGTCGCTCATGCTGCTCTACCATCTTGTGGCCATTCATGGGCTCTGGTATGCGCCCATCTATGGCTGGCTGCTGCTGGTCTCAGGCTGGGCGCGGCGAGCCGCCTTCCTATGGGCGGCGTTACCGCTGCTCGCGATCGGCATCGTCGAGAAGATTGCCTTCAACACTTCGTATTTCGGCGCCATGCTGGGGTACCGGTTGAGCGGCGGCCCGGAAGGTGCTGCGTTCACCGCGGGTGGCATGTCGATGGATCCGCTGACACAAATCCATCCGGGTCAATTTCTGATCAGCCCCGGTCTGTGGATCGGCCTGGTAATCGCCGCGGCATTCCTCGCCGCGGCGGTCCGGCTGCGCCGCTCTCAAGGACCGATCTGAGTCGCATGCACCTTGATCCCAATCCCTCGATAAGGAGCAACACCTATGAGCACAGCCGTAGTGATGGAACGGATGGCAGAAGCGTCGCCACGGTTCAAGGCCAGGATTGCCGGTGTCTTCTATTTGCTCACGATACTGGCGAGAGTGATCGCCGACGCCTTCGTTCGTCACCGGCTGGTGGTATCGGACGACGCCGCGGCTACCGCGACCAACATCATGGCGCACGAGCCGTTATTCCGGTTGGGCTTCGCAGCCGACATCATGGCGTTCGCGAGCTATATCGCTTTGACGGCTCTTTTGTATGAGTTGTTCAAGCCCGTGAACAGGAGCCTCTCCTTAGTCGCAGCATTTTTCAGCCTCGTGGCATGCGTGGTTCAGGCCATTAGCAGCCTGTTTCATCTCGCTTCCCTGGTCCTGTTGGGGGGCGCGCCGTACTTGAGCGTATTTACGGTAGAACAGTTGCAGGCGCTGGCGCTCGTGTTTCTTAGACTGCGCGCCGCAGCCTACCACAACATCGGCCTGGTATTTTTCGGATTGTATTGCCTCCTGGTCGGCATCCTCATTCTCAGGTCCACCTTCCTGCCGCGCATCCTCGGCGTGCTGATGGTACTTGCCGGTTTGAGCTACGTGCTGTTTCTGTCACCACCGCTCGCACGGTCTCTGCAGCCCTACATTCTGGTTTTCCCCGGCGTTGGGCAAATATCGCTGACCCTGTGGCTCCTGGTGATCGGCGTGAACGTTCCGAGGTGGGAGGAGCGGGCCAGGGCAGCAGGGGCGTCCATCCGCACATGAAAGCCGTGGTCTACAGCAGATATGGGGAGCACTCCAGCGCAGCGTTGAGGAAGAGACCACAATCCTCCTATCGCGGTCGAGTGACGGGCAGACTGGAAACTGGCCATTACCAGCGAAGTGCCTCAGTCTGGAGACAGCACCGGCAGAAATTGGGCACAGCCGGATGCTAGACTTGCTTTGGAAGCGATATGGCAACTCTATACTTGGAGAACTTTCCCGACGAGTTGTATGAGGCGCTGCGCAAACGGGTCCGGCAGCACCGGAAATCTATCGCTGCAGAAGTCGTGTCACTGCTTGTACAGAACGTACCCACGGCTCGTGAGCTCCAATCGCGGCGAGAATTTCTCCGTCGCCTGCAACGCCTGCGGTTCCGGCGCTCCCCATCTGCTGGTCCTTTTCCTTCGACCGAGGAGATGCTACGCGAAGACCGGAGGAGATAATGAAAGCAGTCCGCATTCATGAGTTCGGCGGTCCAGAAGTTCTGAAGTACGAGGAGATTTCCGATCCGCAGTTGCGCAAAGATCAGGTCCTCGTCCGAATCCGCGCCTGTGCGCTGAACCACCTCGACCTCTGGGTCCGCATGGGCCTGCCGGGCGTGAAGTTGCCGCACATCCTCGGCAGCGACGTGGCGGGCGAGGTGGTGGAGTGCGGCGAATACATCACTGATGTGAAGCCGGGGACACGTGTGCTGCTGGCGCCCATGGTCTTCTGCAATCACTGCGAGCAGTGCAACAACGGACGCCACAATTTCTGCCCGCAGTTCAACGTGCTGGGCAACGGCGTGGATGGAGGAAACTGCGAACTGATCGCCGTTCCGCGCGTGAATGTTATCCGGATCCCCGATTCGCTCGGCTTCGTCGAGGCTGCGAGTGTGCCGCTGGTCTTCCTCACCGCGTGGCACATGCTGGTCGGGCGCGCGCAGTTGCGGGCAGGGCAGACGGTGCTGGTTTTGGGCGCTGGTTCGGGAGTAGGCTCGGCCGCAATCCAGATTTGCAAGATGCTTTCGGCCGAGGTGATCACCACCGCGGGCGATGAGCAGAAACTGGCGAAAGCCCGCGAACTCGGCGCCGACCACACCATCGATCATTACAAACAGAAGATCGCCGACGAGGTGAAGCGCATTACCAATCGCCGCGGGGTGGACATTGTCTTCGAGCATGTCGGCCAAGCCACATGGAAGGAGAGTGTGAAATCGCTGAAACACGGCGGGACGCTGGTGACCTGCGGCGCCACTACGGGCTTTCAGGGAGACCTCGATCTGCGTTTCCTGTTTTCGCGGCAGCTCTCGCTGCTGGGGTCCTATATGGGCGCAATGGGTGAGTTGGACGAGGTGCTCAAGCACGTTTTCGCGGGCAAGCTGAAGCCGGTCGTAGACCGCACCTTCCCGCTGAGCGAAACTCGCGCGGCACATGAGTACCTGGCCAAGAGCGAGCAGTTCGGCAAGGTGGTGCTCACGCCGTAGCTGGCGGGGTAAAAGAGGCTGCTGAAAAGGTGAGTGCAATTGAAAGAAACAGCAGGTCCCTCCACTCGGTCGCCGCGGCGACCTCGGTCGGGATGACAACGTAAAGAGGCAGGTATAATTAATCCAAATGACGACTGAGTACCGCCCCCCACACTTCGATAATCCTGAGCCTGGTAAAGAGCGCTTCGACAACCTTGTCGGATCGGACCAGAGTCGCGGCCAGATTCTGCGGGCAACGTTTGGCGAGCAGCAGCACGAGGGCGTCCTCATGGCCTCGATGGATGCGGTCGTGAACTGGGTGCGCAGGAACTCGATTTGGCCCATGACCTTTGGACTGGCCTGCTGCGCTATCGAGATGATGTCGATGGGCGCCTCGCGTTTCGATATTGCCCGCTTTGGGGCCGAGGTCTTCCGCCCGTCGCCGCGTCAGTCGGACCTGATGATCATTGCGGGCCGGGTCTCGCAGAAGATGGCGCCGGTGATTCGCGAACTCTATATGCAGATGCCGGAACCCAAGTGGGTCATCTCGATGGGAGCGTGCGCGACCTCGGGTGGCGTCTTCAACAATTACGCTCTGGTGCAGGGCGTTAATCAGTGGATTCCGGTGGATGTTTATGTGCCCGGCTGTCCTCCGCGTCCGGAACAGTTGATTTACGCGATCATGCTGCTTCAGGAGAAGATCAAGAACGAGCGCGGCTCGTTCCGGCGAGCGCTCAACCTGGAACCTGCTTAAAGTTGATCGACTCCAATCTTTCCAAGCGCGCTCCGGTAGCCTTTTTCACAGGGATGGACAGCGTTCAGCTGGAGGCCTCCTGCCAACCGCTGGTCCCGTGAGACGCGCGCCTGAATCTGCGCTCCGGGAAATCCATCCAATCCCTGAGTCATGGCTGGCCAATTTGCAGCGGTTGGTCGCGATAACTTTCAGCAAAACGCTACTCTGCCGTACGAGGGCGAGAACGACTCACCATGAAGATTGGAATCACGTGTTATCCCACATACGGCGGCAGCGGTGTGGTGGCGACGGAGTTGGGACTCGAACTGGCTGATCGCGGTCACGAGGTGCATTTCATCTCGTATTCGCAGCCCATCCGGCTTCCCAAGACTTACCCGAACATCCACTTTCACGAGGTGGAAGTCTCCCGCTATCCGCTGTTCGAATATCCGCCGTACGATCTGGCGCTGGCCACGCGCATGGCCGAGGTCGCCGAGATTTACGATCTCGACCTGTTGCATGTGCACTACGCAATTCCACATTCCGTCAGCGCGATGCTGGCCCGGCAGATGCTGAGTTGCGATCACGCCCGCCCTCGTCGCAGACTGCCGTACGTGACGACCTTGCACGGCACGGACATCACACTGGTTGGATCCGATCCGTCGTATCTGCCCATCACACGTTTTTCCATCGATCAGAGCGACGGCGTCACCGCGATCTCCGACTATCTAAAGCGGCGAACCCTGGAAGTGTTTGCGGTGCAGACGCCCATCCAGGTGATACCCAACTTCGTCAACTGCGATCTCTACCACCGCACTCCGGAATTGCTGGAACATCGCTCCCAGTACGCCAGCGCTGACGAGAAGATATTGGTGCACTTGTCGAACTTTCGTCCCGTAAAGCGACTGGGTGACGTCATCGAGATCTTCGATCGAGTACAGCAAAAGATTCCATCGCGACTGCTATTGATTGGCGATGGCCCGGAGCGTTCGAGCGCCGAGTGGCTCGCGGTGAAGAAGGGAATTCACAATAAAGTCGAGTTCCTCGGGAAGCAGGACCGCATTAACGAGAAGCTGGCGGTTGCCGACGTAATGTTGCTGCCGAGCGAACTGGAGTCCTTCGGACTCGCCGCCCTGGAGGCGATGGCCTGTGAAGTCGTGCCGATCGCAACCAAGGAAGGGGGGCTTCCGGAAGTTGTCGATCACGGGAAGACCGGATTTCTGGCGGCTGTGGGCGATGTGGAAACGATGGCGAATTATGCCATTGAAATTCTGTCGGACGAAAACAAGCTGAGGGAAATGGGAGAGCATGCACGCGCCAGTGCGCAAGCGCGGTTCTGCGCCAGCAAAATCATTCCCATGTACGAACGGTTCTATCGCGAGGTACTGGACCGCTCCTCGTAGATCGCGCCGGCCACCGAACCGCCCATTTCTTCGGCCTGCAGCACCGGAAGCACCAGCCGCACCAGGGTTCCGCGGCCGGACTGGCTCTCCATGGTAATCTCCGCCGCGTCTCCGTACACCACCTGAAGGCGCTCGGTAACGTTCACCATTCCAATGCCGGTTCCGGTGCTGGCACTGGTGACGGACATTCCGACTCCGTCGTCTTCCACCTCGATCACCACCCGCTGTTCGGCACAGCGGCTGCGAATGTAGATGCTTCCCCCGTCCACCTTGGAAGAAAAGCCGTGCTTGACCGCGTTCTCCACCAGCGGTTGCAAAATCATGCTGGGCACCAGAAGCTCGAGTGAGGCAGGATCGAGTTCCTTGACCACCTTCAGCTTGTCACGCCCAAAGCGCGCGACTTCGATATCGAGGTAATCATCCAGAAACTCCAACTCCTCGCGCAGCGGCACGAACGAGTCTCCCTTGCGCAGCAACCGGCGTAGAATGTTGCCCAGCTTTACGATCATCTCGCGCGCGGCATCCGGATCGCGGCGCACCAGCGAAGCCACCGAATTCAGCGTGTTGAACAGGAAGTGGGGATTGATCTGGCTTTGCAGCGCTTCCATGCGCGCCTGCAACAGCAGGCGCTCCTGCTGTTCCAGCTTCATCTCGATGCGGACGTTGTTCAGCACCTTTAATGCGATTGCGACGGCCATGACAGTGCCGGCGTAAATCGCCAGCTTGATCGGCCAATTATTCGCATCGAGCGCGAAGATGCGCCTGGGAAAGGCGCGATGCAGTTGTATGCGGATGAACTCCAGACCCAGGATGAGGAAGAAGAACGAAGTCTGCCAATCGATGAAGGACTTGCGGATGCTGCGTCGAATCCAGTGATAGATGCTGAGATCGAAGAGCGGCGAGAATGACCAGATGGCTTCGCGGTCGGGGCCGAGATGGCGCAGCACGCCAGCCAGGGCTCCGGCGAAAACATACATGGGCAAGGTAAGCCATTCGCCGAAAACCAACGCCGGCAGCGCAACCAGCGCGCCGCCCGCGATTCCCACCAGGCGTCCGCCGATCACGCCCATGAGGATCGCGCCCTCGAACGAAATGTCGGCTGCGTAGAAACTAGGAACCCAGTGGCGCACCAATACGCCCAGGGCAATAGGCGTGCCGACGATGAAGACAATCTCGATCTTCTCGCTGAGCGTGCGTTCCTCGCGAAACAGCAGAACGCGAAAACGGCGCGCACGCACCAGAACGCTGCTGATGGCGGCGGCGACGCCGAGGCGGATCAGCACGGTAACGAGAATGAGCCGTTGGTCCATTGTCAGTTGCCAGTTGTCAGTAGCCAGTAGTCAGTTGCCAGCGTCTCGGGATCTGCGCCTCTGGCTGAGTGCCAAACATGGAACGCCGAACGTCATGCACTCCCCTGCGGGATGTAACGCCGCATGTGTTCCTCAGCGCGCTGTCGCATATATTCCATTACCACTATCCTAGCGCGCTGGCGGCTTGAAGGAGAGCCTGTTCCGCGCTGGTTTGGTTGGGCGCGCCGCCCTGCGCCATGTCGCGATTGCCCCCGCCGCGCGTGCCGAGCTGCTGCACCGTTTGCTTCATCAAAGCGCCCATATCGTTCCCGAGCCCCGGCGTTTGTCCGAATACCAGTGACGGCTGCGAACCTCCGCAACTCAGCAGCGCCACCGCTTTGCCATCCCGGGTGAGTTTCTGTGCCAGCATCTTGAGGTAGGCGAGATCGCGATCGGGAAAGAACTGCACCACCAACTTGTACTCGCCACGGTGTTCGGCCGTTTGCAGCATGTGTTCGGCTTGAAGGTCCGCGACCTCTTCCAGCAGCCGATGCTGCGCTTTTTGAGCTGACTTGATCTCGTCGAGAGACTTGCGCACCTGCTGGGGGACCTCCCAGATGTGCGTCGAAAACACGGCGGCAGCCTCGGTGAGCGTCTCAAAATCGTGACGCGCGGTGCGAACAGCGCGCAGGCCGCAAACGAACTCGACGCGAACACCCTGCTTCACCTTCTCGATTTTGCGCAGCAGGATCGCGCCAATCTGCCCGGTACTGTGAACGTGAGTTCCACCGCAGGCGTTCACATCGAAGTCGCGCACCTCGATCAGGCGGAGCTGGTCGCGTTCCGTTGCAGGTATCTTGCGGACGCCCAGGGCGCGCGCTTCGTCGGGAGTGACGAAACGAATCTCGACCGGACGATCTTCCGATGTCACTTCGTTGGCCAGCATCTCAGTCGACTCCAGTTGCGTCGCCGTGGCTGCGTCGGTGGCGAGGTCTATGGTGCAGCTCTCGTCGCCCATGTGGAACGAAACGGTAGGGAATCCGTAAAGCTTCTCGAAAGCGGCGGAGAGCACGTGCTGACCGGAGTGCTGCTGCATGTGATCGCGACGGCGATCGGCGTCGATGGTGCCGCGCACGAGTGCGCCAGGTTGCAGAGCGTCTGCACCACCTTCAACAATGTGGAGCACACGCCCGGTTTGCTCGTCTTCGGAGACTTTCTTAACCCAAATCCGCTGAAGGTCGGTGGCGCCTGCCAGTTCCAGCCAGCCGGTGTCGAAGACCTGTCCGCCACTGCTGGGATAGAACGCCGAGCGGTCGAGAGTGACGGCCATATCCCTACCTTCACGGCTGACGGCCACCACGCGAGCTTCGAATTCAGTGAGAAAGGAGTCGGTGTAGTAGAGGCGCTCGGTCAAGGTGGTTGCTCCGGTCAGCGCGGCATCTAGAGTTCCAGGGTAGCGCCCTCGAATGACGATCTGTCCCCGATCCCCGCTTAGGCCAGCGCCAACTCTTTTGCCTTTGGCAGGTGCGGAAACGGACGGATTTTCGGCCGCTTCGCCTTCTGCGCTTGCCACAGGTCATACTGCATCTGCATCTTAAGCCAGAACTCAGGCGAGGTGTTAAGCGCCGCCGACAGCCTCAGCGACATCGAGGCCGAAATTCCCGCATGCCCGTTCAGAATTCGGGACAGGTGTGCGCGGGTAACGCCCAGACGCGTGGCCGCCTCGGCAACGCTTATCCCGCCCAAGTAGTCCCTCAATACCTCTCCCGGATGCGCTGGATTGAAAATCATGGCGTCCCTCCTAGTGATAATCCTGGTAATCTACGAGCACCGCGTCTTCGCCCTCAAAGACAAAGGTCAGCCGCCAATTGCCGCTGACGTTGACCGACCAGTGCCCCACAAGATTCCCCTTTAATGGATGCAGGTCGTTACCTGGCGCGTTCATATCTTCAGGCCGGCTCGCCGCGTCCAACGCGGTCAGCAGCCGTCGCAGCCGCTGGGCATGTTTTGGCCGGATGCCAGCCTGCGAGCCAGTCTCGGCAAATCGTCTCAATCCCTTGTGCCGATAGTGCCTGATCACTATGTATAGCGTATAGCGACACTATACTAACGTCAAGAAGCCGGGCGGATTACTTCTTGGTTCGGGATGGAGGTTTCGCGGGCGTCCCTGCGGACTGTTGCGAAATCCCGATATCGTATAAGATTCTTGCCGCACGAACTTACTTCCACGAGAGGAGAGCTATGAAGACCATTCTACGGGGAACGATTTTGGTGGTACTGGGCGGACTGTGCTGGATGCCGCTGGCTGCGCAGGACTCCGCAATGTCCGCGAAGCCCAAGGCAGCCAAACCGAAAGCGCAGATGGCCATGCCCATGCCCAAGCCCGCGCCAGAGATGACGAAGATGATCAAGATGATGGCGGGGAGCTGGACCGTGACCGAGAAACACGATCCCAATCCGATGATGCCCAACGGCGGTACGAGCAAGGGCACGGCCGTACTGACGCCTGGGCCGGGCGGGATGTCGTTGACGGAGAAGTATCACTCCAGCGGAGCCATGGGCAGCTTCACCGGATTCGGAACGTTCTGGTGGGACGCAAAGGCGCAAGTATATCGGGGCGTATGGTGCGATAACATGTCGCCGAATGGCTGCGATGACAGCGGCAGCACCAAGTGGGAAGGCGACAAACTAGTGGGCACGATGGAGGGGGAGATGAACGGGCAAAAAACGATGACCCGTTTCACCTATTCCGACTTTACGCCCGACTCTTTCGTGATGACCATGGAAATGGGTTCCGATGCCAGCAAGATGCAGAAGGCGATGACCATCACGTACACAAAAGCCGCGATGGCAGACAAGAAGATGTAGGGAACTCGCGGAAACAAATCAAGCCCGCAGGTCAGGCGTGCTGCGGGCTTTTGAGCACAACCGAGGTTATTTCTAGCGGCTCGGCGTCGTCGGCTGCGGTGCGGGCGCAGGAGGTTTCTGCTGCATCGGGGCCGACTTCGCGGGCGCAGGTCGCGAGCCTTCTAACACCGACCCGCTGCGGTTCGCATGGCGGGTGGCGAACACCGAAAGCGTGATGGACGTGACCATGAACATGATAGTCGCCCAAGTGGTGGCTCTCGAGAGTACGGTTGCGGCCGTGCGAGTACCGAAGGCAGTCTGGCTGCCCATGCCTCCAAAGGCGGCGGCGATGTCAGCACTCTGCCCGCTTTGCAGCAGCACCACAATGATGAGGAACAGACAAATAAAGACGTGAATGACGGTAAATAGGACAACCATGTAATTCTCAATCCTCGCATCCCGCGGACCGCGCAAATTTACGCGGAACTGCGCTGGAATCAGCAATATCGTAACTCTTTGCGCTGCTTACAACTTGGGTGAGGGCATGGGGCGGAAGGGGAAACTTGTATCACCCTAATTTACTGAATCGACGCCATTTGTAGGTTTTCTATCCGCCACACAGGCCCAAACAACCCTTATAAAACTCTCGCCGCGCAAATCCGTACCAAAATTCCGCAAACAAAACACCCTGGACCAGGTTCCTTGCGAACCTTCCGACCATGCTGGAATGGTATCACTCGCTACGCTCTCTTGTGAAGCCGTTCGTGCCGAGCAGCCCGAAGATCTCGGCGGGACGCACCTCGAAGGAAACCCCAGCCAGCGCGACGCGATCTCCGTACTGGTGGCGGAGGTTCTGAAGTTGAATCACCGCCGCCGCAGTGTCGCCAGAGTGTGTCGCCATCGGACGATCGATGATTTCAGAAGTTGCCATGTAGGAAGCCACAAATGATTGCATTACGGCGGGAAGAAGCGGGGCGAACTGCTTTCGTAGCCGTCAGCCGTCAGCTATCAGCCGTCAGCCAAGTCTTGCTGGCCAACTAATCACTATCCACTAGAGCATTTCTAATTTAAGTGTATACAGTTTATGCGATACTTGTCCTGCGGTTTTAGGGGAGGCTTAGATGCAATCCTATTCGCAGGATTTGCGTG
>Ga0208587_1001007_pt1 | contig 15307 bp, 10 predicted proteins | sample NGESurdeep092012_7_FD_184472 | JGI IMG/M metagenome (GOLD analysis project Ga0208587, IMG submission 184472) | Arctic peat soil microbial communities from Barrow, Alaska - NGEE Surface sample 210 deep-092012 (SPAdes) | ecosystem: Environmental > Terrestrial > Soil > Wetlands > Peat ...
TCGCCGCCGGTCAAAGGCGCGGCGATCGCGGCAAGGAACATCAGGCCGCCGGTCAGGCGTATCGTTGCCGGTACATTCATGGCGTCACTCGATAGCGCTGCGCTTCAAGATGATTATAGGCCAAAGACGGCAAAAGAGAGCCAGCTATCTGTTTCAGGATTTTGGGGGGCGGGCAATCTTGCCTGCAGCCGCCTTTTAGGCGGCTCTTTCGGGCGATGCGCAAGCCTTCGCACTCGGCAAACGCCGGCTGAAAACCGGCTGCAGCCAGGATTGGCTGCCCCACCCTACCCACCGGCATCCGCCCAGGTGATCAGCCCCGGCAGGAAAGCTTTCGGTGCGTCCGGATGGAAAGGCGTGATCCGCACGGTATAGCCGTGGAGCCCGCTTCTGGGGCACGGCACCGTGACGGCCTCGAAAGTCCATACGCCGCCGGTGGCCTCACCGGCGGGCTGCATGGGAATTGCGTAAGCGCCGGTCAACTCGCCGTCGGCGTCGAGTCTGCCCACGTAGAGTTCGACGGCGACCTGATCCGGGGTCAGTGCGCCAAGCTGAAGGCGCGCCCGCACCTGGAGACGGCTGCCGACCGGAAGCAGCGTGTGAGTCAAAGAATCCACCGATTCGACACGAACTTCCTTCCAGTGCGCCTGAACGTGGGCGGTCCACGCCGCCAGCGCGCTGGCCCGCGCTGCCTGATTCGCCGTGAGTTGCCGGTACTTTTCATCGGCCATCACGTAGGAATCCGCGGCATACTGTTTGACCATGCGCTGCATGTTGAACGCCGGGCACAAGGTGGAAATGGAGCTCTTCATCTGGGCGATCCAGCGGCGGGGCAGCCCGTCGGCGCTGCGCTCATAGAAGCCAGGGACGATGTCCCGCTCCAGCAAGGCGTAGAGCGCCGCCGATTCCACCTGGTCCTGATCGTCGCGGTTGGTGTAGCTCTCGCCGTTTCCGATGGCCCAGCCGATGAAGCGCTTTTGCGCGGCGGCGTCCTGCCAGGCCTCGTCCCACCAGCCGTCGAGAATACTGAGATTCAGACCGCCGTTGGGCAGCACCTTCATGCCGCTGGTGCCGCTGGCCTCCTGGGGCCGAAGCGGCGTATTGAGCCAGATGTCGGAGCCCTGCACGAGGTATCGGGCCACGGCCATGTCGTAGTCTTCCAGGAAGACCAGGCGGCGGCGGAACTCTTTCTGCTGGGCGAGCTTGACGACCTGCTGGATCAGCGCCTTGCCGGCATCGTCGCGAGGATGGGCTTTGCCGGCAAAGACGATCTGCACCGGCCGGCCCGGCTGGTTGAGAATCTGCCGCAGGCGCTCGACGTCGCGCAGCAGCAGCGTGGCGCGCTTGTAGGTGGCAAAGCGGCGTGCAAAGCCGATGGTCAGGGCATCGGGGTCGAGCACTTCGTCGGCGGCGTCGATTTCCGATTGGGGCGCGCCGCGGCGCAGAAGCTGGATACGCAGGCGGCGCCTGGCGAACGCCACCAGCCGTTCCCTGCGCCGCTCGTGGGTGCGCCATAGCTCCTCGGCCGGAATACTCTCCGCGCGCCGCCACAGATTAGGATCGGCGTGTTCCTCGCGCCATTTCGGCCCGAGATACCGGTCGTATAGCTGATTCATCTCGTACGAAATCCAGGAGCGAAAATGCACCCCGTTGGTCACGTGACCGATGGGGATCTCATCCTCCGGCACGCCCGGCCAGATGGCCTTCCACATGCCGCGGCTGACCTCGCCGTGAAGTTTGCTGACGCCGTTGCTGGCGGACGCCGTGCGCAGGGCAAGCACCGTCATGCAGAAGTCCTCATCCTGACGTTCCGGGTGCAGGCGTCCCAACCCGTAGAAGTCCGCGGGAGCCAGTCCCAGGCGGCGAATGTAGTCGCCGAGGTAACGATCGAGCAAAGCCGGCGGGAAGTAGTCGTGGCCCGCCGGCACGGAAGTGTGGGTGGTGAAGATCAGGCCGGCCGATGCCACCTCGCGCGCCTCGGCAAAGGAGAGCTTCTGCTGCTCCATCAGCCGGCGAACCCACTCCACCGCGAGGAAAGCAGAATGGCCCTCGTTCATGTGATAGACCGTGGGCGCGAGGCCAAGCGCCTCCAACGCGCGATGTCCGCCGATGCCGAGGAGGATCTCCTGTTTGAGGCGCGTTTCCAGATCGCCGCCGTAGAGCTGATCGGTGATGTCGCGATCTTCCGGGCGATTGGCGGCCACATTGGTATCGAGCAGGAAGAGATTGACCCGGCCCACGCGCACCCTCCAGATTTGGACGATCACGGCACGTCCGTCGTAGGCGACTTCGATGGTCAAGGGACGCCCGTCCGGCTGTAGTTCGAGGCTCAGCGGGAGGTTGCGAAAGTCGTTATCTTCGTAGGTTTCCTGTTGCCAACCCGCCGGATTCAGGTACTGTTTGAAATAACCCTGCTGGTAAAGCAGGCCGACGCCCACCAAAGGCACGCCGAGATCGCTGGCCCCTTTCAGGTGATCGCCGGCGAGCACGCCGAGGCCTCCGGCGAAAACCGACAGGCACTCGGTCAAGCCGAACTCCGCCGAGAAATAGGCCACTAGCATGGCTTCGGGGGTGCCATAAGTCCGATGGAACCATGTGGATGGGCTGGTCAGATAGGCATCGAGTTCCTTGAGCGTCCGGTCCAGATGCGCCAGGAACGCTTCATCCTTGGCCGCGGCCTCGAGTTCCGCCTGGTCGATCGAACCCAGCATCAGAACCGGATTGTGCCCGGTGGATTCCCAGAGGTCGCTATCGAGGCGTCGAAACAGTTCGATGGTATCGTGGTCCCAAGCCCAACGCAGGTTGTACGCCAACTGGCGAAGTCCTTCGAGCGGAGCGGGCAGTGACGGAATGACATGGAACACCTGGACGGGTTTCATGGTCCTATTATCGGGTCGAAGAGTCTTGTTGAATAGAGGTAACTAATTACCTCCCGGCCGGGATCCCCGCGGTGGCGCCGGGCCCGCATACGGACGTAGTCTTTGAACCCTGCCGGCGGTCCGAGGGGGCGCTTCCGGTCGTCGTCGTACCATTTAAAGCGATTGGCGCCGGTGGCGTACCAGGTGTCGCCGATAACGAAGAAGGGCGTGCCATTCGCCAGCTCCAGAGCGTGATGATTGGCCGTGGCTCGCAAGAACCCGCGTCGCAGGGGGTTCTTCAGCTTCTCCGCCTCGGTCCAGTCGACCGCCACGAGAGACGCGGTCTTCCCCGCAAGGCCCTGGTCGGGAGGATTGGAGCCGCTTCGCCAGGTCCAGGGTCCCGGTGCGGTGGCCAGAATCCGCACCCGAAAGGTCTGCCCGCCGTCCCAGAACCCGTAAACGCGCTTCTTGAAGTTGGGACCTGTAAGATCCACCCAAACCGTCACATCGGTATAGGGGTTCGCCCAGCAGCGGATACTGGTCAAGGTCACTTCCTATTTGTCCCAGATATGCACGGCGGCCGTCGCCGGCATGGTGGAGGCGGCGAATGCCAAGGCGAACCAGGTCCCCGCCGTTTGGCGCATCTTCTTCACGTAACCCACTCTACGACGCCTTGCGCCGCTTGACAACGGGTGCTTAACCGTTTTGGGGCACACGACGAAAACGGGGCGGATTCTGCCAGGCGCGCTATATTAGCATCCGTGACCAGAAGATTCGCCTTCCTTCTTCTTTCGATCGTGCCGGCCCTCGCCGCCAGTGACCTGACGCATGCCACGGTGGTGGCGCCGGCTGACCTGACCGGTCCGGAACGCAAGGCGGTTGCGCTGCTCATCGATTCCGTCCGGGAACGCACGCGCATCACCTGGCAGACGGCGGCGGCGAATCCGGGAGCCGGCAAACCGGTGGTGACGATTCGCCGTGCCCCGGCCGGCAGCACCCTGGCGGCGGAAGGATATCGGCTCCGATCCTTCGACAACGGGGGGGCGCCGGGCGTGGAGATTACGGGCAATGACGAGCGCGGGGTTCTGTTCGGCGTGGGCGGGCTGTTGCGCGCCCTCGAAATGCGCCGCGACTCGGTCACGCTGCCCGGCAAGCTGGATATCCAAACCGCGCCGCGCTACGCCTTGCGCGGCCATCAACTGGGCTACCGGCCCAAGACCAATTCCTACGACGGGTGGAACGTACCCCAGTGGGAAAGCTACATCCGCGACCTGGCGGTATTCGGCGCCAACGCCATCGAGTTGATTCCGCCGCGCTCCGACGATGCGCCCGACAGCCCACATTTTCCGCTCCCGCCCATGCCGATGATGGTGGAGATGTCGCGCCTGGCGCAGGAGTACGGCCTGGAGTGCTGGATCTGGTATCCGGCGCTGGATCCGGATTACGCGGACCCCGCGACGGTGGCGGCCGCGCTCCAGGAATGGGGCGAAGTCTTCCGCCGCCTCCCCCGCATCGACGCCGTGTTCGTGCCCGGCGGCGACCCCGGCCACACCGAACCGCGGCACTTGATGGCCCTGCTGGAGAAACAGACGGCCAACCTCAAGAAGTATCACCCGAAGGCCACGATGTGGGTCTCTCCGCAAGGATTCAACGCTCCGTGGATGGAGCAATTCTTCGCGTCTGTGGACCAACAGCCGGCGTGGCTCGGCGGAATCGTATTCGGGCCGCAGGTTCGCGTCAACCTGCCCGAACTGCGGCAGCGCATCCCCAAGCGATATCCGATCCGCTTCTATCCGGACATCACGCACTCCGTGAACGCGCAGTTCACGGTGAACGACTGGGATGTGGCCTATGCGCAAACCGAGGAGCGGGAAGGCATCAACCCGCGGCCGCTGGATTCCGCCCAAATCTTCCGCGTGCTGCAGCCGTTCGCCGACGCGGGCTTCCTGACCTATTCCGAAGGCTGCAACGACGATGTCAATAAGGCGGTCTGGACCGCGCTCGGCTGGAATCCGCAGGCGAGTGTGATCGAAGTGCTGCGCGATTACGGCCGGTACTTTATCGGTCCCGACATGGCGGATGGCTTCGCGCAGGGCCTGCTCGCGCTGGAGCGCAATTGGCGCGGTCCGCTGCTCGGGAACTCGGCGGTGGATGTAACGCTCGCGCAGTTCCAGGACCTGGAGCGCAGGGCGTCGCCGCAACAGAAATTGAACTGGCGCTTCCAGCAGGCGTTGTACCGCGCCTACTATGACGCCTACCTGCGGGCCCGGCTGATAGATGAAAGCGCGCGCGAGCGCCGTGCGATGGAGTTGCTCGCGACTGCTCGCGCCGGGAGCGTGCTACCGGCGCTTACGGCGGCGGAGACGGCCCTCTCGGTCGACCCCAGCGCCCGCGCGGGCGGCGCGCTTCGGGCGCGCGTCTTCGAACTGGCCGAAGCCCTGTTCCAAAGCGTGCACATGCAGCTCAGCGTGCCGCGCTATGCCGCGATCGACGCCGGGCGCGGGGCCAATCTGGATCTGATCGACCGGCCCATCACCAACGCCGAGTGGCTCCAAAAGCGTTTTGCCGAGATCCGCGCGCTAGCGAGCGACGCCGCCCGCCGCGGCGCCATCGATGAGGTTTTGAACTGGACCAACCCCGGACCGGGCGGGTTCTACGACGATCTGGGCGACCCGGCGAATCGTCCGCACCTGGAGCCTGGCGTTGGGTTCGAAAACGATCCCGCGTTCTTCCATACGGTGCGGACGGGTTTCGGTTCGCGGAGGAACACGCCGTGGCGCGTCTCCTGGTACCGGCATGCCGAAGCGCTGTATGGCAATTCGATCCGGCTGCGCTACACGGGCCTGGACCCCTCGGCCCGCTACAAAGTACGCTTCACGCAGGCCGGCGACGGCACCCCGCGCGCCACTCGCCTGGTGGCCTGGGGCAAGTTCGAAATCCACCCCATGCGGAAGAAGGATCTCGAAGTGAGACCGGTGGAATTCGAGATTCCGGCGGAAGCAACCGCCGGCGGCAGCCTGCTGCTGGAGTGGCAGGCGAACCCCGAAGAGTCCGGCAACGGGCGCTTTGTGCAGGTTTCCGAAGTTTGGCTGATCAGGGTGAAGTGACAAGGAGATATTGGTATGAACCGACGTACTTTTCTGGCCGGCGCGAGCGCGGCGCCACTAATGTCGGCCACACCGCAGACAGCGGACGAAGCGGGGTTTACCAGCCTCTTCGATGGCCGGTCGCTGGATGGCTGGACTGTGCAGGACGGTCCGGAGGCGGCCTTCTACGTGAACGACGGCGCCATCGTCGTCCATGAGAGCGCGGGGTACCCCGCGTGGCTGCGCTCCGCGCGGCGCTACGAGAACTTCGATTTCCACGGCGAGTTTTTCGTCAAGGGATGGACCAACTCCGGCATCTATCTGCACGCGCCCGAGCATGGGCGGAACATGTGGTGCGGCATGATGATCAACATCTTTCACCAGGTGGATGCCACGCCCGCGCCGGAATCCATGGGCTCCGTCTTTCCCGTGGTGGCGCCCCTCAAGGTTAACGTGAAAAACCAGGGGGAATGGAACTCCTTCCGGATCCTGATGGATTGGCCGCGGCTGCGCGTGTGGACCAACCAGGAGCCGGTGCAGGATCTCGACCTGGAGACCGTGCCGGAGTTGCGCCACCGCCTGCGCAGCGGGTATCTGGGGCTGGAATCGCTGTCCTACCCGATCCGCTTCCGCAACCTGCGAGTCCGCGAACTGCCGTCGAAAGTCGTGTGGACACCGCTTTATGAGACACCACGGGACTTCGCCAAATGGCACATCTCCGATGGCAAGCCGGTGTTCGAGGCGCTGGGCGGCGTGCTCCACAGCGACGGGGTCGGCCACCTGGCCACGCAGGAAAAATTTCGCGATTTCGAGTTGCAGATGTACGTCCGGCACGCCTGGCATCACAATGGGGGCGTCCTGTTTCGCACCGCCGGACAGGGATCGCGGGGCCGCCATTATGAGATCCAGTTGCACGACGTGGAAGGCGCGCACTATCCCACGGGGTCGCTCTATTCCTTCCAACGCGGGCTCTATCCGCGCATCGAAGCCGGGCAGTGGTGGCTGCTGCAACTGCGCGTCAAAGACAACACGTGCCTGACCCGGATCAACGGCGAGACCGTGATGGAATACGACCGGCTGGAGAACCTGGAAGAAGGGCCCATCGAACTGCAGGCGCATGACGCTGGGCGGTGGACGGAGTACCAGCACATCCTCGTCCGCCGCATTTGAGGGCGCGCAGAACAGGAGCAACTATGGCAACCATCCTCGCGATCCACGCGCATCCGGACGATGTGGAGATTCTGGCCGGCGGTACGCTGGCGCTGTTGGCCGGCCTGGGCCACGCGATCGCCATCGCCACCTTCACCCCGGGCGACTGCGGCTCCCGGCATTTGGGCCCGGAGGAAATCGCGGCCGTGCGCCGGCAGGAAGCGGCCAATGCGGCGGCGCTGATTGGCGCCCGGTATCTTTGCCTGGAGATGCGGGACCTGGCGATTTTCCCCGACGATGCGTCGCGGCGCCGGGTCACGGAAACCCTGCGGCAAACCCGTCCGGACCTGGTGTTGACGGCGTCGCCGGTGGATTACCTTTGCGACCACGAAGCCGCCAGCGCGTTGGTGCGCGACGCCTGCTTCGGGGCGCCGGCGCCGAACTACCTCACGCGGATGGAGGCGCCAGAGCCGCCACTCGACCGGATCCCGCATCTGTACTTCATGGACCCGATCGAAGGCAGAGATCGCGAGGGCCGGCTGGTGGCGCCGGATTTCGTGGTCGATATTGCGCCGGCCTTCGCCCGCAAGCGCGCCATGCTGGCGGAGCATGCGAGCCAGCGAATCTGGCTGCGGCAACATCACGGGACGGACAACTACCTGGACGAAATGGAACGCTGGACCCGCGAACGCGGCGAACTCGTGGGCCTGTCCTACGGCGAGGGATTCCGCCGCTATCGGGGTCACGCGTACCCGCGGAGTTGTCTGCTGGAGGAGTTACTTGGGGCGGCGGCGGTGAAATACGGAAAGGCCGATGCTTAGGCTGCGGGCGGCATGTTGAGCCGCTTCTCGACTTCCAAGATGCGGGACTCGACCGCCGTGAGGCGTTGCCGGAGCGCAATGTCCGACTGCTCGCCTTCCTTCAGTTTCGCGTCCGTGGTCTGGGTATAGCCGTAGAACGCCTGCAAAAGCCTCGTTTCGCTGTCGCGGAGCGTCTCCTTGAGGTCGTCGTACTGGTGCTGCATTTCGCCCCGAAGCTGGTCGTACTGGTGGTTCATTTCGGTGCGGAGTTGCTCGACAGCTCCTTGCAGATCGCCTTTTGTCGCTGGTGCGTTTGAATCGTCCATACTGCCCCCTTCATCATACGGGAAAAAGTTGCAGCCGTGCTGGCGAAGTCACGGCACGGTTTGGCGGCCACCGCGGAAGAGCGGTACGGGTTCCAGCAGGTTCCAGGAGCTTGGTGAGCCGGAGTTGCCTGCTGGAGGAATTACTTGGGGCGGCGACGGTGAAATACGGAAAGGCCGATTCTTAGGCTGCGGGCGGCATGTTGAGCCGCTTTTCGACTTCCAGCAGCCGCGTTTCCAGGGTTGCGAGGCGGGCGATTACCGCAGTCGTGTTGCCTTCCACCAGGGCAATCCGTTGCTGGTTTGACTCAGCGAAAGAGTAGAACGCCTGCAAGAGTTTCGTTTCACTGTCGGCGATGCGTTCCACGAGGTCGTTGTACTGGTGGTTCATCTCGGCGCGAAGCTGATCAACAGCTCCGCGGAGGTCGCCTTTTGTAGCAGGTGCGTTTAAGTCGTCCATACGGCTCCTTTCATCATACGACGTAGGAACCGTGCATGCTGTCACCGTCCGGTTAAGCCGGCGCCGCCCAGCGCGGAGTTGAGCATCTAGACCCCGGCGACCAGTTCGATGCCTTCTTTCCTGCCCAGATTACGCGAGTACTTTCGGGCGGAGGCGTTGTTCCAGTGCTCATGCACGCCGAGGCTGGCCAGCGTGCCACGGCTATCGGGACTGTAAACCGTGCCGGACGGGGGCTTCGCCGCCTGGGCCGCTTCGTGGAGGTAGTTGTCCGCGTTGCCGCGGACCTGGGTAGCGCGAGGCTCGCTAGAGAGCATGTCCAACGCCACGGAGTCGATCGCCACGGGGTCCTGCGACATCAACATGCTGGCAGCCCAATGGTCGTCGAAGGAGGCCCACTTAAAAACGCTGCCTTCATTGTGCTCCGCGGTATACAGACCATCCAGGATGTACAGCATGGTTTTGCCGCCGAGGTGGCGGTGCCCTATCAGGTCCACCAGGGTGTTGTAGGAACCCATAGGCTGAGTCCGCATGACGCTGCCGTGCAGCACCCTTGGGGACCAGCCGCCATCGTTGGGAAAGTGGACGGAACCGAAGTGGTTCTTGGCGGTCAACGTGACGCCGGCCATTCCGTGCGGCCGCAGCAATGCCATGTTGATCATGTACTTTGCCTCGGTCACCTGCCGCGGAAGATAGCCGATTGGCAGTTCCCCCTTGGAGAATCGGATCGGGTTCGCCATGTCCGGCGTGGGAGACATGCGACCGCCCAGGTTGTAGTCGGCGCCCACCAGAAACTTCACCGCCTGGAATTCAGGATTGGAATTCGCCCGAATCCTGGTGAGGATCGGTTGACCGACGTTCCGAATGCCGGTGACATCGTAGATCATGATGTCTGCGCCCCGTACCCCGGCCATTTCGATCAGTTCCGTGACCAGGGCTACGACGGCGTGAGGGCTGGGCAAGCCATTCAGGGCTTCCCTGGGAGGCCCTCCGCCCCGCGCCGCCGCGGAAGGCGCGCTGCCCGGGAAAGAAGCCGGCGTGCCCCACTCCGCGGACCGGTCCTGATTGCAGTTGATTTTGATCGCGATTCTCTCCCCAGGACGATATCCGGAACTGGCCAGCTTGTGGTTGTTATTGAAACTTCGGAACAGCGCGTCCCACGCCTGCTTCTCATTCTTTCTGCCAGTCAGATTCTGGAGGAGCCGGGAAGTCATGCCGTGGACCACTTTTTGGTTGGTGTGAGCGTCATCCCACCAATGCCCCGTGACACCGTCCCAACTGGTGGCGTTCGCATCGCGCACCCATACCACTCTGCCTGGGTAGATCCCCTGTCCCGCGCCGATGGGATGGTTGGCCTCTTCGCTGGGCTTGAAGGGGCCGGGCGGAGCCATCCCACCTCGTGGTTGCGCGATCGCCTCCCATGGCAACACGAGAGGGACCTGAACGAGGCCGGCAGCCTGAGCGGCGGCGAGCGACTTCATGAAGCACCTTCTACGCATGAGACAGCTCCTTTTCGATTTCTGGTCGAAAATCTTGCCTCGCGGGAACGGCGCGCGGGCACGGCCCGGCCGGCACCGTTGGGCATTTCCGGCGGCGTGCTACACGTATTTTACCCATACCCGGTGCGACCTTTCAGGTTGCAACGTCGGCGTCCGTGCCGACGTTCTGCGAAGAATGCCGAGGAATACCGGCATGGCAGGCGGGGTACCCTCTGGGTCCGCCCGCTCCAGGGTGCTTTGGATCAGGCGCGATATTTGCGCCGCAGACCACTAGCGATACCGGTAAAGCTTCACGCGCTGGATACCGCGGTCTGGCGCCGAGAGGCGCACGCCGCTGCCGGATTGGCCCATGTCGGCGGCCGTGGCGATGTCATCGCGCAGCACGGAATCGTCGCCGGCCAGATAGCGCGTGACCACCCATTTGCCATTTTCGAAGCGGCCGTTTTCCTGACGGGCAATTCCGGCGATCGGCGGGCCCGGCGTGTTGGGGGTGAACGTGATCTGCAGGTTGTTGCCGGCTACCAAATATTCGTCGGGACCGGTGGCCATGAAGATGCCGTAGCCCGTCACGTCAGGCGCCACGGCAGGCGCGCGGCGATTGCGCGGCAGGCTCACGTTGAGGATGTAGTCGCCAAGCTCGATCTGCTGGTCGGGCTTCTGCCGGTTGAGCGACGCAGCCGCGATCGTGCCCTTCGACTGGTGCTCCAGAATGGACGGGGCGAGCTGCGCCAGCGTCTTGTAGGCCACCGAAAACGGCAGCGTCTCGACATCGGGCGGTGGCTGCGAACCGGCGGGCTGCGCCCCGTCGGGGCCGAACCCCATGAGGCGCGCGACGTTGTCGATCCCGAAGGGCGAGTAGCCGATGGCGCGGTGTTGGCCGATGGCATAGAAGGCGTTGGCGGCGCCGCGCGTGTCGCCGGCCGATTCGGGAACGAAGAGCGGGTTGCCGGAGCGGCCGTAGCGCGCGACGATGCCGGCGAAATCGGGCAGGTAGATGTCGGGGCAGAGCAGGTCCACCAGGGGAGCGCCGGCGCGCCAGACGTCGTGCATGTGGTCTTGCGGTCCGCCGCTGGGATAGTCGCCGGGGCCTTTGTCCTCGGGCTGCACAATCCAGGCGTTGACGAACATCGGGATGGCGTATTCCTTTTTGCCGGCCTCAGCCACGGCGTTGATGTAGCGGGCGTAGTTCCAGCCCATGAAGATCTCGTCGGCTTTGGCGCCCTTGCCGAAAACTTCTTCCCACGTTCCGGAGGTCCTGGAGCCCGCGGCGTCCCACACCTGTTTGAACTCCGGCAGCAGGTCCTGTTTGTGTTTGGCCAGATAGTCCATCAGTTCCTTGGGCACCGGTTTGGCGAAGGCATCGCTCGCGGCCGGAGAGCGATCGCGCGCGTCGCCCAGCACGCCGACCTCGTTCTCCAACTGAACCATGATCACGCGGCGGGTCTGGTCCACCTCGCGGGTGTGGCGCATCAGGGCGGCGAAAGCGCGCGCGTCAGCCTGCACGTTGTTCCGGCTCAGGGTGGAGAGCACCTCGATGGTCTTGCCACCGCGGATCTGGGTGCGCGGGAAGCGGTCCTGCGCGGCCTTGACCCAGGCGGGGGCAAAGCTGGAGAGCCCGTTTTTCCAACTGGCGAACCAGAGCCAGACGATGCGCACGTTATTCTGCCGGGCGCTTTCGACGAGCTGATCGACCAGGCGGAAATCGTACTTCCCTTCCTCGGGCTCGATCCAGTCCCACGAGACGCCGGTCAAGACGGTGTTCATGTGGACCTTGCCAGCGAGCAGCGGCCAGACCACTTTCATTCGATCGGTATCGGAGGACACCGTATTGCTCAGTTCGCCGCCGAGCACGAGGAACGGCTTGCCATCGACCATCAACTGGGTGGCCTGACCACGCTTCTCCAGATGCGGGACCGCGGGGTCCGCGGGTTTGGTCTGTGCGCGCGCCACCAGGGCCAGGGAGCACAGAAGGAATGCGCAGGCGAGGGACCTTACGTTGATCATGTATTTCCTACTTAAGTGTCTTATTTTACCGAAACGCCCCATACGTTGGCGCGGCGCGCGAGGCCCAGTGCGCTTCGGGCTGGCTGAAAGCCGCGAACAAGCCAGCATTTGGACATGGGCATTCCTCCACGGTCGGCTTAGAACGAACGGGCAACCAGGCGAACCGCGCCAACCAATCCGGGGACCGGCGGCGGTGGCGCCGCGGCGCCGCGACCAACCGCGGGCTGCGCTCCGCCGGCCGGGCCGCCGCGGCCTCCGGGCGGCAAAGTGCGCACCTCGATTTCGATCTCGTTGACGTTGCCTTGCAGAGCATCGGTGACATCCCAGCGGTACGGCTGCCAGGCGCGCGCGCCGAGATCCTTGCCGTTGACACGGAGGCGGGCGTAGTCGTTTACGCCGGCGCATTCCACATAGAATCTCTTGCCGGCAGGTTTGGAGGCCAGAGTAACCTGCTTCTGAAACTGAGTGACCGGTACATCAATCTTGAATTCCGCGATGGTGTCGCCGGCGGCGAAGGAAAGCTCGGGCGCGGAGACGGTCTGTGGGACCGCGCCGATCACCACGATCTTCGCCTCGTAGGGAGCGAGCACGAGCGGCAAGCGGAGCGAATCCGTGGCGGCAGTGGCGCCCGTCATGAGGTGAATCTCGCCGGTGCCTGCATCCCAGACCTGCGCTTGTCCGTGGCCCCAGACCGATACCGTGCGCGATTGCGGCTGGTCGCTTTCGTTGAAGAAGAAGTAGAGGTCGGCGTCGCGCCAGGTACGGTGGATATACTTCAACGCGGGACACGGGCTATCCAGCGCAACATCGGGCTTGGGCAGGGCTGCCACGACGCGCGCGGTAAGATCGCCCGTGGGCTCGAGAAGCGTGGCGAAGCTGAGGTCGGGCTTCTCCCTGGCTTCGAGGAAAGACCGGTCGACCACCATGGTAGGCGCGACACCGGCGAAGATCGCTTTGCCGCCGGCCGCGGCCATGGCGCGCAGGCGATTGAGCCCAACGCGCGAGATTACGGTGGAAGAGGGAACGATGACCGCGCGATAGAGTTGCCCGCTGAGGTTGCGGAAGGCGCCGTTCTCCAGGGTCGCGAGGGAGCTGAGCGACTGCTCGTCGAAGTAATCGAAATCGATCTGGTGCTCCAGGAGTTGTTTGCCCAGTTTGGTGGTACTGCGGTCGGCCTCCTCGTCGCCCAGCCACATGCTGTTGGCCGGATGGTAGAGGGCCACCTGCGCGGCGGGCCGGCCAATGGCCAGCAAATAGGACGCGCGGTTGGTGTACCAGGCCAGCATGGCGGCTTGCGGCGGGGCTTCCGTGGACGGCGCGGACGTCCCGGCGGGACGGATAGCGGGGATGCGGATCTGCGGCGCGTTGACGCCGCGCACCAACTGGTAGTCCAACTGGAACTTGCCCTCCACACCGGCGCCGCCGCCCCCTTCCGTCCACACGCGCGGCCGCCCGAACAGGTGCGCCGCCGACGAGGCCAGCTTCGGGAAGTTGTTGTTGATGGCGTAGGTGGTGTCTTCGCGATTCACGGCGTCGGGACGCAGTTGGTTCAGATTATCGATGCCGGGAACCTGCACGTGGCGCATGTCGCGGAAGAAATCGCCCTCGTTGCGGATAAGATCCTCGCCGCGCGACAGGTTCAGCATCAGCTCTTCGTGGTTCAGGTGGACCAGATATTCCAGGCCGTTCCGGGCGCACCAATCGGCCTGCACGCCGTAGAAGCTCTCACCGAAGATGCCGCTCCACACGTCCCAGTAGTCGGCCTTCACGCGTTTGGCCTCCTCGGTCAACTTAGGCGCAAAGAAGAGCGGCAGGTAGGGCCGGAGATCGTAGCCCTTCTGTTCGCGGAAGGTGTCCAGCAGCTTGGGCGTCCACGGAATGAAGCCCGTGTAGTCGGGTTCGTCGCCGAAAAAACCGAGCACGGTTTTGCCAAACTCCTGGCCGAAGAGCTGCTTGTAGACCTCGTGCGTGGTCTTCAGAAACGCGCGCGTGGCGTCAGGGTTGAGGTAGTCGATGAGCGCGTACAGGCTGTCTTTGGAGTAAGTACCGTCGGCGCGGTTGATGTAGCGCGTGGGCGAACTGCGGAACACGTGGCGGACCAGAAGGACCTCCGACCGGCCTTCCGGCGGAGCCGTCCACTTGATCTGGCCGCCGCGGATGGGCAACATCTCCGCGGTCCCGGCCTGGGGCTGCGTACCCGCGACAGGCCTGGGCTGCGTGAGCGTGAGCGCACCGAGCGTATCGGGAGGGGCCGGAAGGGAGATGGTCTGTCCGGGCGCCACGTAGATCCGCGTATCCGCGACGATTCCCTGCATGGTGAGCTGCGGATATTCCTCGCTCATCTTGCCACCGGCGAAGCCGCTGGGGTAGCTGCCCTCGTCGGCCAGCCAGACCTTCATGCCCCGCTTGCGGGCCTCTTCAACGGCGAACTTCATGAGAGCGAAATGTTCGGGCGAGAAGTACTTGGGAGTCATGCCGCGAGCGGGGGCGAGATTGACCACATAGATGCCGTTGGCCACCAACTGGTCGAACTCCGACACGATGCGCGCCTGGGTCAATTCGTTGCCCCATATGGCCCAGTGGATGGCGCCGTATTCGCGCGGCGGCGTGCGGAAATTGGCGGCCGCCTCGCGGACCGAGGGGACCGTGATCTCTTGCCACGGCCGCTGTGCCATCAGCCCGGCGGCGCACGCGGCAAGCGCAAGAATCCTGATGGCGGTCTTCATGATGGTCTCCGAGCCACAAGTATATCTCCGGGTGCGGAACCGCACCGGCCCCGGGCTACAGCATGTGAAGGCTCCGGCCAGGCTTATTCGTAGCGGTACACGGTCACGTGCAGGACGGTATTGGCGCGCAGCGTCAGGATTTCGCCCTGTCCGGTATCGTCCCCTCCCAACTGGCGTACGACCCGCCATTTGCCATCCACGAACTTACCTTCCTGCACGTCGCCGAGCCCGACGATGGGCGGTCCCGGCGTGTTTGGACTGAAGTTGATGCGCATGCCGCCGCCGGCGGCGCCCAAGTAGAATTCGTTCGGCCCGGCGGCGACCAGGATCGCCGTCGCCGACGCCGAGTTCGGTGCCGCCGGTTGGCCTGGCGCAGCAACTGGCGGGGCGGGCTGCGGACGCGGCTGG
>Ga0208587_1001009_pt1 | contig 15264 bp, 14 predicted proteins | sample NGESurdeep092012_7_FD_184472 | JGI IMG/M metagenome (GOLD analysis project Ga0208587, IMG submission 184472) | Arctic peat soil microbial communities from Barrow, Alaska - NGEE Surface sample 210 deep-092012 (SPAdes) | ecosystem: Environmental > Terrestrial > Soil > Wetlands > Peat ...
TTCCAGCGCATCGAAACTCGGGTACATCACCAGCGGACGCCCGGCCGCAATGGCAGCCATGGCGTTGCAGAAACCGAACACCCCGCACAGGGGAGCGGTGAGCAGGATTTTGGCCTGCGCCGCGGTGTAGCCGAAGTCCGCCGCAACGTCGACGGCGTGGCGTATCAGCGTCTGCTGGTCGTGCAGCACGAACTTGGGCGCCTTGGTCGTGCCCGAGGTGGTGAACATGACGCAGTCCGCTTCGGGCCGCGAGGCGTCGTCTGCGAGCGGCGCGCGTTCGATCAGCTTGCGGTAGCGGTGCGCGGGCTTGCCGATGACCTCGGTCGGCGCCGCGCCGTCCTCCTCGTACACCAGCAGCGCCTCGAGCGCGGATAGCGCCGCGGGATCGCAGCCGGCGAGTATGCCGCTGAAATCGATATGATGGAAACCCGGCCAGAAGCAAAGCAGCTTCGAGCGCGAGCGCCCGACGATGTCGGCGACTTCATCGCTTTTGAAGCGGGTGTTGACCGACACCGCGATCGCGCCGAGACGCGCGCAGGCGAACAACAGGGCCAACCAGGCCGGCACATTGGGCAGCCACAAGGCGACGCGATCGCCGGGACGCACGCCGAGTTCCCGCAGCGCCCCTGCCAGGCGCGCGCTCTCGTCGGCGAGCGCCGCATATGCGAGCGGACGGTCGCGGTCGAGCAGCACCCCCGGCGCGGCGGCAAGGAAAGCAGGAAGCGTGTCGGCAGGCATGCGCGCGAGCGTAATCCCGGCGCGGCCGCGGCGCAAGAAGCGGGTGGCATGCTGCCGCCATCACCTGTAAAGTGCGCGCTGTACTTTCCCCCTTACCCGTGCCCTCTCCGCCAAGCGTAGGGGATGGCGATGAGAACATGCGCCCGGCCGACCTCACCCGCCTCGTCCTGCTTGCCGCCATCTGGGGCGGCTCGTTCCTGTTCGTGCGCATGGCGGTGGGCGCAATCGGCGCGCTGTGGCTGACGGAGTTGCGCGTGGGCCTGGCCGCGATCGCCATGCTGATTTATGCGCGTGCCGCCGGCTTCGATTTGAACCTCACGCAGAACTGGCGCCCCTACCTGGTGTTGGGCGTGCTCAACACGGCGCTGCCCTGGGGGCTGTACGCCTGGTCGGGCAAGCACATTGGCGCCTCCTATATGGCCATACTCAACGCCGCCGCACCCTGGTTCGCTGCGGTCTGTGGCGCGATCTGGCTGGGAGAAAAACTCTCCTGGCGCAAGACCCTCGGCCTCGCGCTCGGCATGCTCGGGGTGGCGCTGCTGGTCGGCTTCGGCCCGATCGCGGTGAGTACCGAAGTATTGCTGGCAGTGCTCGCCTGCATCAGCGCCACCGCCTGCTATGCCCTGGCTGGGGTGTACGTGAAAAAACGCGCAGGCAAGCTCGCGCCACGCGCGCTGACCGTCGGCAGTCTGATCGCCGCCAGCGCGGTCGTGATGCCTTTCCTGCCGGCGCCGCCGGCGGCGGCCGCCTTTACCTGGCAGGTGACGCTGGCCGTGCTCGGAATCTCGCTCCTGTGCAGCGCCGCGGCCTACCTCATCTACTTTCGCCTGATCGCCGATGTCGGGCCGACCAGAACCTTCACCGTCACTTTCCTGATTCCGGTGTTCGGCACGCTCTGGGGCGCGTTGTTCCTCGACGAACCGGTCGGCATGAGCACGCTCGCCGGCGGCGCGGTGATCGTCATCGCCACGGCGCTGGTGCTGGAAATCGGCAAGCGGCGCGAAGCGCGAAGCGGCGGGCGCGACCTGTCCGGATAGCGAAAAAAGACGCAGCGCCGGCCTCGCGCCACGCAGCGGCAGTTAGAATACGCCAATGCAAAAAACCCAGCGCCACTGGTTCGACTCCCTGCTCGACCGGCCCGCAGCGACGGGGGTCAACTGAGATGCGCCTGTGGCAGATCATTGCGCTCACCATACTCACGCACACCGTGTTCAACGGTACCCGCATGCTGGTGTCGCTGTACGCCATCCACCTGCACGCTTCGCCCTTCACCGTGGGCGCGCTGATGTCCTCGTTCGCGCTGCTGCCGATGGTGCTTGCGGTGAGCGCGGGCCGGCTGATCGACCGCGTCGGCGCGCGCTGGCCCATGTTCGTCGCGAGCTTGGCCGTGGCCCTGGGCGTGCTGCTGCCATTTATCTGGCCGCGCCTCCCGACGCTCTACGCCGCGAGCACGCTCATCGGCACCGGTTTCATGGTGTTCCACGTCGCCGTCAACCAGGTGGTGGGCGCGATCGGCCGGCCGCAGGACCGCGCCACCAATTTCAGTTGGCTGGCGCTGGGCTTTTCCACCTCGGGTTCGCTCGGGCCGCTGCTGACGGGCCTTGCCATCGATTCGATCGGGCACGTGCAGACTTTCCTGCTGCTGTTTGTCTTTCCGTTGCTGCCGCTGATCGTGCTGTGGCTGAACCGCCCGGCGCTGCCGCGGGCCAGGGAACGCAAGGCCGACGCCGATAAGCCGCGCATCATCGACCTCTTGCGCAGCCGCGATCTGCGCCGCGTGTTCATCGCCAGCGGGCTCCTGTCCATGGGCTGGGACCTGTACACCTTCGTCATCCCGATCTACGGCTCGCGCATCGGCCTGTCGGCCTCGACCATAGGCGTGATCATGAGCACCTTCGCCATCGCCACCTTCGCCGTGCGTCTGGTGATGCCGCTCCTGGTGCGGCGGGTCCGGGAATGGCCGACAATCACCGCGGCCCTGCTGATCTCGGCCGGCTCCTACTGCCTGTTTCCCTTTTTCACCAGCGTGTCGCTGCTGATGACGCTGTCCTTCGTCCTGGGTATAGGACTGGGTTGCGCCCAGCCCATGGTGATGGCGCTGCTCTACAGCACCTCGCCGCCCGGGCGCCAGGGCGAGGCTGTCGGCGTGCGCACGACGGTGATGAACGCAAGCAGCGCGACATTGCCGCTCGCGTTCGGCGCGCTCAGCGCGGCGCTGGGCATGGGTCCGGTGTTCTGGTCGATGGCGGGATTGCTGGGCGCGGGCAGTTATTTCGTCAACCGGCGGCGCAGGCGCAGCTGATTTTTAGTGGAGGGTATCGAGCCAGAAGCCCAGTCCCTGGGCGTTCAGCTCGACGTCGTTCGAGTAGATATCGAGAATGCGCGCGTCCGGCAGGTGCGAACCCCAGCGCCGCGCTTCCTCGAGAAATATGCGCTTTACGCCCTCGCGCAGGCGCTCAGGCCTCGCCGCGCCTGCATTCTTCTCGCGCAGGCCGAGTTCGGCGTGCGCATCCACCAGGCGGTGCAGCACCGCGCCCTTGGCCTGGATATCGCGAATCTGGCCGTAGTGGGTGACGTATACCGCTTCCGGCTTGAGCCGCAGGATGAGGTCGATGGAGCGATGGTAGGGTCCTGGATCGAACTGCACCGGGCTGGAAGTCGGGACGATGAACTGCCTGCCGCCCTCGTCCATTTCGCGGTAGGACAGGCCGAACACGTCGCCGGCGAAGACATGGCCGGATTTGGTGTCGAGGATGGCGACGTGGTGGCGCGCGTGCCCCGGAGTGTCCAGAAACTGCAGCTCGCGCCCGTTCAGGCGGATCGAGGAGGCGTGCGGTGTCTCGAGAATGCGCTCCGCCGGCACGGGCAGGATGTCGCCGTACATCCGGCGCGTCGGCTCTTCTCCGTATACGGTGACGGTGCCCGCAATGAGCTCGCCCGGGTCGGCCATGTGGCGCGCGCCGCGCGGATGCACGGTCAGCGTGGCGTTGGGAAACGCGCGCATGAACAGCCCCGCACCGCCGGCGTGGTCGAGATGGATGTGGGTAAGGACCACATAATCCACCTGCTCGGGCCGCAGGCCCTTTTGCCGCATCGCCTCGAGCACCAGCGGCACCGAGTGATTGGTGCCGGTGTCGATGATGGCCGCGCGCCCGCCCTCGACCATCAGATGGATCGCGTCGAGCATGGGTCTAAGGTAGCCGGAATCGATGGCGCTGATGCCGTGCTCGTAATCGATGACCTGGGGCATGGTGCCTGGCGGAAGCCGCGACAGGCGCATTCTACAATGCGGCGGATGCCGATGCGGCGCAGCGCGGCACGGCAGGGTAAAATGGCGCACCAGCACCGCTCAGGATCCGTTCTGCTTCATGCGCATCGCCGACATACGCCAGGAATACATGCGCGCCGGGCTCGTCGAAAAAGACGCCGCGGCCGATCCGTTCAAGCAATTCGATCGCTGGTTTCACGATGCGCTGCACGCGCAACTGCCGCTGCCCAACGCGATGACGCTTGCCACCGCCACTGCCGCGGGCCGGCCGTCGGCGCGCGCGGTTTTGCTAAAAGGCGTGGACGCGGGCGGCTTCGTCTTCTACACCAACTACGCCAGCCGCAAGGCGCGCGAACTCGCCGCCAATCCCTACGCCAGCCTGGTGTTCGTCTGGGCCGAACTCGAGCGCCAGGTGCGCATCGAAGGCGCGGTCGAGAAAGTTTCGGCAGCGGAGTCCGACACGTATTTCGACAGCCGCCCCCTCGGCAGCCGCCTCGGGGCCTGGGCCTCGCCGCAGAGCATGGTGCTGCCGGACCGCCTGACGCTGGCGACGAAGGTCGCCGCAATCGTGCTACGCTACGGCAAGCATCCGCCGCGGCCGCTGCATTGGGGCGGCTACCGCGTGCTGCCCGAGGCGATCGAGTTCTGGCAGGGGCGAAGAAACCGACTGCACGACCGGCTGCTCTATACCAAACAAGCCGGCGGCTGGAAAATCGAACGTCTTGCGCCATAGTATCCTTACGCAATTTCAAACCGGGAGGAGTTATGACTGAAACCGTGAAATACGTGCTCGACGAATCGCGCATTCCGAAGTACTGGTACAACCTGGTCGCCGATCTGCCGGTGGCGCCGCCGCCGGTGCTGCATCCGGGCACGCACAAGCCGGTGGGTCCGGATGATCTGGCGCCGCTGTTTCCGATGGAACTGATCATGCAAGAGGTCACGACCGAGCGCGAAATTCCGATTCCCGAGCCGGTGCGCGAAGTGTATCGCCAGTGGCGCCCGTCGCCGCTTTACCGCGCGCGGCGCCTGGAGAAGGTGCTGCAGACGCCGGCGAAGATTTACTACAAATACGAAGGCGTGAGCCCGGCCGGCAGCCACAAGCCCAACACCGCCGTGGCTCAGGCCTTCTACAACAAGCAGGCTGGCATCAAGCGCCTGTCAACCGAAACCGGCGCCGGCCAATGGGGTTCGGCGCTCGCGTTCGCCGGCGCGCTGTTCGGGTTGGAGGTGAAGGTATTCATGGTGCGCGTATCCTACAACCAGAAGCCCTACCGCCGCGCGCTGATGGAGACCTACGGCGCGAGCTGTACGCCTTCGCCGTCGAAGGAAACTCAGTGTGGCCGCGCCTTCCTCGCCCAGCGCGCCGACCATCCGGGGAGCCTGGGCATCGCCATATCCGAAGCCGTGGAGATCGCAGCGCAGCGCGACGACACCAAGTACGCGCTCGGCTCGGTGCTGAACCACGTGCTGCTGCACCAGACGGTGGTCGGACAGGAAGCGATGGCGCAGATGGAAATGGCGGGCGACTACCCGGATGTGATCGTCGCCTGCACCGGCGGCGGATCGAACTTCGCCGGCATCGCGTTTCCCTTCCTCGGCGCGCAACTGCGCGGCGGCAAAAAGCTGCGCATTGTTGCCGTTGAGCCGGCCGCCTGCCCCAGCCTCACGCGCGGCAAGTATGCCTACGATTTCGGCGACACCGCGCATCTGACGCCACTCACCAAGATGCACACCCTGGGCTCGACTTTCATTCCGCCCGGGTTCCACGCCGGCGGCTTGAGATACCACGGCATGTCGCCGCTGGTAAGCCACATCAAGCAGCTCGGCCTGATCGAGGCCGTTGCCTACGAGCAGATTGAGTGCTTCGAAGCGGGGGTAACGTTTGCACGGGCCGAGGGCATCGTACCGGCGCCGGAAGCCAACCACGCGGTGAAGGGCGCGATTGTGGAAGCGCTGAAGTGCAAGGCCGAAGGCAAGTCGCGCACCATCCTGTTCAATCTGAGCGGCCACGGCCACTTCGACATGCAGGCCTATCTCGACTACTTCGGCGGCAAGCTGCAGGATATTAAGTACGACGAGGCCGAGCTGGCGAAGGCGCTCGCGGGGCTGCCCCCGGTCAAGGAAGCCGCCTGACTTAGAAGAGCATGAGGGGCCACGGAAGGGCTGGGACCGTTCCGTTCCCGCCTGATCCGCTCATGCTCTAGCCGATACTCAGACCCTCCCACATCGGAAAGCCGCGCATGGAATTCCAGACGCTCAAGATGACGCTCGCTGACCGGGTCGATTTTTTTGAGCGGCAGTTCCAGCGCCAGGTGCGGGAGACCGATTTCGCGCTGAATCCCTTCGAGCAACTGGCGCTATCCTATGTCGCGGGAAGCGTGCTCGATCTGGGCTGCGGGCTCGGCAACCTCAGCCTGGAGTCCGCGCGGCGCGGCTGCAGCGTAACCGCGGTCGACGCCAGCCCCACCGCCGTCGAGCGCGTGCGCGCGACCGCCCTGCACGAGCGGCTGCCGCTAGAGGCGCTGCAGGCCGACTTGGGTTGTTTCCGGATCGAGCAGGACTACGACACCATCGTCGCCATCGGACTGTTGATGTTCTTTCGCAAACAGCAGGCGCTCCGCCTGCTGCGACAGATCGAGCAACGGGTCCGCCCCGGCGGGCGCGCGATCGTCAACGTCCTCGTCGAAGGCACGACCTATTTGGGAATGTTCAAGCCCGACGAATACTACCTGTTCGCCGCGAACGAGCTGGAGCAGGCCTTCGCCGGCTGGACCCTGCTCGTGGCCCGGCGCGATTCCTTCGCCGCCCCCGAGGGCACGCGCAAGGAGTTCGCGACCGTAATCGTGCAGAAAGCGCAAAGTCAGCCGCCGGGCGGCCCGATCCAGGCCAGGCCTGACCGGCGATGACGGCGACGCCTATTTTTTCAGCTTGTCGATGAAATGCTTGCGGAACTTGGCCACCTTGGGCTGCACCACCATCATGCAGTAAGGCTGGTAGGGATTGCGCTGGTAATACTCCTGGTGCTCGACCTCGGCGGTATAGAATCTGCCGGCGGCCGTGACCTCGGTAACGATGGGGCTGTCCCATGGGCCGGCGGCATCGACCTTGGCTGTTACCTGCCCGGCCGTCGCCTTCTGCTCCGGCGAATGATAGAAAATCGCCGAGCGGTACTGCGGCCCGGCATCATTGCCCTGGCGGTTGCGCGTGGTCGGATCGTGGATGACGAAGAACACTTCCAGAATCTCGCGAAAGCTGACCACGGCCGGGTCGAAACTGATCTGCACCACCTCGGCGTGTCCGGTGTCGCCGCCGCACACGGCCGCGTAAGTGGGGTCCTTCAAATGCCCGCCCATGTAACCCGATTCAACCGACGCCACCCCCTTCAGGTCGTCGAATACGGCTTCCAGGCACCAGAAGCAGCCGCCGCCCAGAGTCGCGATTTCGTGTCCGTTTTGTGGCTGCGTCATGTCGCCCGCCTTTCTCGTGCGCTGCAGAGCATCTAGTTTAGCCTGGCGGGACGCCGGAAACTAAAATATCATAGCGTATCTTTCCCCGGCATCGCCTGGGCTGTTCGCCCGCCGCGATGCCGGGCCGAAGCCGCTCCGGAGAAGTGCACCCGAATGGAATTGAACAACCCGTAAATGAGGGAAAACTAAAATGGCAACTCTGCAACTGTTTCGCAACGCGCCCGAGGTCATTGCCGTCGCCGCCGGAAAACACATTTTCCGCATCGGCGAAGCCGCCAAGGTGATGTACCTGATCATCGAAGGCGAGGTCGACCTGATGCTGGGCGACACGGTGGTTGAAACCGCCGGGGAGGGCGTGTTCATCGGCGAGATGGCGCTCATCGACGACGAACTGCGCAGCGCGTCGGCGCGCGCCCGCAGCGACTGCCGCGTTTTTCCGATCGACGAGGCGCGCTTCCAGTCGCTGGTAAAGGAAACGCCCTTTTTCGCGCTGCAAGTGATGAAAACCCTGGCACGCCGGCTGCGAAAAATGGACGCGCGCATCGGCGCCACGCCCAAGGCCAAGAACGCCAAGAAAGCGAAGGCAAAGACCTGATCCCGGTCTGGGCTTGACTCGGCTCCCGCGCAAGGTCTACATTGTCGGCTGCACGGGCAAGGATCGGTTCGGGATCAGGCTCGGCGCAAACTTCCACTCCAACATAAAGGGGATTTCGATGAAAAACATTTTCGTCCGCTATGTCTGCCGCATGTTGATTGTCTGCATGGGCGCATTCCCGTTTGGTACTTACGCCGGCATGGTCGGCACCAATGAGGTGGTTGCCGCAGTGCAGGTTCAGGGAGCGCGCGACAAGCTGCGCGATTTCGTCGGCCGCAGCGAGATGCGCAATCAGCTGCAAACCCTGGGCATCAGCCCCACCGCGGCGCAGGCGCGGGTAGGCGCCATGACCGACGCCGAAGTGGCAAGCGTTGTCGGCCAGATCGACAGCCTGCCTGCGGGCGGCGCCAGCGGCTGGGCGATATTCGCGGCCGTGCTGGTCATCGGCCTGATCTGGTACTACTGGGTCAAGTAACCGCAGCGTCCTGTCAGGCTGTTGAAAAACTCGCTGTATACGCGATTTGCGCACGATCGTGCAATCGTTTCGCTCCCGACGGCCTCTGATCTGGGAGATATAAAAGGGGCCAGGGGAAAGGGTGGGACTCTTCCCTTCCCACCCAGGCCCCCTTTTTCAACACCCTCCCCTCGGTCTTTAGCCGAAGCCCGCTTAATCGCGGGCTTTGTCTTTGTGCTGTGCTTTTTGACCGGCTGCGTCAGCCTGCCGCAAACCGAGGCCCTGCGGCGGGAAGGTGGCGCGGGCCTGCCGCCGCGCGCGGAACTGGATACGGTGCCGTTCTTCGCGCAAGAAGAATATCAATGCGGCCCGGCGGCGCTCGCGATGGCACTGAATGCGGCCGGCATTGCCGCGACTCCCGACGCCCTCACCGAGCAGGTGTATATCCCGGCGCGCAAGGGTAGCCTGCAGGTGGAGATGCTTGCCAGCGCGCGGCGCCACGGCCTCTTGGCCTACGAACTTGCGCCCGAACTGAAGGACGTGCTCGCCGAAGTGGCCGCCGGCAACGCGGTGATCGTGCTGCAGAACCTCGGGTTATGGGCTTTCCACCCCTACTGGCACTACGCCGTGGTCATCGGCTACGACTTGGAGACGAAACAAATCCTGCTGCATTCGGGCACCAAGGCGCGCCGCGCCATGGCAATAGGACTGTTCGAGTTCCTGTGGATCGACGGCCGGCGCTGGGCCATGGTCGCCTTGGCTCCCGGACGCCTGCCGGCGAGCGCGCGCGAAGCAAGCTATGCGACCGCCGCCGCAGCGTTGGAGCAAGCCGGCCGCATCGCCGAAGCGCACCGCGCCTACGAGGCCTTGCTGGAACGCTGGCCGGCCAATCTCGTCGGTTTGATGGGTCTGGGCAATACCGCCTACGCGCTGGGCCGTACGGCGGAGGCGGAAACGGCGTTCCGCACCGCCACCGCCGCGCATCCGCTCGCAGCCGCGGCGTTCAACAACCTCGCGCAAACGCTGGCCGACCAGGGCAAGCTGGAGGCGGCGCTGGATGCCGCGCGCAAGGCGGTGAGCCTGGAAGGGGCCAGCCTGCCGGCGGCGAAGGCGACGCTGGAGGAAATTCTCAAGCAGCGCCGGTAGACGTCAGCCCGGTGGGCGTCACGGCTATACACCTTTTATTTTCACCGCGGAGGACGCAGAGGACGCGGAGGATGCCGCAAAGGAAAAACGATTTCCTCCGCGTCCTCTGCGGCATGCGAGTGTCAGACCGGGGCGATACGTTGATGCACCCAGTCGGCGACGGCCAGGGCGCGCGCATCGTCACCCCTGCGGCCGATGATCTGCACGCCGACCGGAAGGCCTTGCGGGCCCAGACTGCAGGGCAGGTTGATTGCCGGCACATGCAGCACGGTCCACATGCGGCAGAAAATCGGGTCGCCGGTGGCCGCGAGACCCGCGGGCGCCTCGCCGGGCGCGCTGGGAGCAAGCAACACGTCCGCGTCGGCAAAGACTTCATCCGACTGGCGGCGGCAGGACGCAACCAGCGCTTGCGCTGCGTCGTAGCGTGCCGCATCGCATTGCCGCGCACTATCGAGCAACTGTTTCAGCTTGTCGCTGAGCCCCGCGTAATGCTGCAAGCGCTCGCAGGCGAGCGCGGCGTAAATTTCGTAATTCATGATGTCGATCTGGGCCTGTGTGACTTTGGCGAAAATCTGCGGCAGGGTGATTTGCGTCAGCTTCGCGCCGGCGCGCGCAAGCGCCGCGGCCGCGTTCTCGATCGCGGCCACGGTCGCAGGCAAGGCCGCGTTCCACTCGTGCGTGCGACACAAACCGATGCGCGGCGGCTGCGCCAATGGCTTGGGCAACAGGTCGCGTCCGCTCATCGCAGAAACGAACAAAGCCGCGTCGGCAACCGTGCGCGTGAGTGTCCCCAGGGTATCGAGGCTGTCGGAAAGCGGCTTGATACCGGCGCGCGGCAGCGTGCCATGAGTCGGCTTGTAGCCGACGATGCCGCAGTAGCTCGCTGGGCGGATCACGGAGCCGGCGGTCTGCGTGCCGTAAGCGAGCGGCACCATGCAATCGGCCACCGCCGCGGCCGAGCCGCTGGAAGAACCGCCGGGCGTATGCAACGCATTGTGCGGATTTGCGGTCTTGCCCGGATAGAACCAGGCGAATTCGGTGGTGACGGTCTTGCCCAGCACCAGCGCGCCCGCGGCGCGTGCAAGCGCAACACAGGCTGCGTCGGCGCGGGGTCGATGACCGGCATACACGGGAGAACCGTATGCGGTCGGCATGTCTGCCGTGTCGATCAGATCCTTCACGCCGAGGGGCAAGCCGTGCAACGGGCCCCGCACCGGGCCGGCGTCGAGCTGCCGCGCCTGTGCGAGCACGGCATCGGGATCGATATGTATCCAGGCACCCACCGCGGCTTCGCGCTCTTCGATGCGCGCCAGACAGGCGCGCGCCAGCTGCTCGGCCGTGATTTCACGCGCCGCAAGGCGCCGGGCTGCTTCGCTGGCGCTGAGTTGGTTCAGTTGCTGCATGCCGTCTCCCCAGATTGAGGGCTACAGCATACAACTTCTGCGTAGACGGGTGATGGCGCCGGCGCGCAACGCAAGCGCGAGCCTCCGAACAAACGGCGCGAGAGTGTCGCGCTCATGTGCTGAATGTAAGCAGGCTCTGGCTGCGATGCTATTTTTTCTTTTTCTTCTTGGTGTGAAGGATGGTGCCCTTGCAGTGGCGCGCGCCACAGCGGCACTGGTATAGCCGCTTCATTTCCGGCGTGTGCTTTTCCTCGAGTTCGATGCGGTAGTCGTAGCAGAGCTCCTCGCCCGGGCGGATCGCGCGCAGCGTCTCGATGTAGATGCGGTCCTCGTCATCCACCGCCTCGCAGTTGGGCGCGCAGCTGTGGTTGATCCAGCGCGAGCTATTGCTCCCGGTGGTGGCATCGATGACCATGCCGTGGTCGAGCGCAAACAGGAACGTATGCAGGTTGTCGTCCTTCGCGTAGCGCTTGTCCGCCTGGGCCTCGGTCAGGCGCTCGCCCGTGTACTCGATCAGACGGGTACCGGCCGGGATGTGGGTGGTGGCGAATACGCCCTTGCCATGTATGCCGGAACTGCGCACGGCGAAACGGCGGCGCGGCTTGATCTTTCTGGTTGCCATTGATCTCGCGGGTAGTGGTTGTAAACAGGGCGCGATTTTAGACCATTTTGTGCCGGGGTGGCTGCTTTTCTCTCCTCTTGGTTGTAGACTTTGAGTCAGAAGAAAGGCAAATCATAATGCCGCGGGCGCATTGGCCGAAGCGATTCAGGGCGCCGGACGCTTTGCCTCGGGCAAAGGCCGGCACGGCACATTCGACGACATTTGAAAATTTTCGGAGGGCCTGCCATGAACGATCGTGCCGCCGCACCAGTGGAGCAAACAAGCAATCAGCCGCCGCTGCTCGTCGGCTACAACGCCTGGGAGCAAGACGCCATCCTGCGCGCGGCGGTGGCGCGCGAAGGCGGCGCCTGGATCGGGGAACGGGCGCACAAGCTGGGCGAGTTGGTGGGCAGCGAGCGCATGCAGCTGCTCGCCGACCAGGCCAACCGCCACCTGCCGCAACTGCGCACACATGATCGCTTCGGCGAGCGCGTCGACGCCGTCGACTATCATCCTGCGTATCACGAACTGATGGCGCTCGCCTTCGGTGCCGGACTGCATTCCCTGGCCTGGAAAACGCGGCGCGACGGCGCGTTTGTCGCGCGTGCGGCGCTCAATTATCTGTGGAACCAGGCCGAGAATGGCACCTCCTGCCCGGTCACCATGGCCTTTGCCGCGGTGCAGGTGATGCGCAACGATCCGCCGCTTGCCGCCGAGTGGGAGCCGAAGCTGCTCGCCGACGCCTATGACCCGCGCCCGTTGCAGCTGTCGCAAAAAAGCGCCGCGACCGTCGGCATGGCCATGACCGAAAAGCAGGGCGGCTCGGATCTGCGCACCAACCAGACCGTCGCCACGGAACTGGGCGATGGCGCTTATGCGCTGGAGGGCCACAAGTGGTTCTGCTCGGCGCCGATGAGCGACGGTTTTCTCACGCTTGCGCGCACCGGCGCCGGCGTGACCTGCTTCTTCGCGCCGCGCTCGCTTGCCGACGGCACGCGCAACGGCATTCATATCCAGCGTCTGAAGGACAAGTGCGGCAACCGCTCCAACGCATCGAGCGAAATCGAGTACCACGGCGCCTGGGCGCGCAGGATAGGCGCCGAAGGGCGCGGTATCGCCACCTTGATCGAGATGGCGCACCTGACGCGTTTCGATATCGTCGTTGCCTCTGCCGGCATGATGCGCGGCGCGCTCAATCAGGCGCTGCACCATTGCGAGCATCGCAGCGCGTTCGGCAGACGCCTGGTGGAGCAGCCGCTGATGCAGAACGTGCTCGCCGATCTCGCGCTCGAAACCGAGGCGGCAACCCTCCTCGCCTTGCGTTTGGCGCGCGCCCTGGACCGCTCTGCGCACGACCCGCAGGAACGGCTGCTCGCGCGCATCCTCACCCCGGTGGCCAAGTACTGGCTCGCCAAACGCAATCCCGCGTTCATGTTCGAAGCGATGGAATGCCTGGGCGGGAACGGCTACGTCGAGGAAGCGCCGTTGGCGCGCTTCTACCGCGAGGCGCCGGTGAACAGCATCTGGGAAGGCAGCGGCAACGTCGCCTGCCTGGACGTGCTGCGCTCGATGCAAAAGCAGCCGGACAGCGTCGCGGTGCTGTTGCGCGAACTACGCGAGGGCGCGAGCGGCGAGCGGCGCCTGTCGCGCTTCGTCGACGCCATCGAGACGCAATTGGCCGAGACGGACGGCATCGAGCAGCACGCGCGGCGCATCGTCGAAATGGCGGCGCTGGCGCTGCAGGCGGGCCTGATGGCGCAGCACGCCGCACCCGCGGCCGCCGACGCATTCGTGAGCTCGCGCGTGGACGGCGACTGGGGGCATGCCTTCGGCACCCTGCCCAGGGGCGCGCGCTGCGAAGAGATCATCGCGCGCAGCCGGCTCGGCTGAGGCCGCCCCGTGGGCAAGCGCCCCCGGTTCTGCATCCCGTCCGAGCGGGCGTGGCACCGCCGGGGTTCGGCGGAAATAGGGGCGGAGGTCCGTTGCTGCGGCGTATAATTACGGACTTGGAGTCCAATATGCGCATCGAAGTACACGTACACGGCACAATCCCGTTGCGGGCCGAGACGACCCCGTCCCAAGTGGAAGCGGCACTGCGTCCCTGGCTGCGCTATATCGACGAGGACAATCTCGTCGATGCGAGGAGCGTCTACGAAGACGAACCCGGCATGGTCTTCGACGCGAAGGGCAGCACCCTGGAAATCTGCTGGACTGGCGATGTCGGCCGCGGCTTCCGCGAATTGATCGAGGAGGCGTTGCAGGGGCTTTGCCCGTATTCCGAGTCGGCCGCGGAAATCGAGGTCAGCTATTACCACGACGACGGCCAGGACGAATTCGGCATGGTGTTTGTCGGCCCCACGCCCGAGTCCATCCACGAGCGCCAGAAGAGCCGCATGATAGAGGATGTGTCCGGCATGCTGGCCCGCCACTTCACCGAAGCGGAGATCGGCGAAGTCGCGGCGCTGGTGAACCAGTTGTTCGAGCGCAATTGGGCCGAGAAGACCGGCGGCGCGCAGTCCGGCTCGACTACCGCCCCGCGCGGCCTGACCCCGGCGCAGCGCCGGCGCCTACACTAGGACGACCACACCAGCCCTAGACGCTGCCGGCAAAGGGTGTCGGTAAACAATTAGTTCCATTGCTGCAGCCGCAGGCGTGTCAGTCGATCATGACGACGGCAATCACGTTTGCAACGTCTGCGCCCACGATCACCGCAAGATCGCGCGCCTTTATGTAGAGCGGGAGGATCAGGACTTCTGCGGGCTTCCGGCCTGCCGCGGTCAGCGCCTTCTCGATTGCCGGCTTGGATTGCGGCAACTCAGCCGCGAAGAGCTCCAGCGATTTCCCCTTGCTCAGCACCAGCTTTTCGCGCTCGATGTATGGCACGAAGTATTGCGGAAACAACTGGACGTCTACGCCCGTGGCGACTGCGACATTCTGCAGCAACTCGAGTTCTTTCGGATCGGTGGGCAGATCCGCTGCGGCCGGCCAGGGACCAGAGAACGGCACGGTCTTGAATTCCGGCCGGGTTACCTTGGCGAGTTGTTCCGGTTCGAGCTGATTTGCCGTCACAATCTCGAACCGGTCCTTCACGAACAGCAGGTATGCAGGCCTTGCCTGAAAGGCGATATGCACCCCGTAGGCAAGCGCTGCCAATTGCAGGATCACGATTGCCGCGAGGTCGAATTTGAGGAGTTTTATTTTCTTTCTTGCGTCGAAAACGATGAGTGTAATAAGGGGGCCCAGTACTACGTGGACGCCGACGATCAGTGCGATCAGTCGCCTCCCGCCGAGCGCCTCGAAGAACGGGGGGGGATACCAGATGTACAGCATGGTCCAGACGACGATGGCCGCAATCGCCGCGCTCGCGCACAAGTGGATTGCGGCGGCTCTCCAGCGGGAAATCGAATTGATCATTGCATCAATCGGATTGGAAGTGCTCGCCCAGGGGGAATATTACTTTTCCGCGACGGCCCCAAGCCAAGCGTGGATTGCCCGATGATTGCACACGGTCATTGCAAAAGCAAAAAGCCCCGGCCGATGGCCGGGGCTTTTTGTTTTTTCAGGACCTGACGATGACCTACTTTCGCAT
>Ga0208587_1001017_pt1 | contig 15217 bp, 19 predicted proteins | sample NGESurdeep092012_7_FD_184472 | JGI IMG/M metagenome (GOLD analysis project Ga0208587, IMG submission 184472) | Arctic peat soil microbial communities from Barrow, Alaska - NGEE Surface sample 210 deep-092012 (SPAdes) | ecosystem: Environmental > Terrestrial > Soil > Wetlands > Peat ...
GGCCGGCGAGGCCGCCAGCTTCGCCAACGGCAAGGGCAAGAAGCTGTACGCCGCCTATCAGGAGCGGCTGAAGACGCTCAACGCCGCCGACTTCGGCGATCTGCTGCTGGAATGCATCCGGCTGTTCCGCAACCACCCGGACGTGCTGCGGCAGTACCAGCAGCGCTTCAAGTTCATCCTAGTGGACGAATACCAGGACACCAACGTGGCGCAGTATCTGTGGCTCAGGTTGTTGTCGCAGGCGAGCGCACCGTCCGGGAGCCTCATCCTTCGAGACGCCGCGCTGCGCGCGGCTTCTCAGGATGAGGAAGAAGAGGCGCGGCAAGACGAAACCGAAAACCCTCACCCTGAGGAGCGAGGGCAAAGCCCGAGCGTCTCGAAGGGCGAGGCCGAGGCGTCGCTGCGCGCCCCGAAAAACATCTGCTGCGTCGGCGATGACGACCAGTCGATCTATGGCTGGCGCGGGGCGGAGGTTGATAACATCCTGCGCTTCGACCATGACTTCCCGGGCGCCAAGGTGGTCCGGCTCGAGCGCAATTACCGCAGCACCGGTCATATCCTTGCCGCCGCCTCGCACCTGATCGCGCACAACGAAGGCCGGCTCGGCAAGACGCTGCGCACCGAGGACGTGCTGGGCGAAAAAGTCACCGTCACCGGCGGCTGGGACTCGGAAGAAGAAGCCCGCTCAATCGGCGAGGAAATCGAGCAGCTGCAACGCGACGCGCGCGAACAAGGGCTAGATCATCCGCTCGACGAGATCGCCATCTTGGTGCGCGCCTCGTTCCAGATGCGCGAGTTCGAAGAGCGCTTCATCCAGCTCGGCCTGCCCTATCGTGTGATCGGCGGTCCGCGCTTTTACGAGCGCGCGGAAATCCGCGACGCGCTCGCTTACTTGCGCGTGATCGCGCAGCCGGCCGACGATCTTGCGTTCGAGCGCATCGTCAACGTGCCCAAGCGCGGGCTCGGCGACGCCACCTTGCAAATGCTGCACGACCACGCCCGCAAGCAGCGCATTCCGCTGAGCGCTGCCGCCGCCGCGCTCAGCGCCACCGACGAGATGAAACCGAAACCGCGCGGCAGCTTGCGCGACCTGATGGCGTCGTTCGAGCGCTGGCGCGCCAAGAAAGACAGCCTGCCGCACACCGAGCTGGCCGAGATCGTGCTGGACGAAAGCGGCTACACGGACATGTGGCAGAAGGACCGCTCCGCCGACGCCACCGGCCGCCTGGAAAACCTCAAGGAGCTGGTGCGCTCGATGGAGGAGTTCGAGAACTTACAGGGCTTCCTCGAGCACATCTCGCTGGTGATGGACAAAGACCGCGGCGAGGCCGAGCAGGCGGTCAACATCATGACGCTGCATTCCGCCAAGGGCTTGGAATTCGACACCGTGTTCCTGCCCGGCTGGGAGGAAGGCCTGTTCCCGCATCAACGCTCCCTCGACGAACAGGGCCGCAACGGGCTGGAGGAGGAACGCCGCCTCGCCCATGTCGGACTGACGCGGGCAAGGAAACGCGCCAAGATCTATTTCGCCATCAACCGGCGCATCCACGGCCTATGGACCACGACGGTGCCCTCGCGCTTCCTTGACGAATTGCCGGAGACCGATGTGGAGGTGAAGGAGCCCGCCAGCGGCAGCGGCGGCTTCGGCATGTCGGGCTACGGCCCCTCGCGCTTCGACCAGACGAATTCGTTCGGCTCGAACTATTCGACGCCCGGCTGGCAACGCGCGCAAAGAACGAAAGAAGCGCGCAAGGGCGGCGGCGGGTTTAGTGAAAACGGACAACCTCGCTATGTGCCGGACGGCGTTTTCGGCGATGACAGGGAGGCAAGCTCCGATCACCTCTCCCCTGCTTCTTCTTCACCTCCCCCCTTGTGGGGGAGGTCGCCCGCGGGAGCCAAAGGCGTAGGCGGGCGGGTGGGGGGTACTTTTTCCGGCGGTCGCAAAGGCCCGCTGACCATCGATGGCGAACTGGTGGCAAAATCCACCGGCAGCGCCTCGTCATTCGACGTCGGCACCCGCGTGTTTCACCAGAAATTCGGCAACGGCAACGTCACCGCCGTGGACGGCAACAAGCTCACCATCCGCTTCGACAAGGCGGGCGAAAAGCGCGTGGTGGACAGTTTTGTGGAGAGGGTGTGAGAGGTTACCGAATATTGCGAGGCTCAGATAATGACCAAGTATTCTGACGACATTGAATTTGTACTCTTGGAACTCGTACGCTTTGCTCGCTTAGAATTCGTTGATCTACGCACTCTGCCACTTGAAGACCAGTGGGCTAGTATGCCGCACCCGACGGGTCGTGGCGACTTAATATGCGAAGCCGCTCTCCAACTGAGCATGGCCTAGGCGGAGCCCTTCGGGAAGCAGAAGAGCTTTCGCACCAAATTATTCTCAGTTCGCTTCACGTCTTTGGCGCGGAAGGCCTACAAAAAACAGAATTACACATCCAAGATGCTGGACGATGATTATACTGCCCTGACAACGTGGGCCGAAGATCGCCGTGCCAATGGCAACGCATGTCTTGCAGCGCCATTGAATTTTGGCACCTAATGAATGGCGTGTGGCGAGTCGCTAATCTGCCCTCGTCCTGAAGACGCTGCGAAGCAGCCCATCTCGGAGGAGGATGCGGATGGCCACATGCTTCGAGATGCCGCGCTCCGCGCGGCTCCTCACCATGCGGCCGAGATAAGCGTGCTGTCATGCGCGGGCTTGACCCGCGCATCCCGCTTAGGCTGGCATGGTGCGTCCCTAAGCTAGATGGCGGGGTCAAGCCCGGCCGTGACAGAGTGGAGATCGCCATGCTCTTACATCGTACGGTCGCTGTCGCAGTACTCACCTTCTCCGCCACCCCCGCCTCTGCCCTCGATCTCAATTCCTTCCGCGCCCAGCACGGCCGGCCGGCGCTGTCGACCAGCGCCATGCTGTCCGGCCTCGCCTATGCGCACGCCCACGACATGGCGAACCGCAACCATCTCGATCACAACGGCTTCCGCCAGCGCATGAGCCACACCGGCTCGACCGCGGCCGAGAACGTGCTCTATGGCTGCGCCGACGAGGACTGCGTGATCCGGATGTGGGCGAAGTCCGGCGGCCACCGCGCCAACATGCTGCGCGGCGACGTCACCAGTTACGGGCTCGCCTCGGCCACGGCGGCCGGCGGCCGGCGCTATTGGGTGCTGGAGCTGGGGAATTAATTGATCCGCCCTCATCCTTCGAGACGCCGCGCTTCGCGCGGCTCCTCACCATGAGGCCGGGATAAGCGGTGCGCGCCGCCCAGAGTCTCGCTGCCGCTATTTCTTCTCCAGCATCAGCTGGCCCTTCTGCCCGATCACCCGCTGCACCGCATGGGCGAAGCGCGCCAGCAACCACGGCAGCGTGACCTCGAGCCGCACGCCCGCCTCGTACACATCGATGGTGCCGAAGGCCCGCTGACCCAGCGCCTTGACCCGGAAGTTCAGACGGTCGCCGGTCCAGGTCTCCTGCTCCAGCGTGAGCAGCCGCGCGAACTCAGCCCGGGCACGGCCGAGCCCGTCCTTGATGCGGCGCACCGCCTCGTCCTTGCCGAGGCGGTGGGGAATGGTGACGACGAGCGGTTCCGACATCGCGGCGTGGTTTCCTGGTGATCCTCACTCTCGCATGTGGGGACGCTGCCGGCGCGGGAAAAGGCCCGGCGGACGCTGCCGGGATGCTGGGAAACCGCACCCAGCGGGCTATGCTGCGGCAGAACCGAAAAAGGACGCGAATTTCGCCATGCCGCTCTCCGACACCATCAAAACCCTGATCCGCAACGCCTGGGACGACGGCTATCCCTGCCTGCTCGCCACCAGCGGGCGCGAGGGGCCCAACATCACGCCCAAGGGCAGCATGATCGTGTTCGACGATGAGCACTTGGCCTATTGGGAGCGCTCCAAGCGCGCCGTGCTCGACAATCTCGCCCTCGAGCCGCGCGTGTGCGTGCTGTACGCCAACTTCAAGGCGCAGCGCGACGGCGTGCTGGAGTCGGGCTTCCTGCGCTTCTTCGGCAGCGTCGTGCTGCACGAACAAGGCCCGCTGCGCGAGGCGATCTACGCCAAGCTGCTGCCGCGCGAGCAGACCCACGCCGGCGCCGAGACCGGCATCGGCGTGCTGATCAAGATCGAGAAGGCGATCGATATCCGCGGCAAGCCGATCATGTGAGCGCGGTCGGCAGGCTGCCTGGCTACCAACGGCCGCCGCGCTTCACCAGCCGGATGATCACCAGCAGCACGATGGCGCCGATGGTGGCGTCAATGATCTCGCGGACGATGCCGGTGCCCAGGGCGATGCCGAGCTTGGGCAGCAGCCAGCTGGCGATGAAGGCGCCGACAATGCCGATGCAGATGTCGCCGATCAGGCCGAAGCCGGTCCCCTGCACGACCTGGCCGGCCAGCCAGCCGGCGACCAGGCCGACCAGCAGAATGACAAGAATGCTTTCGCCTGAAAGATACATGGGGTCCGCCCTCCCGGTTGGCTCGAAGGGGAGATGATGGCCCGTTGGCGCGAGCGGCGCAATACGCGGCCAAGCCGTGCTAGGCTGTGGCCGCCATGATGAAGCGCGAGAACTTCCCGGTCGCCAAAATCTACGTGCCGATCAAGCGGCGCCTGACGCTCGATCAAAAACGCGTGGATGAGCTGGCGGAAAGCATGCTCAAGGGCGGCCAGCAGACGCCGATCCTGGTGCGGGTCGACGGCGCGCGTTTCGTGCTGGTCGAGGGCCTGCACCGGCTGGAGGCCGCCAAGGCGCTCGGCGAACAGACCATCATCGGCTTCCGCGTCGACGCCAGGAAGCATTGAGGCCCTCATCCTGAGGAGGCTGCGTTAGCAGCCGTCATCGCAAGTCGGCCTTGGCCGACTTGCGCACTCATAATCCGATCTCGGGTAAACCCGAGATCGGTGAATGGGGCGGCAACGCGGATAATGACGGCCCCATGGTTCGAGACGCCGCGCTACGCGCGGCTCCTCACCATGAGGCCGACTAACCCTACTTCTGATCGCTCAAAATCCTGGCGCAGGCCTCGGCGACGTTGCGGTTGGGCTCAGCCGCGCCGGGGAATGTCGCCCAGCCGCCCTTCTCGACGAAAGTGTCCTGTTTCCAGGAGTCGGTCGCCTTCAACGCCACCAGGGTCGCCGGGGCGTCGGCCGCATGCTGAAATTTGTCGGCGCAGATCGGCGCCAGCGCCGCGACCACCGCGCTGTTGACGCTCTCTTTGGTCTGTTTCTGCGCCTTGCTTTGCAGCTGCCATCCGCCCCAGCCGAAGCCAAGCACCACGGTAATCGCAAAGCCGGCGGCAGCGCCCTGCAGGAGGCGCGTTAGCGACTCGCCTTGCAGAATAGGTGGCAAGTTCATGGGTTTTCCTTTCGCCCGACACTGGTTCGGCGCGAGGGCAACGGACACCCGGATGGGTCCCGGTCGTTAAGTTGGAAAACAGGCCCGGCCGCTTTGCGCTGGCGTTTCGGTCACAATAATCGTGCGCTCTTTTCGGGCCAATGTCGATGTCTCCGGCGCATTGAAAAAAAGCGCGCGCTGCCATAATCGGGTCCGCCGGGGTGCTATACTTAATGGCGTTCAGGATCGGGCTTGGAGTTTTCGTATGCGTCTCCGCCGCCTGTTGCCGCTGCTGGCCGCGACCATCGCGGTGCTGGCGTTGAGCGCCGCCTCCGCCGCGCGCGCCGACATTGTCATTTCCATCGATAAGTCCGCACAGCAGATGATCGTCACGGTCGACGGCGATCCGCGCTATGTCTGGCCGGTATCCACCGGCGCGTTCAGCTATGACACGCCTTCCGGCCAGTTCAAGCCGTTCCGCATGGAGCGCGACCACTTCAGCCGCGAGTGGGACGACGCGCCGATGCCGCATTCGATCTTCTTCACGCAACAGGGCCACGCCATCCACGGCTCCAGCCACGTCAAGGCGATCGGCACGCCGGCCTCGCATGGCTGCGTGCGGCTGCAACCGAGGAATGCCAGCATCCTGTTTGCCTTGGTGAAGCAGCAGGGCATGAGCAACACGCGCATTGTGCTGACCGGCGAGATCCCGCGCGCCAACGAGCTGGTGGCGCGGCGTGAGCGCGATTACCAGCGCTCCTACAGCACCGATGACGATGCGGATGTCACCGCCTCGCCGCCGCCGCGGCGGCAGCGCTCGGCGCGCGGCTGGCGCGAATATGAAGACGGCTCGCGTACCTATTACTACCGCGAGCGGCCTTATTATTACGTCCGCCGCTATTTCGGCTACGGCGCGACGGTCCCCTTCCCGTTCTACGGCCGGTGAGACGCGGGCTTTGCTCTAGATCAACGCCGCGCGCCGCAACGTCTATTCCGCTCGCACCTTGAAAGACAACACGGAGCGCCGCGCCATGCGCAAATCCAGCAAAGGCGGCACGCCACGCCGCGCCAAGGTTCAGCGCGCCAAAGCTGGCCGCGTCAAGGCTCACCGCGCCAAGCCGGGCGCGCGCGGCACCGGCCGCTTCTTCCACATCCAGGTGCGCCCGCGCACCGAGTTCGTCACCTTCCGCAATCAGGATGTCGGTGCGCGCGGAGGCATCGAGCGCGTCGCCGGCCGGCGCGCCAACGGCACCTGGGATACACAGAAATGGCTGGTCGGCAAAACGCAGGCGCATCTCGACGGCAAGCAGCTCGCGCCCGACACCGCGGCGGCGCGCAAGCTGCTCGCGCAGCTCGGCTCGCCGCCGCGCCATCTCGGCGGCGACCGCTTCATCGCGCGCCCACGCCGCGACATCTCGGAAAGCGAGAAGCCGACGCCGGCCATGCGCCGCGCGCAATTGGCCAACATCAAGAAGGCGCAGACCGCCGTGCAAAAGCGGCGCGGAACCAAAGCGCGCGCCAAGGCTTAAAATCGCAGCGCATGACCCGGAGAATGCGGATGATCCGCAAGCTCGCCAGCGGCAAATACCGGCTCTATTCGCGGAAACTAAATCCGAAGACCGCCAAGCGCCGCAATCTCGGAACCTTCACGTCACGCAAGGCCGCGCAGCAGCACGAGCGCGACATTCAATATTTCAAGCGGCACTAATGGCCGGCACGAGGGCAAAGCGGACATCGTCTGAACTTGCCGCCATATCCGCTTCTGATCCGATTCGGACGTGCTGCCCGCTACTCAATCAACTGACCGGCGCGGCGAAAGGGCGCACGGCGGGATTCCCTTTTCGGGTCCGACTCACACGCCACCGCTATGCACCTCCTCAGCCTCTTCGTTGATGCCGGCCATCCCTCTCGTGAGCTCGTCATATACGACATCATCAATGGTGACGACGCCGTAATTGGAGTTCTCTCCGTCGAAGCGGCCCTCGGCAGGTTGATCGGCGTGCAGGAACCAATGGTAACCGATGAGAGTGGGCTGCTTCAGGCCAGCGCTGACGTAACGTTGAAAGCTCCGCGCGCGCTCGCCTTGGCTGGCAACACGAGGGCCGGCCCCGATCGTGTTGGGCAATCCGGAATCATCGCCACGGAAGGAAAACTCTCCGATCAGGCATGGCCTGCCGCTGCGCGCATAGGCATCAATGGAAGGAGTCGGATTATTATCATAGCAATTAAACCCGATGACATCGAGGTGACGAGCGGCGGCCTCGATGACGGATTGCTGCGGCACATAGGCAAATCGGCAGCCGAGCACGAGATGGTTCGGATCGGCTTCCTTGATTGCGGCAACCGTGACCTCGAAGTAACGGTCGGCCAACGCGCCTGCGAACGCGTCGCAATCGGCAAAGAAACGTACACGTCTCGCATCGGTGGTTAGCCGATCGACCTCGGCGCCTTCCACGTAGAGGCGCTGGCGGATGAACGGCGGTTCAGTCACGCGCATCGTCGCCAGTTCATGCCAGGAATCGGCTGCAACTTGCCATATCAATTTGAATTCATGGAAGCTGCCATAACGATGGCGGAGCATATTTATTGCAGCCTCGCGACCCCCGGCTCTCCGCTTTTTCGTTGAGGAAGAACGTCAAGAGCTCGTCGTGTCCGCGCCAGTCCGGAGCCCACTGTAGTTCGTTGTCGGTGAACCAGCCGATGAAGCCGACATCGTTGCGGTGGGGGCCGCAGATCGCGCTGGCTCTTTTCCGCGCGAAGATCTCGAAGTTGGGATCGAAGGTATCGGGGCATAGTGCCACGCTCGAGGGCCAGTCCTTTTGTTGCGAGCAGAACGATGCAGCGATGTCTACAATCGCGCTGACCGCAAGCGGCGCAGGCCCCGCATTGGCGACCTTATCGTCCGACCATGCGCCAAGCGAGTTGAAGCCCCAGGAGTGCAGACGCTGCGCGGCGGCCACGCACCAGGCCTCCCGGCTGCCGTACTTGCGCTGGCAGGCTTCGCGATAAGGGAAGCGATTGGTGTATTGAATGCAATCGTGATCGAAGTTCACCGCATCGACGCCCTTCGACAGAAAGAGCCCGCCGTCTGGGTCGACGAACCACCAAGTCCCGTCGATCTGCTCGACACGGAAGTAGCCGCTCGCCCGAACTCGCTCGACGACAATGCCACCCCAGCGCGTTCTGGAAGCTTCAGTCATCGAACGACATGCGCCGCCTTGTCCCGACGATTCGAGCTGTTCACCGCAATGTTGTCTGACGGTTTGTTACGCTGTCCGTGCACAGCCTTGCGTCTCAGCGACGACGCAGGCATTCATGGAACCACCATGACGCAGCACGAGCAGAAGCTCGCTAGCTTTTGCGCCACGCTTCCAAGTGGTAACAAGGCAAGGCCACCGCTTCCGCGCCGCCCGACAACCAATAGTTCAATCTGCTCGCGTTTCACGATGTCGATAATCGTTTCCGCCGCATCGCCTTCAAACACGAAAATTCGAACATCGGATACGCCGAGCCGTTTCGCCCGTTCCTTGGCTTCTGTCAGAATCCGCTTGGTAAAACGTTCGAGCAGGTTCTCTGATATTCCGAGATGGTGAATCTCTTTCATGTGGTTGGTCAGAAGCTTGACATCCCGGATCGCCACTATCCAAAGAATGCTATTCAACGCCTTTGCGAGCCCTGCCGCGACATCGACGGCGCGGTTGGCGCCTTCGGACCCGTCGCTAACGACCATGATGCGCTGCACTTAGGCCTCCCCGAATGGAATAGGTCACTTACCAAAACCAAATCATTGATTCTTTTGCTGCTTCCGTGGAGTAACAGTCATTGACGCACATCAATAAGGAGGCGATCTGTGACTCAGCTTCGAACACAGACCCCTCTTGAAAGCGGGGATATGACCATGATCGCACTTGCATTTTCGCGCTGCCGCCGGGGCCGAGATCGGATCGATACGGGCCGTGACCCCACCGATCCAGTCGAGTCACAAGCAAAGTCAATGTGATCGAAACCACAAGTGCGGAGACATACTTCGGCGCACAACGCAGCGCGCCTCATGGAAACGAAGCAGATGCGACGGTTGCCGGCGATCAATGAGAAAATGAGAATGGTTGGCTTTTATTGCCGCGAGTTATCCGTTTCGCGAGTTTACTCAAACCGACGGTGTCTAATGAGCTACGACACAAAACTCGATCGAGAAACTCTATCGGCAAGCAGGCAACTATACAGCCCGAATTCTTAAAGATGCCAAGCAAAGCGATCTGCCGGTAATGCACTGACCAAGTTTGAAATTCTGATCAATATCCGGACTGCTAGGGTTTTCGGGCTGGCCATTACACAGGCGCTGCTGGCCCGCTCCGACGAGGTGATCGAATGAGGCGGCGCGATGTCCGAGTCTGGCCCTTAGCGGACATGGCGGCGCGGCGTACTCGTCCGCCGGCTGAGACACTCTAAGCGGCGGGGCGGGTGTTTTGGATGGCCGCAAGCCCGACCGGCTCTCTCGCAGCGTCTGCACACAGCTCATTGCAGAAGTATCGCTCGCCTCTCCGATGAGCTTCTTCCTTCAGCGGTTCACTGCAAAATTCACAATTGCGCGGACTGCCGCTAAGCATGTAGCGTGATTTCCAGAGCATAGGTGTCCCCCGCGAATCAACCCGAACGGTAACCCAGATTTCTCGCGGATCAGTTCTAGTGTGTGGATAGTTTGACGAGTGCGAGCTAAACATCGCCACATTGTATGGCTGGTGAAGCCGAAGCGCGCCAGCCGCCCGGCAATGTCTGCCTTCAGCGGAAGAGCAGACATCAAAATTAGAGGCCTTCACGTCCGCTTTTGACCCACAGCGGAAATACGTTGTGCGGTAGTTGCAGTAGCGAACGATTCATCGTTATTCTATCCCGGGGTTGTGCTGAACCGTAGCGGTGGGGGGCGCCATGTTTTTCAATAAGACGCTGAGCTTCATCACATTTGTATCTTTATTTGCAATCTCGCTCTTTTACGAGAGCGCGGCATTCGGGCAAGCAAAGGATCCCATCCGGATCGGCTACGGAATTGCACTCACCGGTCCGCTTGCCCCCAACGGCAAATCCGCTTTGGTTGCGTAAAAGATTTGGGAAGATGATGTGAATTCCAAGGGCGGCTTACTCGGCCGTCCAGTCAAGCTCGTCTATTACGACGATCAAAGTAATCCGTCGATGGTACCGGGCATCTACACCAAACTACTCGATGTCGACAAAGTTGACATGGTGATCGGCGGTTATGGCACGAACTCACTCGCGCCCGCGATTCCACTCATGATGCAGCGAAAGAAGGTTTTCATCGATCTGCTTGGTCTCGCGGCCAACAGCGAGTTTAATTATGCGAATTATTTCTCGATCAATCCCGCCGGTTCAGACCCAAAACCGGCATTCACGCGTGCCTTCTTTGAGGTTGTGATGGCGCAGAAACCGGCGCCGCAGACGGTCGCAATCGTTGCCGCCGACCAGGAGTTTTCGCGCAACGCATCCGATGGTGCGCGCGCCAATGCGCAAAAGGCCGGACTATAAAGATCGTCTATGACAAGACCTATCCGCCGGCGACGACCGACTTTACGCCAGTCGTGCGTGCGATCCAGGCGACCAGTCCCGACATCGTCGTCATATGTTCGTTCCCGCTCGATTCTGTCGGCATGGTGCGAGCGATGAACGAGACTGGGTTCAAGCCAAAGATGGTGGGCGGTGCAATGGTCGGTTTGCAAGCCACCGCGATCAAAATGCAACTCGGGCCGATACTCAACGGTTTCGTGAATTTCGATTTCTGGCTGCCGGTCCTGACGATGAATTATCCTGGCGTTGCCGACTTCATGAAGACGTATCAGACGAAGGCCCCTCGCGAAGGGGTGGATCCGCTCGGCTACTATACCGCGCCGTGGGCTTATGCGCAGTTGCAAGTCCTGCAGCATTCAGTGGAGGCCACCAAGAGTTTCGACGACACCAAGCTCGCCGATTATATCCGGACGCATACGTTCAAAACGGTAGTCGGCGACATCACCTTCGGCGCTAAAGGCGAATAGGCGCAGTCACGCATCCTGCGAGTGCAGTTCCAGGACATCAAAGGCAAAGACCTCAACCAGTTCCGCGATATGGCAACGCACGTCGTTCTATCGCGGCCGGCGCATAAGTCATGTGAGGCGATCTATCCCCACGAGCGAGCGAAGAACTGAAGTATTGCACGAGAAAGTCGGCACACTTGGGAGGAAATGATAACAAGTAAATTGACCTATGCGGCAACAGTGGTTGCGGCCGTGAGCATCGGGTGGACTCCGGCGCCGCGCTGAGCCAGATGATCACGCCGTGCGTCCGTGAGTCGAGCGCGAGTACGCCGCGTTAAAAGAGTTCACCGACGTCAAGCGTCAGCGCGCCCCACCAGTTGTCGCGTCGTTATGGCGTGAAATGAAAAACCTGCGTGAACTCCCGCCGGTCCGATAACCGCTGTTGGCCCTAAACGGACATTCCTATCGCGCCAACGAATGTCTGCTTCTGAGGGATGAACGGACATAACGCAGACGTGCCACGACTTCCGGTTTTGACCCATGGGGACATACACACGCTTTGCGATTTCTGATAAACTGACCTCCACCCACCTTTTGGGCCAGCTATTTCTGAACCGAGCAGGAAACCTTCATGACCGTTTCCCTTTCAAGCATGCGCGCGGGGCTGACCGCCGTCCTCTTAGGCCTCACCGTATCAGCCTGCGGCTACAACAGAATTCCGACGGCCGAGGAACAGGCCAAGGCGAAATGGGCGGATGTGCAGAATAACTACCAACGCCGCTCCGATCTCATTCCCAATCTCGTCGCCACCGTCCAAGGCTATGCCAAACAGGAACGGGAGGTCTTGACCGCCGTGGTGGAGGCGCGCGCAAAGGCAACGCAGGTCAAAATCGATGTGTCCCAGCTCAGCGATCCCGAAAAGTTGAAGCAATTCCAGGACGCGCAGAGCCAGCTCTCTGGCGCGCTCGGTCGGCTCCTCGCGATAAGCGAGAACTATCCTGATCTGAAGTCGAATCAAAACTTTTTGGCACTTCAGTCTCAGCTTGAGGGCACCGAAAACCGCATTGCAATCGCCCGCCGCGACTACATCGAGGCCGTGCGGATTTACAACACCGAGCTCAAAACATTCCCCGGAATTTTGTGGGCCGCGACCGTATTCCGCTCTAACAAGCCGTTGGCGGAGTTCGCCGCAAACGACAATGCGCAAACGCCACCGCAGGTGAAATTCTGATATTCGGCCGCGACATCAAGACCCCGCCATGACCACTGGCGGCCCATCCTCGCGCCTTGCAGGGGAAGCGCGGCGTTTCGCCGTCGTGGCCTTGGTGCTGGCGTGCACAGGCGTCACCGCCTTCGCGCTGACCTTTCCAGCGCTCTCGGGCCGTATCGTCGACCAGGCGAATATCATTTCGGGCGACGCGCGCCGCTCAATCGAGCCAAAGCTTGCCGACCTGGAAGCCAAGTCCGGCATTCAACTCGTCGCCGCCACAGTCGCTTCGCTTGAAGGCCAGGAGATCGAGCCTTACGCCAATGCCTTGTTCCGCAGTTGGCAACTCGGCGAGACAGCAAAGAACAATGGCGTGCTGTTGCTCGTTGCGCCGAACGAGCGGCGAGTCCGCATTGAGGTCGGCTATGGCCTCGAAGGCACGCTCACCGATGCGCTGGCAAGAGTCATCATCGCGAATGCCATCACACCTCGTTTCAAGAGCGGCGATTTTAGCGGCGGCATCTCCCGCGGCATCGACGATATCATTACGGTTCTCACGACCGACGCCTCGGAATGGGGAAAGCGCCCTTCGCTGCGGCTTGACAGTCAACAATCCACCGATCCATTCAACTGGCTAATCGTTTTGCTTGTGATCGCGATCGGCGCAGGACTCATCGTTTCGCCCGGCTTTCGCTGGGTATTCTTCAACATCGTGCTCAATATCCTGGCCAGTTCGGGCGGTTCGGGCAGCAGTAGCGGATCTTCAAGCGGGGGCGGCTTTTCCGGCGGCGGCGGTTCGTCGGGCGGCGGCGGGGCTTCGGGCAGCTGGTGATGGCCATTTCAGCACAGGATCGCGACCGCATTTCCAACGCTATCCGCGCCGCCGAGGCCGGGACTTCGGGCGAGATCGTCTGCGTCCTCGCGCGGACATCCTCTCACGTCACGGCGTTGCCGATTCTTCTCGCTGCAGTGGCCGCGCTCGTGCTGCCTTGGATGCTTGTGCTCTTCACGGCGATGCCGATTTACCGGATCCTCTCGCTGCAGATCATCGTATTCGTGGTTCTGATGGTGATCCTCTGTTTGCCGCGGATTCGGGTCGCGCTGATGCCCCAGAGGGCGCGCCGTGCCATCGCTCATCGCGTGGCCATGGAGCAGTTCACAATTCGTGATCTTGCGCGAAAAAAGGAGCGCTCCAGTATTCTGATCTTCGTTTCGCTGGCCGAGCGTTATGTACGCATTATTGCTGATGATGGAATTGCGGCGCGCGTGCCTCAATCGCACTGGCAGGCGGCCATTGATGCTCTGGTCGCACACATGCGCGACGGTCGCATTGCGGACGGCTTTGTTACAGCCATAGACCTGTGTGGGAACGAACTCGCCCAGCATTTCCCGCGCGCCGAGGCGAGCCGCGATCAACTGCCGGACCGAATTTATTTAATCTAAAACCGAACAGACCACACGTCGCGTTCGCTAGCGCCGGAAAGCAATCCTGCTGGCTCCCTCGACGTCTGGTCATGGCCCTGAGCGGACATTATCCATGATGCGCCACGCCGAGCGCTTGCTCGCCGCGCTCGAGGATCAGCGGCACGATCAGATCTTCCTCGTCGTCGAGATGCCGGATCAGCCCCGTGAGCAGCGCGCCGCTCGCGCGCGCATAGGCGTCGCCGCAACGGCGCAGCGCGTCGGCATCGCTCGATAACGCGCGCAACAGCGCATTCGCGGTTTCCGACGTCGCCGCCATGTCGGCGTGGATGTGGTGGTGGTCGCCTTCCAGCACGTCGAAGCCCCGCGCCAGCCGCGCGTCGGCCGCACGGAAGATCGGAAAATAATGCTGGTCCTCGATCTGGTGATGCACGCGGAGCTGCGAGAGCAGGAATTGCAGCCGCGGCACGAGCTGGCGCTGGAATTCCGCCGCCGGCATTGCGCCCGCCCGGAATTGCGCGGCGATATCCGCGATCATCCCGGATAGCTCACGGAACATGGCGTGACGCGAGAGCCAGAAGCGCGCCATCGCACCGAGGTTGGCGTGACCCTCCCACTGCTCGCGTGGAAACCGCGCGAGCAGCACGCGCAAATCCTCCGGCCCGCCGCTGCGGCGGGCAAGCGCGAGAGTTTCTGTATCGTCCGTGCTTGGCGTTTCGATGGTCATTTGCGCCTTACATAGCCATCCCGGGGCCATTCACCAACCGCTGTCATGCGCGAGCTTGATCCGCGCATCCCGCTTAGGTTGGCACCGTGCATCCCCAAGCGGGATGGCATCACACCTCGGGCTTGCCCGAGGTGTGCAAGTTTGAACTGCCGAAAGTCGGGTACACCCGACTTTCGGTGACAAGCCCGGCCATGACAAAGTAAATACTAGATATGAGCACCACCGTCGCCCGGCTCGCCTGCGACCAGCCGACCGCCCGTCGGATCGCCGCCTATCTCGGCGAGATCTTCAGCGCCGACGATACCGCCTGCGCCGCCTTCGAGGGCGACGGCGGGCAATGGGAGGTGGCGATCCATTTTCGCACGCCGCCGGATGAAGCCGCAGTGCGCGCGCAGGTCGCGATCGCGGCGGGTGATGCGGCGGCAGGCACCCTTTGCATCGAGCAGGTCGCGCCCGCCGATTGGGTGGCGGAAAGCCTCGCCGGGCTCAAGCC
>Ga0208587_1001019_pt1 | contig 15181 bp, 14 predicted proteins | sample NGESurdeep092012_7_FD_184472 | JGI IMG/M metagenome (GOLD analysis project Ga0208587, IMG submission 184472) | Arctic peat soil microbial communities from Barrow, Alaska - NGEE Surface sample 210 deep-092012 (SPAdes) | ecosystem: Environmental > Terrestrial > Soil > Wetlands > Peat ...
GTGATCAAGGTCGAACCCCCCGGGGGCGATTCGGGGAGAAGCCTGTTGCCGGCGGTGTTCCATGCGACCAACCGCAACAAACGCTCGATTGCGCTCGATTTGAAGCACCCGGATGCGAAACCCGTGATCGAGCGCCTCGCGCGCTGGAGCGACATCGTCATCGAATCCAATCGCCCGGGTGTGACAACGCGCCTGGGGATCGATTACGCCAGCCTGTCCGCGCTGAACCCGAGACTCATCTACTGCTCGCTTTCGGGTTTCGGCCAGAACGGTCCGTGGCGCGACAAGCCCGGGCACGATATCGGCTATGTCGGCGCGAGCGGCGGGCTTTCCTATCCCGGCTCCTGGCTCGGCAAGCCCGCACGTTCCAGCATTCCCATCGCCGACATGCAGGGCGGCAGCTTCGGCACCATCGCCATCCTGGCGGCGCTGCACCAGCGCGGCCGGACCGGCAAGGGCACCCAGCTCGACCTGAGCCTGTACGAAGCGGGCTTGTTCTGCGCCGCGCTGCGCCACGGCATCGGCGAGCACACCGATCCGCGCGCGCATATCTGGCCGGTGAACGATTTGTTCGAAACCGCCGACGGCAGCGTTCTGATCCTCGGCATCGTCGAGCAGCACTTCTGGGAGAGTTTTCGCGCCGCGGTCGGGGACCTCGCGCCCGAGCTGGCGGATCCGAAGTTCGACACCGATCCCAGCCGGCGCAAGCATGGAGACGAGCTGTCGCGATTGCTGAAAAAACTGTTTCTGCAGAAAACCGCCAGGCAGTGGCATGACCTGCTCGAGCCGCAGGATGTTCCGATCGAGCTGCCGATGACGCCGGCCGAGGCGAGCCGCACCGAATATGCGCGGGCGCGCGAAGCCGTGGCCGAGGTGGACGGCGAGCGCCATGTCCTGTTCCCGCTCTGGGCCAACGGCCGCCGCGCCGGCGCACTCAGGCGCGGCACGCCCGCTCTCAATGCAGACGGCCGGGCGGTATTGCAGGAACTGGGATTTGCGCACGACGACATCGAGCGCATCCTGCGTTCGGCCGCAGCACGCGGCGCAGCCGGAGTACGCGGCGCAGCCGGAGTAAAAGGGTAGACATGGATTTCTCTTTGTCCGACGAGCAGCAGGCGATACGCGAGGCGATCGCCCGGATCTGCGCCCAATTCAGCGATGACTTCTGGCTCGCAAAAGACCGCGCGGCCGAATTCCCGCACGAACTGCATCAGGCCTTGGCGCGCGACGGCTGGCTCGGCATCGCCATGCCGGAGGAATTCGGCGGCGCGGGCCTGGGCATCACCGAAGCGGCGGTGATGCTGCAGGCGATCTCCGAGTCGGGCGCGGGCTTCTCCGGCGCTTCCGCCGTGCACATGAACATCTTCGGCCTCAATCCGGTGGTGGTGTTCGGCACCGAAGCGCAGAAGCGGCGCATGCTGCCGCCGCTCATCGCGGGCAAGGAGAAGGCCTGTTTCGCCGTGACCGAACCCAACACCGGCCTCAACACCACCCGGCTCAAGACCCGCGCGGTGCGCGAAGGCGAGCGCTACATTCTGTCCGGGCAGAAAGTGTGGATTTCCACCGCCCAGGTGGCCGAGAAAATGCTGATTCTGGCGCGCACCACGCCGATCGAGGAATGCCGCAAACCGGCCGACGGACTGTCGCTGTTCTACACCGACCTCGACCGGCGCTACGTCGAAGTCCACGAAATCGACAAGATGGGCCGCGCCGCGGTCGATTCCAACCAGGTGTTCATCGACGGCCTGCCGGTGCCGGTGGAAGACCGCCTGGGCGAGGAAGGGAAGGGGTTCGATTGCATCCTGCACGGCATGAATCCCGAGCGCATCCTGATCGCGGCGGAATCGGTGGGGCTGGGACGGGCCGCGCTCGCGCGCGCCACGCAGTACGCCAAGGAGCGCATCGTGTTCGACCGGCCCATAGGCCAGAATCAGGGCATCCAGCATCCGCTGGCCGAGTGCTGGATGGAACTGGAGGCGGCCAACCTCATGGTGTTCAAGGCGGCGAGCCTGTACGATCGCGGCCAACCCTGCGGCGCCGAAGCCAACGCCGCCAAGTATCTCGCCGGCGAAGCCTGTTTCAAGACCTGCCAGCAGGCGGTGATGACGCACGGCGGTTTCGGCTACGCCAAGGAATACCACGTCGAGCGCTATCTGCGCGAAAGCCTGGTCGGGCGCATCGCTCCGATCAGCCCGCAGTTGATCCTCTGCTTCATTGCCGAGAAGGTTCTCGGGCTGCCGAAGTCGTACTGATGCGGGCGAATCCAGGCGAAACTGCAGGCAATTTTCCCTCCCGTGTCAGTGGGAGAGGAAACTAAATTGCAAGCACCTTCGCAAACTCGATCCCCCCATACCAGGACTGCGCTGACGGTGCTCGGCATCTGTCTGATGCTGAACCTGATCGGTCGCGGAACCGCCGACACCTACGTCGTATTTCTCTTGCCGCTGGAGCAGGACCTGGGCTGGACGCGTTCGGAAATGACCAGCGTGTATTCAATTTACCTGCTGGTCACAGGATTGAGCTCGCCCATCGTGGGCATGCTGTTCGACCGCTTTGGGCCGCGCGCCTTGTACACCTGCGGCATGGCCGCGCTCTCAGGCGCCTATCTGCTCGCGCCCCAAGTGCAAACACCGTGGCAGTTCTATGCCACCATCGGCGCGATGACGGGAATTTCAGCCGCGGCCCTGGGCCTGGTGCCCTCATCCAGCCTGATCAGCCGCTGGTTCCGCGAGCGTCTGTCCACGGCGATCTCAGTGGCTTTCGCCAGCCTCGGCCTGGGGGCGCTGTTCATCGTTCCGGGCGTGCAATATCTGCTGCAAATTCACGGCTGGCGCGAAACCTATCAGATCATGGGCACGGTGCTGCTGGTTCTGGTGCCGGTCGTGTTTTTCCTGCCCTGGAAACGCTATGCCCAAGGCCACCCGGAATATCCTCAGCCGAAAAAGAGCAGTACCGTCGTCGGCCGCGACTGGACCGTGCGCGCGGCGATGAAGACAAGCGCATTCTGGGGTCTGGCGTGGGTGTTTTTCTTTACTTCGGCCGGCATGTTCAGCATCATGGTGCAGACCGTCGTCTATCTGGTGGAGCGGGGTTTTCCCCCCCTCGTTGCGGCTACCGCATTCGGCTTTTGTTCGATGATGTCGGTATTCGGCGTGCTCGGCACCGGCGCCATCGCCGACCGCATCGGCCCGCGCAACATCGTCAGCCTCACCTTCGCCGGCAGCATCGCCGGCGTGTCCATCCTGCTCGCGATGTCCTGGTTCCCGCGCGAGGGCTTGCTCGCCGCTTTCGTGCTCATATTCGGCATCTGCCAGGGTGCGCGCGGCCCGATCGTATCCTCGATCAGCACGCGACTGTTTGTCGGAAACCATGTCGCGGGTATCTACGGCGTCATTTATGCAAGCAATGCCGTGGGCGCGGGGCTGGGCTCCCTGATGGCCGGGCTGCTGCACGATTTTGCCGGCAGCTACCGGCCCAGTTTCGTGTTCTCGATCTGCGCCTTGCTCATCGCCGTCCTGCCGTTCTGGCGCGTGCCGGAGTTGCGCGATTTCCGCATGCGCCAGCCTTCGCGCCCATAGCGCCAAGGCGCAGGGGAAGGCTTTGCGCTAAGATTCGCAGCAGTTCAAGGATGGGAGATTGCAATGCAGAAATATCAAATGTACATCGACGGCAAATACGTCGACCCGGCTTCGGGCAAGTGGTTCGACAGCTACAATCCCTATACTGGCGAGCCTTGGGCGCAGATCGCACAGGGCAATGCCGAGGATGCTGACCGCGCCGTGCGCGCCGCGCACAAGGCCTACACCGAAGGGCCGTGGCCGCAGCTCAGCGCGAGCCAGCGCGGCCTGCTGCTGCACAAACTGGGCGACCTGGTGGCGCGCGATGCGAGAAAGCTGGCCGAGACCGAGGTGCGCGACAACGGCAAGCTGATTGCCGAGATGCAGGGCCAGCTCAACTACATCCCGCAGTGGTACTACTATTTCGGCGGCCTGGCCGACAAGATCCAGGGCGCGGTCATCCCGCTCGACAAAAAAGGCTTTTTCAACTTTACCCGCCACGAGCCGCTCGGAGTGGTGGGCGCAATCACGCCCTGGAATTCGCCGCTCCTGCTCGCCGCATGGAAGCTCGCCCCGGCGCTCGCCGCCGGCAACACGGTGGTGATCAAGCCCTCCGAGTTCACTTCGGCTTCCACCCTGGAATTCGTGAAGCTGTTCGAGGAAGCGGGCTTTCCGCCCGGTGTGGTCAACGTGGTCACCGGCTTCGGCAAGGACGTGGGAACGCCGCTGGTCGAGCACCCGTTGGTGAAAAAAATCGCCTTCACCGGTTCTGATGCGACCGGCCGCCTCATCAATGAACTCGCGGCGAAGACATTCAAGCGCGTGAGCCTGGAGCTGGGCGGGAAATCCCCCAACATCGTGTTCGCCGACGCAAAAATCGAGGATGCGGTCAACGGCGCGGTGTCGGGCATTTTCGCCGCCACCGGCCAGACCTGCATCGCCGGATCGCGCCTGTTGCTGCAGGAGAGCATCCACGACGCATTCGTGGAGAAGCTGCTGGCCCTGGCGAAGACCGCGCGCATGGGCGACCCGATGAGCCTGGACACCCAGGTTGGTCCGGTGACCACGCGGCCGCAGTACGAAAAGGTGCTGGGCTACATCGACATCGCCAAGAAGGAGGGTGCGAAGCTGCTGCTGGGCGGCGGGGCGGCGACGCGGCCCGAATGCGGCAAGGGCTGGTTCGTCGAGCCGACGGTGTTCGCGGGTGTGAACAACAAGATGCGCATCGCGCAGGAGGAAGTGTTCGGGCCGGTGCTGTCGGTGATCAAGTTCAAGGACGAAGAGGAGGCGCTTGCCATCGCCAACGACGTGCGCTTCGGCCTGGGTTCGGGCGTGTGGACCAGCGACATCGGCCGCGCCATCCGCATGTCCGAGCGCATCCAGGCCGGCACGGTCTGGGTCAATACTTACCGCGCAGTGAGCTATTTGTCCCCCTTCGGCGGCTACAAGGACTCGGGCCTGGGGCGCGAGAACGGGATGGACGCCATGCGCGAATACCTGCAGGTGAAAAGCGTCTGGATCAACACCGGCGCGGTAACCGGCAATCCGTTCGTAATGCGCTGAATGATGCGATTCGCAGTCGAAATGCCAAACCAGAACGGCGGACCGATCGCCACCGGCGGGGCGATGGCGGAGTTTCCGCCGGTGAAGACATGAACCAGCCCCTCGTTCCCATGGTCCCGCGTCCCGCCGCGACCCTGATCCTGGTGCGCGATGCGAACTCCGACATGGAGGTTTTCATGATCCGGCGCACGCACTCGGCCGCGTTCATGGGCGGCGCCCATGTCTTTCCCGGCGGCGGTGTCGATGCCGCCGATGCGGCGGCCGAATTGGCAGCCTATTGCGAAGGCCTGGACGATATTGAGGCGAGCCGGCTGCTGGGGGTGGAGCGGGGCGGCCTGGCCTATTGGGCCGCGGCCATGCGCGAGTGCTTCGAGGAAGCCGGGCTGCTGCTCGCCCACGACAGCGGCGGGGAATACGCCGATTTGAACCAGCCGCAGCGCGCGCAAGTTTTTGCACAATGGCGCGAGTCGGTGCGAGCCGGGCGGGCGACGCTGGCCGACCTTTGCCGCGAGCAGCAGTTGCGCCTGGCTGCGGGACGCCTGGCCTATTACAGCCACTGGATCACGCAGCCCGGGCGCCCGCGCCGCTACGACACGCGCTTTTTCGTCGCCGTGGCGCCTGCGGCGCAAACGCCTTCGCACGACAACAGCGAGACCATCGATCACGTCTGGATCCAGCCCGCCGAAGCGCTGGAGCGCCACCGGCGCGGTGAGCTGCATCTGGTGTTCCCCACGATCAAGACACTGGAAAGCATTGCCCGTTTCAATACCGCCGCCGCGCTGATGGAGTTTGCACGCTCGCCGCGCAAAATGCCCGCCATGGCCCCGCGCACCGCGAGCAGCCGGGAAGGCAAGAAATTGCTGGTACCCGGCGACTACGCCTACGCCGAGGTCGGCCGGCTCGATCCGGAGGGCAAGGGGACGGCCTCCGGCGAAATCGTTCCCGGCACCGTAGTGCAACTGTCGGACAAGGTGCGGCGCATCACCGCCCCCAATCCCGGATTCATGACCGGCCCCGGCACCAATACCTATCTTCTCGGCGCAGACGGGGACATCGCCGTGATCGACCCGGGTCCGGCAATCGATGCCCACATCGAGGCGGTGATCAAAGCGGCCGGCGCTCGCATACGCTGGATCCTCGTCACCCATACCCACATGGACCATTCGCCCGCGGCTGCGTTGCTGAAGGCGAAGACCGGCGCGGAGCTCCTGGGCATGCCGCCTCCGCCGTTCGAGCGCCAGGACCAGAGCTTTCGCCCGGACCGCGTGCTGGCCGACGGCGAGCGCATCGAGTTGGGCGGCTGCGTGCTGCGCGTGATCCACTCGCCGGGGCACGCCTCGAACCAGCTTTGCTATCTGATCGAGGAGGAGAGCCTGCTGTTCACCGGGGATCACGTCATGCAGGGCTCGACCGTGGTCATCAATCCGCCCGACGGCGACATGCGCGTCTATCTCGAGTCGCTGCGCCGGCTGCAGGGCGAGGACATCGCCTGGTTCGCACCGGGGCACGGGTTTCTCATGGACAAGCCGCAGGAAGTGTTGGAGCGCCTGCTGATCCACCGCCTCACGCGCGAGAACAAAGTGCTGAACGCGGTGCGGGAGGCGGGCACCGCCACGCTGGAAGCGCTGCTGCCAGCGGTATACGACGACGTGCCGGCGCGCCTGCATCCGGTGGCGAGCCGGTCGTTGCTGGCGCATCTGATCAAGCTGAAAGCGGATGGCAGGCTGGAGGAGACGCGGGCGGGGTGGCGCCTGGCATGAGCAGAAAATTCGGTCGAACAATCGGTATTGGGTATTGCTCGAATTCCTGGATTCCAATGAATTCCAGCGAGGCTGCCAGTCACGAGAGCCGGTCGGAGTCCAAGGGGAGTTTGATCCAAGTCAAGGATGCAGGCGGCGGTGCAGATACTCTTTCGGAAGAGGAAAAATGGCGTGCTGCACGGATAATTTTTTCAAAGGAGGCATCATGTTCAAGAACGTACTGATACCCACGGACGGCTCGAAATTGTCGGTGAAGGCGATCAAGCCGGGCGTGGCTTTCGCCAAGAGCATCAAGGCCCGTGTCACCGGCTGCTACGTGGTCGAGCCGTTCCAGCCTTACTATTTCGGGGAGTACATCCCGCCGGACATGCCCACGCCCAAGGAATTCGAGCGCCGCGCGCGCGAGGCCGGGGAAAAATACCTGAAGCAGATCGAGACTGCGGCGCGTGCCGCAGGGCTGACATACAGCGGATCGGTGGTGAAGTCCGACAGCCCTTACGCGGGAATCATCAACGCGGCCAAGAAAGGCGGTTGCGACCTGATTTTCATGGCTTCACACGGACGCAGCGGCCTGTCCGGCCTGTTGCTGGGCAGCGAAACCCACAAGGTGCTGACCCACAGCAAGATCCCGGTGCTGGTGTACCGCTAGGGCAGGTCCGGGTAGGCGTGGGTTGTATCGCGAGCGGGCGCAGGCCGGGGCAATCGGCTTGTCTGCATCCAAGCTCTTGAACACGCGCTCCTGGCTAAGCTGGCCAGGCGCCTTCCTAGACCGGCTCCCGGCCGAGGACGCTCTTCAGGCCTTCACTGTCGAGGATGCGTATGAACTTTTGCTGCACCCCGATCAGGCCGTCTTCCTGGAACTTGGAGAATGTACGGCTCACGGTTTCGAGCTTCAGCCCGAGGTAGCTGCCGATCTCCTCGCGCGTCATGCGCAGATTGAATTCCGAGGGCGAATAGCCGCGCGAGGTGAAGCGTTGCGACAGGTTGAGCAGAAACGCGGCCAGCCGCTCCTCGGCGCGCATGCTGCCCAATAGCAGCATCACGCCGTGTTCGCGCACGATTTCGCGGCTCATCACCTTGTGAAAGTGCTGCTGCAGTACGTACAATTCGCGTGACAGTTCTTCCAGGCGGGCGTAGGGGATGACGCATACCTCGCTGTCTTCCAGGGCAACTGCGTTGCAGGAGTGCTGGTCCGAACCGATGCCGTCCATGCCCAGCATGTCGCCGGCCATCTGGAATCCGGTGACCTGGTCGCGGCCGTCTTCCATCACCAGGGTGGTCTTGAAGAAACCGCTGCGAACGGCGTAGAGAGAGCCGAACTTCTCTTCGGAACGGTATACACTGTCGCCGCGCTTGACGCGTTTGCGCGTATAGACCATCTGGTCCAGTTTCTCGATCTCGTCCTGACTGAGGCCGGTCGGAAGGCACATTTCGCGCAAGCTGCAATTGGAGCAGGCGTTTTTGAGGGCATGAATGTCGATAACCCGGGCGAGCTTGGGAGGATTCATGTCATGTGCACTTAAGGAAGAATTGGTTTGATCCACATCAACATTTCCATTCCGGAATTGGGCAGACTTGACCGATGAACGTAACAGCCTTACGCATTAATCCATCCCAAGACAACCTGCAGGTTGACGCCGAGCTGTTGAGAAAATTCAACATCAGCGGTCCGCGCTATACCTCTTATCCGACCGCAGACCGCTTCGTCGAGGCCTTTGACGAGGCTGCTTATCGCAGCTGGCTGGCGAAGCGCAATGTGGGCGGGATCGCCCGTTCCCTCGCATTATACGTCCACTTGCCTTTTTGCGACACCATTTGCTACTACTGCGGCTGCAACAAGATCGTCACCAAGGATCACGGCCGTTCAGCCAAGTACTTGAAGTATCTGGGCCGGGAAATTCGCCTGCAGAGCGCCGAGTTGGGCGGGAGGCGGCGCGTGACGCAGATGCATTGGGGCGGCGGCACGCCGACGTTCCTCAGCGAGGCCGAACTCACCGAGCTGATGCAGATGATACGCGAGAGCTTCGAGCTCGATCCGCACGGCGAGTATTCGATCGAGGTGGATCCGCGCAAGGTCGGCGAGCAGAAGGTGGCGCTGCTGGGCGCGCTGGGCATGAACCGCATCAGCGTCGGTGTGCAGGACTTCAACCCCGAAGTCCAGCGCGCCGTCAACCGCATCCAGAGCGTGGAAGAAACCACGAAGGTGATCGAAGCGGCGCGCAAGCACGGCTTCAAGTCGGTCAATATCGATCTGATCTACGGCCTGCCGAAGCAGACCCTGCCGGGTTTCCGCGACACGCTCGCCCAGGTGATCGAGTGCTCGCCGGACCGCATCGCGCTCTACAACTACGCGCATTTGCCGGCAGTGTTCAAGCCGCAGCGGCGCATTCTTGATGCCGACATGCCGCAGCCGGAGGTCAAGCTGCAGCTCATGATCAATGCGATCGAGACGCTGCTCGCCGCGGGCTATGTCTACATCGGCATGGACCATTTCTCCAAGCCGGACGACGACCTGGCGGTGGCGCAGCGCCAAGGGCGGCTGTACCGCAATTTCCAGGGCTACTCGACCTATGGCGACTGCGACCTGATCGGGCTGGGCGTGTCGGCGATCGGAAAAATCGGCCCGACCTACAGCCAGAACGTGCGCACCCTGGACGAGTATTACGACCGGCTCGACCATGACCTGCTGCCGGTAATGCGCGGCATCGAAGTCACTGCCGACGACCTGGTGCGGCGCGCGGTGATCCAGGCCCTGTCCTGCCATTTCGAATTGTCCATGGAAGCGATCGGGATTGCGCACCTGATCGATTTTCGCAGCTACTTCGCCACCGAACTGGCCGAGTTGCGCGAGTACGCCAAGGACGGGCTGGTGGAAATCGACGGCGACTGGATTGTGGTCACGCCCAAGGGGCGGCTGCTGGTGCGCATCCTATGCATGGTGTTCGACAAATATCTGCGTCAGGCAAGCCGGCGCGCGAGTTATTCCAAGGTAATCTAGCCGGTGCAGGCCCAGTTTGCGGCGGCCTTCCTGATCGGGCTTGTCGGCGGCATCCATTGTGTCGGCATGTGTGGCGGTGTCGTCGGTGCGCTGGTGGCGGGTTTCGGCGTCGCGGGCCTGTCCAGGGCAGCCAATGTGGGCGAGCATATCCGGCAAGGGCTGCTATGTATCAGCTGACCAAATCCATGCATGAGCTCTGCGCGCTGGCAAGCTTCGCGCTGTTCTTCGTGCGCGGGGTATGGATGCTGCGCGAGTCGCCGCAACTCTCGCGGCGTTGGGTTAAAATCCTGCCGCACGCAATCGACACTGTGCTGCTTGCGAGCGCCGTCGCGCTGACGCTGATGCTGCACCAGTATCCGCTGACCGATGCCTGGTTGAGCGCCAAGCTCGTTGGGTTGCTGGTATATATCGGCTTGGGTCTGGTGGCATTGCGCTATGGCAAGACCAGGGGCGTGCGCGCCGCGGCGTGGATCGGGGCACTGGCGGTATTCCTTTATATCGTCTCGGTAGCGCTAGCTCACGACCCGTTTGGTTTTTTTCGCGGTGTGACCCGATATGGTTCTTAGTAATATGCGGATTCGGGCAGCGGGAGCAGGCGCGGTGCGGCAAAGGCCGTTGGGTTTTTCGGTAGACGCTGAAGCCTGTATCCTCGAGTCCGAATAGCCGACATCAACTAGGAGAATAGCGTGACCAGAATCCTGATCGCAGTCGATGGATCTTCGCATTCGGCCAAAGTAGCCAAGGCGGTGATCCGGCAAGTTTCCGCCTACAGGCAACCGCCTGAGTTGCACCTGGCCTATGTGCATCTGCCGGTTCCGACCCTGGGTGGTTTGATCAAGCCCGTCGGGCACGAGGCGCTGCAGCGCTACTACCGCGAGGAGGGCGAGGACGCCTTGCGCGGGGCGAAAAAGCTGCTCGATCGCGCCAAACTGGCCTGTACCATGCACATCATGGTGGGGCCGATCGCCGAGACCCTGGCGGGCGAGGCGAAAAAGCTGAAATGCGACCTGATAGTCATGGGCACGCACGGCATGGGCGCGGTGTCGGGCATGCTGCTCGGTTCGGTCGCCACCAAGACCGTTCATCTCGCCCGTTGCCCTGTCGTCCTGATCCGGGAATGAACGCTCCTGCGCCCGGGTAGGCGATCGGCTTCGCCGCGGAGGCGATGTGCTGCGTCGCCATGCAGCATGCGCGCGAGCGCGGCCTGAAACGCATGGAGGGCTTGGTTCTGGCGCTCAACGCCACAAAGACGGCGCAGGGACTGACGAAGGCTGAGGAGAAACGCATGCTCGACTGGCTCAAGCAATTTGGCGGCAAGCCCGACCATCCGTTGCGCGATGCGGACGCGGCGAAGGAGGTGCTCGCCGGTCTGCCTGAAGGCGTATCGGTCGATACCCTGGAGCAGCTCTCGCACTGGGTCGGTTCGGTCAAGGATACCCCCGGCTTCGCCTGCGATGACAGACTGGCGGTGATGCGCCTGCTCGATGAGGCGGCGGCGGTGCATGCGGAGCCGCTGTTCAATCAGTTTTTCTCGAAGATTCACCAGCAGGACCGCACGACGCCCAAGATCTGGGACGCGCTGTGCGAGTACTGGGGCCGGCTGGCCGAAGGCTACGCCCAATGCGTCGCCGATTTCGAGCATGGCGAGAAAGGCGCAAACAGCGTAGAGGACCAGATGCCGCTCGCGCTGGCGCGCGCATTGCGCGCGGCGAGCCTGCGCTTCAAGCTGCGCTATTTGCGCTTTGTCGGCATCGATGCCAAGGCATGGGCTCCGCTGTACCGCATGTACGCGTTCGCCGAGCTGAAACAGTTCGATAATGTTCCCGTCGTCGCCTATGCGCGCGAAGTGCACACCACGGCGCGCGCGGAATTGCAGAAGATCCTGCTGCTCTACCTGGGTGCGCCGCACGAGTTTCCGCCGGGGCAGCTCGAACTCGCCTTCCGCATTTTGGCGCGTTTTGCAATTTCGGCCGAGTGGTCGCGTGTGCCGCAGGCCGAGTGCAATTTCGTCATCGACCTGGGCGCGGGCGGGCCGCCTTTCCACATGCGCGCGAAGGAAACGGCCGGCGCCAACAAGCGCTTCATCGGCGGCGGGCAGGCGCTGGCCAAGCTCAACGAGCTCAGATTGCTGAGCGAGAAAAACATGCTGAGCGAGGAGCTGCGCTTTGGCCCGGAGTTCTCGCCGGCGCAGATCATCACCGTGATCAAACATCTGGACGTCTACCTCGGCCTGGAGCCGCCGCACCGGCACTACGCGAGAGCAAAAGCCGCAATCCATCTGAACGTGGTGCACGGCCTGAAACCGATCTGCCAGCGCGTGACGAAGATCGAACTGGGCTCCGGCATGTCCCTTGGCGAGGACATGGACATCAAAGCCAAGACGGCGAACATAATGAAGCTGGTTGAGGAGGAGATCGAGTCCACGCCCGAAATCTGGGAGCTGGTTGAGGAGGAGATCGAGTCCACGCCTGAAATCTGGGCGCAAAAGGACCGGAGCGAATGGGGGCTGGGCGCCGAGATCCCGCCGGATCTGGGCAAGTGGGCCGAGCCGGGCAAGCTCTGCGGCATTCAGCCCCGCGGCGAGAAGGCCTGGTGGGTGGGTATCATCCGCCGCATGGACGCAGGCAAGGGGCTGCATTGCGGCATCCGGATTTTTTCCAAGCGTCCGGTTTCGGTATGGCTGCGGGTGCTCGGGGCCGGCGAGCACCAGGCCGCCAACTGGGAAACTTCGACCGGCTCGTTTACCTACAATTACCTGCGCGCGATCATGCTGCCCGATGCGCTGAAGTCGCACGACCACCCGGTGATGATCCTCGAGAACAAGACCTACGTTCCCGGCCAGTTGTGCGAGGTGATGATGGGCGAGCACAGCCGCCATCTCAAGCTGGTGGAGTTTCTCGAAGAGGGCGAAGACTACGTGCGTGCCGCGTTCGAGTGGCAGCAGCCCGGCAAGGGCTGAATCAAGGGAATGAGAGTATTTGGCCGGGAAGAATCAAGCGAAGTATAATGATTTATTCCCCACTCGATCAAGAAAGAAGACTGTCCATGAAATCCCTCCTCGTACTGCTTGCTCTGGCTATTTTTTCCAGTCTCGCCTTCGCGCAGCCGCTTCCGGCCGGCCACCCCCCTGTGGACACGAAGAAGGAGGGCAAGGGCGCGCCCGACGCTCAGCTGCCGCAAAAAGCCAAGGTGCTGAGCAGCATCGACGCTGCCCAATACACCTATCTCGAGGTGACGCAGAACAAGAAAACCCTGTGGCTTGCCGCGGCTACCGTGACCGCGAAAAAAGGCGATATGATCCGGTTCGACGACGGCATGGTCATGACGAACTTCAACAGCAAGACCCTGAACCGCACGTTCCCCAGCGTCACCTTCGTCAATCGCGTGGTCATCACCAACGAAAAAGAATAAAGCGCCGAACGGGTGCCGGGCGGGAAGGGCCGCCGGCGCGCCCGGCTTGAGGCAGGCGGTTTCATGACAGCGGACAACGCGTTCGAGATCTGGCAATCCAGGTTGAGGAAGCATGGCCTGGACGAGGTCCGGCGGCTTGCGGCAGAGCGGCCGCTCGAGCCGCGCGCGCGGCGCTTTATCTTCCTTCGCCATGGCGAAACCGAGGGTAACGCCCGGCGGGTTTACCAGCCTCTGGACATCCCTCTCAACCCGACGGGGCACGCCCAGGCCAGGCGTGCGGCCGAGTATCTGCGCGAGCATCCGGTCGAGCGGATCCTCGCCAGCGACATGCGGCGCGCCTGGCAGACGGCGCAGGCGGCGGCAGAAATTGTATGCGCGCCGGTGATTCCGGAACCGCGCCTGCGCGAAAGATGGTTCGGCGACCTGATCGGCACGTCGTCGATGGACCTCGATTGGCGCAACGAGCCGCCGAACGGCGAATCGCTGCGCGACTTCGTCGTGCGCACCCAGGACGGCTTCTGCGATGCTCTGGACACCGAAGCCTCGACCCTGCTGGTTGCCCACGGCGGGCCGCTATACGTTCTGGTCTTCAGCCTCGGCGCCGAGTTGCTGGAGCAGCATATCGCCAATGCCACGCCATTGCTGTTCGAGTACGAGTCGGACGCTGGCCGCTGGCGCATCAGCAACATCGCGCCAAAACACATTACCGCGGGGTATCGCACCACGGCGGATTGAAACTGGCCGGGAAGCGAAGTGCCGTGGCGTGCTGCGCGTTACGCGGGTATGTTCGATATTCCAACCGCACCGCCGGTCGATCAAGAGTTTTGGTCGCTCCGGACCGACCGATCGATGGGCCGTTTCATTAGCCTAGCGCTCTGCCTCGCCGCGGCTGTTTCGCGCCGCGACCGCGATGGCGATCCGCACGGGGATCCTGTCGGATTCGGCTAGGGGCATGAATCAGTCTAGTCCAGCCGTCTAACCATTGCCAATGCCCGAATTGGTCTTAAGTTGGTCTTCGACAATATCTAGTATATTAGATTAAATAAGCATCATAATTAGTTGTTATTATTATCTATAATAAAATTATAAGGGAAGCGGCCCGGGCACGGTCATCGAGCCTGACCCCGCCCGATGAAACTCCGGATTGAAAAATTCATCGGCAGCCGGAGTCTATGTTCCCAGCCCGAATCGCTTCACCACGCCGCCGACCGTCTCGAGCAGAAGCTCCAGCGTGACCGGCTTGATCATGTAGTCCGCCGCGCGCAATGCCACGGCCTTGGATATGGTGTCGGTGTCCATACGGGAGCTGGCAAGAATCAGCGGGATCGATGCGGTCTTTTCGTCCGTTCTAAGCAATGATGCCAGTTCAAGGCCGTTCATGTAGGGCATGTTGATGTCGCTGATGACAAGATCGAAGTTTCGCGTGAGCAGCGCCTTGCCGCCTTCGATCGCGTCCTCCGCCGTCTCGATCGCATAACCTGCCTCCGCCAGCAACATGCTCGCCAATTCGCGAAACGTGTCGTCGTCGTCGATGATGAGAATGCGGATTTTTTTGCGGTCCTGCATCGTCTCCTCTTGGAACGGTACCGGTTCTTCAGCCAGGGCGGCGTGGCCCGGCATTCCGCGCATAGAATTCGCCGTATCGGTGGCGCCGGCGGCGGCCGCGAGCAGGCAAAGGGCGGCGCTCGCCAGCCCATGCTGGAACGAGCGGGCTCCGAAGGGGCGCATCAGAAGTCTCCTCGCGAATCGGGTGGAGCGACGTTCATAGGGGACGGGCTGGCGCGCGGCCTCAAACACCACTGAAGGCGCTGAAGCCGCCGTCCACCGCCAGCACGATCCCCGTGACGAACGAGGCGGCATCACTGCAGAGGAAAACCACCGCCCCGACCACC
>Ga0208587_1001021_pt1 | contig 15162 bp, 10 predicted proteins | sample NGESurdeep092012_7_FD_184472 | JGI IMG/M metagenome (GOLD analysis project Ga0208587, IMG submission 184472) | Arctic peat soil microbial communities from Barrow, Alaska - NGEE Surface sample 210 deep-092012 (SPAdes) | ecosystem: Environmental > Terrestrial > Soil > Wetlands > Peat ...
GGACGAATGGCAATCGCAGCCGCCCGGGAATTCCGGCCGGACCTGATCCTGTTAGATGTGATGATGCCCGGTATGCTCGGCTCCGAAATTGCTGCGCAGCTGAACTAAACCGCTTCGCGGTGGTGTGGTACCTCCTGTATCTCATCACCAAGAAGAAGCTCGCTTAACTATGGGATTGCCGCCTGATCGAATATGCGAATGACATCCTAAATTGCCACTCCTCGAATTATTGCGCACTACAACATGACCGAACCGAAGAAACGCAGGACCATCAGTACGCTTTCCGTCCTCAAACCGGCCTACTCCGTCCGCGGGGGAGAGGAAAAGATCGCTGTGCCCGAAACAGGCTATCCCACCCTTGAAGCGTTGCTGGCCGTCGTGCGCGATTGCCGTGCCTGCGCGGCGCATCTGCCGCTTGGCCCGCGCCCGGTGTTGCGTGCGGGTGAAACGGCCCGTATCCTCATCGTGGGGCAGGCGCCCGGTGTGCGCGTGCACGCGACCGGCATTCCGTGGGACGACCTGAGCGGGGAGCGTCTGCGCGCGTGGATGGGCGTGGACAAGGAGATCTTCTATGATGAATCGCGCATCGCAATCATCCCCATGGGCTATTGTTATCCGGGCCGGGGAACTGGCGGTGATATGCCGCCGCGTCGTGAATGCGCGGCGCTCTGGCTCGACCAGTTGCTGGCCCGGTTGCCGCGGATTGAATTAACGCTGCTCATTGGTCAGTATGCGCAGCGCCACTTTCTGGGCAGTCGCCGCAAGCCGTCGCTGGCCGAGACGGCCAAGGCGTGGCGGGAGTACGCTCCGCAATACGTCCCGCTGCCCCACCCGTCGCCGCGCAACCAGCCGTGGTTCAAGCGCCATCCCTGGTTTGAGCGGCAGCTCGTACCTGTGCTGCGCGCACGAATCAAAGCCTTGTCCGCGCGTTGAGCCGAGGATTGCAGAATCCATGACGAAGCAGGACTCTCAGCCTGTCGTATTGACCGTTGGTCATTCGACGCGACCCCTCGCCGAGTTCATTGCTTTGCTTGCGGCCCACTCGGTGACCCGGCTTATTGACGTGCGTACCGTGCCGCGCTCCCGCCACAACCCGCAGTTCAACCGCGACACCTTACCGGCTGCGCTTGAGGCCGCCGGCATCCACTATGCGCACGTCGCGGGCCTGGGGGGCTTTCGCCGCGCAGGTCCGGAGTCCCCGAATCCGGGTTGGCGAAACGCATCGTTCCGCGGTTACGCCGACTACATGCAGACCGCAGAATTTGCACAGAACCTGGCGTCCCTTATGAAACTGGCAAAACAGGAGCGAGTGGCGCTTATGTGCGCCGAGGCCGTGCCGTGGCGCTGTCATCGATCGCTAATTGCCGACGCTTTGGTGGTACACGGTCTTCGCGTCGAGGAGATCATTAACCAGACCCGATGCCAGATACACGCGCTGACTCCTTTTGCCAAGGTGAATGGCACGGCAATCACCTATCCGCGTTCGGATGCAACAGAGCCTGGCCATGCGGATACGCGCTTGATGCCATGACTGAAACGCTCCACCCTTCGCTCGGCCGCACGTGCTGCCTTCCCTGACACCTTCGCATTGGCTGTCGCTGCATGGGCTGTTTACCGTCACCGGCCTGCTCGTGTATGTGGTGGTCTCGCACGTGCTGCAGCAACGCCGGCATCCATCCGCTGCCATCGGCTGGGTATTCTTCATGTTCCTGTTGCCCTACGCCGCGCTGCCGCTGTATCTGCTGTTCGGCACACGCAAGCTCACCCGCACCGGCCGCTCACGCGCGGATGCTCGGACGATTCCACACAGCGCCGACGGGAGTGCCTGGCCGGCCGAGGTGGCCGCTGCGCTCGGGCAGCCGTGCCCCGCGAAATACCGGGCCTTGTGCGTCCACGCCGATGGCTCGGAGTCGCTGCGAGCGCTTCTGCAACTGATCGACGGTGCGCGGCAGACCCTTGATGTGTGCAGCTTCATGCTCGGGCGGGACACGGTCGGCGCGGCGGTGATCTCGCATCTGGCCGCCAAGGCACGCTCCGGGGTGCAGGTGCGGCTGTTGCTCGACGGGGTGGGCCGCATGATGGGCGGGTGGCCCGACCTGTCGCCACTAGTGCACGCGGGTGTCCGGGTCGGGCTGTTTGCGCCCCTGCTGCACTTCAATCTGAATGGTCGAACGAATCTGCGCAACCATCGCAAGCTCGCGGTGGCCGACGCTGGCTGCGTGGCCGAGCGGATGTGGTGCGGGGGGCGCAATCTGGCCGCGGAGTATTTCGAAGCGCAGCCCGGCGGCGCGGCGTGGCGCGACCTGAGCTTCGATCTGCAAGGCCCGCTCGCTCGGCAGGCAGCCGATCTGTTCCGGCGCGACTGGGTCTTCGCGGTGGGGGCCGAACCGCCGGCGACGGGCGCTGCTACGGCGGCGGACGCGAAGCCCATCCCCATCGCCGCGCCTGGCGAGGCCGCCGGGCAGATTATCGCCTCGGGCCCTGACCAGGCTGACGACACCGTGCACGCGCTGCTCGTCAGCGCGGGTTACCGCGCGCGCACGCGCATGGCGCTCGCCTCGCCCTATGTCCTGCTCGACGACGCCTTGCTGATGGCGCTGTGTCTGGCGGCAAGGCGGGGCGTGGAAGTGGAATTGTTGTTGCCGGCACGGTCCAATCATCGCCTGGCCGACATCGCGCGGCATCGTTCGCTGCGCGCTCTTGCCGCTGCGGGGGTGCGCGTCTGGCTCGCACCGCACATGCTGCACGCCAAAGCCGCCATCATTGATGATGTGCTGGCGCTGGCGGGCTCCACTAACCTGGACAGCCGCAGCCTGTTCCTCAATTACGAACTCATGGCGGCGTTTCATGACGCCGGCGATATCGCGCGTTTTTCCGCCTGGTTCGACCTTGAACGCCGTGCGGCCCGCCTCTACGACGCGCAGCCGCCCGGTCTGTGGCGCGACTTCGTTGAAGGGCTGGTGCTGTGGATCGGCTTCCAGCTCTAACTGGTTGGCGGTCACCACTTCAACCAGCGCCGCAGCAGCGATTGGATCGCCGGCGTCAGACGCGTGCGGCTGTAGGCGTCAGCCGCCTTCTTGATCGCTTCAGCCTGGGTCGGATAAGCGGGGATGACGCGGGCAAGGGTACGCAGGCCGATCCCTGCGACCATCGCCAGGGTGATCTCGTTGATCATCTCGCCGGCATGGCTGGCAACGACCGTTGCACCAAGAATCCGGTCGGTCCTTTCCTTGACGTGGATTTTTACGAAGCCTACTTCTTCACCGTCGGCGATCGCGCGATCCACGTCGTGCATCGGGATGGTGAAGGTCTTCACCGGGATGTCCCGCTCGCGCGCCTGCCGCACATAGAGGCCGACATGGGCGATCTCCGGATCGGTGTAGGTGCACCAGGGAATCGTCAATGCGCTCAGTCGCTGGCGACCGAGGAACAGCGCGTTCTGAACCACGATGCGCGCCGACGCGGCGGCGGTATGCGCGAACTTATGCTCCAGGCAGGCGTCGCCGGCGGCGTAAATTCGCGGATTGCTGGTCTGCAGGAAATCGTTGACCCGCACGCCAGTGGTAGCGTCGCAATCAACACCCGCGGCTTCCAAATTGAGTCCTTCGACGTTCGGTAACCGGCCGGTGCCCGCGAGGATGGCATCGACCGCAACCGTGCTTTTGTAGTCGTCGCTGACCAGATCGACAAGCTTTTGACCGTCTTCCACGCGCACCCTGACGGCCTCGGTATTAAGCCGCACCTCGATGCCATCGCGCGCGAAAGCATCCGACAGGATCTGTGCGGCATCGCGTTCTTCCCCAACTAGAAACAGCGGCATGTCTTGCGCAATAGTGGTTTGCGCTCCGAAGCGGCAGAAGGCCTGCGCCAGTTCGCAGCCGAGCGGACCGCCGCCGATTACCAGCAGGCGGCGCGGCAACTCGGTCAGGTCGAAGACGTTCTCATTGGTCAGAAAGCCAGCCTCGACAAGGCCGGGAATCGAAGGTGTGTCCGGCCGCGCGCCGGTGGCGATCATTGCCTTCCTGAAGCGTAGTCTCGCCCCGTCCACCGTCAGCGCATCGGTCGCGGTGAAGCGTGCCTCGCCGAAGAACACATCCACCCCGGCCGCGCTCAGCCGGTCGATAGAAGCGACGCGGCTGATGCGGGCCCGAATACGGCGCATGCGCTGCATCACCGCGGCAAAATCAACGCGGATATCGGCAGGGATCTGCGCGCCATAATGTTCGGCATTGCGCATCTCGGCATACAGGCGCGAAGTCCGGAGGATCGCTTTTGACGGCACGCAGCCGATATTCATACAGTCGCCGCCGAGCAGCTCGCGCTCGATAAGCGCGACCTTCGCGCCGCGTGCCGCCGCGACGTGCGCCGCGACCAATCCCGCCGGACCGGCCCCGATGACCACCAGATTGTAGCGGTCTGCGGGCTGCGGATTGCGCCAGTCGGACGGATGCAAGTTTTCCAGCCGTTCGCGCTCGTGCGCGTCCTGCGGGACCGATACGAGGGAGGTGTTGTGCTGAAGCATGATATTCAATCCGTGAATAGAACGAGCCGCTACAGCCAGCCGCCGCGGAAGCCGGTGCGGCGCAAACCGGTGCTGATATAGGGACAGTCACGCATCAGCTTCCAGATCAGCTCTGTGCGATAGTTTTCGATCATCATCAACACGATGCCTTGATCGAGTCCAAATTGTCCGGACGAAACCCACGCGCGCCGGTCGGTGCTTGCAAGGCTCGGGTTAAACCCGCTCGAGTACTGGTTTGCGGACAGCATCTCGGGAAAGCGCTGACGCATACTGCGCGCAGCACACAAAGCGATCTCGGGCGCAAACGGGAGCGACGCCAACGCCGCCGATCCGGAAAGAGTCCCATCATCCGGCCCGTACGGCACGCCACGAGCAGCGTACCCGAACAAGCGCCGCCGCTCGTTGGCTACTTCCGGCATCTCGTCGCTCGGACCATCACCGGCAGTGAGGCCCCAGCAGTTTTCGTCGTAACCGGCGAACTCGTGCGGGTTGCGCCGCGTGTACTCGCGCTGGATTTGCGCTGCGCGCCGGCTATTCTCGAAATAGTCGCAGCGCTTCTCGCGCATGAAAAGATCCTGAATGCCGCGAAAATCGATCCAAGCATGTGAGAACTGGTGCACGAACAACGGACCCGCATATAGAAAATCGTAACCGTACAGATTTTCCCATTGATAGGTCGCCGTCCAGGCCTCGTAGCAATCGTCCTTGAGCGGATGCGTCGGCGAGCCCATCGCCAGGACGTACAGGACGATAGCCTCGTTGTATCCATCCCACCCGTAGTGCAGGAATCCACATTCTGGTTTCCAGCCTTGCCTGATCGTTGCAGCCCCACCCTGCGACCATCGCCAGTCGACGCGAAGATATAGCGTTTCGACGAGTTGGCGCAGCTCGGTTTCCTCGGGCGTATTCGCGGTAAAGTACATACTCGCGGTGAGCGCACCCGCGATCAAAAGCGCCGTGTCGATCATCGACAATTCGGAGCGCCAGACGCGCTCACCCGTGTGCAGATCGAGAAAGTGGTAGTAGAAACCCTTGTAACCGGTCGCCTCCGGGCTGCCGCTTTGATCGCTGTCGCGGAAGAAACGCAGCACGGAAAGACTGCATTTGACCGCGTCGGCCCGCGCCATCCAGCCGCGCTCCACCGCCACCGGATAGGCCGACAGGGCGAACCCGACGACGGCAATGCTGGATGGCGAATTCTCGCGCGAGGTGTCGGCGATGAGTCCGTTGGCCGGATTCACCGCTTGCAGGAAGTAACCGAACGCGGCGCGCTGAAGCCCATCGAGCAATGCCTCGTCTGTGGGCTCGCGGTGAAAGCCAGTGTGTCGCAGGGTCGGCACCGCTATGTCGGCAGCGCACGCGGGGTCGGGAGTCGCTCGAGACATGGGCTAAAGCTACAGCGAAAATCTTTTGCTGTATGTACGACATCGCACAGAGCGTCCGGGTTGCGACGCGGAGGATGGCTATAATACCCGGTCGCGCCCAGAACTGCTTGGAATCTAACGCTGGCATGATGCCGGAGGCGCGGACCGGTCGCGATTCGCAATAGCCACCCCGCGTTTCATCTTGCGATCGAATTCGCCTCGGCATGGATGACGAGGCAGCCGCTGGATTCTGCGCATTCTGCCGAACTTTTAGTTTCGTTTTCAGACTCATGTCTATGACCGCTGATAATCGCAAGGCGCCGCTACGCATTTTCGACAGTCCGAACTCGCCGATACCGGAAGTACAGTTGCTGTCGAATGGCAGATACCACGTGATGGTCACGAGCGCGGGCGGCGGGTACAGTCGCTGGAAAAACCTCGCGCTCACGCGCTGGTGCGAAGATGCCGCCTGCGACAACTGGGGCGCCTTCTGTTACATTCGCGACGCTGCGAGCGGAGACTCCTGGTCAACCGCGTATCAGCCGACGCTACAGCGCGCGGACATCTACGAAGCAGTGTTTTCGGAGGGGCGCGCGGTATTCCGGCGCCGCGACCACGATATCGAAACGCATACCGAAATCGCCGTTTCGCCGGAAGATGACGTCGAGGTGCGCCGGACGCGCATTACCAACTGCTCTGGCGCACGCAGGATCATCGATATAACGAGCTACGCGGAAATCGTGCTCGCACCGCCTGCCACGGATTCGGCACACCCGGCGTTCAGCAAACTGTTCGTCGAAACCGAGATCGTGCGTGAGCGCCAGGCGATCCTGTGCACTCGCCGGCCGCGTGCCCCCGATGAGCCGACGCCATGGATGTTTCACCTGTTGGCCGCGCATAAGCCGGCAACGGGAGAAGTCTCTTACGAGACGGACCGCCTGCAGTTCATCGGTCGCGGCCGCACCACGGCTGATCCGCAAGCATTGCACGACAACGCGGCCTTGTCGGGGAGCGCAGGTCCCGTGCTCGACCCAGTGGCTGCGATTCGCTGTTGCATCGCGCTGGATCCGGGTGAAACCGCAACCGTCGATCTGATCAGCGGCATCAGCGAGACACGCGAAGCGTGCGTGGGGCTGGTCGGGAGATACCAGGATCGCCAGATTGCGGATCGCGTTCTCGCTGCCGCGCCGACGCATGGCCAGACGATCCTGAGCAGGCTCCACGCCAGCGAAGCGGATGCGCAACTCTATGCACGCCTTGCCGGTTCTGTCATCTACGCCAACGCCATGCTGCGCGCTGACCCAGGCATACTCGCCAGGAATCTCCGGGGTCAGTCCGGTCTATGGGGTTACGCTATCTCCGGCGATTTGCCGATCGTCCTGTTAAAAATGGCAGACTCGGCGAATATCGATCTGCTGCGCCAACTCGTACAGGCCCACGCGTATTGGCGCGCGCACGGACTAGTAGTGGATCTGGTGGTCCTCAGCGAGGACCACGACGGTCACGGGCCCGCCCTGCACGAACAGATCACGAAGCTGATCGCCGCAGGCGGCGGCGCCGACCGGGTCGACCAGCCCGGTGGCATCTTCGTGCGCTCGGCCGACAAGATCGACGATGGGGACCGCATCCTGCTGCAGACGGTCGCCCGCGCCGTCATCAGCGATGGCGATGGGTCGCTGGCACAACAACTCGAAAGGGTCCGTGCTGCACCGACCTCGATCCCGCCGCTGCCAGCCGCGCGCAGCCGTGGCCCCGAATCCCCGGCCGCGATCGAGCACCCTGAGCGCGACCTGATTTTCGCGAACGGGCTGGGCGGGTTCACTCCGGATGGGCGGGAGTACGTCATCACCATCGTTCCCGGTCGGATGACGCCTGCACCGTGGGTGAATATCCTGGCGAATCCGTCGTTTGGAACCCTGATTTCCGAGAGCGGCAGCGCCAACACCTGGAGCGAAAACGCGCATGAGTTCCGTCTCACGCCGTGGTCGAATGACCCGGTCGGCGATGCAAACACCGAGGCGTATTACCTGCGCGACGAGGAAAGCGGCCGCTTCTGGTCGGCCACGCTGCTGCCCCGCGTACCGGGGGGCGGCGCGGCGCCGTATGTCACGCGTCATGGCTTCGGCTACAGCGTTTTCGAACACAGCGAGGGCGGCGTCGACTCCGAGCTGTGCGTGTACGTGGCGATCGACGCGCCGGTCAAGTTCGCGGTGTTGACTTTGCGCAATCGTTCGGGCCGCATGCGCCGGCTTTCCGTCACCGGCTATCTGGAATGGGTGCTTGGCGACGAGCGCGCGAAAACACGGATGCATGTGATTACCGGGCTTGATTCCGACAGCGGCGCGCTGTTCGCGCGCAATGCTTACAACACGGACTTCGCAGGGCGTACGGCGTTCTTCGATGGCGGCGACGTGGGCGACATTGCGGAGCGCAGCTTTTGTGGCGATCGCGGCGAGTTCCTCGGACGCAACGGCACGCTGCGCAATCCGGCTGCGATGTCGCAGTCCCGGCTTTCCGGCACGCTGGGTGCCGCGCTGGATCCATGTGCCGCAATCCAGGTTCCATGCGAGTTGGCCGACGGGCAGGCGCGCGAGATCGTCTTCCGCCTCGGCGCCGAACACAACGCCGACGCGGCTCGTGATCTGGTGCGGCGTTCGCGCGGCTCCATGGCCGCGCACGACGCCCTGGCAAAGGTGACGCAGTATTGGCGGCACACGCTGGGCGCCGTGCAGGTAAAAACGCCGAACCGGTCGCTTGACGTGCTGACCAACGGCTGGCTGGTGTACCAGATCCTGGCGTGCCGGGTGTGGGCGCGCAACGCGTTCTATCAATCGAGCGGCGCGTTCGGCTTCCGCGACCAATTGCAGGATGTGATGGCGCTGGTCCATGCCGCGCCGGAGTTGGTGCGCGAGCACCTGCTGCGCTGCGCATCGCGCCAGTTTCCGGAAGGCGATGTCCAGCATTGGTGGCATCCGCCGTCGGGGCGCGGCGTGCGTACCCATTGTTCGGATGATTACCTGTGGCTGCCGTTGGCGACGTGTCGCTACGTGCTGACCACAGGCGACACCGGTGTGCTCGACGAACCCGTCCATTTCATAGACGGCCGCGCGCTGGAGGCCGGAGAGGAATCTTGCTACGAGCTGCCGAGGCAGTCGACAGAAGTGGCCGGCCTGTACGACCACTGCGTGCGGGCGATTGAGCGGGGCCTGCGCTTCGGAGTTCACGGCTTGCCGCTGATGGGCTCGGGCGACTGGAACGATGGCATGAACCTTGTCGGTGTTGGAGGTAAAGGTGAAAGCGTCTGGCTCGGGTTTTTCCTGTATGCAGTGCTGATGCAATTCAGCGAGCTCGCGCAGCGGCGTGATGACCCGTCCTTCGCCGCGCGCTGCTTGAGCGAGGCGGCTCGACTGCATGACGCTATCGAGCACAGCAGCTGGGATGGCGACTGGTACCGCCGCGCCTGGTTCGACGATGGCTCGCCGCTGGGAACGTCGAGTAACGCCGAATGCCGAATCGATTCGATCGCGCAGAGCTGGTCGGTCCTGTCCGGAGCGGGCGACGCCGAGCGCGCCCGCAACGCCATGGACGCGGTCGACAGGCACCTCGTTCGCGCGGATGGTGCGCTGATCCAGTTGCTGGATCCACCGTTCGACCGATCCGAACCCAATCCCGGCTACATCAAGGGGTATCTGCGGGGCGTGCGCGAGAATGGCGGCCAGTACACCCATGCGGCAGTCTGGGCCGCAATGGCGTTCGCGGCATTGGGCGACGCCGAGCGCGCGTGGAAGCTGTTCACCATGATCGATCCGGTGAATCACGCGAACTCGCCGGATTCGATTGCGGTCTACAAGACAGAGCCCTACGTTCTCGCGTCGGACGTCTATGCGCTCGCGCCGCACACCGGCCGCGGCGGCTGGACGTGGTACACGGGCGCGGCCGGCTGGATGTACCAGTTCACCCTGGAATCGCTCCTGGGCCTGAGGCTTGTGATGGACAAACTGCATTTTTCGCCGTGCGTGCCCGCGGACTGGAAATCATTCGAAGTGCACTACCGGTATCGGGAGACTGTCTACCACATTACGCTGCTGCAAATGGTTGGCGCGGACGGCGGGACGAAGCTGACAATCGATGGTGTCGAGCAGTCCGGCCCGGCTATCCCTTTGGTTAATGACCGCCAGCAACACTCGGTCGAGGTGAGAATACACCGTGTACCCGGTTAGAGAAGGAGATTCAAGATGCAACTCGGCATGATCGGCTTGGGGCGTATGGGAGCCAGTTTGGTGCGGCGCTTGACCAAGGATGGCCACAAGTGCGTCGTCTACGACGTGAGCCCGGCCGCGGTGAAGAAGATCGCGGGCCGCGGCGTTCGGGGCTCCGTCTCGATCGACGAGCTGGTCGCGAAGCTGGCCAAACCGCGCGCGATCTGGGTGATGGTTCCCGCCGGCGTGGCCGGCAAGACAGTCGAGGAACTGGCCTCGCGCATGGATGCCGGTGACATCATCATCGACGGCGGCAATAGCTACTACCGCGACGATCTCCTGAGAGCGAAGGCGCTCAAGCGCAGGGGCATACATTACGTCGATTGCGGCACCAGCGGCGGGGTGTTCGGGCTGGAGCGCGGCTACTGTCTGATGATCGGCGGAGAGGACCGGGTGGTCAAGCACCTGGACCCGATTTTCAGGAGCATCGCGCCCGGGGTCAAGGCAGCGCCGCGCACCCCAGGCAAGAACGGTACTCCTGGTCCCGCCGAGCACGGATATCTGCATTGCGGCCCGACCGGCGCGGGCCACTTCGTAAAGATGGTCCACAACGGCATTGAGTATGGCCTCATGGCGGCTTATGCCGAAGGGCTGAACATCCTGCGCAATGCCAACGCCGGTAAGCGCTTGCGCGATACGGATGCCGAAACGGCGCCGCTGCGGAACCCGGAGTATTACCAATATGACTTGGACCTGCCTGAGATCGCGGAAGTTTGGCGCCGAGGCAGCGTGATCGGCTCGTGGTTGCTGGATCTTACTGCTACCTCGCTCCTAAACGGCCCTGGTCTGAAGAACTACGCCGGCCGCGTGTCGGATTCCGGCGAGGGGCGGTGGACGATCGCGGCTGCCCTCGACGAATCCGTGCCAGTCCCTGTTCTTAGCGCCGCGCTCTATGAACGCTTCAGCTCGCGTGGTGGTGCGGATTTCGCCAATCGGGTGTTGTCTGCGATGCGTAAGCAGTTTGGCGGGCATGACGAGAAGAAGAAGGGGGGAAGCTGAGATGAACAAGACCCACGGCGGCACGGCAGGCGGCACGGCACGGTCCGACGCGCTGGTGCTGTTCGGCGTCACGGGCGATCTCGCGCGAAAGATGATTTTCCCGGCCCTCTACGCGATGGCGAAACGCGGTGTCCTCGACGTCCCGGTGGTCGGCGTCGCCTCCTCGAAGTGGAGCCTGGCGCAGCTTCGCAAACGGGCAACGGACAGCATAAAACAATTCGGCAGGATCGATGACCGGCGCGCTCTCCGCCATCTTCTCTCCCTGCTGCGCTACGTCGACGGCAACTACAACGACCTCGCCACGTTCAAAGCGCTCAAACAGGCGTTGGGCGATGCCCGGCGCCCGGCGCATTACCTTGCGATCCCGCCCGCGCTGTTCGCGACGGTTATCAAAGGGCTCGGCGCCGCGGGCCTGGCCGAGCACGCGCGCGTCATCGTCGAAAAACCATTCGGACGCGACCTGGCCTCGGCGCGGGAGCTCAATCGCATCGCGCGGTCGGTGTTCCCGGAAGATTCGATCTTCCGCATCGATCACTTCCTCGGCAAGGAGGCGATCATGAACATCCTCTATTTCCGCTTCGCCAATTCCTTCCTCGAGCCGATCTGGAACCGCAATTGCGTGGCCAGCGTCCAGATCACGCTGGCCGAGGATTTCGGCGTGGGTAGCCGCGGCGTGTTTTATGAGACTGCCGGTTGCCTGCGCGACGTCATCCAGAACCATCTGTTTCAGATCGTCGCACTGCTTGCGATGGAGCCGCCTGCCTATAGAGGGTACGGGGCCGTGCACGACGAGAAAAACAAGGTGTTCCGGGCCATGCGCCCGTTAACATCCGCCGACCTGGTGTGCGGCCAGTATGCCGGCTATCGAAAGGAGCCGGGCGTGGCGAAAAACTCCGACGTCGAGACATTCTGCGCCCTGCGGCTGTTCATCGACTCGTGGCGCTGGGAGGGGGTGCCGTGGTACCTGCGCTCGGGCAAATGCCTGGCCGAGACGGCAGCCGAGGTCCTGGTGGAGCTGAAGCCGCCGCCGCAGCGGCTGTTCGCCGACTCGGCGCCCGCGACCGGCCCGGCCAATTATCTGCGCTTCCGGCTATCCCCCGGCTCCGCCGTCGCCCTGGCCGCCCGCGTCAAGCGCGCAGGCAAGGAGTTCGTCGGCGACCAGCGCGAGCTCTACCTGCTCGATGAACAGCCGGGCGAGGAAGCGCCCTACGAGCGGCTCTTGGGCGACGCCATGGCCGGCGACGGAGCGCTGTTCGCGCGCGAGGATTCAGTCGAGGCCGCCTGGGCCGTGGTCGATCCAATTCTGACGCGGCATCGGCCGGTTGTGCCGTACAAACCCGGCAGCTGGGGGCCCAAACAAGCGGACGCGCTGCTCGCAGCAGGCTGCTGCTGGCACAACCCCATACCGGAACGGGCGTAAGCATGACGGCCGCAGACGACGTGGTATTCCTGCTCGACGTGGACAATACGCTGCTCGACAATGACCGCGTGCAAGACGATCTCAGGAACCATCTCGAGCGCGAATTCGGCGCCGCGAGCAGGGATCGGTACTGGGCGATATTCGAAGCGCTGCGCACCGAGTTGGGCTATGCGGACTATCTGGGTGCGTTGCAACGCTACCGGTGCCAAGAAGTGAGCGGAGCCATGAACGATCCACGGTTGCTGCTGATGTCTTCGTTTCTGGTGGACTATCCGTTTGCGGATCGGTTGTATCCCGGCGCGCTCGACGCCATCGCGCATCTTCGCACCTGGGGCCTGACAGTCATCCTGTCGGACGGCGACGTTGTGTTCCAGCCGCGCAAGATCCAGCGTTCCGGGCTGTGGGAAGCCGTCGAGGGCCGGGTGCTGATCTACATCCACAAGGAACAAATGCTGGTTGATCTCGAGCAGCGCTTCCCGGCCCGTCATTACGTCATGGTGGATGACAAGCTGCGCATTCTGGCGGCGATGAAAAAGATCCTGCAGGACCGGCTTACGACCGTTTTTCCGTGCCAGGGACATTACGCGCTCGACCCGCATAACCTTTCTGCTTATCCGCCGGCCGACTTGGCGATCGAGCGTATCGGCGATCTGCTTAATTACGATTTTCCCGCTTTGACGAGGCCTGCCAGGGCCATCGATGGGAAACAGGAGACGACATGAACGCTACACAACAGCTTCACGATCTGGGCCAAAGCCTCTGGCTCGACAACATTACGCGCGCGCTGCTGACGAGCGGCACGCTCAGCCGCTATATCAGGGAGTTTGCGGTGACGGGGCTCACCTCTAATCCCACGATCTTCGATCAGGCCATCAAGAGCGCCGGCTTTTACGACGATGCCATTCGCAAAAAATCGGCTGAAGGTAAGTCAGGCGAGGCGTTGTTCTTCGAACTGGCCTTGGAGGACCTGACGCAGGCCGCCGATTTGTTCCGTCCGATCCACGACGCCACCGGTGGCGTAGACGGCTGGGTGTCGCTGGAGGTATCTCCCCTGCTTGCGGAGGACACCGCCGGCACCATAAAGGCGGCTGCGCGACTGCATGCGCGCGCGCAGCGCCCCAATCTTTTCATCAAGATCCCGGGTACCCGCGCAGGCCTGCCCGCGATCGAGGAAACGATCTTCGCCGGCGTGCCGGTAAATGTCACGCTGCTGTTCTCACGCGAGCAGTACATCGCGGCGGCCGAAGCGTATATGCGCGGCATCGAGCGACGCATAGGCGCCGGCCTCGATCCGAAGGTTGCTTCCGTGGCATCGATTTTCGTCAGCCGGTGGGACGTAGCCGTCAAGGACAAGGTTCAAGACGAGCTCCGCAACCGTCTTGGCATTGCCATCGCCATGCGCACGTACAAAGCCTACCGCGATCTGCTGGCATCAAAGCGTTGGCAGAAACTTGCCGGTTCCGGCGCGCGGCCGCAACGCTTGCTGTGGGCCAGCACCGGTACCAAGGATCCCGCAGCCCCAGACGTTCTTTACGTCGAAGCGCTGGCGGCTCCGAATACCATCAACACCATACCCGAGAAGACGCTGCTCGCCTTCGCCGAGCACGGCAAAGTAAAGAACGTTTTGCCGGTTGATGAGGGTTATGCCGAAGCGGTGCTCGCGGAATTTACCCGCGAGGGCGTCGACGATGAAGCGCTTGCCGCCGACCTCCAGCGCGAAGGCACCGCAGCCTTCGCCAAGTCATGGAGTGATCTGATGTACCGCATCGCCTCAAAAAACGAAGCGCTGACGAAGGCCAAGCAGGCATGAGCAACACAAAAGACGCGCCTGTAAAAATAAGCCCCCTGGCAGGCAAGCCGGCCACGCCGGCAATGCTGGTCGACGTGCCCAGACTTGTTACGGCCTACTACACTGACGTGCCTGATTTTTCAGTGCAGGAGCAGCGGGTTGCGTTCGGCACCTCGGGACATCGTGGCTCCGCCTTTGAAAACACTTTTAACCAATGGCATGTTCTGGCCATCAGTCAGGCTATTTGTGATTACCGCAAGCGGCAGGGCATAGGCGGCCCGCTGTTCCTCGGCATTGACACGCATGCGCTGTCTGTGCCGGCTTGTGCCAGCGCGCTCGAAGTGCTGGCGGCCAACGGCGTGGATGTCATGCTCGCGGAGCACGACGAATACACACCAACTCCCGCGATTTCTCACGCAATACTCGCCTACAACCGCGGGCGCACCGCAGGCTTTGCCGATGGCATAGTCATCACGCCCTCGCACAACCCGCCCGACAATGGCGGCTTCAAGTACAACCCGCCTAACGGCGGGCCGGCAGACGTAGGCGTGACCGGCTGGGTCGAAGCCAGGGCCAATGAGTTTCTGAAAAACGGTCTACAGGGCGTGCAAAGAATTCCTTACGCGAAGGCCCTGCGCTCCGGTACCACCCACCGCCACGACTTTCTCAACGCTTACGTGAGCGATCTCGGCAATGTACTCGATATGGAGGCGATTCGCGGCGCCAAAATCGGCATGGGTGTGGATCCGCTCGGCGGCGCGGGCGTCCACTACTGGGCCGCGATTGCCGAGCGCTACGGCCTCGACCTC
>Ga0208587_1001024_pt1 | contig 15140 bp, 14 predicted proteins | sample NGESurdeep092012_7_FD_184472 | JGI IMG/M metagenome (GOLD analysis project Ga0208587, IMG submission 184472) | Arctic peat soil microbial communities from Barrow, Alaska - NGEE Surface sample 210 deep-092012 (SPAdes) | ecosystem: Environmental > Terrestrial > Soil > Wetlands > Peat ...
TGGGTGCAGCGCACCTTCACGGCGCGGACGGTGGGTGGCACCACCGTCTACGACCTCACGACGGCCGCCGGTACGTCGGGTGCCTGATCCGCACCCGGCCCGCCGGGGCGGCTGAGGGGTGGGCGGCCCGTGACGCCGGGTGCGGCTGCCCTAAGGTGACGCCGTGCCCGGAGTCTTCTCGATGGTCCTCGCTGGCGGTGAGGGCAAGCGGTTGTCGCCGCTGACCCGCGACCGGGCGAAGCCGGCGGTGCCCTTCGGCGGCAACTACCGGCTGATCGACTTCGCGCTGTCCAACCTCAGCAACGCGGGCTATCTCAAGATCGCCGTGCTCACGCAGTACAAGAGCCACAGCCTGGACCGGCACATCGCGGTGACCTGGCGGACCTCCGCGCTGCTCGACAACTACATTGCCCCGGTGCCGGCCCAGATGCGGCACGGTCCGCGCTGGTTCGAGGGGTCGGCCGACGCGATCTACCAGAACCTCAACCTGATCAACGACGAGCGGCCCGACCACATCATCGTCTTCGGCGCGGACAACATCTACCGGATGGATCCGCAACAACTGGTGCAACAGCACATCACCAGCGGCGCCGGCGTCACGGTGGCGGCGCTGCGGGTGCCGATCGAGCAGGCCAACGCGTTCGGTGTGATCGAGACCCAGTCCGATGGCGTACGGATCAAGGCCTTCCGGGAGAAGCCCTCGGACCCGGTCGGGTTGCCGGACGCACCACACCAGGTCTACGCCTCCATGGGCAACTACGTGTTCTCCGCCAAGGCGCTGGTGGAGGCGGTGAACGTCGATGCCCGCGATCAGCAGTCCGTGCACGACGTCGGCGGCAGCCTGATGCCGATGTTGGTCGAGCGGGGCGAGGCGGCGGTCTACGACTTCACTACCAACCAGGTGCCGGGTACGACCGAGCGCGACCACGCCTACTGGCGCGACGTCGGCACGCTGGATGCCTACTACGACTCGCACATGGACCTGATCTCAATCCACCCCATCTTCAACCTCTACAACAACGAGTGGCCGATCCTGACCTGGAATCCGCCGTTGCCGCCGGCGAAGTTCGTGTTCTCCGAGCCGGGGCGGATCGGGCACGCGCTGGACTCAATGGTCTGCGCCGGCGTCGTCGTCTCCGGCGGCGAGGTACACCGCTCGGTGCTCTCGCCGGGGGTGAAAGTGCACTCGCACAGCCTGGTTACCGGGTCGGTGCTGATGAACGGGGTCAGCGTTGGCCGCGGCGCGGTGGTGCGCAACGCCATCGTCGACAAGAACGTCGAAGTGCCGCCAGGGGCGCGCATCGGTGTCGACCTGGAGCGCGACCGGAAGCGCTTCGTGGTCTCCGAGGGCGGCGTAGTCGTTGTGGGCAAGGGGCAGAAGGTCGACGTCTGACGTGTGGACCGTCCGACGTGCAGAGCCTGACAAGCGCGGAGCCCGACGTGCGGGGAGCCTGACATGCGGGTCGCCTGACGTGCGGGGAGCCTGAGGTGCGGGTCGGACCTGAGGTGCGGGTCGCCCTGCTCACCCGCGAGTACCCGCCGGAGGTCTACGGCGGCGCCGGTGTCCATGTCGAGTACCTCGGCCGCGAGCTCGCCCGCCTGGCCGACGTCACAGTGCACTGCTGGGGCGGGCCGCGGCCGGCTCAAGCGGGCGGCCCGGCTGTGGCGACGTACGACGCCTGGGCGGCGTTGGCCGGCCCGGAGCCGGAGCTGGCAGCGCTGCGGGCGGTCTCCATCGACCTGACCATGGCCGCCGCCGTTCGCGGTGCCGACGTGCTGCACAGCCACACCTGGTACGCGCAGTTCGCCGGCCACCTGGGCAAGCTGATCCACGACATCCCGCACGTCGCCACCGTGCACAGCCTGGAACCACTGCGCCCGTGGAAGGCCGAACAGCTCGGCGGCGGCTACGCCCTGTCGTCGTTCTGCGAGCGGACCGCGCTGACCGGGGCGGACGCGGTGATCGCGGTGTCGGCGGAGAACCGGCGCGACATCCTGGCCGTCTATCCCGACATCGACCCCAACCGGGTGCACGTGATCTACAACGGGATCGACACTGAGCAGTACCACCCAGATCGCGGCACCGACGTGCTGAGTCGGTACGGCGTCGACCCCGATCGCCCGTCGGTCGTCTTTGTCGGCCGGATCACCCGGCAGAAGGGCGTTGGCCTGCTGCTGCGGGCGGCGCTGGCGATCTCCCCGGGCGCGCAGCTGGTGCTCTGCGCCGGCGCGCCGGACACCCCGGAGCTCGGGGCCGAGATCGCTGCGGCCGTCGACCTGGTCCGGCGCGAGCGCGGCGACGTCGTCTGGATCGACGCGATGCTGGCCAAAGCGGAGATCGTGCAGCTGCTCAGCCATGCCACTGTCTTCGTCTGCCCGTCGGTGTACGAGCCGCTGGGCATCGTGAACCTGGAGGCCATGGCTTGCGAAGCCGCCGTGGTCGCCACTCGGACCGGGGGCATTCCCGAGGTCGTCGCGGAAGGGGAGACCGGACTGCTGGTCGACTTTGACCCGGTCGACGATGGGTCGCGGTCACCGAAGGACCCGGCCGGCTTCGTCGCCGCGATGGCCGCCACCGTCAACTCGCTGCTGACCGATCCCGAGCGGGCGCGGCGGATGGGCGAGGCCGGGCGGCGGCGCGCGGTCGAGCACTTCAGCTGGACCTCGATCGCCGAGCAGACGGTGGCGCTCTACCAGCGCGTCCGCACTGGCGCGGCCTGAGTCTGAGGCGTGCCTGGCAGCGAGTTCGACGACGACACGGCGGTCCGGCCGGCGGGGGAGTCCGGCGGTCGCCGCCGCTACGCCGCGACGGTGACCGGGCGCTGGAGCATTGCGGACTTCCCCAACGGCGGCTACCTGCTCGCGATCGGCGCCCGGGCGATGGCCGAGACGTTGGCGCCGCACCGCGATCCGTTCTCGGTCACCGGCCACTTCCTGTCCCCGCCGGTCGAGGGGCCGATCGCGGTCGAGGTCGAACCGGTACGCCGCGGCCGAACGCTGTCCACGGCCACCGCCTCGCTGTGCCAGGATGACCAAGAGCGATTGCGCATGCTGGCCAGCTACGGCGACCTCTCCGTCGTCGGCGGCCCAGAGACGGTCACCGCGCCGCCGCCAGACCTGCCGGCGCCGGTGGACTGCTTCCGCGGCCGGGTTCGGTTTCCCGGCGGCGTACCGGTGTCCATTGCCGAGCGCTTCGAGACCCTGATCCATCCCGACGACATCGGCTGGGCGCACGGCCGGCCGTCCGGACAAGCACAAGTGCGGGCCTGGGTGCGGTTCGCCGACGGCCGTGAGCCGGACCCGCTGGCCCTGCTGCTGGTGGTTGACGCGCTGCCGCCGGCAGTGTTCAACCTGGGCGTGTCCGGCTGGGTGCCTACGCTGGAGATGACCGTGCACGTGCGGGCAGTCCCGACGCCCGGCTGGCTGCGGGTGACCGCGCATACCCGCAACCTCGCCGGCGGCTACCTGGAGGAGGACGCGGAGGTGTGGGACTCCGCTGACCGGCTGGTGGCGCAGTCTCGCCAGCTGGCCCGGCGTACCGACCGCTGACCGGCGCGGCACGTCGGACCCGTCCGGACTCGCCCGTCGGCCGGCTCGCCCGTCGGCCGGCTCGCCCGTCGGCCGGCTCGCCCGTCGGCCGGCTCGCCCGTCGGCCGCTGAAAGGATGCGCCGGTGACCTTGACGCCGCTGGAGCAGCTGGTCGACATCCTGGACCTCGAGCCGATCGAGGTGAACATCTTCCGCGGTCGCAGCCCGGACGTGACCCTGCCGCGGGTCTACGGCGGACAGGTGGCCGGCCAGGCGCTGGTGGCCGCTGGTCGCACGGTGCCGGCGGACCGGCCGGTGCACTCGCTGCACGCGTACTTCCTGCGCGGCGGCGACCCGTCCGTGCCGATCATCTACGACGTCGACCGGGTTAGGGACGGGCGGTCGTTCAGCACCCGGCGGGTGGTCGCCGTCCAGCACGGGCAGCCGATCTTCCACCTGGCCGCGTCGTTCCAGCTCCCGGCCGAGGGCGTCGAGCACCAGCTGCCGATGCCGCCGTCGGTGGACCCGGAGACGCTGCCGACGTTTCAGGAACGCTACGCGCCGTACGCCGACGAGCTCGGGGAGTGGTACTCCCGGCCCCGGCCGATAGACCTGCGCTACGTCGACGACCCGCCCCGGGCCGCCCGGGAGAAGGGTCCGCGCGACCCCAGCCAGCAGGTGTGGATGCGCGCCGACGGCAAGCTGCCCGACGACCCGCTGCTGCACGTCTGCGCCGTGACCTACGCCTCCGACATGACCCTGCTGGAGTCGGTGCTGCTTGGGCACGGGCTGTCTTTTGGAATGCCGGGACTCAAAGGGGCGAGCCTGGACCACGCGATGTGGTTCCACCGGCCGTTCCGGGCCGACGAGTGGATGCTGTATGACCAGGAAAGCCCGTCCGCTTCCGGCGCGCGCGGCTTCGCCCGCGGGCGGCTGTTCGCCCGCGACGGGCGGTTCTGTGTGTCGGTCGCCCAGGAAGGGATGCTGCGCGTCCCGCGGTGAGCGCGACTTGGGCGACGGGACCGACCGGGGCCGACGGAGCCAGCCATGCAGACCGGAGACGGGAAGTTGTGCGGCACGCTCTCGCCCCGGCGGGAGCTGGCGTTCCAGGTAGCCGCCGCGCCCGCTCCCAACACCCCCGCGACCCTCCGCCAACGATCGTGGCACCGCCAGCGCTCGCCCGTACGGCGGGTCGCGTGCCGCCGCCGCACCACGATCGCAAGTAGCCGTGGCGGCGCTGGTGCGAGGAAGCGGTGGTACAGCCACCGCGGTGCTCACGGTCGACTTTCCGGGCGAGGTCGGCATCGGCGTAGTGACTTGACGCTCGGGGTGACTTGACGCTCGGGCTGGTCAAGACCGGCCGGGTTGGGCATCATTCGTGGTGTCCGTCGCGAGGACGTCGGGGAAGGCGCCCCTCGTCGACGGAGGTTGCTGATGTCTGCTCGTGGCGTGCTCTACGTCCATTCCTGCCCGCCTGCCCTCACCCCCCACGTCGAGTGGGCGGTGGCGGCCGGCGTGGGCGGGCGAGTCGGCCTGTCCTGGAGCGACCAGCCAGCGGCCCCTGGCACCTTGCGGGCCGAGGTCGCGTGGCGCAGTCGACCGGGCACGGCCGGCCGGTTCGCGGCTGCCCTGCGCGGCTGGTCGCTGCTGCGCTTCGAGGTGACCGAGGACTCCAGTCCGGGCGTGGACGGCGAGCGGTACAGCTACACGCCCACCCTCGGCCTGTTCCGCACGACGGTCAGTGCCAATGGCGACGTCATGGTCGGCGAGGACCGGTTGCGGGTGCTGCTGGCCTCGGTTCGGGGCGGCGAGGCGTTGACCGCCGGTCTGGACTCCCTGCTCGGTACCGCGTGGGACAACGAGTTGGAACGCTTCCGGCACGCTGGCGACGGGGCGCCGGTCAGCTGGCTGCACGAGGTCGGCTGATCCCGCGGCGGCGGAAAGCGTGGTCGTCGGAACTCGGAACTCGGGTCTTTCAGCGTCAGTGGCGGCGGCTGCACGCGTCGTGGTACGACGTACGACGGGCCGAGCGCAGCCGTGGTGGGACCTACTGCAGGTAGCCCTCGACCTCCGCAATCGATCTGGCCGCCGCGGTGCCCGGATCCGCACCGACACTGCGCCTGGCGGCGCGTTGGCGCAGCAGGTCCCAGCACTGGTCGAGCTCTTCCTCGACCCGCTGCAACCGGATCCGCTCATCGTCGGCTGCCAGCTCGCCGCTGCCCACACCTGCCCGCAGTGCGTGCTCCTGGTCGACCAGCGCGGAGATGCGAGAGTGGATCGTCTGCTCGTCCATAGGCCCAAGCCTGCCCTCTGAAACGTCCCAGTGGAAGGCCAACGACGGCACGCCGGCGAGATCATCCTCAGCGCCTCCGATATGCCCACGGCTGAATAGTCAGCGGCATAGCGTTCCACCGGCAGGCGTTGGGCAGTAATCGTGTAAGCAGGAGGCTGGGATGGCTGTTCTTCCAGATGGCAGGGGCGACACCGCGAGTTCCGAAGAGTCGACAGCGCTCGACGCGTACTCTCGGGTCGTCACGGCGATTGCCGCGAAGCTGACCCCACAGGTCGCGGCGCTGCGGGTGCAGGGGAGTTCGCGCAACGGCCAGCGGCGAGAAGGCGCCGGGTCTGCGGTCGTCTTCACCGACGACGGGTTTCTCCTGACCAACGCCCATGTCGTCGCCGGGGCCGCTGGCGGGACCGCCGCCTTCGCGGACGGCACCCAGACGCCGGTGGACGTGATCGGCGCCGACCCCCTTTCCGACCTCGCCGTCCTCCGTGCCCGCGGGTACACGCCCGCGCCGGCGACCCTCGGGGACGCCGACCAGCTGCAGGTGGGCCAGCTCATCGTCGCGGTCGGAAACCCATTAGGCCTGGCGGGCTCGGTCACCGCGGGTGTGGTCAGCGGCCTGGGCCGCTCCCTGCCCACCCGCACCGCCCGGGTCGGGCGAGTGATCGAGGACGTCATCCAGACCGACGCGGCGCTGAATCCCGGTAGCTCCGGCGGGGCGCTGGCCGACGCGGCCGGACGCGTGGTCGGCATCAACACCGCCGTCGCCGGCGTCGGTCTCGGCCTCGCCGTTCCGATCAACGCCACCACCCGGCGAATCATCAGCGCGCTGCTGACCGCCGGCCGCGTGCGCCGCGCCTATCTCGGGCTGGTCAGCGCGCCCACTCCGTTACCCGCCCCGGTCGCGGCCCGAACCGGTCAACGGCTCGGACTCCGGGTGGTCGAGGTGATCCCGGGCTCCCCCGCCGACCGGGCCGGCCTCAAAGCCGGCGATCTGGTGCTCACGGCCGGCCGCGCCTCGGTCGCCGACGCGCAAAGCCTGCAGCGCCTGCTGTTCGGCGAGGCCGTCGGTCAACCGCTTCCCATCACGGTCCTTCGCCACGACGCCATGGTCGACGTCATCGCCGTCCCGGCCGAGCTACCCGACCTGTGACGCACCGAATGCAGCTGACCGTCGGGTCGGCTGATAACAATGCCGACAGGATTTCGATCAGCTCATGCCGGTGACCCGCAAGGTCAGGTTCAGTCGCCCGGTGGGCAGCCCGGCCTCGGGTGGCGCCGTACCGGGATAGACCTTCGGTACGCCGTGAAAGGCGAACCGCGACGGGCCGCCAAAGACGAACAGGTCACCGCTGACCAGCGCCAGGTCGGTGTAGGGCTGGCCCCGATTGGTGGTGTTGCCGAACCGGAACAGGGCAGTGTCGCCGATGCTCAGCGACACGACGGGTGCATCGACCTTCTCGTCTTTGTCCCGGTGCATGCCCATCCGGGCGCTGTCGTCGTAGTAGTTGATCAGGACGGTGTCCGGCCGGTAGTCGCGCCCAGCGGCTGGGTCGCCGTACGCGTCGAGGACAGCGGCGCGACCCAGCTCGGCCAGCCAGTCCGGCAGCTCGACCACCCGGCCGCCGCCGGCGTCGTCGGCGGTGCGGGTGTACCGGTAGGGCTGCCAGTGCCAGCCCAGGCATACCGTCCGGACCGACATGACGTGGCCGCCGGGCAGCCGCGCCGCCCGGATAGGTACCGGTCCGGCGGCCCAGCCGCGGCAGGCTACGACCAGCCGGCGCTGCTGCTCGATGCTCAGCCACCCGGGGACGTGCACCGCTCCCGGGGCGATCTCCCGTCGTGGCCGACGGTCGGGCAGGGTCAGCGGCAGGATTGACTCAGCCACGGCTGCCCACCTCCTCGTGTCATCGGTGCAGTGTGCCGGCGGCGTTTCAGCGGCGCTGCGGCGTGCTGGACCGGCTGGATACGGGCCAGCCGTCAAGGGCGCCCCCGTCGGCGCCGCGATGCCGGCGGGTTGTAGGCCTCGAGGGTGTAGCGGTGGTGGTGCTGGACCAGCCGGTACTGCCTGGCGTGCCGCTGGTGGGCATCGACGACGCGGGCGGCGCCGGCGCCGCTTTCCGTCACCTGGTCGGGCTCGGTCACCGCCCGCTCGCCGTGCTGGCGATGCCGCTGTGCCCCGACGGCCGCCTTGGCCGGGCGGACGCGACCCGCCAGCGCGCCGTCAGCTATCAGGTGATCCGGCAGCGGCTCGCGGGCGCGGCGGCCGCCGCCGCGGAGGCCGGCATCACCTGGGCGCAGGTGCCGATCATGGAGTGCGCCACCAATGACCCGGACGCCGGTGCGCTCGGTGCCGCGCAGTTGCTCGCCCGTCCCGAGCGCCCGACCGCCATCTTCGCCTTCAGCGACCAACTTGCCCTGGGCACCCTGCGCGCCGCCCATGGTGCCGGCATCTCGGCCCCGGACCGACTGTCCGTGGTGGGGTTCGACGACTCGCCGCCGGCCCACTCCGCCGACCCGCCGCTGACGACTGTCGCCCAACCCCTGCGCGAGCGCGGACACGCCGTCGGCGCCCCGGTGCGCGCTTTGGTGCGCGGCGAAGAGGTAGCGAGTCCGGCCCCGTATCCGGTGCAGCTCGTGGTCCGCGGCAGCTCCGCAGCCGTCCCCACTGCGGCACCCTGACCGACCGGCCGAGCGGCTCAGCCTGTTGTCGCCCGACAGACCAGCTGAACCTCGGCGTACGCCGGTTGACAGCCAGGACATACGCCGGACTCACGTCGCCGACAGGTTGACGGCCGATCGTCGATGACATCAGCCGCCAACGGGGCGGCGACGAGCCAGGAGACTCTCATGGACGACCACTCGACCACCGGGCGGCGCAAGACCCTTTGGGCCGGTGCAGCCAGCTTGCTGGCCGCTGGAGCAATCGGCGGCGGGGTGCTGGCGGGGACGCTGAGTGCGTCCGCTGCGGACAACACCCCGGCGGGAACCAGCCAGAGCGCCACGTCCACGGCGCCCAGCGACAGCTCCCGCGGGCCAGGGCATGGCGGCGCCCAGCCGGTGCGCGGCGACGAGAAGGCGGTATCCACGGCCGACGACGCGACGCTGCGTGCCGCGGCGCTCAAGGCGGTTCCGGGCGGCACCGTCTACCGGATCGAGACCGACGCCGGGGACGGCACGTACGAGGCACACATGACCAAGGCCGACGGCACCCTCGTCACCGTCAAGTTCGACCAGAGCCTCGCCGTGACCCAGGTCGAGGACGGGATGGGGACCGGCGACCCGGCCGGGCCGGGACAGCCGGGGAGCACCGCCGGGCCGGGACAGCCGGGCACGACTGGCTGATCGCTCCAGTCACCACGCCGGTGGCTTGACCGACGGCGGCCGCGGATCGGCACCTGCTCGTGCCGGCAGCGGCCGCCGTCTGGCGTTCTCTCGCAGCCTGAGTACTCCTGCGGGTGACTGGCTCACAGCGCACGGACAGCAATCCAACAGGAGACCTACAGCGCGCGAGCACAGACTGCGGGCATGACCACGACGGCCGGAATGTCCCGAAGCACCCCGACGGACCGGGCCGGGTCTTCCGCAATAAGCACGTCGGTCGCGCGGGTGGACCTGCGCCGCCCCGACGGCAGTCCGGTCCGGGTGCTGGTCGTTGACGACGAGACGACGCTGAGCGACCTGCTGTCGATGGCGCTGCACTATGAGGGCTGGGAGGTCCGGACCGCGGCAGACGGCCGGGCCGCGGTCCGCATTGCGCGGGACTTCCGCCCGGACGCGGTCGTGCTCGATGTCATGCTGCCGGACATCGACGGGCTGGAGGTGCTGCGCCGGCTGCGCGCCGAGTCCCCGCACGTGCCGGTGCTGTTCCTCACCGCGCGCGACGCCGTGGAGGACCGGATCGCCGGCATCACCGCCGGCGGGGACGACTACGTCACCAAGCCGTTCAGCCTGGAGGAGCTGGTGGCGCGACTGCGCGGCCTGCTCCGCCGGGCCGGCGTGGCGGCGGCCCGCAACGATGTCCTGCTCGCGGTCGGTGACCTGACGCTGGACGAGGACAGCCACGAGGTACGCCGCGGTGACGAGCCGGTCGAGCTCACGGCTACCGAGTTCGATCTGCTCCGCTACCTGATGCGCAACCCGCGCCGGGTGCTGTCCAAGGCGCAGATCCTCGACCGGGTGTGGCACTACGACTTTGGCGGCCAGGCCAACGTCGTCGAGCTCTACATCTCCTACCTGCGCAAGAAGGTCGACGCCGGCCGGCTACCGATGATCCACACTGTCCGGGGGGCCGGTTACCTGCTCAAGCCGGCCGGCTGACCGGAATGTCCCCCAGCGCGAGGGCGCTGCGGCCCAGCCCGATGCGGCCGCCCGCCGCGATCCTGCGCCCGGCGCGCTGGTCGCTACGGACGCGGCTGCTCACCGTCCTGGTGAGCCTGCTGGCGCTGGTCGCCCTCGCCCTTGGCGTCGCCACGACCGTGGCCCTGCAGCACTTCCTGCTCGGGCGGCTCGACGGTCAGTTGGTGGCGGCCGGCGGCCGGTCCGCGAACGCCGGCGGACCGCCGCCGGGCAGTCCTGGCCCCGGCCCGATCCCCGGTCCGGGAGATCGAACCGACACCGGCGCCCGGTTCCTGCTGACTCCCGGGCAACCGCCCGGAACGCTCGGCGCGCGTGTCGCGGCCGGCGAGGTGACGGCCGCCGGTGTGCTCAGCGAAGGCGGCACCCTGCAGCTGGTGCCGGCGGCCTCCGCCGCGGCGTTGGCGTCGCTGCCCACCGACGGCCGCCCGCACACCCGCGCGGTCGCCGGCTACGGCGACTTCCGCTTGCTCGGCGTCCGGATGCCCGACGGCGACGTACTCATCACCGGGCTGCCGCTGCGCCCGGTGACCGAAACCCTGTACCGGTTGGTGGCGGTGGAGGCCGCCGTCGCCGTGGTCGCGCTGGTGGCGGCGGCACTCGCCGGGACGTTGATCGTCCGGCGCACGCTGCGGCCGCTGCGCCGGGTCGCGGCCACCGCCGCCCGGGTCAGCGCGCTGCCGCTGGAGCGCGGCGAGGTCGACCTGGCCGAGCGGGTGTCCGTGGCCGACACCGACCCGCGGACCGAGGTCGGGCAGGTCGGCGCCGCCCTCAACCGCCTGCTCGACACCGTCGGCGGCGCGCTGGCGGCCCGGCAGGCCAGTGAGACTCGGGTCCGACAGTTTGTCGCCGACGCCAGCCACGAGCTCCGGACGCCGCTGGCGGCGATCCGCGGGTACGCCGAGGTGACCCGCCGCAGTCGCCGGTCCGTCGCGCCCGACCTCGCCTACGCCATGGGCCGGGTCGAGTCCGAGGCCGACCGGATGACCGTGCTGGTAGAGGACCTGCTGCTGCTGGCCCGGCTCGACTCCGGCCGCCCCCTGGCCCGGCAGCCGGTCGAGCTCAGCCGCCTGGTGGTCGACGCGGTCAGCGATGCCTCCGCCGCCGGCGCCGACCACTCCTGGCGACTCGAGCTGCCCGACCAACAGGTCACCGTGGTCGGCGACGCCGCCCGGCTGCACCAGGTGCTCGCCAACTTGCTCGCCAACGCCCGCACGCACACTCCCGCCGGCACCACCGTCACCACCAGCCTGGACGCGGGCACGCCGGGGGAGGTGGTGCTCGCCGTCCTCGACGACGGCCCCGGCATCCCGGCCGAGGCGCTGCCGAGCATCTTCGAGCGGTTCGTCCGCGGCCAGCGGTCCCGCTCCCGGCACGCCGGCAGCACCGGACTGGGCCTGGCGATCGTGCATGCCATCGTCGCTGCGCACGGCGGCGCCGTGCAGGTCACCAGCCGGCCCGGACGGACCATTTTCTTCGTGCGACTCCCGAGCATCCCGGACACCGTCGCGGAACGTCCGGCAGCCGAGGTGTCCGCTGCAGCGCACAGCAGCGGCACAGGATAGGGACAACAGCGGGACAGTTCCGCCGGCGACAGTCGTCGTCATGAGCACACCGACACTCCCGTTGCCGCCGCATCGCTCCGACTGGTCGGACGCCGCCGGAGCCCGCCGGACAGGGATCGCGACCGGGCTGGCCAACCAGCTGGTGCGGTTCGGCGCCATCGGCGTCGCCAGCACGCTGGCCTACCTGGCGCTGTATGTCCTGCTGCGCGGTGCCCTCGGCGCGCAGCCCGCCAACCTGCTCGCCCTGCTGGCGACCGCGGTGGCTAACACCACGGCGAACCGACGCCTCACGTTCGGGCTGTCCGGCCGCGCCGGTGCGGGCCGTGCGCAGGTCGAAGGCTTGCTCGTGTTCGGTCTCGGGCTGGCGCTGACCAGCGGCGCGCTGGCCGCGCTGTCGGCCGTCACGGTGCACCCCGGCCGCCGGTTGGAGCTCACGGTCCTGGTTGCCGCCAACGCCACTGCGACGGTGCTGCGGTTCCTGCTGCTGCGGTCCTGGGTGTTTGCCCCGCACCGTCGCCGGACCACCGCGTGACGCGCGCCGCCGTCCCCTCTCCCGCATCCGCGCCCGACCGATAGGAACCCACGATGACCACCACCACGCTGCCGACGGCGAATGCGCCGACCGGCCCGACGCCGACCGGCCCGACGCCGACCGGCCCGACGCGGGCCGACCACAGCCGCGGCTCCTCGCCGATCCCGACGCCGCGTGGCCGGTTCGCCCGACTCGGGCGCGGCCACCCGGGCGACCCCGCCTGGGTGCGGCCCGCCTTGCTCGTGCTGCTGGCCGCCACCGGCCTGCTCTACCTGTGGAACCTCTCGGCGTCGGGCTACGCGAACAGCTTCTACGCCGCCGCCGTACAGGCCGGCTCTACCAGCTGGAAGGCGTGGTTCTTCGGCTCGCTGGACCCGGCCAACTTCATCACCGTCGACAAGCCGCCCGCCGCGCTGTGGGTGATGGGCCTGTCCGCCCGGTTGTTCGGCTTCAGCTCCTGGAGCTTGCTGGTCCCGCAGGCGCTGGAAGGCGTCGCCGCCGTCGCCCTGCTCTCCGCCACCGTGCGCCGCTGGTCCGGCCCGGCTGCCGGCCTGCTCGCCGGCGCCATCCTCGCGCTCACCCCGGCCGCCGTGCTGATGTTCCGGTTCAACCACCCGGACGCGCTGCTGACCCTGCTGCTGGTCGCCGCGGCGTACGGCGTCACCCGGGCGCTGGAGCATGGGAGCACCGGCTGGTTAACCCTGGCCGGCACCGCGATCGGCTTCGCGTTCCTCACCAAGATGCTGCAAGGCTTCCTCGTGCTGCCGGCGTTCGCGCTGGTCTACCTGGTGGCCGCGCCGACCTCGCTGCGGCGGCGGATCACCCAGCTGCTCGCGGCCGGGCTCGCCGTCGTCGTCTCCGCCGGCTGGTGGGTCGCGGCGGTGGCGCTATGGCCGGCGTCTTCCCGCCCGTATATCGGCGGCTCCACCAACAACAGCGTGCTGGACCTGATGTTCGGCTACAACGGCTTCGGCCGGCTGCTCGGCGGCTCCGGCAACGGCGCCGGGGGCGGCGGGGGCGGCGGTGGCGCGAGCAGCGCCGCGGCCGGCTCCAGCTTCGGCGGCGCCACCGGGCTGACCCGGCTGTTCGGCAACGAGATGGGCAACGAGATCTCCTGGCTGCTGCCCGCAGCGCTGGTCGCCCTGGTCGCCGGATTGTGGCTCACCCGGCGTACGCCGCGTACCGACCGCACCCGGGCAGCCCTGGCGCTGTGGGGTGGGTGGCTGATCGTCACCGGCCTGGTGTTCAGCTACATGCAGGGCACTATCCACCCGTACTACGCGGTTGCGCTCGCGCCGGCCGTCGCGGCCCTCGTCGCCGTCGGCGGCCGTGAGCTCTGGCAGCACCGCAACACCATGACCGGGCGCGTCGGCCTGGCGGTGACCATGGTCGCGGCCGGCGGCTGGAGCTACGTGCTGCTGGCTCGCAACGCCAGTTGGCACCCGGAGCTGCGCTCCGCGATCCTCGCCGGCACTGTCGTGTCGGCAGCCGCTTTGCTCGTTCCGCCGCGCCGGCTGGGCAAGGCAGTGGCCGCCGTCGCCCTCGGCGGCGTGCTGGCCGGCCTCGCTGGTACCGGCGCGTACGCCGCGGCGACCGCCGGCAGCGTGCACACCGGCAGCATCCCGAGTGTCGGACCGGCCAGCGCCGTCACCACCGGCGGCGGCGGCGGCGTCGGCGGCCCCGGTGGCGGCGGCCCCGGCGGCGGCGGCCCCAGCGGCGGCAGCCCCGGCGGTGTTCCGCCGACTGGCGTCTCATCGGGCTTCCGCCCCGCGCCGCCGACCGGCAACGCGCCCGGGAACGCCCACTCGGTTACCGCCGGCGCCCAGCCAACCGCCGGCGGTGCTGGCGGCGGTGTCGAGGCCAGCGCCAACAGCGCGCTGACCGCGAAGCTCCAGGCGACCACCACCACCTGGGCCGCGGCCACCGTCGGCGACATGTCTGCCGCCAACCTGCAGCTGGCCGGCGGCAAGGCGGTGATGGCGATCGGCGGCTGGAGCGGCAGCGACAACGCCCCCACCCTCACCCAGTTCCAGCGGTACGTCGCCGACGGCCGGATCCACTACTTCGTCGCCGGTCAAGGTGGCGGCGGTGGTCAAGGCGGCGGCACCGCGAGCCAGATCATCAGCTGGGTGCAGGCGCATTACACCGCGGGCACCGTCGGCGGCCAAACCGTCTATGACCTCACCGTCGCCACCACGAGCTAATGGGTCCCGTACGGCAGCCGGAGCCGATCAGCTCGTGGGGGTGGGCCGACCGTCGTGATCGTGGTGCCCCCAGTGCTCCGTATTACGGCGTGTCGCGGACACCAGCCGCACCACGATCACCAAGGGGACACCGGCGGCCGGCTGACTCCTTGACCGCTGCCCACATGCAATCGAGCCCGGCTCGCCGCCTTCGAGCAGCGCGACAACGCCATCGCCGCGGTGTTCGACGGGAGCCTTATCGCCCAACGACCTCGATGGCCTGCTCGCGATCGACCAACACGAACAAGCGCCGACCGCAGCGGCCGCTTGACCCCACGAGCTTGCGGCGACCACAAGTGGTCGGGGGTCGGGGCCGAAATCTCGTGGGGGGATGGGCAAGGGGATGGGTGCGGCGCGCCGTCGGCTCGTCAGATCAGAGCGTCGGGCCGGCCAAGTGGAAGCCGTGGGCGCAGTCGAGCGCTTTCTCGGGCGAGCCGGTGGAACTACCGATGGGCAGGACTTGACTGTGTCGTAGCCGGGTGAAGCTGGTTGCCCCGAGCGCCTTCACCCGCCGTCGGCATCGGACGCGACCGCGACTGTGAGTATGGATGAGCTGCCGCTGGTCGGGTCTGACCCTTGCCGCGACCGGCCGCTCTGTGCCTTTGGCGTGATCTGTCGGCTCGGCCGGC
>Ga0208587_1001026_pt1 | contig 15131 bp, 12 predicted proteins | sample NGESurdeep092012_7_FD_184472 | JGI IMG/M metagenome (GOLD analysis project Ga0208587, IMG submission 184472) | Arctic peat soil microbial communities from Barrow, Alaska - NGEE Surface sample 210 deep-092012 (SPAdes) | ecosystem: Environmental > Terrestrial > Soil > Wetlands > Peat ...
CCATGCACGTTAGCCAGGATGACTTTTTCCAAGCCAATTTCACCGACCTGATGCAGATCAAAGGTGCGCCGGCCGATCGGCACTTCATAGCCATGCTCCTTGATCAGGATCGCGCCCACCGGACAAATGTGTACGGCCATATCGTTCGTTTCGAGATCGCTATCCACCAGCTTGCCGCTGGATGAATTTACGATCAGATGCGCAGTTATGCCGCGTCCGGCGATGGCGAACACATTCTTGCCATCCACTTCGCGGCTGGCGCGCACGCACAGCTCGCAAAGTATGCAACGGTCGCGGTCCAGCATGACAGTCGGATGCGACGCATCCACTTCGCGGCGCGGGAAGAACTGCGGGAAATGCCCGTCCAGCATACCCAGATGATAGGCCATCGCCTGCAGTGTGCAGTCACCGCTTTTTTCGCAGGAAGGGCAAATATGATTGCCTTCGATGAACAGCATTTGCGTGATGGTCTTGCGCACTTCATTCAGGGCTGGCGTGTTGTTGCTGATCTGCTGCCCGGCTACGGCGGGCGTGGTGCAGGCCGACACGCTCCTGCCGTCGATATCGACTGAAAATTTTGTCTGTACCCGGCGATCCGAGTTGTGAAACGACACACCTCTGCTGCCGATATCGACGACACAGAGCTTGCAACTGCCATGCGGCGTGAGTCCGGGACGATGGCACAGATGGGGAATATAAACACCGGCTGAAAATGCCGCATCCATGATGGTCTGCCCAGCCTCGAAAGTAACAGGCTGACCGTCGATGTATATCGTATTGTGGGTGATGGTGTTTGCTTCTTCGCCCATGTTAGTTCCTCTAAGTTTTAATCACACGATTAAACAATTTGTAGGTCGGGTGGAACCCGACCTACAATTCTTGTTCAAGATGCGCTTCCGCATCATCGCGAAGTGTAATCAGCCGCGCTTCTTCGAGCGCTTCGTCCAGATTGAAATTCGGTTCAAAATTGCGGTGTGCCAAACGCTGTTCAAAAATCTGCGGGAAACGCTGCAAACCATCCAGAATCGGATTCGCCGCAGTCTGGCCCAGCCCGCAATGCGAGCGGCGTTTGACCAGCGCACCAGTGCGTTTCATTTCATCCAGATCATAAGGTGTGCCATGGCCGCTGGCGATCTTGTCCAGACCATTTTTGAGCAGCGTCGTACCCACCCGGCAAGGTGTACAGAAACCGCAACTTTCATGGGCGAAGAAATGCGCAAAATTGACGATTATTGCCAGGAGGTCGCGTCCCTGACCAAATACCATGAACGAACCGCCGGTGGGCAAATCCTCAAAGCCCAGTTTACGATTGAATTTCACCGGGTTAATCAGCGTGCCGGAAGGGCCGCCGACTTGCACCGCTTGAACATCCTTCGCGCCGCAATCATCCAGCACTTGTTGAATGCTGACGCCGAATGGATATTCATAAATTCCAGGTGCCGCGCAGTCACCGCTGACACTCAAAATTTTGCTGCCCGCCGATTTTTCCGTGCCCACTGCTCTGAACCATGTACTGCCGCGCAGCGCAATATGAGCGGCGGCGGCAAATGTTTCCACATTGTTGACCACGGTAGGTTGACCGAGATAGCCATGTGTCACCGGAAATGGCGGACGATTGCGCGGCACCCCGCGCTTGCCTTCCAGTGATTCGATCAGCGCCGATTCTTCGCCGCAGATGTAAGCACCCGCCCCGACTACGATCTCGATGTCGAAATTGAATCCAGGCTGACCGAGAATGCTGGAACCCAACAAACCCAGTTCGCGACGGTGCGCCAACACGGCTTGCAACTGCGGCAACAGGTAGCGATACTCGCCGCGCAAATAGAGAAAACCCTGTTCTGCGCCGATTACAAAAGCGCATACGGTCATTCCTTCGAACACCGCATCGGCATGGCTATGCAACAGGATGCGATCCTTGAACGTGCCGGGCTCGCCTTCATCTGCATTGCAAACCACATAGTGCGCGGCACCCTGTGCCTCGCGACAAAATTTCCATTTCATGCCGGTACTGAATCCTGCGCCACCCCGTCCGCGCAGCTCTGACTGGGTGATTTCGGCCAGCGTACCATCAATGTTGCGCGCCAACATCGCACGCATGCCATCACCCGCGGCAAAATCATTCTTGAGCAACAAACTGCTGTTACGGATATTGTCGTCAATGCGAAACCATTCGGCAGGCCAGTTCGCAAGTGGCGTCTCAGTTTCAACCAGATCGGCGATGCGCATGATCTTGCCTGCATCGAGACGGGGGATCGGCGTGCCGTTAACCAGCATAGCGGCACCGTGATCACACATGCCGATGCAGGAAGTTTCGTCTACGCTGACCAATCCATCGGCACGCGTTTTGCCGGCAACCACACGCAGGTGATGACAGAGCATGTGCAGCAGGTTTTCGCCGCCTGCCTTGTACCCGCAACTGGTGCAATTGCTGAGCAGAATGTTATAACTTCCGCGCGGAGTTCCGTAAAAAAAGGAATAGAACTCGACTACCGATTCCACCTGGCTGATCGGCAAGCCAAGATGGGAGGCGATTTTACAGACAGCTTCGTGGGAGATATGCAGGAACTGTTGTTGCAGCGCATACAAAATATGCAGCAAGTGATTGGATTGCGAGTAAGCATCTGCAATAACCGCATTTATCTGCTCGGCTGTGACTGTCCGATTTAGTGAGCTCATGGCTAATCTTCCTTTACATGTTCCCTCATTACAAATTCAAGAGCAGATGGAAGGGTGCCGATAGGATAAAAGTAACTCAATTTGCGTGAACAGAGTTCTGTGTATCCTTCGGGCTGGACCAGCTGGTTCATTCCAATCGGGGATGTATCTTAACACCTTGATGATTTGATGCTACCGTGTGGCGTCTGCTTTCAGGAAATTCAAGTTCATGACCCTACCTGCTAAGGACCATTCCCCGGAATAAAGACATATTAGAGACCATTCTTGCGCGGCGTTTCGAACGCGCTTATGCGCCGGATGAAGTGGCACTGATCGTTGCGGGTGTGCGTCGCGGAGAAACCCCTGCCTCTTCATGGAAGGATCCTTCGATTCTTAGCTGGAAACAATGAGCCGCAACGCTTGCGACTATCTTTCAGTAAAAATTACGACTGTCTATGGCCCCTTTACCCGTCGCGTCTTTGCGGCCAATGGCGAGTCGGGAAGCATGACCGTCATTGACGCTGCCAAAAACGAAATTCTTGCCACGGTCATCGTCGGCGGCAAGCTCAAATGCATGGTGGTGGATGGCAAGGGCATGCTCTATGTGAATGGTCGAGGACCAGAACGTCTTGGCCGTCGTTGATACCGTGACGCTTTCGTTGGTTGCACGGTACGACCTGTCGGCGAGTTGCAACGAGCCTGCCGTGTTGGCCACCGACCCCGCGGCGGAGCGACTGTTCGTCGGCTGCCGCAACTGGAAGATGGTGGTGGTGTCAGGGAAAACCGGGGGAATCCTGGCGACTGTGCTTATCGGCAAGGGTTGCGATGCCCCGGCTTACGATAGCGAATTGCGGCTCGCATTCAGTTCGAACGGCGAAGGGACTCTTACGATAATCTCGGCCGACACCTACATGGTCATGCAGACGCTAGCCACCCAGCCGACAGCGCGCACCTTGGCACTCGACGGTGGCAGCCACCGCCACCGTATCTATACCGTCGCCGCGGAGATCGAAGTGCCGGGTGCCGCGGGTGTCAGGCCACGACTGAAACAGGGCACGTTCACGTTGTTGACGGTATCGCGATAGTCCAGAAACTTTAAGAATATGTCGTATCTTGGTCTGTCAGTGCCAAGAGTCAACTGAGAGTTGTGAACGACTGATTTGGGTCGCAACAGACATTGTGGTATGGCTGGTTTGTGCTAAGCGGACAGTCACGCATTTTCCGCATAGCGGTCGCTCGTAATATGAAGTTTCAACACTATCCCAGTCTGGTAATTTCATCCGCAGCAGATTAGTACGTCACATCGCATACACGCATAGTCGAGATTCAATTTGCAGTAATGGTCAGTTTTGACTGCGCGTCAACTCCCTGCGGGTCTGGTTGGTGCAACATTGCAGTGATATATTAAAATGATTATTACTGGGGGATGTCAACACGACGATATTTGCAAGGCCTGGGCACCGTGGACGAACGCATGCTGATCCTGGTGGACATCGAGAAGCTGATCACCAGCCGCGAGATGGAATTGGTCGAGACAACGGTCGCCTGACGGTTGATAATGCATTAATCGAAGGAGATTAAAATGGTATTCGCAAGCATGAAGATTAGTACCAGGCTGGCTTCAGGTTTCGGGGCTGTGATTGTATTGTTGGCAATCATCACCACGATCAGTACCTTGGAGATGATCACCCTGAAACATGATGTTGATGATCTGGTTAGTGACAAATTCGCCAAGACATCTTTGGCCAACAACATCATCCTCAACAACAATGTGATCGCCCGCGCCATGCGCAATAGCTTGCTGGTAAAAGGCAAGTCGGACATTGCCAAGGAACTCGACCGGATCGCTGTTTCGACCAGGACGATCAAGGAGGACTTGAACAAAACTTGAGGCCAAGATCCAATCCGAAAAAGACAAAGCACATTTCAATGATGTGGTAAATGCGAGCACCAAATACGCAGTAACGAAAGAACGTTTTATTAAGCTGGTATCTGCTGGCAAGCGCAAAGATGCAATAGATTATTTGCTGAGTGATGTGAGCCCATCACAAGAAACCTACATTGGCACTGTCAGCAAACTGATTGATTCCCAGATTCGGTTAATGAAGGAAACGGGAAAAATAGCTGGTCAGCAAGTCAGTATCTCCATGACCCAGGTTATCGTCATGGGATTAATTGCCTTGCTGTCTAGCGTGGCTATCGGTTTTTTGATTACCCGTTCCATCACCCGCCCCTTGCTGGAAGCGGTAGAAGTGGCCATCGCAGTGGCACAGGGCGACCTGACTCAGCGCTTCGAGGTAACAAGCAAGGACGAAACCGGACAATTGCTGCAAGCACTAAACATCATGCAAGACAACCTGCGTGCAATTATCGGCAACGATGTGGGGCGTGTGCTCAAAGCCCTGTCACGCGGCGACCTGACCGAAAGGATCACCAAGGATTACCCAGGCACCTACGGGCAACTCAAGGATGATGCCAACAGTACCGTGGAGAAGCTGATGGAAATCATTGCCCAGGTAAAATTCTCTACCGACATGATCACCGCTGCCGCACAGGAGATCGCGGCGGGCAACAGTAACCTGTCACAACGCACCGAAGAACAAGCATCCAGTCTGGAAGAGACCACATCCAGCATGAGTGAGCTTCTCTCTACCGTGCGTCGGAATACTGAAAGCGCAAGGCATGCGAATCAACTGGCTCAAGGTACCAGTGATATCGCGGAGCAAAGCGGTAAAGCGGTGCAAATGTTGGTGGCAACCATGACCACCATCAATGAATCGTCAAGGAAGATCGAGGATATTATCAGCGTAATAGACGGGATTGCCTTTCAGACCAACATTCTGGCACTGAACGCCGCCGTGGAAGCGACGCGCGCCGGTGATCAGGGACGTGGATTCGCGGTGGTGGCCGCTGAGGTGCGCAGCTTGGCGCAACGGTCTGCCGCTGCGGCCAAGGAAATCAAGCTACTTATTAGCGAGTCTGTGGAAAAGGTAAGTGTTGGCTCCAGGCAGGTAAAGGAGGCAGCAGATGAGATAAGCGATGTTGTCACCTCAGTGCAGTTGGTGGCATCACTCATGAAGGATATTACTGCCGCCACTGCAGAACAAGGCATGAGCATCGAACAAGTCAACACCGCGATCACCCAGATAGATTCCGTGACGCAGCATAACGCCGCGCTGGTGCAAGAGGCTGCGGCTGCCGCCGAATCGATGCAGGAACAGTCGGACGCACTGAATGTTGTGGTGAGCACATTCAAGCTGGACGAGCGCAGGGAAGGCGCAGCGGTAGTCGGGTATGTCGCGCAACCACAGAAGACGAAAGCAGCCCCCAGGAAGGAGCGCAAGCTGACCATAGCCAAGCCGGACAAGGACGAAGACTGGAAAGCGTTTTAGCCATCCGGACAGGATGGCGCGCCCGAAGCGATAAATCTGGGCACTGGCAAGAGGTCGTCTTACTGCCTTGATGTTCCGCTTTCAGGCAGGCAATTAACGAGGGTAAAGGACGGCTTTCGACACATTACAGTCACTCGAGATTCCAGAAAGCGGTCGTTGGTTAGACAATGGTTGCTGAAGCAGTCTAGAATTCTTTCCAATCGCTGTCCGCATTCTCTTGGGATTTGACCAGCTTGCGCTCCTTTCTGTACGGCGCCACTGGAGTCGATACTTGTGATGTAACCACCGATTTGGCAGCAGCGGACTTCACGCTTTCCTTAGATCCTTCCAGCTTGAATGCACTCACTGCTTCCATCAGAGTGACTGCTTGTTCCTGCATAGCTTCGGCGGCGGCGGCGGCTTCTTCCACCAGCGCGGCGTTTTGCTGCGTCACGTTGTCCATTTGAACTATTGCTTGATTGACTTCCTCGATGCCCGCACTCTGTTCCTCGGAGGCGGCAGCAATCTCGGCCATGATGTCGGTGACGCGTTTGACCGCAATGACGATCTCGCTCATCGTTGCCCCGGCCTGGTCCACCTGCCTGGAACCGGCATCCACTTTGCCTACCGAATCGGCTATCAGGGTCTTGATCTCTTTTGCTGCTGCAGCCGAGCGTTGCGCCAGGTTGCGCACCTCTGCCGCCACCACCGCGAAGCCGCGTCCCTGCTCGCCGGCGCGTGCCGCTTCCACCGCGGCATTCAAGGCCAGGATATTGGTCTGGAAAGAGATGCCTTCGATCACGCTGATGATATCCGTGATCTTCCTTGAGCTGGCACTGATTGAGGCCATGGTCTGCACCACTTCACTCACCGCCTGCCCGCCCTTGACCGCGATGTCCGATGCGTTGGCCGCCAATTGGTTGGCGTGCTTGGCGTTCTCGGCGTTCTGTTTCACGGTCGAGGTCAGCTCTTCCATGCTGGAGGCGGTCTCTTCCAGGCTGGAGGCCTGTTCTTCGGTACGTTGTGACAGATCATTGTTGCCTGCGGCGATCTCCTTAGAAGCGGTGGTGATCATGTCGGTGCTATTGCGCACCACGTTGACGATAACGCCCAGGTTTTCATTCATGTCCTTCAGCGCTTGCAGCAATTGCCCAGTTTCATCCCTGGAGTGGGATTCAATCCTCACGGACAGATCCCCTTCGGCTATGCGGTTAGCCACACCCACTGCTTCATCCAACGGAAAAACGACAAATCTTCGCACCACCCACCTGATAAGGAAAAACAGTATGAATTGCACCACTATCTGGCCAACGACCAGCCACAGAATGATGCTGTGCAGTTTATTGAAATCGGATGTCAAATCAATATCGATATCGGATGCGCCGTTGACGCTGCCAACTTCGACGGTATGACAATTCAGGCAATCCGTACCATGGAAATTGTGGCTGACAATATAAGGGGTGACCGCACGGAATACGGGCATGCCGTTCCGGTCTTCAAGGAAATAGGATGGTTTTTTGGATTCAATCGCCGTCCTTTCCACATCATCCTTGATTTGCTCTTCAGGCAACCCCGGGCCAAATTGCCTGATAACCTGTTCGGCACGTACAAGTCTCAGTCCGACGATATTTCCAGAACTGGAAATCTTCTTGATCAACAGTTTTCTATTTTCGGGCACGCTGATCTCCCCGGTTTCCATCAGCATGTTTGCGCTATCAATCACTGCGTTGGCAATTCCTTCGGCACGCAGCTGCACTGAATCAAGAATGATTGTTTTGATGGAATGGGAAAGAACAATGGTCGCAATCGTGAACAGCACCAATATGAAGGAATGAACCACGATCTGTATCTTGGCCTGCAACCCGAAATTACTGAACAACGATAAGTCTGCTGCATTTTTCATAGTGTGATTGCTTGGTTTTGGCAACAACCTAATAAATTTTATCAGGATGGAATTTTAACACTATCAGGCAGCTCAGGAATTACATCCTGTTTCTGCAGGTCTGTAGGTGTTCCCTATGCAGAAAATGTGTGGAAGTCTGCTCTTGGCACCGAACTGACCATCGAGCCTTGTAGTAGCTTACTCGAAAGCGGTCATCGAAGTTTTACATCCAGCAGGATATTTTGGCCACTCGTTTGCAGACGCTGATGACTTGCAGTAAAGGCGATGACAAAGGCACGGCCATGATTGTTCGGAACGCCGTGGTGGTGATGGCCCTCACTATGCAAGTGCCCGCCGTAATCGTGTATTAGCGGCTCCAGTTGACGCGCAGCAGGTTCTGCTCCGGGTTGTGGTGGAACTCCAGTTCACCTTGGTAGGCATGGTGCAGCGCCTCACCGATGCCACGCGCCAGATGAATGTCGGTGGTGGTCACCACGGTACCGTGTTCAGTCTTCTCAATGGCCATGATGCGCTGCAACGGATGCTCAGCCTTTTCCTTCGCTTCCAGATGTTGCATCAGGTGCAGAATCTCCTGTTCGTGTGTTGCGAAAAATTCCCCGGCCAATGACACATATCCCGCAGGGAAATGATCGCGTAACCGATGGCAGGCCGGGCAGCTCGTCTGATGTGCATCCTTCGGCTTGGCCAGCCACTGCCAGCGACCAGCGTGGAATACTGCGCCGCAGTCAGGACAGACTGTCGGCTCGCGAAGTTTGCCCTTGGTCTTGTAGCTGTCCATTGCCGTTTCCAGCAATCGCTGGTCGCGGCGGATAGGATGGAAGCCAGCAGGTTGTGATTGTTTGGTCATGGTCGTCTCCCTGAATTGAACAGTGCCATTTCCTCAGCACGAGTTAAGCATAGCAGCTAATCTGGCAGAGGGAAAATACTATGCTTTCCGTTGGCATGCTGGATGTCAGCAATTGGCACATTACGGCATTTCGCCAGTATCTGCTTGTATGGTTGGGTTGGTGGTATCGGCTTTTTTCTGCAATAGTAAAGAAGGCGGGGTGGAGGGGCCAGTGGCTGCATCTGCTCTCCCAACCGAGAGACAGACACCGAAAGAATCCCCACCCACACCGCCCAGCGTCGATGAGGGATCTAGCGGCTATGACCGCCGATTTGACCGCAAGCTCACGCAGGTGTGTCCACCCCAGCACCCTTTATCTTAATCATGGGAGATACATCATGCAAACCCCAACCCAAGCACTTAATATCGGCGCCGATGTCGCCAAGGACGAGATCGTCGTGGCCTGTTCGGAGGGCAGCTTGCGAACGCGCAAACTCGCGAATCAGCGCACCGCGTTGCTGGCCTTTCTCAAGGGCCTTCCTCCTGGCAGTCGCATCGGCATGGAATCCACCGGCATCTACCACGAGTTATTTGCCAACACTGCCCACCAGCTCGGCTTCATCGTCTTTGTGCTCAATCCCAAGGACGCCCGCCACTATGCCAAGGCCGTCGGGCTGCGTGGCAAGACCGATCGTGTGGATGCAGAACTTATCGCGCGAATGATTGCGCATGAACATACCAAGCTGCACGCCTGGGTGCCCCCTACACCGGAGCAACGCGAGATTGATCGACTGATCAAACGCCGCGCCAAGCTGAGTTCCTTGCGTCAGGCACTCGGCATGTCGCTCAATGGAGTGGACGGATTTGCCGCCGATCTCAAGGCGCTGAGACAGCGCTTCGATCAGGTCATTGCCCGCATCGACCAGCGAGTCAAGGCATTGGTCGAGGCCAGCCCCGATCGCAAACAACATGTCACGCACCTGCGCACCATCAACGGCGTCGGCCCGGTCGCCCGGTCGTTAGCACTGCACTGGTTAACACCCTTGAGCATGTGCCCCTGAAGAGCGCAGATGCCTTCGTCGCGTTCACCGGCCTGGATCCACGACCGGATGACTCGGGACAGCATCGCGGCAAACGGCGCCTGTCCAAACGCGGCCCGGCTGAACTGCGTCGGTTGCTGTACGTGGCTGCGATGTCGGCCAAGAAGACTAAAACATGGAAACCACTCTTCGAGCATTACCGGGCAAAGGCGCTATCCAGTACCGCGGCTCTCGTGATACTGGCTCGGCGCATCGCCCGCACCGCCTGGTCGATATACACCTACAAAACCGAATTCGATCCGGAGCGGCTCACAAAAGGCTTGACCTGAACCATAGAATCTTCGGGGGGCCAATATCAAACTAGTATCGTGATAAACCAGTCAGATTTGTCAGAACCAGCGAGCCGATCACACCAACCCAACCATACAAGCAGCCATTCAAATCTAAAGCTGGGAGTATTCGGGCGGGCCACAAAAAGACTTCAGTATCCGCGGCTCATTGCTCTGTGCTCTGGCGCACAGAGCATTCCCTGCAAAAGGGATATTTTAAAAAAGCTTCACTTTCTGTGCACATAAGGATACTGTCATGAATCTCCACTTAAGTCTGGAACCCTTGGTAGCGCTGCTCGCCGGCGTGTTTATTCTGATCATGCCCAAGTTGCTGAACTATATCGTCGCGGCATATTTGATCGTCGTCGGATTGTTGGGCTTGTTCGGCGGCATACACCTGAGATAAACAAAATTCCAGCTCGTAGAGGGCGTAGGCTGTACCGGAATACGTTGATTGTTCGCAAACCTTCAATGACCGTTTGTGGGAAGGTTATAAACACGCTCGGGGGTCGACTCGGTGCCAAAACCAGATATTCAGGGTTAAAGAGCATTTTTGAATCAATTGAATCAGATGAAAAAAGCATATTTCATTTGCTTGCACTATCATCCTTCGACTATTCCCGGTACATGTATTCTCGTGTGAGGGGCAACGGAATGCTTGCAGTATTTTTAGCCTTGCACGCGAGAACCTGATAGACGTTTATCCATTCATGGAAAAATGCATGAGCGCACCCGGCGAGATAGATTTCCCAAATACGAAACCGCCGCTCTCCCGCGATGGCAGTCGCGCGGTCGCGGTTCGATTCGAGGCGGTCGGCCCATTCGTAGCAGGTACGCGCGTAATGACGCCGCAACGACTCCACATCGGTCACCTCCAATCCTGCTGCCGCCATTTCCTTTAACGCCAGGCTAAGGTGCGGCAATTCGCCGCCCGGAAACACATAGTGGGCGATAAATTCTCCGGCTCCGGAGCCCATCTCGCCACTTTCCACATCACTTGTGGTGATGCCGTGGTTCAACACCAGGCCCTCGTCCGTCAGGAGCGAGCATATCTTGCCAAAATACATGGAAAGATTCTTCAAGCCCACATGCTCGAACATGCCGACACTCGCGATCTTGTCATATACACCAGCGTCGGGCAGGTCACGGTAATCGCGCAACTCCACCGTGCAACGCCCTTGCAGGCCTTCAGCCTTAATGCGGTTTTGGACATACTCGAATTGATTTTTCGATAGCGTGATTCCCTTGGCAACGGCGCCGTACTTCTTTGCTGCTCGCAGGATCAATGCCCCCCATCCGCAACCTATATCGAGAAAGCGTTCGCCTGGCTTCAGCATCAGCTTGTTCAGAATGTGGTCCAGCTTCTGTTCCTGAGCCGTCTCAAGGGAATCATCCTCGCGCCGGTAATATGCGCATGAATAAACCATGTTTCGGTCAAGGAACATGGAATAGAAATCGTTCGAGACATCGTAGTGATATTCGATAGCCTCGCGGTCAAGCTTTGGGTTGTGGTGCCTGAAAAAATAAAATCTGGGACGCTTATTGGCGGCGACGCTGCTAACCAGATTTTCTGCGATCCGGAATATCTCGTGGATGGACCCCTCGACGCGTATGCGGCCCTCCACGAATGCCACGCCGAGCTTATTGAGGTCAGGGGGAATGAAATACCGGAGTGCCGACAGCGTTGGGATGTGGACTGTGACGGTGGGTTCGGAAGAGAGGTTGAACTCGCGCCCGTTCCATAACACTACCCGCAACGGAATGGTAACGCCAGGGGGGATGCGTTTGAACAATTTTTCAAGACGGTATTCAATAAACATTACGATCCTTATCAATAGCCTCTGGAGTTGCCGCCCGGTGGGTGGTGCCGAACACATGATCCAAAAATGTACTGGTCACGCCGTAGCAACCCGACTGCTCGATGCGGTGGTGATGCAGCGCATGCCAGCGTTTGCGCCGTTTCAGCCAAGTATTGTCGAGGTGCCAATGGTGAATGGCGTGGTGTGTAATCGTGTACGCCAAATATCCTGTCAGCACGCCGAGCGTCAGCGCGCAGGCACGCCACAGACCAACCACCAACAGCGCAGGAAGGAAGACTAGCACTGCGATCAGCCCCGCACTCAGGATCGTCGGAGTGAAGATGATCGCCGTTGTCCGCCGATGGTGCTCCTCATGCCAACTTCTAAACGGCCGCAAACCGTGCAACACGAAGCGGTGCAAGGCGTATTCGATGGCAGTCCAGCTCATCAGGCCCACCATCGCGAAGGCTACGATCCCAACTCGTTGCTCGCGCGGGCAGTCCACCAGCAGGAAAGCTGTCAACACCACAATCGTGATGCCATACAGCGCGAAGTCCGCACGGTACGCCGCCTTGCTGTGTTCCAACGTGAAAATATGCATACGGTTCCTTCTTGATCTTGTGAGTGCTAGAGAAACCCCATCAGACTTTCATCACAAGTCTGTGACAACGCATATTACTAGAGCAAAGCTGTTGCACCGTAAAATATTCTCGTAGTCTATCGAAGTTCGATTCAGTGTGTAAAGTGTCCTTGCCTTGTTATTGCTTTTCCCTCTGGACGATTATGAGGATCACCTTCTATTATTGGATAACTCCGTTAACATTTTTCAACGTCATTTTTTCTATCTTCATTCTTATCACCCTCGCTTATCGGCAAGATATTTAGCTTTTGCCATAACAATAAAGACATTTCAGTGCATTTTTTGTCCTGCAAATTTGGTGGTATCATAAAATTATTATGTCCGCCCCGACAATTGATTTGCTTAACACACCCGAAATCAGGTTCAGCAACCTATTCGACGAGGATCCACTCGGCGAGGAGTTCTGGAAACTGTGGCTCGGAACCGGGCGATTCAGCGAGCTCCGCGGTCATTTCAGTGCGATGGGCGAAAGCGGTGCGCTGGCGACCGAACTTTCTGCCCGCGCCGACAGGCAGTGGCCGACGCTCGAGACCCACGATGCCCGAGGCATACGCATAGACCGCGTAGTCCAGCACCCCGACTACCGCGAACTGGAAAAGCTTTCGTACGGGCGCGGAATCGTCGGGATCAAATATAAGCAGGGATTTCTGGCGAAGCATCGCGCGTTCAGGCATCTGGTCGGATTTGGCGCGGGATATTACTTCGCCCAGAGTGAAATCGGCCTGTATTGCCCGATCTGTATGACCGATGGCGTGGGCCGGGTGCTTGAGCGCAGACCGAAGGGGCCGCAAACCCCCCTTTATGAAATGACCATCGCCCATCTCTCCGCCAGCGATCCGGGCGAACTCTGGCAGGGCGCGATGTTCCTGACCGAAAAGCAGGGCGGTTCGGATGTTGGGGCAAATGCTGTCACGGCGACCCTGCAGGGCAGACGCTGGTTTCTCAACGGCGACAAGTGGTTTTGCTCCAACGTGGCTGCCGACGCGATCCTCGCTCTGGCGCGAATGCCGGAAGGCTCCCCCGGCACTAAGGGGCTGGGACTCTTTCTCGTTCTGCGCCAGAAACCTGCCGGCAATTCCGCCACAATCCGCATTCACCGTCTCAAGGACAAGCTCGGCGTGCGCTCAATGCCGACGGGCGAAGTGACCTTCGAAAACACTGAAGCTTTCCTGATCGCCGGCGAGAACGAAGGCTTCAAACAGATGGCCGAGATGCTGAATCTCTCAAGGCTCTATAACGCCGTCGCGAGCATTGCCGGCATGCGAAGAGCTCTGCTTGAGGCGCTTAAATATGGCTCCGGGCGCAATGCATTCGGCCGCAGGCTCAACGAACTGCCGCTCTGGCGCGCGACAATGGCCGATCTCGTTGCCGAACATATGGGAATCTTCGCGCTCATCTTCGAAACCGTTCGCGCTCTGGACCGCGCCGACAACGGTGATGTAGAAGCCCATAAGCTCATGCGGATCGCGATACCGATGGCAAAAGCCTTAAGCGGCAAGCTTGCCGTCTTCGCGGTCAGCGAAGCGATGGAGGCGATCGGCGGCAATGCCTACATTGAAGAAAGCATTCTTCCCCGACTGCTGCGCGACTGCCAAGTCCTGCCAATCTGGGAAGGCACGACTCACATCCTCACCCTTGACGCTCTTCGGTCGATTCAGAAGGAAGGAAGCCACGAAGCATTGTTCGCGCGGATTCAGCTGGCGCTTTCGCGTGCGAAACGACTCGACATCGGGCCGGTCAAAGCCAGGCTCGACGACGATGTCAAACGGCTCGATATGCTATTGAAACAGCCCGCGGAACTCCAGCAACGCGAGGCACGACAATGGCTCGAAGGCGCCGGACGGACTTTCACGCTAGCACTCCTGCTCGAAAGCGCGGTTCACCCGCCGCTCCGAAAAGCCTGTCTTGCCGCATACAAAAGACTTGCCGTGCGACCCACCGGAGTCATGCCAGTGTGCCATGGCAACCCGGCGTATCTTTTGGATACCGAAACGGTATTGCTTCGATCCGCAACCCGTTAAGCTTGAATTTCAAGATTATGCCATTCGTGTTTCTGCTGCTTACCCTGATTCCTTTGCAGTCCTTTGCCGTCACTCCAAATTGTGCTGGAGCCGATGGGTGGCCAACCAGTATGGGGTTTGTGCATTTGAAAAATGCTGGCATTACTGATAATAACAAATGAATGTTCGCTTTTCGCAACCTAGGCGTAGAGCCAATTTCCAGCTATCGCCGTATTTTTAGCTCAAATCGGAACAGGGAATTTAAATGGGCGTATCAGGGAATTTTAAATGGCGTAACAGGGAAAATGAATGCTTGTTTGGGATTCGAACTGGTCACTTTTTGGTCGATTCAATTCACATTTACCTACCCAGTAGTCAGGGCCGCAACAGTCATTCCTCAGTGACTGCTATCAGGCAGTCAGAAAAGCAACATGGGGTACTGCTGTGTGTTGGGAGCTGCCCGTGACCGCCGTCTGCTTTAGAGAGGGCTGACCTTGGATATGTAAAGTCAAGATCATGCCTCCATGATCCCAACTTTCGCCCCTCCAGGCTCATCTCACGCTGTAAA
>Ga0208587_1001028_pt1 | contig 15127 bp, 16 predicted proteins | sample NGESurdeep092012_7_FD_184472 | JGI IMG/M metagenome (GOLD analysis project Ga0208587, IMG submission 184472) | Arctic peat soil microbial communities from Barrow, Alaska - NGEE Surface sample 210 deep-092012 (SPAdes) | ecosystem: Environmental > Terrestrial > Soil > Wetlands > Peat ...
GGCGGCCAGGGAACTGGCGGAGATGCTCTCTGACGGTCGTACACCCACCATCGGGTGGTATCGGCGCCGCCTGCGCTCGCCCGAACCTGGCCGGTGAACACCGAGGACATGGCCAACCACCTCCCCATCCTCCATTGCGCCCAGGTCTAGCCACGAAACGGCTGCTTCGAGCAACCATGTATTGAGGACGATGTAGACCAAACCATCGACGCGCTGGCGGTCTTGGGCGTCGATCGAGATCTGATAATCCAAGCGATGTCGTCGGTGGCGGCCGGCTAACCGTAGCCAGGGTCTGGCGTTCTCAGGAAAACCGGCTTCGGCCACCGCTGGCCTGGGCGGACGGAGCACTCATCGTCACCCCTGCAGCGGATGGCTGGCAAGCCAGGCGACAAGATCCGGATTGTTCGTCAGCACCGGAGCGGCGTAGACATCGGACGACGCTTTCTCCAGATCATCGTTGACGAGCTTCACCAATGCCTCAGACGGTGCCGCCGGGGTGCCAAACCCAGGATCCAGGTGAATGTTGCACAACGCCCGGTTTAATTCGAACATTGCCCACCCATCGACCTTGAGGTTGTCACGAATCACGATTGCCGTGGTCAGTTCCGCGCGGGCTTGCAACCAATCGGGTGCCGCCTGGTCCTTCAGCGACCATCCGAGCGAACCGTGGCTGCGATAGTCCTTGTCTTCGGTGTCGGCCGATGTCAGTGCACGGAATACCGGAATACTCCGCTCCATCACCGGTTTTTGATCTCTCCAGTTCGCGTTTCGAACAAGTTCTGCCTGTCCGAAGATCTGAAGCCGAGTGGCAACTGGAGCATCCGAGACTGCAGAGTTGAGGACGTCCTGGGTAGGTGGTGAAGCATTCTGCGGAGAAAGCTGTTGATTGGCCAGGGTGAGCGCATTCGACTTAGCCGAATCACGTTGGTCGAGCAGTTGGTTGAGGGTGTCTGCTTCTTTCAGTTCTCCGGCGAATCGCACCCGTGCCCAGAGATAGAGGAAGAAAAAGCCGAGAACAGCGTAGGCAATCGCCAGTGTCAGGCCGAACGTCCCGCTGGACGAGAGATTCCCGAGTGGAGCCTGAAGGCTGTGAGCAAGATCCTTTAATGCGTTGGGAGCCCGGGCGAGCTGGACGAGGCCTACCCCGACCAGGATCTTCGTCAGCCAGTCCGAGATCTGCTCCAGGTTCGTGTTGCCTTGGTATTGCGTGCCGGACTGGTCTGTGGAGCCCTTGGAATCGACAGTCCGTGGTATTCCGAAGAGGAACCCCACGAGACCTCCAGCCATTGCGGCCGCCGCGGCCACCCCAATACCCGTGGCCAACACTTCCCACCGGCTACCGTGCCTCACCTGGGCGGCGAAGATCAGGATCACAACGATTCCGGCGACACCGGCGAGAGGAATCAGGCCGAGCCAACTGTGCAACCAATCCTTCGATGGCAACTTGTCGGTGCCGCTATCCGCCATTGCGTTTAACTCCCAAGGTAGATCCGCCTCGCCATCAACCGTCGGAGCGAAGTCGATGTAAACGGTTCGCTGCGCCTCAGCTTCGCGCACGCTCGATGCTTGGGCAAGCATCATCGTTGCCGGTTCTGAACCGGCGTTGTGTGTCGATATGGATGGTCGAGGTGGACTGCCCGACTGCTCGGTTTGCAGATCCAAGTGGTCTGAGTCGACCTCGCAGAACTGGGAAAATGACTTCCGTCGCTTCGGTGACTGGACCTGTCCGTGGCCAAGTCCGCACTTTTGGCCATGAGAAGTCCGCACTGGTGGCCACGCACAGGGAACCTCACATTGGGGTCTGTCAGGCTCGCCCCGCCTACAACTACATCCACGTCTGTCTCGAAGACCCACCTACGTTGTTCCCTGTCAGTGCGGTCGACAACCCCTCCTACGACGCCCTCTACGGGCCGGGTGGGGCGACCGACCCTGTGACCGGTGAACGCCTCGTCACGGCCAAGCGGCCGGGGATGGAGCTGGTCATCGCCGTCCACAAGGCGGTGGCCGAACTCGGGGTACTGGGCCGGGCCGAGGACATACACGCCATCATGGCCGCCGAGCGGGACGCCACGCTCTCCTATCCGGACACCTTGGAGCTCGAGGTGTTGCACGACCGGTTCGAGACGAGCTCGACCCGGGACTTGGTGCCAGAAGAACAGACCATTGAGGAGCGTGTCGCCATGGGGTGGCTGGAAGGTGCGGACATCACTTTGGACATCGAGGACGATCTCGACCTCGATCTGGACTACGAAAGCGACCTTGAACGCTGAGGCTTCCATGCTCTAACAGGGCTCCTCAGAATATGTAAGCTCCTCGGCTAGTTCATCGACGGCCGCCGACTTCTTTGTGAGCTGGCCATGCGCAGTATGAGTATGGTCTCTCTTCGCATCGTTTGCCCGGTCGAGTTATTTGCCGGCATAGACTTTCGCGACTGTGGTATTCCCCGCGTGATTGCGGTCACCAGCTCGGCTCGATCGCCTATCAGCTCAGGGAGCGCCGCCGAAAGCGGGATTCTCTCGCCTCCAACGGAGCGGTCAGCAACGGTCCACACCATCACCGCTCCTCTCCGAAGGCCAGTCATCAGAGACGCAAGACAGGCATCAAGATCCCGGAAATAGGCTGCAACACGAACACGCCGATCACGTGGCTGGACGCGAAGATGGTCCCAAGTGCGCCGCAGTTGAGGAGATCGGTCAAGTAGCGGTTCGACGGCCTGCAGGGCCCCGGTCCACGATCCCCCGATGCTTGCCGAATCGATCTCACGGATCGAGCTAGGGGAGTGGAGCCCGACTTCCGCAATGTCCGATGGGTCAATCCATTGGAGGGGTAGGTATGACGCTTGGCCATAGGCCATCGTTGTGTGGTTGTCGCCATATGGAGGTGAGGTGACCATGAGATCTGCCATCCACGATGCGGGATGCGATGCATCAGCTACGCGAAGGCTGCATCGACCTACGTACTTCCCACGATGAACGAGGTCATTGTTTGCCAGAAGCTTGCATTGGATTCGAACAGATTCGAGGTTTCGTTGGGCAACCTGCTCAAATACTGTGCAGGGATTCGGCCTGCTGGCGAACTCGGCAGGCGGTCGCAGATGCAGCTTGGCGGTAGACGTTCGCGAGTTGCTGGTGAGGCGAACGGTCTCGGCAAGTACAACCCACCAGAATCTGCGGGCCCGCGCGCTTGATCCGGCCTGGATGGCGCGATGCAGGCGTGAAAGTCCAACTTGAACGTGCCGCTCAAACCATTTGTCCCTATTTGGGAAGCGCGCCTCGATCCTCTCCGAAGTATCACTCGCCACAAAGCGAAGTAGTCGTCGGAGATCGCAGGAGAGGGCTTTGGCATTGAGGCACTCGGCCTTCGCCCGACAAACCAAAATCGCAAGTGGATTGATGTCAGTCCCGGTGAAGTCGCGGCCAACGCTCATCGTTTCGGTCATCACGGTTCCGGAGCCAACGAATGGATCGGCGATCAGCCGGATTGTCGGGTCCCACCCAATGCATGTTTCGATCAGATCCCGTTGGAGACGCGGGACCATCATCGCTGGGTAGTGAAAAAGGCTGTGCACATGCTCACGTGCGTCGCGGCCGACGAAGTCCCAGTACCGGTCTCCAGCTTTGGCGAGCTCTTCTAGCCGCCGCGCTAGCTGTGCTGAGGATGGCTTCGTCAGAGCGCTCACGGCATCGGGAATGTGCGAAGTTGCCTGATGTACTCCTCAATGCCTGCAGTGAACCAAGAATCGGGAGCGAACCGTTGGGAATCGGGAGCCTCCAGGGTTACCTCCCGATCACCACGTCTCAGCCGATACGACCTATCCACCGTTAGCTCTCCGAGTCGGGTGACAGGGACATTTAGCTCAGCTGCCAGCGCACAGACCTCGTCGAATCGCCCGGGAGCAACGCTCACTACGACATTCCAGTCTCCCCAACCGAAGAGAAAGCGTGCACCATCAACACCGAGCTGCGAGGCAGCAACCTGGATATCGTCACTCAGCACAATATCCGTGAGGTCGATAGTAAGGCCAACGTCATTCGTCTGGGCGAGGGTTGTCACTGTTGGCCCGAGGCCGTCGGAGTTGTCCATAACCGCTGCAGGTATCCCGGATGCCAGCAATGCCTGTCCGAAAGCCAATTGAGGGCGAGGGATGAGCACGGGCTCTAGGAGGCGATCGAGAGCCTCTCCAACTAATGTTTGCTCAATCTGGCTCAAAGTACCAGCCCAGAATGTACCTGCGGGGCCCACAGCGGCCAGAAGATCACCGGGACGACCCCCAAATCTCGACAAGGGCAGTTCAGGAACGGCACCGAACGCTGTGGCCTGGACATCGATCTGTGTCCCCTCTTTGAGGTTCCCCCCGATCACACACGTGCCGTTGGCAGCACAGCATGCGTCTATTCCATCGAGGAGGCGCGTGAATGATTCGACCGAAAGGTCAGGTGGAAGAACAAGTGACGTAACAATACCGAGTGGGGTCGCGCCCGCAGCCGCGAGATCGGAGAGATTGATCGTGGCAAGCAGCCAACCTCTGTAGTACAGGTCGTCATACCCAAGGATTGCGGCCATTGGGGGAGGACACGGGTCAGTCGTAACGATCAGCCTGTGGCCTAGCGGCACAGTCAATGAAGCGCAATCGTCGCCGAACGGACCTTCGCTGTTTTGATACCTCGGACGAAGTACCTCCTCGATGAGCCGTCGCTCTCCGAAGTCTCTCAGCAAGGGACTATTCACGGCAGCACACCATCACTTTCTCATTCTGAAGGGTGGCCATCATTCCACGTTGCCGAGGAAGGCGTCTTGATATCCTCTCGACAATGCGGAGTCCTCGTGATTCAATCAGATCCTCAAAAGCATCGAGGTGAACAGCCCGAGCCGGCGACTCGCCAACGACGATCACACAGTACGCCTTCGGCCGAAGGACTCGCGCTATCTCAGTGAACGAGTCGTCCAATTCCACCATGAAGTCTTTCAGTGCTGTACGGCGTTGACGCTTTGATCGCGCGCCAGTCTCGCTCAATCGAGATTCCTCAAGCGGGTAACCGAACCACAGAAAGGTCAATCGTTGGGACTTCGCGTAGTCGGTCACGCCAAAGTACGGTGGTGAAGTTACTGCGAGGTCAAACGAGCCGTTCGGATGCCGAGCCAGTACTTCGGAGCACCGACCCAGCTCAACAAGGGATTCGGGCTTTCCGATCATCCGGACTGTCATTTCGGTGGCAGCTGACCCATATTCTCGCAACTTCGAGCCAAAGGCACTGACTGCGTCTCTATAGATGAAGGCCTTCGGGTGGACATTGTCGCAAATCCAGCCCCAGTGGTGCGTCTGGCTACAAACTCCGCGAAGGATGGCCGAGAAGGAGGCCGAGGCTGCTAGTTGGAATTGGCTGCCACCGTCCTGAATCGCGCACCATATCGCCGAAAGTTCAGCCAGGGTCCGTTCGTGGTACCAGCGGCGCTGCTCATCGAAGTTCGGAACGGTGTTGCACTCCAACGGAAGTTGCGAGCCAGAGCTTCCGAGGACTCGATCTACCGAGCGAAGGAGGATACTCATGTAGCGATCGAACTCTACTGCATTGAAAGCCGCGACTTTGGCCGCCGTGATCATCGTGGCGGCGGGGTTCGTGTCTATCCCAAGTGCGTTTCGTCCTTGAAGGCGAGCCTCCACCAATGTGGTCCCGCTTCCGCAGAATGGATCGAGTACCCGCTCGCCCTCCTTGGAGAGCGAGCCGATTGCGATCGCCGGAAGCTGGGGTATAAAACGGGCGGGATGCCAGTGGAATTTGGCGAAACCTGTCTCGACATTCTGTCCCGGGAAATCCCAGTCAAGTTCCGCTAGCTCAGACATGTAACGATGCTTGCCCTGGGAGCCCATAGAGGGATTCCTTGTCGGGAATCGGCTGTAGTGCTGTGGCCGGAAAGCCGAACTGCTCAAGCAGCTTGCGGGACGCGATCGACGCTGTCGCAGGAACCTTTCTTCGAGCTGTGAATACGGCAACAATTGAGGAGCGAGAGGTGGAAGTATTGACGAGCTCGTTGATATCACCGCCACCGATAACGTCGATATCAAGATGCTTGCTGAAAGTGCCAAAATCGTAAAAGACATAGGGCGAGCATGGAAATCCAAGCTCTTGTTCAAGTGCAGATGTGAGCTCGGCTCGATGCGATGGATGACGCCAATCTGTTGTGCCCTTTTCAATCCCGTACCAACCGGTATAAACGGTTGAGTAGAGATCGCCCGAAATGAAGCGCTGGACGAGGTCCTTTGTACCTTGAAACTGCGCTAGCTTATATAGCAGCAGTTCATCGGTCCAGAACCAATGGTCCGGCCCGATTTCCCTGGACTCCATTCCCGATATTAAGCAGTCGGTGAGCATGGTCTGACCCTTCAGGTTAGTTTCATCGAAGGCCAGCACCCCATAGACATTGCGCCGAGTCTGGGCCCATGCACTTACCAGATCGAGTGCTTCCGGTCGGACTGCCAACCTTCCCTCCTGCACCACCAATGAGGCTGCGAGTGACATTGCTAGATCGCCGCCCGGTGCTGGAAGACCCAAGAGGTGAGCCATGCGGAACACGTTGTCAATATTGTCGAGGTCGAGCGAGCCAGCTACAAGTGGTCCAAGCACGCCTTCTCCACGGGCAAACGACGCAACTGTCTTGACATTGATTCCATGTTCTCCGAGGACCCTCCCTAGCTTGAGCTGCCGGCCAGGAATGATTTGGTGGTAGAGGCCCTCCTTCCGATAGGTGCCCTCAAGTATCGACTGTACGACGCTCTCGTGTGACCATCCAGTCGTAGCGCTCAGTAGGTACTCGAAGAGGTGGCCAAACGGTGGAGTGCCAAGATCGTGGCAAATCGCGGCGGCAAGTAGGGTGCGCCCATCGGTATCGGTGACAGCCTGGGAGGGGAGTGCTGCCAGCGCGAGTCGGACGACGCCGAGTGTGTGCGTGTAGCGGCGTGCATCGCTTAGAGCTGCCAGCGACGGCGATGAAGAGTTGATGAGACGAATGCCGCGCAAGCGCTGCACCTCTGGAGTGAGCAACAACGAAGTGACCCAGTCAGACAGCGTTGTTCCGCCATATAGCGAGTCTGCGGTAAACATCGCTTCAGCCCGGGCCCTGTGATCCAACCTGGCTGGCGAGAACGTTCAGCAGAAATCCGGCAAAAGCTCCAATCAGCACAGGTATGAAGCTCACGCTATCTCCCGCCGCGACTTGTGCACAGATCGATGCCAGTACAAAGCCAACAGGGACGGTGAACCAACGGCGCCGACCTCCGAACGCGATTCGGGCAACTGGTCGGAGGAGATTGGCCGGTGTCCGTGCTGCGGCGAGGAACGCCGCAAAGAGCCGGTCGACCCAGAGCTGGTCGACCGTGGAGATTCTCTTGTCGGTTCGAAACGCTCGGTCCCGCTCTACGTTGCTTGCGAGTGTCCGCACCAGGCCGATCACTTCGGGACCTCCCGGGACAGAGTGACCGGGTTCCCCGGACAGCAAAGCGAGGGCACCGATGATGGAAGGCGCGAAATACATATATTTGTCGGCCGGCCCATCCAGATTCACCGAATAGTGGAAGCGCTCGACAGACAGGTCTGACTGATGCTTGAGCCGTCCGACGATCCGCACCTGCGCGGCAGATACGCCATTTCGCCACTCTGTAGTTTCGCCTGCAACGTTTCTGTATTTCTGAAGAGCAAGAAGACCAAGTGAGTCCCCGACCTCATCGGTACTACCGGCGGCTAGGCGCTCACTGAGCCAGCGGAGGTGTTGCCCGCATCGAGGATCGACACCCCATTCCGGAACGTGTGCCAATGCGTGCATTGCGACGGCGGTCTGCTCAAAAGCAGGGGTGTTGTCGCGAGAGTGCTCCGAGCAATAGCCTCCCCATCCGTTGTCGTCGGCCCGCATCTCAATGAGCCGTTTCACCGCCGAATGGGTCAACTCCAACCGCCCGTGAGCAATGCCACACGCCTCTACGATGGCCGCGACCTTAAAGACCAGGAGCTCATCTTGTGGCTTACGTTGATTGCCGTTCCCGCTGATCGGGAGTCCGTCGATTGCGGATTCGACTGGCTCTTGGTCGGGGGCGGATCCATTCGCAATGAGGATCTCGATCGCCGCCGTGGTGCCGTATACGCCACTCTGGTCGTGTGCACGGGCGTTGTCGAGCCATTGTCCCCAACAAGATTGTCCAGATTTCGTGATCGTCGAGTTTCGAACCCGGGTGGCGAGAAGCACTCGTGCTCGAGCTGCTTGGTTTGCGACGTCACCCACCTGGCGATCGAGTAGCACGGGGGTTCTCATCACGCCCGCAGCCGTTCTCTCGTTGCATTTACGAAATCGTGCTGCGGATTTGCTCTCCAGCTGCGGAGTTCTGGTCGGCCGACGGCGCCAGCCACCACGCCTCTGAAGAACTGTCGCGGTGTTGATTCAGCGTTGGATCCGACCAAGATCGAACCGTCAGGGGCCTCGTAGTAGAGATATTCCACCAGATGGCCGCCCATCTGGCGCGCTTCGGCAAAGGATGTGGCCCGCAGGGGCTGGATCACCGAATCCTGCAGGGCGCCAGAGAGGCTGGCGCTGGTGGGGAAAAGTAGGCGGTGAGCATGGAAGCAATGCTGGTCGTGACGTCCGGAGCTGAATTCGCACAGCCCGACCCTTCCATGTTCCGTAACGTGCACCGGACTGTCAAATGTTTCTTCGAGGTGGGCTTGGGTCGATCGGGTGAACGCTGTGAGACCGTCTGAAAGTTCATCAGGCAGGTCGAACATGCTCTTGGCGTGGGCACGGGAGGCGACAATCGACATTCCCTCGACGATCGGCCCCAAGGCCACCATTGCAAAGAAGCCATCGGTTTCTGCCCAGACCCACTGTTCGTTAGGTTCGCAAAGGAAGCACTCGTCTGTGGGACTCTCGCCGTCCTGCATCAATGTCCTCCACTTTATCCCAGACTTGATGGACAGTAGCCCGAGGGAGGGCTCAATCGGTCCATCCGGCCAGGACAAAGTAGAGAAGGCAAACTGCTAGTGGTCGATGTCGGACATCGACAGTTCATCAGCCAGCTCACTGTCCAGTTCCAACTCTAGCTCTAAGCCCAGATCCAGAGACGACGCGTACGGGGCCACCCAGGACGGATCGGCCGGGCGATGATCGTCCTGCTTGAGGGAGGCGAATCACAAACGGACTATGACGACGCGGTCAGTGTCTTGTTGCACGCCGCCCGGGGCGGCAAGGATGGTGCATCAGGCCATTCAGGCGAGTGGGCACATGACCGGGAGTCCGCCCCGGTGATCGCCCTGCTCACGAGGCCCTCGGGAGTCCAGCTCACCTTTCCCGGCCTCGACGACTGAGCACAGGGCAATGGCGAACTACGTCGACCTTGACTCGCTCTCCGCCAGCACCCGGCGGCACCTCGCTGCTTTACGCGAGGAACGCGATCGGGCTCGCTACATCGACTATCTGGCCATGGCGGATGAGTTGGCGGTGATGCTCTGTGAAGGACGAAAGCCGACCATCGGGTGGTATCAACGCCGACTTCGCGGGACCGAACTTGGCGTCAGGATCGAATAGGCGAAGGCGGCATCCCTGGGGGGCATTTGCCCCCCAGCCCCCCCGGTTTCACCAGGACAGGTGAGACAACGGCTCCGCGAGCCTCCACCGGAGGATCGCTCGCCTGGGCGACCTGAGCTCGCCAGCTTGTACGGTCGAGACGATGTTCGCTGCGAAGGAAGAAGGGGTTCAGATAAGTCTAGGCGATTGCCTTTGCAGAGGCTACCCGATAGACTATTATGGTGAAACCGATCAGCACCAAGGCCTTGCGTGCCCTGCTCCAATCGTTGGGCTGCGAGAAGGTGGCGGTGGTCGGCTCCCACGAGAAGTGGCGGGGGCCAAAGGGACACACGTGCACGATCAAAGCGGGCGTCAAGCAGCAGGCGCCCGGCACCCTGCGGACAATCCAGGCGAGTCTGGCTCCGGAGTTCGGTGAGAAATGGATAGAGGAGGGACGATGAAGACCTACACGGTGCGATGCGAGTGGGACTCCACCGGCTGGTGGGTGGTGACGGTGCCCGAACTGCCTGGGGCGGTCAGCCAGGCGCGACGGCTCGATCAGGTGTCAGGTGACGTCGCCGAAGTGGTCGAACTGATGACCGGGGAGAAGCCTGGCACGTACGCGATTGAGATCGAGACGGTCTACCCAGGCGCTGCAGGTGCAGCGGCCCGCGAAGCCGTCGCATTGCGGCGACAAGCCGAGGAGATCGGCACCGCGGCGAGCGATGCGGTGCGCAACGCGGTACTCGCCCTCCGGAGTGAAGGCCTTACCCTGCGGGATTCGGCAACGCTGGCAGGAATCAGTTACCAGCGGGCGCAGCAGATCGAGCGCTCGACGCTCAAGCACGCTGGCTGAAGGGTTCACCAGGCATCTCGAGTGGACCAGGAAGGGCAAGAACCGACTGCCGAAATCCTGCTCGGAGGAATCTCGAGCAGTTTGGTTGTGATGTGGGTGCGCGGCCCCGTCCCGCACAGGGATCCAAACAGATCATCGGCTCGGAAGCACCGTAGCCTCGTCACCAGCGCAAATGTCTGCGACGGACTCTATGATCTGGCCCAGGTCGGACGAAGACATGGTGAAAGGTCGGTGGCACGGTTGTGTCAGGCGGGAGTCCAATGAACGAAACTGTAGGCCGACCCGCCATGTCTGGTCGTTACCTCTGGCATCATCGAGCGCACGAGCGGTGGGAGAACAGCCGGCTTTGCATTTGGCGCCTGGTATTTAATCCGACGTATGACGGCGAAAAAATCAAGTCCAGCATTGTTGAAGTTATAAAGAGCCAAAATGTAACATCATTTGCGATTTATGAACTCTTGGGGATCAGCGACATTCTCCTTCGAGTATGGCTCCCGCACGACCTTCCATTGGCTCGGTTTGAGGAGGCGATCGGTGACGCTCTGCTTCATTTGGACTATGAAGACTCAGAATACTACGAGGTCACTGGGTTAATCCGTCACTGGGTTTGGAGCACCAGTGAAACCGATTTCACTATAAAGGATCCAGATCCTCTAGAACTGTCACGGAAGTCTAACGATGCAATTCTAAATCGACTTGACCTATTCTTCAATGGATCGTTGCACGAATCTGAGCTTTCAGATGAAGAAGTAGGAGAGGTATTTCGCCTGATCGATGTAGGTCTTCTTACGAAACTAGATCACGATCAGGGCATCAAGTTCGTCATCATCATCAAGAGATCGATAGCTGCCGGATCCCGACAACAACGCAAGAACCTCTTAGACTATATTGCCGAATCCTGTGACATCATTAGCCATACTTATAATGCAGAGATATCGCTATATGATAGCAACATTGAGTATCTCATTCTTGGACGCCTCCCATTCGAAGAGTTTCATACGGGTATGGCCGATTTCATTGTGCGCCTGAACGATTCTGGATTGTCCCGCTATCTACGTACTAGAACCAAGACTGCCACAATTCTTCAACCGGATTTTGCTGACTATATGGACACAATATTGCCGGCAGATCGAGGAGCGCCCCCACAGCTAACGTTCGAGGAGCTCCTACTTTCTGGCGAGACTGACGCGATTGAATTCAAATCTTCTGCTTACGCAAATCTCAAGAGGTGGCTAAACAAAGGCGACGAGGAACTGCCGGTGCGAGATGCCAATGTGGCGGAGGAGGGAATCGTCAAGGCCGTTGCTGGAATGCTCAACTCACGCTTACAAGGTACGGTCGTAGTTGGGGTTGGGGAGCGGTCGAAGCTTCTGGAAAAGATACCTGCAGAATTGGTGAGTCGCGCAGAGCAGCTGCTGGAACCGTATCCAGCGTTTGCTGGCGACCTCGTCTTGTTCGGAATGGACATGGATGCCGCGGCGATTCCCTCCCTTTCATGGGATGAGTTTGTCCGACAGGTTCAAGGAGTACTGGCATCCTCAATATCTCCCAATCCCCTGGCATATATTCGCATCGAACCGGAAATATTCTTCGACCATAGGTTTCTTGTTATTCATACGACTCCGCCCGATCGAGTGTGGTTCTACGTAGAGCCCACGGAGCGTGACGTGCGATTCTATGTGCGGGTCAATTCGGAAACTCGACCACTCCTCGGCCGTGATCAGGACGTGTTCAAAGACGCACATTCTTAAGCGGGCCGACAAATGTTGAGGGAAAGTTCTCGCATGCGCAAGTACAAGAAACCTATTTGGAGGTGGTTCTTTGGCACTCTCTTATTGGGCGTGATCCTGCCGTTAGTTCTTAGCGCATGCGTTATTCTATTAGATGCGAGCCATCATTCGTTGATCGTATTGTTTGACAACGGAGATTTGTTTCTGTTCGCTTTGGCAATACTGGCGAGTGCCTGGACCCAAATCTGTCAGTTCGGCGATGAACATGAGGTCACCCGTGACCTCACTCTTCTTTTCATTGCAGTTACGGCTGGTGCTTGGGTTGTCTGTAGGTCCATTAGGGCGACCGGAGGTACACTTGACGGCGCGTGGGTCACTTGGTCCGGCGTCGCTTCGGTAGCGTTTTCTGCCTGGATCGGTGTAACTTGTACAGTGATACGAGTGAGAGCAGGTAAAGCGTGAACGTGTTCGAGATGGCCATAGTGGGTTTGGCCGCGCTCGTTGGTCTGTTGGCGGCGGCGGCAGTGACGTTCGCAGCGGTTCGACGTACGCCGTCGGCATCGGGTGATGCGGCGATGTCGGGTGAGCGAGCGGTAGAGGCAGCGTTTTCAACACGATTCCATGGGATGTCCAGGCGGGTCGCACGAAGTCAAGCCTCCGCCGATGTCGCAAAGTTGATGGCTGAGCTACAGGCTGCACGTCAAGTGATAGGCGATCGGGAAACGACGGTTCGGTTTCAGCAAAGTGAAATTGATCGCATGGGCTCTGAACTGAGCGCTGAGTACGCTCGGCGAAAGAGCACAACGCGAGACCTTGAGCGGGCCCAGGCGCAGGTGCAGGTGCTTCTGCGCAAGAAACGGTTTTATGTGGACCGAAGTAGCGTACGCACCACGCAACCAGTGTGATTGCAAGTGGCTCGTCTTGGCGCGTTCACTGACTGGTCTCTTCGTTGGCCAACTTCCTTGACAAATAGTTCGACTCCTTCAAGAGGATCTTCACGAGTAGGACCTTGTTGGGGGTTCTATAGAGCCGAATTGACGGGGCGTGAAGGAACAATCTGCAGCGGCCGCCCTCAGTTGAGGACTGTGCAGCCCATTTCAACCATTCGGTTTGATCCGCTAGCCAAACGAAGCTGTCACGCACTCCAACACGTCCGCGCAACTCGAACGACTCAGCAGTCGTCAACGAAAGCCGGCGACGAGTGGATAGGAAGCCTGTTCTGCTCCGCCTTCGTCGGGGAGATGCGGTTGCATCGCGGCACAGTAGATTGCTTCGGTTTCGGGGTTCGGTGATGCACCGGGGGACAGATCGGACAGCATCCGGCGAAGCTCGTCCCACTCCCGCTGTGCCCAACCAAGGTTGCCCGCTGCCCCGGCCAGTTCAATGGCGGACCGGTAGAGCTCTTCGGCATAGGGGGCAAGGGCGCGGGCCTGGCTGATGCCATGACGGGCGGCATCCAGGTCCCCCCTGGTGTCAATCGTCAGCCTGGCGAGGCTACAGGCGCCCTGGAGAGCAGCTCTCTCGGCAATGGCGGCATAGTGGATCCACCAGCTCCAGGTGTGATCGATGGTCGATCCCGGGGTCACCTCGATGAGGTCGAGACCCTCGGTGTAGAGGTGGATGGCCTCGGTGGAATCGGCAGTGGCTGCAAAAGAAACGGAGTCGCACAGTCGCGTCAGATCGGTCGTGACTCGAGGGGAGAGTCGTAGGACTCCCCTCGAGCTTGCCTCTGGCAGGAAGGGCTGCCCATCGGAGTCGGAACCGAGCATCTTGCGGGCCTTGTAGGCCATATTCGCGATGTTCTCGGTACTGGATCCTGAACCGTAGATTGCAGACCGGGCATCCTCTTTGGTGAGGCCGCCGCTCAGCGACAGCAGGGCGACCAGCTCGAAGCGTCGGCCATTTCGGTTGGTGGCCCTCTCGCTGGCGCCGGTGATCGTGGCGGCGTTGGTTAGCAACCGCACTTCGAGTTCGGGTTCCACCACCCCGGCGGGGGTCCTAGCGACGAGTCGTTCAGGTTCGGCTTCGGTGTCGCGGTCTACGGTTCCTCCGAGCACCATCTGGTGTTCGGGGACCACTGCGCTCGGGGGTGTCTCTGCAGTGGACAGCGCCTCTGCGATTCCTGCGTGTGCCTCTGGGGTCAGTCGACACGCCCGGAGGCACAGTTGTGTCGGTGTGATCTCGACGGTGGCATCCCCGAGACAGACCACCGAGAGGTCGCTCCCTGCCACGTCGTCGGTGGTGAGAATGCCGATGGCGGAGAGAACCTCGGGGGCAAGGCCAGTCGGTGACCCGATGTAGAGCACGCGGTCCCGCTGCATGCTCGGGTCAAAAGGGTCCACCTGGGCCGCCGCTGCGGCTTTGGTCGGATCACTCGTCACCGTGACATGTTCGGTCCACGACCAGCTGGCGGCTGTTGCGGCCATGGCGGCGAGTACCTCTGTGGCACCGGGACCGGTGACCGGGAGAACGGTACCGGGCTCGATCGGGGCGAGATAGGTCTGGCCGTCTTCGTCCTCACCTACGGGCACCAGTGCCGCGAACCAAGCGGCGGACTTGCTGGCGCCGGCAAGAGCGGCGAGGTCGGTGGTAGCGGGCAGGGTCCAGGCCCATCCGTCCTCTGCGACCTCGAAGGCGCCGGGGGCGACCCCGGCAGCTTCGGCCAGGATCAGGTCCACGCCGTCATTGCCGACTCGAACCAGGCGGATCGGTGGCACCGCCCCTGGATGGTCGTCGGATACCTGGGTCAGGTGGCGCATGGCGAGGTCCAGCCAATCGACGGCCGGAGTGTCGACGAGGGCGGCCAGGGCCGACTCGAGGTCGCGGATCGGAGCCGAAGAGGCAGCGATCATCTCCCCAGGACGGAGCGTGACGCGGGCAATCCGGCGACGGCGTTGCAGCGAGCGGGCGATGACCGCCGCCGCGAGCACGCCGAGACCGCCGATGGCTATGGCGGGTAGTTCGGGGTTACCTCTGTGCTTACCAAGGTGTCGTG
>Ga0208587_1001035_pt1 | contig 14990 bp, 17 predicted proteins | sample NGESurdeep092012_7_FD_184472 | JGI IMG/M metagenome (GOLD analysis project Ga0208587, IMG submission 184472) | Arctic peat soil microbial communities from Barrow, Alaska - NGEE Surface sample 210 deep-092012 (SPAdes) | ecosystem: Environmental > Terrestrial > Soil > Wetlands > Peat ...
CTTCATGTCTTCGAGGCACGCGAGGACGATGCGCAGCGTCTCCTGGGCACTCGGGCGCTTGGAGACGAGTTCGGGCGAACGACGCGGCGCCCGAGAGAGTGCAGGTGTGGGCAGGGGTTCTTATCCTTCCAGTTTGTCGCACTTACCCCGGTTCGAACCGGGGTCCTAATCAAGATAGCTATTTTGCTCGCTTCTTTCCACCCTTGCGCTTGCGAGTCTTGCTGGTCGTGTTGCCGGAAGTTCCTGTACGCCCGCGCAAGGCCCGCAGGGCGGTCGAGGATAACGGTGATTTGAGGCCGTGCAGGAAAGTCCAGGCCGGCGCCTGGCGGTCGGGCAGCGTGGAGGCGGCATGTTCGGGGATGCGGGCAAAGCTGAACGCTTGGCCCGCCGGACTGGCGGCGGCGTAAAGGCTTGGGCCGAGGCGGTCGACCACCACAATCGGCACCAGCTTCGCTATTCCACGCCATTTCTGCCAGCGGTGAAAGCTCCGCAAATTATCCGCGCCCATGATCCAGACGAATCGGACCCGCGGGCAGCGGGCGAGCAACCACGAGATTGTGTCATACGTGTATCTCGTGTTGATGACAGCTTCGAGACCGGTGACGTCGATGCGCGGATGGTTCGTCAGCGCGCGGGCGGCGGCGATTCGTTTGGCGAGCGGAGCAAGACCGCTGGTGTTCTTGAGTGGATTTCCCGGGGTGACCAGCCACCAGACGCGGTCGAGCTTGAGCCGTTTGAGCGCAAGTAGGCTGGCGCTGAGATGCGCCAAGTGCGGCGGATCGAAGGTTCCTCCGAACAGGCCGATCCTCATGCCGGGCGCGCTAGGGGGGAGAAGGCGCTCGGTGCGGGCGAGTCTTTGCGCGGTCACGGCCGGATCTGACCGCTTCCGCGTATGCGGTATTTAAAGGTGGTGAGTTGCTCGACGCCGATCGGCCCGCGCGCATGCAGCCGGCCGGTGGCAATGCCAATCTCGGCGCCGAAGCCGAATTCGCCGCCGTCGGCGAATTGGGTCGAGGCGTTGTGCAGCACGATTGCCGAGTCGATTTCGCGCAGGAACCTCTCGGCCGCCGCCGCGTCGTCGGTGACGATGGCGTCGGTGTGGTGGGAGCCGTAACGCTCGATATGCTCGATTGCCCCGCCCACGCCATCTACGACCTTGGCGGCGATGATGGCGTCGAGATATTCGGTGGACCAGTCTTCCTCCGTCGCCGGCTTCACGCGCTGGTCCACGGCTTGCGTCGCCTTGTCGCCGCGAATCTCGCAGCCGGCATCGATCAGCATCTCGATCAGCGGCTTGAGATCGGTCGCGGCCGCGGCGCGATCTACCAGCAGCGTCTCGGCCGCACCGCATACGCCGGTGCGGCGCATCTTGGCGTTGAGCACGATCTTTTTGGCCATGTCGAGTGAGGCCGCCTTGTCCACATAGACATGACAGACGCCTTCAAGGTGCGCGAATACCGGAACGCGCGTTTCCGCCTGCACGCGCGCGACCAGGCTTTTGCCGCCGCGTGGAACGATGACGTCGATGTTGCCGTCGAGCCCGGTGAGCATTAGCCCGACCGCGGCGCGGTCGCGCGTCGGCACCAACTGGATCGCTGTCTCGGGCAGGCCGGCCTCGCGCAGGCCCTGCGCCAACGCGGCATGGATGGCGCGGCTTGAGCGCATGCTGTCCGAGCCGCCGCGCAGGATCGTGGCATTGCCGGATTTCAGGCACAGCACGCCGGCATCGGCGGTCACGTTCGGACGGCTCTCGTAGATGATGCCGATGACGCCGAGCGGTACGCGCACCCGCTCGATGGTCATGCCGTTCGGGCGCGTCCAGGATTCGGTGACCGTGCCGATCGGGTCCTTGAGCGCGCGCACTAGCTCGATCCCGGCGGCGATGGCCTCCACCCGCGCCTCGTCGAGGACAAGCCGGTCAAGAAATGAGCCGGCCACCCCGGCCGCGCGGGCCTCGCTGAGGTCCTCGGTATTGGCGGCCAGGATGCGGGCCTTTTGGGCTCGGATGGCGGCGGCCATGACGTCGAGGGCGCGGTTTTTTTGCGCCTCTGACGCCAGCGCGAGTAGCCGGGCAGCCGCACGGGCGCTACGGCCGATCTCGCCCATGGCGACCGCCATATCGCCGGTACCCTCGATGCTCTTCAGTGGTGCGCTCATCGTCGCAAAACCCGGCAAAACCCCTATGGGGGTGGTTTTCCTAACACGTCGGGGTTCCGGCGGCGAGATCGCCCGTCCGGGGCCAATGTTGGGGTGCTCCCTGGGGATAGCGTGGATAACCGCCCAGGCGGCGGAACCGGTTAATTGACCTACACATTGGGCTGTCAGGGTGACGGTGTCTCAGGAGGGCGTCATGGCGTACAGCTTAAGTCGGCTTCCCAGCCGGTTTCCGGTTGGCACGAAGTTCGTGATCGAAGGGCAGCGCGGCGGGGAAGGCCAGGTCCAGGTTTTTAGCCGCTATCTCGAGTTCCCGGATGGGACGTTCTTTCGGCTGCCGAAGCGGCCGGCTCCGCGCAAACCCGCGCCTGCTGCCCGTCGCGGCCGCCGCTCACGCAGCCACTGAACGAGAGCCTTCGGTCGCAGCGACACGGCTGTCTCGGCCAATGGCCGACCGATTAAGTACTTGGCCCAATTAAGCGTTTGGCGCCGCCGGGAGGGTGGTCCCCGTTCGCGCACCGGCTCGGCCATTGGCCTAGCCGGGTATCCGAGCCGTCTGATCTGTGCCACATGCGGAAACCCCAGCCTCCGGTGGGCTGGGGTTAACGGGCGATCGGTGAATCGCCTTTAAGGATGTTTCACGTGTGTCGCGTCGCACCACAGCAACGCCTGGTCGCGAAACAAGTTCCGCGAACACCCCAGGTGCTGGATTTCATGCTCTTAGAAGTACCGAAGCTCGGAGATCCTCGGCTCTGAGCATCGGTTATTCGCCGCCCAAAACGAGATCGTCGCGGTGGATCATCTCGGTGCGGCCGCCATAGCCCAGGATCAGCAGCACGTCGGCCGATGACCGGCCCTTGATCTTGTCGGCCTCGTCGACGTCATAGGCGATCAGCCCGCGGCCGATCTCGGCGCCGTCGGGTCCGCGCACCAGCACCGAATCGCCGCGCCCGAACGAGCCCTCGACCTTGATCACGCCGGCCGGCAGCAGACTCTTGCCGCTGCGCAGCGCCTTCACCGCGCCGGCGTCGATGACGAGCGCGCCGCGCGGCTCGAGCGAGCCGGCGATCCACTTCTTGCGCGCGGTCACCGGATTGGCCGGCGTCAGGAACCAGGTGCAGGCCGCGCCTTGCGCGATCGCCTGCAACGGATGCGGCACGCGGCCCGACGCGATCACCATGTGGGTGCCGGCGGTGGTGGCGATCTTAGCCGCTTCGATCTTGGTGAACATGCCGCCGCGCGCGAACTCCGAGTCTGACGCGCCGGCCATCGCCTCGATCTCCGGCGAAATGCGCGCGACCACGGGCACCCGCTTGGCGTCGGCGCCGCTGCCCGGCGGCTTGTCGTACAGCCCATCCACGTCCGAGAGCAGCACCAGCAAGCCCGCGCTCACCATGGTGGCGACGCGCGCGGCGAGGCGGTCGTTGTCGCCGTAGCGGATCTCGCTGGTGGCGACGGTGTCGTTCTCATTGATCACCGGAACGCACCGCCATTCCAGCAGCTTGTCGATGGTCGAGCGGGCGTTGAGATAACGGCGGCGCTCCTCGGTGTCACCCAGCGTCACCAGCACCTGGCCGGCGGTGATGGCATGCGCGCTCAACACCTCCGACCAGCTGCGCGCCAGCGCGATCTGCCCCACGGCAGCAGCGGCCTGGCTGTCCTCGAGCTTGAGTTGGCCGCCGGGCAGCTTGAGCACGGCGCGGCCGAGCGCGATCGCGCCCGACGATACCACCAGCACGTCGCGCTTGTCCTGGTGGAGGGCCGCGAGGTCGGCGGCGAGTGAGGCGAGCCAGTCGCGATTCAAGCCGCCGGCGGAGGAATCCACCAGCAGCGAGGAGCCGACCTTGACCACGATGCGGTGGAAGTCCTTGAGCGAGGGTGTTTTGGACATGATCCCGGCGGCGACGTTAATGGCGCGGGGTGTTTAGCACGGGCTCGTCCTATTCGTCATGGCCGGGCATCGGGCTAGCCGCGCCCTGCCTTTTGCCAACGTTCGCGCCTGCGTGGAACCGGCCGTATGATGCTGGCGTTGGGATGGCGCCATGGTGCCGTCGCTGTCAGATCGGGCGAAATCGTTCATCGCGTATTCCGCGGTGCTGGTGGTCGCGGTCTGCAATATCGTTTTCGGGTTAAATTGGGTGGCCGCGACCGGGCCGCAAACCAGGCCGGCCGCCACGATCCCGGGCAGCGCGCCGATTGCGATCAGCCCGGCCGCGCCGGCGCCGGCCGACGGCGCCCCCATGAGCGGCTTTGTTGCGCCCGCCCCGGCTAAACCGCCGCTGGCAAAAGCCGCGGCCGAAGCCGAGCAACCGAAATGCGACGTAAACGCCTGCACCAAGGCCTACCGCACGTTCCGGGCGTCGGATTGCACCTATATGCCGAGCAGTGGTCAGCGCCGCCTCTGCAAAAAGGGCAAGCCGCCGCAATAGATCGCCACCGAGCGGATCGACTTGCTCTCGTGCATCAGGTCGAACGCGGTGTTGATCTTCGCCAGCCGCATCATTGCATGGCCGGGTTTCGCCCGGCCAGTTTGCTTAGATCGGCACTGCACGAGTTCTCATTAAGCGATAGCGGCTGCACCGGGTTCGATCTTGGCCTGGCGCAGCAGAGCGGTGAGCTCCTTGACAGCCTCGGTGAGATGCAAAACCTCGGTCTCGCGCAGCTGGTCAATCTTCTGATGCAGCAGCTCGATCTCAAGCTCGGCCTTGATATTGATCTTGAAATCGTCCTCGGCCGACTTGCGATCGATGTCTTGCTGTCGGTTCTGGCTCATCATGATGAAGGGTGCTGCATAGGCGGCTTGAAACGAGAGCGCCAGATTGAGCAAGATGAACGGGTAGGGATCCCATTGCTGCACATAGGCGGTGACGTTAAGCGCGATCCAGAACAGCAGCAGCACAGATTGGATGATGATAAACGTCCAAGAGCCCATCGTCGCGGCGACGGCGTCGGCAATTCTCTGCCCGATGGTGAGCTGGCGTCCCCCCGACCGAGAGCCATCTCCGGTCCCGCGCAGCCCACGGCGCAATGTTCTGAGTTCGGTGAGTAGCCGTTGCTCCGTTTCGTGAAGTTCAATCTTTAAGTCTTTCATGGCAACGGCTCCCTGAAGATTTTCGCCCGGCGCGCATTTGAAACGCGCGTCTCGTGCGGCGAATTCAAAGAATACACTAGCGCATGATCCCGAAAAAGCCTGCCCCGGACTTGGATCCCGACGGTGGCAACCAGTTTTCGGGACAAAGATCATGCGCCGGTAGGACGCCCGATTTCGGGAACGGGCGGCGGTAAGCGTCTTGCGGCTTCACTTACGCGTGAGCCAGCAAGCCTCGACTGAGCGCGGGCACGCGGCCGATCGCCTGCTCGTAGCCTGCAAGAACGCCGTCCACCATGGCGTCCGCCGAGAACGATGCCGCGACTTGCGTGCGCAGCATTTGGGTCATCTGATTCATCTGATTCATCGTCTTTGGATCGTCAATGGCTTTCGCGATCGCCGCGGTCAGCCCTTGGCGGGTCGCCGGCTGGCACCAGCGTCGCGGAAAGCGGGCCCTAGATTTCCGGAATGCCGCCAACACTGGTAGTGATCAGCGGCTTTCCGGCCGCGGCGGCTTCCAGCACCACATAAGGCAACTACTCCGCGTGCGAAGGGATCACCACGATCGCGCCGTTTGCCATTGCCGCGCGCCGGTATCGGTGGCGCAAATCGAATGGCGCCTGCAAGTCCGAGGCGCGACACCTGCGCGCTCAGCGCCGCCGCTTCCGGCCCATCGCCGACGAGGGTGGCGGTTATGTGCGAACCGCCGCGATACAAGCTCGCAATCGCGTCGATCAGGACATCGATTCCTTTGACCGGGAACTCGCCCAGGAATTCGAGATCGGCCGCATCGGGCGCGAGCGCGACCGGCGCGAATTCAGCCGTGGTGACGCCGTTATGAACGATGCGTACCAAACCGCCGGGCCGGCCAATCTTGTCGTGAAAGATCCGGGCGCTATAGGCGCTCTCGAACAGATAGAGGTCGCGGCGCGACATCAGCATACGCTCGAGCGCGAGGTAGGTCTTGCCCGACCGGCTGGCGTGATTGAGCAAAAGACTTCCGCCATCCGGCGTATAGGCGCGCAAAAGCGCCGCCCTTGGCGCGGTGGCCGTGAATGACATCGGGTTCTGCTTTGCGAACCCGCTTGCTGACATGCCACTCCGCGGCAAGGTCGCGCGGACCAAACGGCCGGTGAATTGGCGTCAGGCTGAGACCGAGGGCCAGCAACGGCACTAGCCCAGCCAACATCTCTTTCGAACGAACGTTGCCCGTCAGGCTGTCCGCGATAATGCCGACGCGATGCCCGCGCGCGATCTGGCCCTGCACCAGATCGACGACGTGGCGAAAAAGTCCGCCAACCGGCGCTCGCAAGACGTGGAGGATATTCAAGCTGCGCATGGTTAGGCCGCGCTTGTTAAATAAATTTGTTTAAGCGTTGCCGCCGATCACAGGTGCTCGGCTATCGTCCTCAATTTGTTGAGCCAAGCGTGCGACGAGTTGCGGACCCATGCCTCTGCGCTACTTTTCGCTTCGAAGACGCTGACGAACTGGAGACGCCGACCGTCCGAAATGCGAACGGGCCAGTCGTTGCCGATCGGCATCGTGACGATTTTAACAGCTGGGGTGGCGGGGTTCGTGTTCATCACCCACAAATATGCAAACTTTCGAAAGAAATTTCACAGCGCCGTAATGGTAAACGCGGTTCGATATTAATCGCGTACAAATCGAATCAAATAAATACGCAGTTGTCAGTACAGGACTACCGACCTGATCGACTTGCCCTCATGCATCAGATCGAAGGCGTCGTTGATTTTGTCGAGCGGCATGGTGTGGGTGATCAGGTCGTCGATATTGATCTTGCCGTCCATATACCAGTCGACGATTTTGGGCACGTCCGTGCGTCCGCGCGCGCCGCCGAAGGCAGTGCCGCGCCACACCCGGCCGGTGACCAACTGGAACGGCCGCGTCGTAATCTCCTGGCCTGAACCGGCGACGCCGATGATGATGCTCTCGCCCCAGCCGCGATGGCAGCATTCCAGCGCTTGCCGCATCACATTCACATTGCCGATGCATTCGAACGAGAAATCGGCGCCGCCGCCGGTGAGATCGACGATCGCCTGCACCACCTTGTCGCGGCCGACCTCGTCCGGGTTGATAAAATGCGTCATGCCGAACTTTTGGGCCATGGCGCGCCGCGACGGATTGAGATCGATGCCGATGATCTTGTCGGCGCCGACCATGCGCGCGCCTTGCAGTACATTGAGCCCGATGCCGCCGAGCCCAAACACCGCGACGTTGGCGCCGGGCCAGACTTTCGCCGTGTAGATCACCGCGCCGAGCCCGGTGGTGACGCCGCAGCCGATATAGCAAATCGTGTCGAAGGGCGCGTCCGCGCGCACTTTGGCGAGCGCGATTTCCGGCAGCACGGTGAAATTCGCGAAGGTCGAGCAGCCCATGTAGTGGAATACCGGGTCGCCGTCGCAGCAGAAACGGCTGGTGCCGTCGGGCATCACGCCCTTACCTTGCGTGGCGCGGATCGCGGTGCACAGGTTGGAGCGGCGCGACAGACAGGTTTTGCACTGCCGGCATTCCGGCGTGTAGAGCGGGATAACGTGATCGCCCACTTTCAGCGTGGTCACGCCGTCGCCGATCTCGCGCACGACGCCGGCGCCCTCGTGGCCGAGAATCGCCGGGAAGATGCCTTCCGGATCGGCACCCGACAGCGTGTAGGCGTCGGTGTGGCAGACGCCGGTGGCCATGATCTCGACCAGCACCTCGCCGGCTTTCGGGCCTTCGATGTCGATGGTTTCGATGGTCAGCGGCTCGCCGGCCTTCCAGGCGACCGCGGCGCGCGTTTGCATCGAATCCTCCTTAGACCGAACTTACGGCTGCCACACCGCTTCTTCTGCGTTGGTATTGTCCGTGCCGTCGCGTGCCGTGTCGATCACCTTCAGCAGCCCACGCAGCACGCCCTTCACGCCCTCGCCGGATTGCGCGGAGAGGACGAGCGGGGTCTTCTTGCACGCCTTCTTGAGCTTCGCGGTTTGCGCCTTGATCGCCTCCGGAGTCATGGCGTCGGACTTCGACAGCGCGACGATTTCCGGCTTGTCGGTCAAACCCTGTCCGTAGGCTTCGAGCTCGGTGCGCACGGTTTGGTAGTCGCGGCCGGCGTCCTCGCCGGTGCCGTCGACCAGATGCAACAGCACGCGGCAGCGCTCGGTGTGGCCGAGGAAGCGGTCGCCGAGGCCGACGCCTTCATGCGCGCCTTCGATCAGCCCGGGCAAATCGGCCATCACGAATTCGCGGTTATCGACTTCAAACACGCCGAGCTGCGGATGCAGCGTGGTGAACGGATAGTCGGCGATCTTCGGCTTGGCCGCGCTCACCGCGGCGAGGAAGGTGGACTTGCCGGCGTTGGGCAGCCCGACGATGCCGGCGTCGGCGATCAGCTTCAGCCGCAGCCGGATGATGCGTTCCTCGCCCGGCTGGCCGGGATTGGCTTTGCGCGGCGCCTGATTGGTCGCCGACTTGAAATAGGCATTGCCGAAGCCGCCATTGCCGCCCTTGGAGATGGTCACGCGCTGACCGACTTGCGTGAAATCGGCGAGCAGCGTTTCGCCGTCCTCTTCATACACTTGCGTGCCGATTGGGACCTTGAGCACCACGTCCTTGCCGTTGGCGCCGTGACGGTCCTTGCCCTGGCCGTTGCCGCCGCGCTCGGCCTTGAAATGCTGCTGGTAGCGGTAATCGATCAGGGTGTTGAGGCCGTTCACCGCCTCAATCACCACGTCGCCGCCCTTGCCGCCGTCGCCGCCGCTGGGACCGCCGAATTCGATAAACTTCTCGCGCCGGAACGCGATGCAGCCGTTGCCGCCCGCGCCGGACTGGATATAGACCTTGGCTTCGTCGAGGAATTTCATGGTGTTAGCGTATATGGCATCGCTTCGCCCGGCACCACAGGTCTGACCGGGAATAAATTGTCGCTCCGCCCGATCTAGTCCCCGTAACCGCTCAACGCATCACGGGAGGCGTAACGATGACAGATCACAATGACGGCGTCAGCCGGCGCAAGGTGCTGGAATGCATGACCTGGGCCGGCACCGGGGTGCTGTGGACGATCTCCGGCGGGGTGCCGCATTCGCTCGGTCTGATCGATGAAGCGCTGGCCCAGGAGCAGAAAGGCTTCACTTTCCTGCAGATCAGCGACAGCCACATGGGCTTCGACAAGCCGGCCAACCCCAACGCCAAGGGCACGCTGGAAGAGGCCATCACCCGCATCAAGGCGATCCCCGCGAGGCCGTCGTTCATGATCCACACCGGCGACATCACGCATCTGTCCAAGGTGTCGGAATTCGACGACGCCGAACACATTATCTCGCAGGCGCGGTTCGACGTGCATTACGTACCCGGTGAGCACGACATCATCGACCCCGAGATCAAGCTCTACAAGGAACGCTACGGCCGCGGCACCAAGGGCGCCGGCTGGTACAGCTTCGACGCCAACGGGGTGCACTTCATGGGCCTGGTCAACGTCGCTAATCTCAAGGGCGGCGGGCTCGGCAGCCTCGGCGACGAACAGATCGCATGGATCGAAGACGATCTGAAAAGCCGTTCCGCGTCGACGCCGATCGTGGTGTTCGCGCACATTCCGTTGTGGTCGCTCTATCCGACCTGGGGCTGGGGCACCGAGGATAGCGAGCGCGCGCTCGCCTACATGAAGCGCTTCGGCTCGGTGACCGTGCTCAACGGCCACATCCATCAGGTGATGCAGAAGGTCGAAGGCAATGTCACCTTCCATACCGCGCTCTCGACGGCCTTTCCGCAGCCGGCGCCGGGCACGGCGCCGTCGCCGGGGCCGATGAAAGTACCCGACGACAAGCTACGCAGCATGCTCGGCACCGCCAGCGTGACGTTCAAGCAGGGTGAGCAACGGCTCGCCATCATCGACACGCCGCTGCAGAGCTGAGGACACCGTGAACTTTGCAAGAACTCTCGCGCTTGGCGCGATGGCCGGGCTTGTCGCCGTCGCGCTTGCTACGACCGCCACCCGGGCGGACGAAATCCAGGTGAAGATCGACAACTTCACGTTCAACCCGCAGCAGATCACGGTGAAAGCCGGCACCACGGTTGTCTGGACCAATCACGACGACATCCCGCACACCGTAACGTCGTCAACGAAGGTGTTCAAATCCAACGCGCTCGACACCGACGACAAATTCTTGTTCACATTCACGACACCGGGCAGCTACCTGTATTTTTGCGCCTTGCATCCGCACATGACTGGCTCGATTGTGGTCGAGGCGAGTGCAGGGAAGTAGCGTTCGGCGAGCGGCGTCGAGCGATACGTGTTTCCCGCGGGCAAAGCTCCCGAAGTATTGGCCGGGAATCCAGTGATGGCGGGCGGCGCGGCTAATGGAAGCGACGGCGGCAAGGCGGAGCGTTTCAAGGAGCTCGCCTTGCCCCATCTCGACGCGATCTACACGCTCGCGCGCTATCTGCTGCGCAGCACGAGCGACGCCGACGATGCGGTGCAGGAATGTTACCTGCGCGCGTTCTGCCATTTCGACAGCTTTCGTGGCGGACCGATCAAGCCCTGGCTGCTCGCCATTCTGCGCAATGTCTGTCACGCCAGTTACGCCGGCAATGCCAGGCTCGTGTACGCGGCGGACACTGGTAGCGAACTCGACAATAGTCAGGCCAAGCCAATCTGGCGTGAAGACAGCGAGACGCCCGAACAGACGGTGCTGCGCCGGCACGAGTCCGAAACGATGCGACGGCTGATCGGCGAATTGCCGACGGAATTCCGAGAGGTAATCGTGCTGCGCGAGATCAACGATCTGTCCTATCGCGATATCGCCACGGTCATCGCGGCGCCGATCGGAACGGTGATGTCGCGGCTGGCGCGCGGCCGCAAGATGCTGCGCGATGCCTGGATCGCGGCCGAAGGTGGTGGGTCCCCATGAATTGCGAAGAAGCAAGCATCCTGTTGCACGCGCTGATCGACGGCGAACTCGATGCCGGTCATGCCCGCGACGTTGAGGCTCATATCGCGACCTGTCCGAATTGCGCGGCGCAGCTTCGCGAATTTCAGGAGTTTCGCAACGCCATGACGCCGGCGCGCTTGCTCCATACGGCCCCGATGAGCCTGCGCAGCAGAATCGAAGGCAAGCTGCCGGCGCGGCGCGCGGCCGGATCGAACCGGCGCTCCGTCATCAAGGGCTTTGCCGTCGGCGCGACCGCGAGTGCACTGGCGGCGTCGGGCCTGCTCGTGATGGTCATGCGGACCGACGATGAGCGGCGCATCCTCGGCGAAGTCGTGTCGGCGCATCTGCGCTCGCTGCAGGCCCAGCATCTGACCGACGTGCCGTCGAGCGACCAGCACATGGTCAAGCCGTGGTTCAACGGCCGGCTCGACGTCGCGCCTCCCGTGATCGATCTGACGGCGCAGGGCTTCACGTTGCTCGGCGGACGTCTCGATTACGTCGACGCCAAACCGGTGGCGGCCATTGTTTATCGACGTCGCGTCCATGTCATCAATCTGTTCTGCGCACCGGCGCCGGGCTCGAGCAAGCGCAAGTCAGCGATGGAGAGCCTGCACGGCTTCAACGTGCGGAGCTGGACCGAAAACGGTCTCAATCTCTGGGCGGTCAGCGATATCAACGCCGACGAGCTGACGGAGTTTGGCGAGAAATTCGAAGCGGCGCTGCGGCAGTAGCGATACTGCTCTCAGCGCGGGTGCGATGGCGTGCTGAAATGACAGGTGCCGTCGCGCTCGATGCGCTCCAGCAGGTCGCCTTCCCAAGACAAATATTCATTCATGGCGGCCCTCGGATCGCCGGCCCGCTCATAGGGCTTGAGCCAGACGTCGACGGGCGCATCGGCCATTTTAGTGTCGGCCGAGAGCGGAAATCCGGCGGCGGCCCAGGCCGCGTTGCCGCCCTTGAGCCAGCGCACCGGGGACTTCACGATCGCCCGCGCTTCCGCCACCGCGAGGCCCGCCAGCACCCCGTCCTCGGAGGTGAGCAGCAGCTCGCCGTGCAGCGGAATTTTAGCCAGTGCGCGGACAAGCCGCGAGCGGATAGCGAACCACGCGCCTGGAATATGACCGCGGCGATAGTCGGGACTGCGCGACAGGTCGACAATGGTCACGTCGTCAATCGAGAGCAGCGCGGAGAAATCGATGGCCGCCTCCGCCGGCGCCATGCCCAGCACTATGGTTGCCGGATTGCCGGTTTCTTGACCAGTTTCTTGGCCGGCTTCCGGCAGCACGAACACATCCTTCCAGCCCATCTGGCGCAGCCACGACGCGGTCATCAGCGCGCGCACCTCGTTATCGTCGCACAGCACGACGCGGGCTTGAAGCGTGCCGGCATAGAGATCCGTCGCCTGCACGAGCTGGCCGCCGGGCGCTGAGAGCGCGCCGGGCAGATGCCCGGCTTCGTATTCAGCCGGATCGCGCACGTCGACGACGTACAGCGTGCGCGTATCGTCGCCGCGCCAGCGCGCGAGTGTTGCGCGATCGATGCGTTCGATACTGAATTTGCGCGCGACCGCCTCGGCCTGGGCTTTCGCCCAGGCCAGCGCCGAGTTCGACACGCCCGGCGCACGCACGGCCTTGCCGGTGTCGCAGGTCAGCCCGGCAAGATGCCAGCCCATGGTGCCGTTGCGCAGCGCGACCACTTTGTTGGGCACGCCGGCATTGATCAGCGACTGCGCGCCGATGATGCTGCGGGTACGGCCGGCGCAGTTGACCACGATCGTGGTGTCGGGCGAGGGCGCGATATCGCGCACGCGCAGCACCAGTTCGGCGCCCGGCACATTGGTCGAGGTCGGGATCGACACGCGCGAATATTCGTCGAACGGCCGGCTGTCGAGCACCACCAGGTCGGTGCCGGCGCGCATCAGGCCGTCGAGCTCGGTGGCGCTGATGCTCGGAGTGCCGCTGTTGTGTTCGACAAATTCGCCGAACGCCTTGCTCGGCACATGCATGCCCGAAAACAGCACGCAGCCGGCCTTGGCCCAGGCCGCGACGCCGCCATCGAGAGTGGACAAGTTGCTGTAGCCGGCGCGGGCGAGAATCTCGGCCGCGCGCTCGGCCAAGCCATCGCCGTCGTCGCACAGCACGATGCGGGTTGTGAGGCGCGGGACGAGCCGTGCAAAGCGCAATTCAAGCCGGCTCAACGGAACCGAGCGCGCCCACAGCAGATGATTTTGCGAGAAGTTAAGTTCTTCGCGCACATCGATCAGCGCAAGTTCCTCGCCGTCGCCGAGCATGGCTTTGAGGGCTGGCGCGGTGACGGGGCGCATCGTGTTGATTGGCGGCATAGCCTCTCCGCGCCGTCATGCCCGGCACCCGGGTCCGGCCTCCGGCCGGCCCGAGTGTAAACCTTGTGCTGGGCATGACAATTTGTGGGGCTCTTGAAATTAGCCTCACATCACCTTCTTGAACCGGCCCCAGCCCTTGAGTGCCGACCAGATGCCGCGCTCGAGCTGAAAACGGTCGATCGGCGCCGACGAATGGATGGCGCGGATGCGGTAGAGACCGACGCCGGTCCACTGGAAGCCGCACTTCTCCAGCACCCGGCGCGAGGCCGGATTGGTGACGCGCGCGCCAGCTTGCATTACATCGTGGGCAAGATCGGTGAAGGCGTAATCGATCACCGCGTGCAGCGCCTCGGTGGCATAGCCTTTGCCCCAATAGGGCACGCCCAGCCAGAAGCCGAGCTCCGGCGTCTGCTCCTGCATGATCGTGATTCCGCAGGCGCCGATGATGGTCTCGTCGCGCAGCGTGACCAGAAAAACTGCCTCGCCGCTGGCTTTGTTGGCGCCGGCGATGAAACTCTCGGCATCCGACACTTTGTACGGATGCGGAATGCGCGCCATGTTTTCGGCAATGCGGCGGTCGTTGGCGAGCGTCGCTACCGTTTTAGCGTCCTCGAGGCGCGGCGCGCGCAGAGCAAGCCGCTTGGTCTCGAGGACGGGGATGCTGCCTTCGTGGAAAGTCTCTCTCGGTATTTCTTCCAGCAAGGTCATGACACGGGCTCCGGGTTTTAAAATACGAAGAGGGGGAGCCGGTCACCCGTCTCCCCCTCTCAGAGCCCATGAGCCCTGCCGGTTTGACTGAATGACCGGCAGACCTCGATTTTTGGTCTACCGCTTTACTCGGCCGCTGCCTCCGTCATCGGTACGACGGACACGTAGGTGCGGCCTTTGGCTTTGGTGGCGAACTGAACTTTTCCGCTGATGAGCGCGAACAGCGTGTGATCCTTGCCGAGACCGACATTGCGGCCGGGATGCCACTTGGTGCCGCGCTGGCGCGCAAGGATGTTGCCGGCGAGAGCGATCTCACCGCCGGTTTTCTTCAAACCAAGGCGTCGGCCCGCTGAATCGCGGCCGTTGCGTGAAGATCCGCCTGCTTTTTTATGTGCCATCGTGGTCTCTCAAATTCCGTTATTGTTTACACCGATTCCATGGCGGAATCATCTCACTTCTTCTTACTCTTTGTGGCCGTTTTAGCCGGCTTTTTTGCGGCCGGCTTTTTGGGCTTGGTCTTAGCCCCGCTCTTGGCCGGCTTGGCTGCCGCGTCGCCTTCCGGCGCACCTTCCGCCTTGGGCTTGGGCTCGCGTTTGGGCTGCGGCGGCGCCGTTTTCGAGGGCTTGGCCCCACCGGTCAGGATCTCGGTGATGCGGATCACCGAGAACTCGTGGCGGGAGCCGCGCTTGCGGCGCGAATTCTTGCGCCGGCGCTTCTTGAAGGCGATTACCTTGTCGCCGCGCGTGTGCTGGAGCACCTCGCCGGCGACGGTGG